>Ga0209628_10000379_pt1 | contig 27048 bp, 28 predicted proteins | sample TergutCu122P4_FD_187285 | JGI IMG/M metagenome (GOLD analysis project Ga0209628, IMG submission 187285) | Cubitermes ugandensis P4 segment gut microbial communities from Kakamega Forest, Kenya - Cu122 P4 (SPAdes) (version 2) | ecosystem: Host-associated > Arthropoda: Insects > Digestive system...
GCCCGCTCCATCGTCATTCTGCGCGGAGCGAAGCGAAGTCGCAGAATCCAGACGCCGCATGGATTCCGCGACTTCGCGCGGAATGACGTAATCACGGACTGTTCATGACTGAACCGAAACCGCTCTAGATGTCGCCCTGGGCGCGCACCTTGTCCAGCGCCGAGTGCAGCTTGTTCAGCGCGTTCAGGTAGGAGCGGGCCGAGGCGATGACGATGTCGGTGTCGGCGCCGTTGCCGTTGACGATGCGCTCGCCCCTGGCGAGCCGCGTCGTCACCTCGCCCTGGGCGTCGGTGCCGGTAGTGATGGCGTTGACCGAGTAGAGCAGCAGTTGGGCGCCGCTGCCGGCGATGCTTTCGATGGCCTTGAAGGTGGCGTCGACCGGCCCGCCGCCGCTGGCCTGCGCCTTGTGCTCGACGCCGCCGACGTTGAGTATCACGGTGGCCAGCGGCATTTCGCCGGTTTCCGAGCAGACGCGGGAATAGACCAGCTTGTAATGCTCGTGTTCGGGCGTCGCCACTTCGTCGGAAACCAGCGCGTGCAGGTCTTCGTCGAAAATTTCCTGCTTCCTGTCGGCCAGTTCCTTGAAGCGGGCGAAGGCGGCGTTCAGCGCCTCGTCGCTGGCCAGCTCGATGCCCAGTTCGGCGAGCCGGGTCTTGAAGGCGTTGCGCCCGGAGAGCTTGCCGAGCACCAGCCGGTTCTGGCTCCAGCCGACATCCTGGGCGCGCATGATTTCGTAGGTTTCGCGGTGTTTCAGCACGCCGTCCTGGTGGATGCCGGATTCATGGGCAAAGGCGTTGGCGCCGACCACGGCCTTGTTCGGCTGCACCGGGTAGCCGGTGATCTGCGAGACCAGCCGGGAGGCCGGCACGATCTGCGTGGCGTCGATGCGCGTCTCGACCGGGAAAATGTCGGTGCGCGTGCGCACGGCCATGACGATTTCTTCCAGCGCCGCGTTGCCGGCCCGCTCGCCGAGGCCGTTGATGGTGCATTCGACCTGGCGGGCGCCGGCCAACACGGCGGCCAGCGAGTTGGATACGGCCAGGCCCAGATCGTTGTGGCAATGCACCGACCAGATCACCTTGTCCGCATTGGGCACGCGCTCGATCAGGCGGCGCATGGTTTCGGCGTACTGGAAGGGAATGTTGTAGCCGACCGTGTCCGGCACGTTGATGGTGCGCGCGCCGGCCTTGATGACCGCCTCGAAGACGCGGCACAGGAAGTCGAGGTCGGAGCGCCCGGCATCCTCGGCCGAGAATTCCACGTCGTCGGTGTAGCGCCGCGCCCAGCCGACGGCCTTGACCGCCTGTTCGACGACCTGATCGGGAGTCATGCGCAGCTTCTTTTCCATGTGGATGGGCGAGGTGGCGATGAAGGTGTGGATGCGGCCCGACGCCGCCTGCCCGATCGCTTCGCCGGAGCGCGCGATGTCTTCCTCGTTGGCCCGCGCCAGCGAGCAGACAGTGGATTCCTTGATGATCTGGGCGATGGCCTGGATGGCCGCGAAATCGCCCGGCGAGGCGGCGGCGAAACCGGCCTCGATGACATCGACGCGCATTTTTTCGAGCTGGCGGGCGATGCGGATTTTTTCTTCCTTGGTCATCGAGGCGCCGGGACTCTGTTCGCCGTCGCGCAGGGTGGTGTCGAAAATGACGAGGTGCTGTTTGCTCATGGGCGGCTCCGGGGATTCACGAGGTCTTGCGCCTGGCCAGGCCAATGGCGGCCTGCACGTAACCGGACAGGCAATAGATGACGAAAAAGGCGAACAGCGCGATTTCCGGGCTGACGGCGGCCACCGCGAAGCCGAGCGCGATGGCGGCGATGACGAAGAAGGGGACGCTCTTTTTCAGATTGATGTTCTTGAAGCTGTAATAGCGGATATTGGAAATCATCGTCAGCCCGGCGAAGATGGTCAGCGCGCAGGCCGGCCAGCGCGCCTCGTGGCCGGCCACGTCGGCGGCGATCATCACCCAGACCAGGCCGGCGACCAGCGCCGCGGCGGCGGGCGACGGCAGACCCTGGAAATAACGCTTGTCGACGACTTCCAGCGTCGTGTTGAAGCGCGCCAGACGCAGCGCGGCCCCGGCGCAGTAGATGAAGGCGGCGATCCAGCCGAGCCGGCCGAGATCGCGCAAGGCCCATTCGTACATCACCAAGGCGGGCGCCGCGCCGAAGCTGACCATGTCGGCCAGCGAATCGTACTCGGCGCCGAAGGCCGACTGGGTATTGGTCAGGCGCGCCACCCGGCCATCCAGCCCGTCGAGCACCATGGCGATGAATATTGCCATCGCCGCCCGCTCGAAATCGCCCTGCATCGCCTGGACGATGGCGAAAAAGCCGGCGAACAGCGCCGCCGTGGTGAACAGATTGGGCAGGATGTAGATGCCGCGCCGCTTGATCTCAGGATTGAACAGGGTCTTGCGGGGCTTGAGGTCGGTCATGGGCAGCAAATAAGCGAAATCGGACAGCAAAGGTGGAAGGATACACCCTGGCGCCCAAACAAATGGGCGGTGCAGATTCCCACACCGCCCAAAGCGAAGACGAGGCCAGGCGCGAGCGCGCAGACAGTACCTCAGTACGGCAAGCGCGAGCAACGACGCATCGTCGAGCCTGCGACCAAGCACAAACTCAGTTCTTGGACTGATCCACCAGCTTGTTCTTCTTGATCCACGGCATCATGTCGCGCAGCTTCTCGCCGACCTGCTCGATCGCATGGGCGGCGGTCAGGCGGCGGCGGGCGGTCATGCTCGGATAGTTGGTGCGCCCTTCGAGGATGAACATCTTGGCGTATTCGCCGCTCTGGATGCGCATCAGCGCGTGGCGCATGGCGGCGCGCGACTGCTCGTTGATGACTTCCGGGCCAGTGACGTATTCGCCGTACTCGGCATTGTTGGAAATCGAGTAATTCATGTTGGCGATGCCGCCCTCGTACATCAGGTCGACGATCAGCTTCAGTTCGTGCAGGCACTCGAAATAGGCCATTTCCGGCGCGTAGCCGGCTTCGACCAGCGTCTCGAAGCCCATCTTGACCAGTTCGACGGCGCCGCCGCAGAGCACGGCCTGTTCGCCGAACAGGTCGGTTTCGGTTTCTTCGCGGAAGTTCGTCTCGATGACGCCGCCCTTGGTGCCGCCATTGGCCGCCGCATAGGACAGCGCGATATCCCTGGCCTTGCCGGACTTGTCCTGATAGACGGCGATCAGCGACGGCACGCCGCCGCCCTTGAGGTACTCGGAACGCACGGTGTGGCCGGGGCCTTTCGGCGCGACCATGATGACATCCACGTCGTTGCGCGGCACGACCTGGTTGTAATGCACGTTGAAGCCGTGGGCGAAGGCGAGCGCCGCGCCCTTCTTCAGGTTCGGCGCGACTTCCTCGTTATACACCTGCGGGATGTTCTCGTCCGGCAACAGGATCATGACGACATCTGCGCCCTTGACGGCCTTGGCGATTTCCTCGACCTTCAGGCCGGCGGCTTCGGCCTTCTTCCACGAAGCGCCGTCCTTGCGCAGACCGACCGTGACCTTGACGCCGGAATCCTTGAGATTCTGCGCGTGGGCATGCCCCTGCGAACCGTAGCCCACGATGGTGACTTTCTTGCCCTTGATGAGGGAGAGGTCGGCGTCCTTGTCGTAATAAACTTTCATGTGATTTGCTTTCAAGCAGTGGTAGTCAGACTTTGAGAATACGGTCGCCGCGGCCGACGCCGCAGACGCCGGTGCGAACCGTTTCGAGAATCAGGCCGTCGTCGAGCGCGGCGATGAAGGAATCGAGCTTGGAACTGGCGCCGGTCAATTCGACGACATAGGTCGTCTCGGTGACATCGATGATGCGGCCGCGGAAAATGTCGGCCATGCGCTTCATCTCCTCGCGGTCCTTGCCGGTGGCGCGCACCTTGATGAGCATCAGCTCGCGCTCGACGTGCGGCGCCTCGGAAAGATCGACCACCTTGACCACGTCGACCAGCTTGTTGAGCTGCTTGGTGATCTGTTCCAGCACGTCGTCCGAGCCGCGCGTCAGGATGGTCATCCGCGACAGCGACGGGTCTTCCGTCGGCGCCACGGTCAGCGATTCGATGTTGTAGGCGCGGGCGGAAAACAGCCCGGCCACGCGGGACAGCGCCCCCGATTCGTTTTCGATCAGGATGGAGATGATGTGTCGCATGATGTTTGTCCTTCCCCGCTCACAGTTCTTCGGCGAGGATCATTTCGGTCAGGCCCCTGCCGGCGGCAACCATCGGAAAGACGTTGGCGGTCGGGTCGATGATGAAGTCCATGAAGACCAGATCGTCCTTGTGCTCGGTGAAGGCTTTACGCAGCGCCGGCTCGACGTCTTCGGGGCGCTCGATCTTCATGCCGACGTGGCCGTAGGCTTCGGCCAGCTTGACGAAATCGGGCAGCGAGGTGACGTAGGACTGGGAATAACGCTTGGAATAGAACATCTCCTGCCACTGGCGCACCATGCCCAGCATGCCGTTGTTCAGGTTGATGATCTTGACCGGAAAGCCGTACTGCTTGCAGGTGGACATTTCCTGTATGCACATCTGGATCGAGCCTTCGCCGGTGACGCAGGCCACCTGCGCCCCCGGATTGGCCATCAGCACGCCCATGCTGAAGGGCAGGCCGACGCCCATGGTGCCCAGCCCGCCGGAATTGATCCAGCGGCGCGGCCTGTCGAACTTGTAGTATTGCGCGGCGAACATCTGGTGCTGGCCGACATCGGAAGCGATGAAGGCGTCGCCGCCGGTCACTTCGTACAGTTTCTCGACGACGAATTGCGGCATGATGCGGTCGGTCTGGCGATAGGCGAGCGACTTGCGGCCCCGCCATTCGTCGATCTGCTTCCACCAGTCGGCCACCTCCGGGTCGGTCCTGAAATTGCCGTCCATCAGCTTGAGCATTTCGTCGAGCACGTCGGCGACATTGCCGACGATGGGCACGTCGACCCGCACGCGCTTGGAAATCGACGAGGGATCGATGTCGATGTGGATGATGCGCCGCTTCTCGCTGCAGAAATGCTCCGGGTTGCCGATCACGCGGTCGTCGAAGCGGGCGCCGATGGCCAGGATCACATCGGCGTAGTGCATGGCGTTGTTGGCCTCGAAGGTGCCGTGCATGCCGAGCATGCCGACGAACTGCCGGTCGCTGGCCGGATAGCCGCCCAGCCCCATCAGCGTTTGGGTGACCGGAAAGCCGAGCTGGCGGGCGAGCCGGGTCAACTGGCCGGAGGCGTCCGACAGGATCACGCCGCCGCCGGTGTAGATGATCGGCCGCCTGGCCTCCTGCAGAATCTGCAAGGCTTTCTTGATCTGGCCGAGATGCCCCTTGACCACCGGGTTGTAGGAACGCATGTGGATCGACTTCGGATACTCGAACTCGGTCATCTGCGCCGTGACATCCTTGGGGATATCGACCACCACCGGGCCGGGGCGGCCGGTCGCGGCGATGTGGAAGGCCTTCTTGATGGTCAGCGCCAGATCCTTGACATCCTTGACCAGGAAATTGTGCTTGACGCAGGGCCGGGTGATGCCGACGGTGTCGCATTCCTGGAAGGCGTCCTGGCCGATGTAGTTGGTCGTCACCTGGCCGCACAGCACGACCAGCGGAATCGAATCCATGTAGGCGGTGGCGATGCCGGTCACGGTATTGGTCACGCCGGGGCCGGAAGTCACCAGCGCCACGCCGACCTTTTTCGACGAGCGCGAATAGGCGTCGGCGGCATGCACGGCGGCCTGCTCGTGGCGGACGAGAATGTGCTTGACCTGTTCCTGCTTGAACAGCGCATCATAGATGTGCAGCACCGAGCCGCCGGGATAGCCGAAAACACAATCGACCTTTTCTTCCTGCAGGCACCTGATTACAATTTCCGCACCGCTGATCATCATTCTCTGACCCAAAAAAGCTGTTGCTCAAAAGGGTATAACCTTAATCGAGCGCCCATTTCCGGTCAAGATTTCCCTGTATCGGCACCGCCGCTCCCCGCGCCAACACTGGACGAAACAGCCCTGGCCTCACCCCGACAACTTGCCAATTTTCTCGAATCCGTCGAAAGACGCGCCTTCAAGCAGGCCATGTTCGCCGTTCATGAGGAAGAAAGCGCGCTCGACATCGTTCAGGATTCGATGCTGAAACTGGCCGAGAAATACGGCGACCGGCCGGAAGAAGAATTCCCCATGCTGTTCCAGCGGATATTGCAGAACACCATCCGCGACTTCTACCGGCGCAGCAAGGTGCGCTCGCTGTGGACCACCCTGCTCTCGGCCTTTGCCCCGGACGACGACGAGGAGCACGACCCGCTCGAAACCCTGACGGTGGACGCCGACGACGGCGGCCCCCGGACGCCGGAAAGCGCCCTGCTGCAAGCGCAGACGCTGAACCTGATCGACGAGGAAATAAAAAAACTTCCCGCGCGTCAACGCGAAGCCTTCATCATGCGTTACTGGGAAGATATGGATGTTGCCGAAACCGCCGCCGTCATGGGCTGTTCCGAAGGCAGCGTCAAGACACACTGCTCGCGCGCCACCCACACGCTGGCCGCCGCGCTGGCAGCCAGGGGCATCAGACTATGAACGAAGAACGGCAAGCCTTCCGCATCCGGCAGGCCCTGAACCAGGGCCTGAACGACATCCCGCCGACCGCCGCCCGCCGGCTCGAAGCGGCGCGCCACATCGCGCTGTCGCGGCAGAAACAGGCCGCCCCCGAACTGGCGCTGGCCGGCGCCGGCGGCCCCCGCTTCGCCTGGCCGACGCTGCGGCCCGGCCTGGAATCCCCCCGCCTCAAACCCGTGCTCGCCATCATCGCCCTGCTCACCGGCATGTGGCTCTCCTTCTACTGGCACAGCATCCAATACACCAGCGAGATCGAAGCGGTGGACACCGCCCTGCTGACCGACGAGCTGCCGCCCGAAGCCTTTCTCGATCACGACTTCATCGAATGGCTAAAAGACGACTCGCCGCCGGACTGATCTGCGCCGCCGCCCTGTTGGGCAATGCGCAGGCGCAGCCGCCGGCCCCGGCCGGGCCGCCGCCGGCGGCGATCATCGGCACCCCGCCGCAGCCGCTGTGGGGAGAGCTGAATCCCACCCAGCAGGACATCCTGGCCCCGCTCGCCAGGGACTGGGACGCGATGGAGGGCTTTCGCCGCAAGCAGTGGCTCGGCATCGCCGAACGCTACCCGAACATGAAGCCCGCCGAGCAGCGCCGCATCCAGGCGCGCATGCAGGAATGGGGACGCATGACGCCGGAACAGCGGGCCAGGGTGCGCGATTCCTACCGGGACTTCAATCAACTGCCCAGCGAGCAGAAGCAGGCCATCAAGGAAAAGTGGAAGGCCTACCTCAACCTGCCCCCGGAAGAGCGCCGGCGGCTGCGCGAGGCCGGCAAGTCGGCGCAACTGCTCGCGCCGCAGGGCGAAGCCGAAGAAACCGCGCCGCGCCCGGCGGAAAGCCCGTCAACCGAGGACGAAGCGCCGCGCGAATGATTCCGTTTCAGCGCGGCAACCTGTATCCATCGTCATTCGGCGCGAAGCAAAGCGAGGTCGCAGGATCCAGATGCTGTATGGATTCCGCGACTACGCGCGGAATGACAGGTCGTCTCAATATATCGACGCGCCGCCCCACGCCCTCGTCATTCCGCGCGTAGCGAAGCGAAGCCGCGGAATCCAGGCGCCGCATGGATTCCCGCTGAAAGCGCGCGGGAATGACGACTTCCGGGGCTGTCGTCAGCGCCGTTCCACCCACCACAGCATGACCGCGGCGGCCAGCAGGAACATGGCCGACGGCGCCACGGCGCTGGCCAGCGGCGGCCAGGAGTTGATGATGCCGAGGTTGGAAAACAGGCCGTTCAGCGCGTAGAACAGGATGCCGAGCATGACCCCGGCGAAGATCTTCAGGCTGACGCTGCCGACGCGGCTGTGCGTATAGCCGAAAGGCAGGGCCAGCGCGACCATGACCAGCGCCGCGAACGGGTAGACCAGCTTCTTCCAGATGGCGATTTCGTAACGCTCGGTCTGCTGCTTGTTGGCCGCAAGGTGGCGGGTGAAGCTCAACAGGCCGATCAGCGTCATGCGCTCCGGCGAGACGACCAGCACCTTCAGCAGATCGGGCGTCACCGCCGATTTCCAGGGCATGCTCGGCAGATGCTCGACGCGCGTCGAATCGCCTTCGAGCACGGTGCGCGCGACGTTTTCCAGCACCCAGGCGGCGCTGTCGGCGTCGAAATGCGCGCCGTCGGCATGGGTCACCGATTCCAGCGCGTTGCCCTGGTCGAACTGGTAGATGCGCACTTCCTGCAGGCTCGAATCCGGCATCACCGCGCGGATGTTGATGAAACTGCGGCCATCCTTGGCCCACAGCCCCGACGTGAAGCCCTGCTGGGCGACCGCCTGGCTGATCGCCCTGGCCTTGATTTCGTTGCCGATGCGCTCGGCCAGGGGCACCACCGCCTCGCCGACGACGAAGGTCAGCAGCGCCAGCAGCCCGGCGACGCGGAACAGGGTCAGCAGCAACTGGCCGGTGGCAAGGCCGGAGGCGCGCAGCACGGTGATTTCGGAATGGCGGGCCAGGGTGGACAGGGCATACAGGGCGCCGATCAGCGCGGCGATGGGAATCAGTTCATAGACCAGCCCCGGCAGGTTGAGAACGACGCTGAGGATGGCCCGGCCGAGCGGATAATTGGCGCCGACGTTGCGCAATTCGCCGATCAGGTCGAAGAAGCTGAACAACGCCAGAAAGGCGAACAGCACGAGAAAGACGGCGGCCAGCGTTTCGCGCATCACGTAACGCTGATAGAGCCGCAGGCGGAAAATCACGGTTTTCTTCTCCGCGTCAGCGGGTTGCCGACGCTCATGCGCTGGAAGAACAGCACCAGCAGCGGCAGCAGCATCAGCGCATGCACCGCCCACACGCCGATCGAGAAAGGCAGCTTGCCCTGCCCCACCCAGGTCTGGCTGGCCGACAGCAGGTTGTTGTAGATGGCATAGACCGGGATGGCGATCAGCAGATTGGCCGAGCGCCCGGCGCGCGGATTGACGTAGCCGAGCGGGATGGCCAGCAGGGCCAGCACCAGCGCCGACACCGGAATGCCGATGCGCCACACCAGTTCGCCGCGCGCCCGCACGCTGCTGTCCATGACGAGTTCGTAGATCGGCATCGTCCGGGGCGAAGCCTCGACCGGCTTGGCCTCGGCGTCCTCGACGCGCACCTGGTAGCGCTGGAATTCCATGACCTTGAATTCCGGCGAGCCAGGCTCGACCTCGTAGCGCCGCCCGTTTTCCAGCACCACGAAACGATCTCCGTTATCGGCGATGCGCTGGTGCCCGGTATCGGACATCACCACGCCCAGCTTGCCTTCCTGGATCGAGGCGACGAACACATTGCCGACCGTGCTGGCGTCGTCCGCCAGCGCCTCGACGAACAGCACCCGCTTGCCGTTGCCGGCCTCCTGGAAGGCACCCGGCGACACCTGCGCCAGTTCGCTGCGGGCTGACAGTTTCTGCTTGTATTCGTCGCGGTGGTAGTTGGACCACGGCGACAGGAACCACGACAGCAGCGCCACCGCCCCGACGATGGGCAGGGCGAAGCGCAGCACGGGCCGCAGCCAGGCGGTCAGCGGCTGGCCGCTGGTGAACCAGATGACCATTTCCGAATCCCGGTAGGCGCGCGACAGGCTGAGCAGAATCGACACGAACAGCGTCAGCGACAGCAGGATCGGCATGAAATTGAGCGCCGCGAAGCCGAGCAGCGAAGCCACCGCCTCCGGCGCGATGCGCCCGCCGACCGCGTCCTTGAGCAGCCGGATCAATTGCGTGGAAGTCAGAACGGCCAGCAGCGCGACGCTGATGCCGGTAGCCGCCTGCGTGAATTCACGCCGGATGGCGCGTTCGAAGATCATCCCAATATGCTTTGACGAAACGAAAAAAACGCGGGGATAATCCCGCGAATATCGATATTTCCCTGAACAGGAGCAGCTTGTGGAATTTAGCATAAAAAGCGGTAGCCCGGAAAAGCAGCGCGGCGGCTGTGTCGTCGTCGGCGTATTCGAATCGCGCAAGCTGACCTTGCCGGCGGAATTGCTCGACAAGGCGTCCGGCGGCGTCATCGGCGAGGTCGTCCGGCGCGGCGACATGGAAGGCAAGATCGGCGCCACCCGCCTCCTGCACAGCCTGCCCGGCGTGCCGAGCGAGCGCGTGCTGCTGGTCGGCCTGGGCAAGGAAAGGGAATTCCGCGACAAGGAATTCATCCAGGCCATCCGCGCCGCCGTCAAGACGCTGGACGACACCGGCGCCGCCGACGCCGCCATATTCCTCACCGAACTGCCCGTCAGGAAGCGGGACCTGGCCTGGCGCATCCGCCAGGCGGTCATCGTCGCCCTCGGCGCGACCTACCGCTTCGAGCAATTCAAGAGCAAAAAAGACGAAAACCGCCGCCCCCTGCGCCGGCTGACGCTCAACATCGAGCGCCGCACCGAACTGCCGCAGGCCGAAGCGGCGCTGACCCAGGGCCTGGCCATCGGCGAAGGCATGGCGCTGGCCAGGGATCTCGGCAACCTGCCGGCGAACATCTGCAACCCCGCCTATCTCGCCAGCCGGGCGCAGGCGCTGGCCGGCGAACTGAGCCTGGGCTGCGAAGTGCTCGAACGCGCCGACATGGAAAAACTCGGCATGCATGCGCTGCTCTCGGTCGCCAACGGCAGCCGCCAGCCGCCCAAGCTGATCGTGCTCGACTACCGGGGCGCGGGCGCCGGCGACAAGCCGCTCACGCTCATCGGCAAGGGCGTCACCTTTGATGCCGGCGGCATTTCGCTGAAACCCGCCGCCGAAATGGACGAAATGAAATACGACATGTGCGGCGCCGCCAGCGTGCTCGGCGCCGTCGTCGCCGCCGCGCTGATGAAACTGCCGGTGAACATCAAGGCCATCATCCCCGCCGTCGAAAACATGCCCGGCGGCAACGCCAGCCGCCCCGGCGACATCGTCGCCTCGATGTCCGGCCAGACCATCGAAATCATCAACACCGACGCCGAAGGCCGGCTGATCCTCTGCGACGCCTTGAGCTACGCCGAACGCTTCGATCCCGAAAGCGTCATCGACGTCGCCACCCTGACCGGCGCCTGCGTCATCGCGCTGGGCAACGTCGTCAGCGGCCTGTTCGCCAACCGCGACGACCTCGCCCGCGAGCTTTACGACGCCGGCGACGAAGCCGCCGACCCCGCCTGGCGTCTGCCGCTGTGGGACGACTACCAGGAGCAACTGAAAAGCAACTTCGCCGACATGACCAACACCGGCGGCCGCCCGGCCGGCGCGGTGACCGGCGCCTGCTTCCTGTCGCGCTTCGCCAAGAAATTCGCCTGGGCGCACCTGGACATCGCCGGCACCGCCTGGAAATCCGGCGCCGACAAGGGCGCCACCGGCCGCCCCGTGCCGCTGCTGGCCCATTACCTGCTGCAACGCGCGGGCCGGCTCAATTGACCCAGGTCTTTTTCTACCACGGCGCCGCCGACCGGCTCGCCGCCGCCTGCGCCCTGATCGGCGGCGCCTGGGCCAAGCGCAAGCCGCTCTTGATCTACGCCCCGGACGCGGCGCTCGCCGACCACCTCGACCGCCTGCTGTGGACCCAGGCCCAGACCAGCTTCATCCCCCATTGCCGCGCCGACGCGCCGCACGCGGCCGAAACGCCGATCCTGATCGCCAGCCGCCTCGACCACCCGCCGCAACAGGAACGCCTGATGAACCTGGCCAGCGCCATGCCGCCGGATTACACCCGCTTCCACAGCCTGATCGAAGTCGTCGGCCAGGACGAGGCCGACCGCCAGGCCGCCCGCGAGCGCGTGCGGCGCTACCGGGAACAGGGCTGCGACGTGCAATACTTCGACCTTTCCGACCGCGCATAGGCCCGCCATGCCCAGCCCGATCCTCGCCCGCGCCGACGCCCTGATGCAGCGAAGGCGAGCCGGCGCCGAAGCCGAAACCGACGGCGTGCCGGTACTCACCGACGCCATCGCCGCCCCCCCGGCCCAGCCCGCTCCCGCCGCCGGCGACGGCATCCCGCTGCTGCTCAACATCGAAAGCGCCGCCCCGCCGCCGAAAGACCGGCCGCCCCCCTCTCCTTCGCCGGCCGCCGACCCCGAAGCCATCGCCCGCGACCTCGCCCGCCGCATCGAACGCCGGCTGGCCGCCGAACTCCCCCGCCTGGCCGCCGCCGCCGTCCGCGAATACCTCGCCGAACATGGCGCGGGACTTGCCCCGCCGGGGCAAAAGCAGATTTGAGTTTGGCTGGGCGGGGCAAGCCTAGCCCTGCGCCCCTCTCCCGGCCCTGCGGGAGAGGGGCCGGGGGAGAGGGTCTGGCGGCCAGGCCGGGGGCCATGAGCTTTGCTTATTGCCCCCTTGGGGCCTCTATTTCAATGCGATACTCATGCACCATCGTCATTCTGCGCGCAGCGAAGCGTAGTCGCAGAATCCAGACGCCGCATGGATTCCGCGACGGAGCGCGCAATGACGGGCCACCTCAATAATTTAACGCTTGAAGTGGAAATGGAATTACGCCCCCCGTCAACGCCGCAGGGCGGGGCAAAAGCCCCGCCCTGCGGTTCCCAGGTTAACCCGGCCTACTACTTCCCGGCCGGCGGCGGCAGGGAGGACATGTAGTCCGCCAGGGCGTCCAGTTCGGCTTCGCGGTAGGGCTTGATGACGACCACCATGTCGGGGTTCGAGTTGCCGCGGTCGCCGTCGCGGATGTAGTGCAGTTCGCGCAGCAGGTAGCGGTAGTGCTGGGCGGCGACCATCGGGTAGAAGGCGTCGGCGTCGCCTTCGCCGTTCTTGCCGTGGCACTTGGCGCAATCGCGCTGGAACAGCGCCTTGCCCTCCTCGATGCCGCCGCCCGGCCCGCGGCCGATGCGCTTTTCGGGAATCGGCAGGCTGGCGAGCCAGGCGGCGACATCGGCCATCTCGGCCGGGTTGGCGACGTGGTCGTCGATATAGGGCTGCATCTTCGGGTTGGTGCGCCGGCCGGCCTTGATGTCGAGCATCTGCTTCAGGAGCACCGTGAAATGCTGCCCGGCCAGGCGCGGGTAAGCGCCGCTGGTGCGGCCCGCCGCGTCGTCGCGGTGGCAGCCGACGCAGGGCGTGAACAGAACCTTGCCGTTTTCCGGCTTGGCCTTGGCCTGCATGGCTTGCAGTTCGCTGGCCGATTCGTTCCAGGCGGTTTGCGCCGGCGCGGCCACTGGCAGGGCGGCGAGGGCGATCAGGGAGAGCAGGATTTTCTTCATGACTGAAACCTTTGTGTTGATGGCGGGGGAGGCCGTTATTCCATTGCAAACGATAACTTATTGAGACGACACGTCATTCCGCGCTCCGTCGCGGAATCCATGCAGCGTCTGGATTCCGCGACTACGCTTCGCTGCGCGCAGAATGACGATAGGCATCATCGTTGTCGTCTCGAAGCAAAAACCGGATCAGTCGCCCGTTCCCACGATGTATTCGGCGACTTCGTCGATTTCTTCCTCGCTCATGCGCTTTGCCGTGGTGCGCATGAAGCGGTTCTGGTCGTTGCTGCGCGCGCCGGAGGCGAAATCCTTCAATTGCTGCTTGACGTACTCGATCTGCTGGCCGCCGATGCGCGGGTAGATGGCGGTCGGGCCGACGTAGCCCGCGCCCTTCGGCTGATGGCAGCCGACGCAGGCGGGCACGCCGCTTTCGTCATTGCCCTGGTAGTACAGCACCTTGCCGGCGCTGGCCGCCATGCGGCTGGTCGGCTGGCCGCGCGCCGGTTTCTGCCGGCTGAAATACTCGGCCACCGCCTCGATGTCCTCCGGTTTCAGATCGGCGACGATGGGGGCCATCATGTCGTTCTTGCGCTTGCCGGTGGCAAAGTCGTTCAACTGCTTAACGATGTATTCCTTGCGCAGGCCGGCCAGATTGGGGAAATTCGGCGCGATCGGCGCGTCGCCCGCCGGGCCGTGGCAGGCGGCGCAGACCGTGCTGGCCGTTTCGTTGGCCTGGGCGGCACCAAGGCCGAGCAGCAGGCTGGCGGCGGCGGTTGCCACGGCGCGCGCGACGCCGGACCGGGGCTTGTGTGCGAGAGATTTCATTTTTTGTCTCCTGTTTCGCGGCGGGCGCTCAGAACTTGTATTGCAGGAAGGCGCCGACGGCCTGGATACGGAAGTTTTGCGGTCCCATGTCGGCGGCGTAATACCCGGACTGCGGCGCAGCCAGGTAGTCGTAGTGCCAATCCTTGCTGTGGAAGGCATCGACGCGATACATCAGGCGGCCGGTCAATTGTTTGGTGAAGTCCTTGACCAGATTGACTTCCAGGCTGTCGATGGTGGTCACCATGTCGGGATAATCGCCCGTCACGTTGTAGCCAAGGGGGGCGTTGGGGTTGGCGGCGTTGAGCGCCGTATTGACCGGCCCGTTCGCATAGGCATGGACGATGGAGGTATTGCTCCTGGTGTAGTTGTAGCTCACCCCGAGCCGCGCCCAGTTGAAGTCATGCGTCAGCGTCACGCCGAAGGCATCGGTCTTGGTCTCGGTCTTGACCTTGACGTTATTGGCCACGTTGCGGGTATTGTTCCACCAGCAGTCGAGCGAGGCGGTGGTCAGCGCGCCGCAAGCCGTCGTCAGACCGGCGGCGTTGGTCACCGGCCCATAGTTCTCGTAGCTGGTGTCCTTGTTGTACTGCACCGAATACCAGGCGCCGATCTGGGTTGCCGCCGAAGGTTGCCAGTTGGCGTCGAGATTGAAGCTGCTCTGGTTCGACTGGGTGACGCCAATCTGGTTGCCGGGGTACTCGACTCGCGCCAGTTGCATGCTGACCCCAAGGTCGATGTCTTCGCGCGGGCTGTAGCCGATGCGGCCATTCAAGACGTTCTGGTTGCGGTCGGTAATGTCCATTTTCTGGAACAAGCCGCCGCCGGGGTTGAAGTTGGCGTTGGCGCCGATCCAGTTGCCCAGCGCGGTGTTGAACTGCGCCGTCGTGAGGCCGGGCAGGATCAGCGAGCCGTTCATCAGACGATTGAGATTGGCGCGGCTGTAGGGGATGCCGTTCAGCTCCATGAAGCTGACCAGGGCGCGCCCCGTGCCCTGCAACACGTCGTAGAAGCTGCCGCGCTTGCGGTCGTACTCGTAAGAGCCGCGCAGGGTCAGGTTGTCGAAGAAGTTGCGCCCGGTGTAGGTGAGCTTGAACTTGTCCTCGTGGGTCTCATCCCGCTCGCGGTAGGTGTAGTGCAGATTTTCCCGCTCGTAAGACAGGTCGACGGATTGCGCCTTGCCGAAGAGATATTCGCCGGACAGGGTGTAATTGATCGTCCGGTCGGTGCGGGCGAAGCCGACCATGCTGCCGTTGTTCTGGAGGACGCCAAGGCCATTGACCCCAAAGGAATTGGCGGCGCCGACACCGTTGAAAAACCCGGCGAACGCCATATAGCCGTTCAGCGTATTGCCGCCCGTGGTCAATGGGTTCCACGAGAACCATTTGCCGGACTTGTTCTCGTTGGCCAGATAACGGGCGCCGGCGCGCAGGGTCAGGCTGTCGACCGGCTCGGTGGAAAGGCCGAGATTGAACATGCTGGTGTCGATGCGCAGGTCGGAATTGCAGCGCATCATCGGGCAGCCCAGGGTGCCGTCCCATTGCTGTGACAAGGTGGCCGGGGTTGTGGGCTGGAAGTTGTTGACGTTGGCGGCACCGCCGGGGATCGTCGTGCCATACGCCAGCCAACCCGGTTGCAGCGGCATGTTCAGGCGCGAATCATTGGTCGACGACCCCCAGGAGAAACCGCCGGTCAGCCGGGTATTCCAGAAATCCCACTCGTGCTTGGCGTCGCCCTTGATGCTGACATTCTTGTTGTCGGGCGGCATGGAATAACGGAAGGTATAAATGTTGGCAACGGCGTTGGTCGGATAGACGCCGTTGCGGTTGACAGCGCCCAGGCTGTCGACAAAGAGGGTGTCCTTGTCGTTTTCAAAAATCGACAAGGAGGCGCGCAGGTTGGCCGCCGTCTTGCCCTGGAAATATTGCAGGCCGATGGAGAAATCCGAGGTTCTCTGATTGATCGGCTCGTAGCCTTCGCCCATGTTCATGAAGCCGTAGGGGCGCTCGCCCTCGCGCTTCTCGGTGGTGGCGGTGACGAAGAATCGCCATGCATCGACCGTCGTGAGATCGCCGCGCAGCCCCATGCGCTTGCGCACCAGACCCACTTCATCGACCGCCGGCACCGTGTTCATGGCGGCGGCATTGGCATAGTTGGTGGTTGCGCTGGGGAAATAGGCCGGGTTGGCGACCAGATGATTGCCGCCGGCGTTTACGTACAGGGAGCGGAAGGTATTGCTGAAAACGTGCGGAATCTCGCTGTAGAAAGCCCGCACCCGCCAGTCGTTGTAGCGGCCCATTTGCAGGTCGTAGAACTGGTCGTTCTGACCGGGGTTGCCGCCGTAGCCATTGACGTAGAAGGCGGCATCGGGTTTTTCCAACTGGAAATCAAACCAGTTGAGGCCAAAGCCCTTCTTGGGATCGCGGTATTCGCGGTACTTCGAGTACTTGCCCTCCGGGCTGCCGCCGAGAAAACCGATCTCGACGGAGCCGGAATAAAGCAGGCCATCGGCGGTCTGGCTCTGCAAATCGGCGGAGCGGTCGATGGGAATGCCGTACAACTGACCGCTCGGCGTGTGGCGCACGGTGTCATAACTGTCGTCCTCATCCGCCTGCGCAATGTTGCTGCGTCCCGGCGGATTGAGGCTGTTGCCCAGCGCCGTGTCGGCCCCGATGGCGGAATTGCCGAACGAGGATTGGGCCAGCGCCGCCCCGCAGGGCAGGAACAGGGCGCCGACGCAGACGGCGAGCAGTTTTTGCCGCGGCAGACGCAAGCTGGGGGCGGCCGAGCGCTGAATGGCGTTTTTCATTGTCTTGGTCATGTTTGTCTCCTTCAATCAGCGGCGGAAGCGCATGCCGTCAGGCGCGTTGCTACCGTGGATCTGAGAGTGGCAAGCCTGGCAGGAACGGCTCTGAATCTGGACGGGAATCGTGTTGATAGCCTGTCCCGGCGTCGGCATCGGATTGCGTCCGGCGTGGCCCATGTTGGCGGCCAGGGCATGACAGTTCATGCACAGCATCGGCCGCGATTGCTGCAACAGCTTGTCGTTGTTGGCGCCATGCGGTGTATGACAGTTGAGACAATTCTGGCGTACCGGCGCGTGTTCCCACAGCAAGGGACCGCGTTTTTCGGCATGGCAGGAGTAGCACAGTTCATTGACCGAGTCGGCCTTCAACAGCCGCTTGCCGGAGGTGCCGTGCGGGTTGTGACAGTCGGCGCAGCTCATCTTGCCTTCCGGCAGCGGCATGTGCGATTTCTTCCTGAATTCCATGCGCTGCTGCTGGTGGCAGGTGTAGCAGGTTTCGGAGATGCTCGCCTTCTTCAGCAGATTGTTGGCGGAAAAGCGGGCCATCGGGTTGTGGCAGTCGGAACAGGCCAACTGGTTCTTCTGGTGGATGGAGCCGCTCCAGTACATGCGCTCGGCGCCGTCGTGGCAATTGAGGCACTGGGCGTTCATGGCCTTGACCGGCGAACCCCATTCCTTGGAGAAACCGATGATCTTGGTCTTGTCGCGGGTATCGGCGACATGCAGCGAACCGGGGCCGTGGCAGGCTTCGCAGACGCTCCTTTCCACGTCGTTGCGCGGATTGAGGCGGAAAATCTTGGCGTGCTGGGTATGGCCGAACAGGGTCTTTTCGGTGTCGTGACAATCGCCGCACACCTTCTCGCCGACGTAGCGGGCGTTGAACATCAGGTCCCGCGCCGGTTCCCCGTCGGCGGCCCTGGCCGGGGCCAGCCCCAGCAACATCAGGCCGCCCAGGGCCAACGCGGCGGCGCCGCGCACGATCGTACTCCCGATACTTCGCATCATTTCCTCCTCTGTTGGGCGACCGCCGGATTTCGGGGCGGCGGCCGCGGACTCTGTATGCAGCCGGAGGAAGCGGCCTCGATGCGTGCATCCGCCGCGATGTCACCCCCCCGGTGCGGATTCTGTCGACCCGCTAAAACAACTATCGATTAGCGTAATACGTTGTGACTAGTTTTGTTACGGCTACCTAGCGCGTTGTGGCTAGGTTGTTGCTCAAATGTAACACTATGTGACTAGGTTACACCACTACTTGCGGATGAGCAAAATCATTTTAATTGGCAAAAACACCACAAACCGCAAGCGCCTGTCCGTGACCATCGCGCAGGGCGCAATCAGCAACGCATGGCACCGCCTGGTTTTGTTGCGGTGATGCCGGGGGGGCTTGGCGGCGATAGGCGAGCGTTGACCGGCCTCTGCAAGGCAACCGATACCCATCGTGAGCCTCCTCGGCATGCATGCCGGGGCTTGCGCTTGCGCCGTGGTCATTCTGCGCGTAGCGAAGCGCAGTCGCGGAATCCAGACGCCGCATGGATTCCGCGACGAAGCGCGGAATGACGGCTCGTCTCAACGGATGGATTCCCGCCTGTACGGGAATGACGCGCTGCGGGGGCGCTTTATTCGATTTTTACTTCAAAGAGACAACAATAGTGCCCATCGTCATTCTGCGCATAGTAAAGCGTAGTCGCAGAATCCAGTCACCGCATGGATTCCTCGACTACGCGCGGAATGACGGATCATCTCAATAATTTAACGATTGAAGTGGAAATTGAATTACGCCTTGAACGCGCAACGGAATCATTCCGTTTCTATTTCAATGCGATAACCGCGCCCTTCGTCATTCCCGCGCAGGCGGGAATCCATTCGGCGCTGCAAGGTGCGCCCCACCTGGATTTCCGCGATCAAGGGAATGACGGCTTCCTGAGGCGTTTTCTTGTCGTTTTGAAGTGGAAATTGAATTACGCTGCCGGCGCGCCCGATGTGCCGGCCTGCCAGCCCCGTTGCAGGGCGTCGCGCAGCCAGGAATAGGAGTGCCGGTGCTGGGCGCGGCGGTGCCACAGGGCGTCTACGTGCAGCATCGGCATGGCGAAGGGCAGCGCGCGCACGGCCAGTTGGTCGGCAAAGCCGGTCAGGGGCACGAAATCGCCCGGCATCGCGGTCAGCAGGTCGGTGTTGGCGGCGATGCGGGCGGCGGCGAGGAACTGGTTGGCGGTGCAGGCGACGCGGCGGCTGCGGCCCAGCGCGGCCAGGGTTTCGTCGATCAGGCTGTAGGGCCGCCCGGAAAAGCTGACCACCAGGTGCCGCGCCGCGCAGTAGTCGTCGAGCGTGAAGGGTTGGCGCGCCAGCGGGTGAGCGCGGCGCATGACAATGACGTAATCATCGACGCACAGCCGCTGCGCCTCGAACAGCGCGTTGCCGCCCGATTGGCTGGTCGATACCAGGCTGGCGATGACGCCGGGGAAGTAGCCGATGGCGACGTCGACTTCTTCGTTCTGGAGCATGGCGCGCGGGTCGCGGGTGGCCAGCGGCATGGTTTGCAGCGACACGGCGGGCGCTTCTTTTTCCAGGATATCGGCGAGGCCGGGCAGCAGCGTGGCCGCCACCGAGTCGACCATCGCCAGGCGAAAGGTGTTGTCGGCGGCGGCGGGGTCGAATTCATCGGGCGCCAGGGTGTATTGCAACTGCCGCAGCGCGCCGCGCACCGTCGGCCACAGCGCCAGCGCGCGCGGCGTGGGCGTGACGCCGGCGCCCGAACGGCGCACCAGTTCGTCGCCGAGCAGGTCGCGCAGACGGCGCAGCGAGTTGCTGACGGCCGGCTGGGTGATCGAGAGGTTGCGCGCCGCCCGCGTCAGGTTGCGCTCGGCCATCACTTCGTCGAAGACGCGCAAGAGATTGAGGTCCAGCGTGCGGAAGTTGATGTTTATAACCATCACGAATGATCGCCATCACAAACATAAAGTATCAAAAGTATATGGCAAAACTTACAATTTCGCCATCGCTCAAGCCAACCGGATGGATTGGCAGGCGATTGGCAGATTTGATGCCAGCGCCATGCAAGGCGCCGGCATCATGCCAGATGGAAATGCCGGACGCAAGCATGACGCGCCCGGCATCGCTGAAAAGCGGGGCGGCCCTGCCGCCTTTCCTGGAGGGGCCACGGCGCGGCGGCCCGGCATGGTCATGGAGGGCCGCCCGCGTTCGTGGCTTGTTGCAGTGTTTCGTCAACTTTTTGCACTCGTTTTTCAGAGGAACCGATATGAAGAAAACTCTTGTCTCCATCGCCGTGATCGGGCTTTTTGCCGGGGCCGCCCAGGCCAGTGACGGCGTCATCACCTTCAAGGGCCAGTTGACGGCGGCGACCTGCGCGGCCAGCGTGAATAACGGGGGCGGCGACGCCACCGTGACGCTGCCGGCCACCCCGGTCAATATCCTGGACGGGGCCGGCAAGACGGCGGGCACGACCAATTTCACCATCTCCCTGAACGGCTGTTCCAGCAACACCGGGGCCAGGACTTTCTTCGAGAACGGCTCGATGGTGAATAGCAGCACGGGACGCCTGCTCAACGCGCTGACCAGCGGCCTGGGCGGCGCCGACAACGTCGAGCTGGAATTGCTCGGCGACCTGGGCGACCCGATTTTCGTGGGCAGCGACACGCAGTATTCGGCCCCGTACGCGCCCATCGTCAACGGCGCCGCGACCCTGAATTACGCCGTGCGCTACTACGCGACCGGCGTGACGACGCCGGGCGGCGTCGGCAGCATGGTGTCGTACACGATGGATTATCAGTAAGCATCGCCTCCGGCCGGCGGCGCGCCTTGCGCCGCCGGTTTCACGATTTTGCAGGCATCAGGATATTGTCATGAATTCTGCATTTTTCAAGCGTATTGCGCTGGCCTTGGCCATCGGCCTTATTGCTGCGCCAGCAAATGCGAACGTCGTCATCTCCGGCACGCGGGTGATCTACCCGGCCACGGCGCGGGAAGTCACGGTCAAGCTCAACAACGAGGGCGCCATGCCGGTGCTGGTGCAGACCTGGATCGACGACGGCGACGCGAGCGCCGGCGCGCAGCAGCGACCGATGCCATTCAGTCTGACGCCGCCCGTTTTCCGCATCGACCCGGCCAGGGGCCAGATGCTGCGCGTGACTTACAGCGGCGAGCCGCTGCCGGCCGACCGCGAATCGGTGTATTGGCTGAACGTGCTGGAAATTCCGCCCAAGGCGCAGGTGAGCGACGAGGAAAGCAAGCTGCAACTGGCTTTTCGCACCCGCATCAAGCTCTTTTTCCGCCCCGCCGGCTTGCCGGGCGAGGCCGACGCGGCGGCGGCGAAACTCGACTGGTCCTTCGCCCAGGCCGCCAACGGCGGCGGCAAGGTCGCGCTGCTGGCGAAAAATCCGACGCCGTATCACGTCAGCGTGACGCAGGCGAGCGTGCAGATCGACGGCCAGACCCACGCGAGCGCGCCCGGCATGATCGCCCCGCTGGAAGAGCGCGAATTCGTTCTGGAAGGGCTGCGGCAAATTCCCCAGGAGGCGGCGCGCATCCGCTTCGAGACGATCAACGATTACGGCGCCAACGTGCCGGCGGCCTTCCCGCCGGACGAGCATTGAGGATGCCATGAAAACGCGTCGCGCTTTTTCCCTCTCCCCGCTGGCCGCCTTGATCGCGCTCAGCCTCGCCGCGCCGGCGGCGGCGTCTGCCGGCGGCGGGCAGAACCGGGTCGAGTTCAATACCGATTTTCTGTCGCCGCAGACGCGCGCCGGCCTCGACGTGGCCCGCTTCGAGAGGGGCAACCCGGCGCTGCCGGGCGACTACCGCGTCGAGCTTTATCTCAATGGCCGGGCGCTGGGCCGCGCCCATGTCACGGTCAGGCCGGGGGCCGAGCCGGATCGCCCCCGCCTGTGCATGACGCGCGCCCTGCTCGATCAGGCCGGGCTGGACTGGGAGCGGGCCGATGCTCAGGCGCGGCAGGCGCTCGACGATCCGGCGGCCTGCGTCGCGCTGGAGGACGTGGCCAATGATGCGCGCGCCGAATTCGACAGCGGCGAGTTGCGCCTCGACCTGTCGCTGCCGCAGATGGCCCTGCGCCGCGCGCCGCGCGGTTATGTCAGCCCGGAACTGTGGGATTCCGGCGTCAGCGGCGGCCTGCTCAATTACACGCTGAACGCCTACCGCAACAGCGCGGCGGGAGCGGCGACGACGACTTCGACCTATCTCGGCCTGCGCGCCGGCATCAACGCCGGCGACTGGCATTTCCGGCACCAGGGGGGCGAGAGCCGGCAATCCGGGCCGTCCGGCTCCAGGCGCGCCTACCAGAACATCAATACCTATGTCGAACGCGATCTGCCCTCGATCACCGGGCGGCTGACGCTCGGCGACGGCAACACCAGCGGCAGCCTGTTCAACAGCCTGTCGTTCCGGGGCCTGCAACTGGCTTCCGACGACCGCATGCTGCCGGATTCCCGGCGCGGCTACGCGCCCGTCGTGCGCGGCATGGCCGAGACGAACGCGCGGGTGACCATCCGCCAGCGCGGCGTGCTCATTTACGACATGCCGGTGCCGCCCGGCCCCTTCGTCATCGACGATCTGTACCCGGCCGGCTACGGCGGCGATCTGGAAGTGACGATCAACGAAGGCGACGGGCGCACGCGCAGCTTCACCGTGCCCTACGCCTCGGTGGCGCAATTGCTGCGCCCCGGCCTTTCCCGCTACAGCCTGACCGCCGGCGCGCTGCGCAACCTGTGGCTGTCGTTTACGCCCGGCGTCGTCGAAGCCACCTGGCAGCGCGGCCTGAGCAACGCGCTGACCGGCTACGGCGGCGTGCAGGCCAACGACCGCTATCGGGCGGCGCAGGGGGGCGTTGCGCTGGGCACGCCGCTCGGCGCGTTTTCCGTCGATTTCACCGGCGCGCGCACGCAACTGCCCGGCCGCGCTGCCGACCTCTCCGGCAGCAGCGCGCGGCTCAGTTACAGCAAGCTGTTGCAGCAGACGGGCAGCAACATCAGCCTGGCCGCCTACCGCTTTTCGACCCGCGGCTTTCTCGACATGGCGGAGGCCATGCGCGGCGTCGATGCCGTCAAGCGCGGCTTTTCCGCCGACGCGCTGGCGCGCCCGCGCAGCCGGCTGTCGCTGACCCTGAGCCAGCCGCTGGGCGACGGCAGGGGGCATTTCTACCTGAACGGCTTCACGCAAAATTACTGGAACGGACATGCCAAAGATACGCAAATCCAGATCGGCTACAGCAACCGCTACCGCTCGCTGGGCTATTCGCTATCGCTTGCGCGCCTGCGCGAACCGGGCAGCGGCCTGGACAACCGCGTCATGCTCAATCTGTCGCTGCCGCTGGGTCAAGCCTGGCAAACGCCGCGCCTGAGCGCCAGCCTGACGCACGACCGCAACGGCGCCGCCGCGCAGGCCATGCTCTCCGGCGTGGCGGGCGACAACGGGCAGTGGAGCTACAACGCCTCGCTGGCGCGCGACCCGGGCGATGCCGGCCCCGGCGCCACGGTGAACGGCCAATACATCGGCGCCAGGGCGACGGCGATGGCCGGCTACGGCAAGGGGCGCGGCTACCACAACCTGTCGGCGGGCTTGTCCGGTTCCATCGTCGCGCATCCCGGCGGCGTCACCCTGTCGCCCTACCCCAGCGACACCGTGGCCGTCGTCGCCGCCGCGCCGGAAGCCGCCGGGGCGCATGTGCTCGGCTATCCCGGCGTGATTCTCGACGCCGGCGGCCAGGCGGTGCTGCCCTACCTGACGCCCTACCGCGTCAATGAAGTGGCCATCGACCCGAACGGCATCGCCCCCGATGTCGAACTGCAAACCGCCAGCCAGAAAGTCGCGCCGCGCGCCGGGGCGATCGTCATGCTGCGCTACGCGGCGGCCGCCGGCCGCGCCGCGCTGATCGACGCCGCCCTGCCGGACGGCGCCCTGCTGCCCTTCGGCGCGGACGTGGTGGACGGCGACGGCAAGGTCGTCGGCGCGGTCGGCCAGGCCGGACGCATCTACGCCCGCCTGGCCGCCGACGAGGCAAGCCTGTCGGTGCGCTGGGGGCAGGCGCCGCACGAACAATGCACGATGCGCGCCGTGCTGCCGCCGCCGAATCCATCGGGCGGCATCGCGCCGCTCAAACTCGACTGCCTGCCCGGCGCCGCCCCGCGCCCGCCGGCAACCACGCAGGAGCCGTCAAATGAAGCCTCTTGAAATTCCCGCCGTCTTCCGCCGCCTTCTCCTGCCCGCCATCATCGCGCTGGCCGGCGCGGGGAACGCCGTGGCGGCCACCTGCAAGGTTCCCGGCACCTCGACCATCGACTTCGGCCAGATCAATGTCCAGCCCGACGCCCAGGTCGGCGACGCCATCGCCAGCACCAGCCGCAGCTACGCCATCGACTGCCCGGCGGACAACTACCACCAGTTCGACCCCGCCCACACCGGCTACCACATGATATTCATCTCGGACATGCCGAACGCCGCCCTCGGCGGCGTCTGGGATACCGGCACGGCGGGCATCGGCATCCGCGTCACCAACACCACCCACAACATCGTCGTGTCGGGCAACCAATGCAAGGACTATTCCTACGTCGAGCAATGCCGATACGCCCCCAGCCAGTACAACCCGGAGGCATTCACCCTCACCGTCAACTTCCGCTTCGAACTCATCAAAATCGGACCGATCGCCGCCAATACGACGCTGAAGAACGGCTACATCATCGGGCTGTCGTCCTACAGCATCCGCGACGGCCAGATGACCGGCAGCAAGCCCTACAGCAACGCCAGCGGCATCATGCTCGGCTCGACAAAGGTGGTGGCGGCCACCTGCACCGTGCTGACGCGCGACCTCTCGGTGCCGTTGCCGGCCCTGCCGGCCTCGCAACTCAAGCTGGCGGGCGCCACCGGCGGCGACACCAGCTTTCAGATCGGACTGGACTGCGGCGCCGGCAAGAACGTCTACATCACCCTGAGCGACGCCGCCGACCCCGGCAACGCCACGGAACACTTGACGCCGGCCAGCGATTCCAGCGCCAGCGGCGTCAGGCTGCGCATCCTGAACGCCGGCGTCCCCGTCCGCTTCGGCCCCGACTCGACGGCCATCGGCAATCCCGGCCAGTGGCTCGTCGGCAATTCCGCCAGCACCTCCGCCATTCCGCTGACGGTGCAATACATCTCCACCGGCGCGCCCCAGCCCGGAACGGTCAGCGCGGCGGCGACGTTCACCCTGAGCTATCAATAAAAGGAACGCGGCATGATCCACGTACTGCTCCTCAGCGTCGGCTTCACCATCGGCTTCATCACCAGCGCCCTGCTGTCGATGACCGATACCCGCCCCCCTTCCAGACGCAAGGCGCCGCCCCCCGCCAACCGCCATGCCAGCGAAGGCGAGGACCGGTGAGGGCGGCCCGCCCAGGGAAATGGCGTAGACCTTGGGGGAAACAGTTCCGCAAGCGCGTGGGCGCCGCCGGCCCCCATGCTCATCATCGGCGCCATGATGCGCAAGCTCATCCATGCGGCTTTCGGCGTCCTCAAGTCAGGACAAGCCTTCAATCCAGCCTTGCATGAGGGCTGACGCGGATAACGGTATCTACGTGTTTGTAGGTGAAACGCGCTCTCGTCGGCTTCTCCGCGCGCGGAGCCAGACGGGATCGGTCATCGGCGTCGCGCGCCGGGGATTGCGCTCTTGCTCATATAATCCCGCCAATGCTCGCCTACATCGTCCGCCGCCTGTTGTATGCCGTTCCGATTCTGATCGGGGTCAATCTGCTTACTTTTGCGCTGTTTTTCGTCGTCAATACGCCGGATGACATGGCGCGCATGCAGCTTGGGGTGAAGCGGGTGACGCCGGAGGCGATCGCGCAGTGGAAGGCGCAGCGCGGCTATGACAGGCCGCTGTTTTTCAATGCGGATGCCGGCGGTCTGGCGGCGCTGACCGATACCATCTTTTTCGCCAAGTCGGCGCGCATGTTCGCGGGCGATTTTGGCCGCGCCGAGGATGGCCGCGATATCGCCCGCGAGATCGCCACGCGCATGGGGCCGTCGCTGGCCATCGCCTTGCCGACTTTCGCGCTGGGGCTGTTCGTGGCGGTGACTTTCGCGCTGACCCTGGCCTTCTTCCGGGCGACGGCCTTCGATGTCTGGGGCGTCGTGCTGTGCGTCGCGGCGATGTCGGTGTCCGGGCTGTTTTACATCATCGGCGGGCAGTATCTGTTCAGCAAGATGTGGCGGCTGGCGCCCATTTCCGGCTTTGCCGACGGGCTGGACGCCTGGCGTTTTCTGATCCTGCCGGTGGCGATCGGGGTGATTTCCGGCCTCGGTTCGTCGACGCGCTGGTATCGCACCATTTTTCTGGAGGAGGCGGGCCGGGATTATGTGCGCACCGCCCGCGCCAAGGGGCTGCCGGAAACTGTGGTGTTCTTCCGCCATGTGCTGCGAAATGCGCTGATTCCGATCCTGACCGGCGTGGTGGTGGTCATTCCGGCGCTGTTCATGGGTTCCTTGCTGACCGAATCCTTTTTCGGCATTCCCGGCCTCGGCAGTTACACCATCGACGCGATCAACGCGCAGGATTTCGCCGTCGTCCGCTCGATGGTTTTCATCGGTTCGGCGCTGTATATCGCCGGCCTGATCCTGACGGATATTTCCTACACCCTGGTCGATCCGAGGATTCGTTTCGGATGAATTTCCAGATCGTCGTCCTGTGGTCCGATGCGCTGGTCTGGCTGTTGCTGGCGGCGGGCGTCGGCGCCGGCGCGCTGATCGCCCGCAGTCCGCCGCTGCTGGCGGCCTGGCGGCGGGTCGGGGCGCATCGCGTCGGCATGGCCTCGGCGACTTTGCTGCTGGCCTTCATCCTGATCGGCCTGCTCGATTCGCTGCATTACCGCGCGGCGCTGGAGGATGCGCCGGGGCAGCCGCGGCAGTACGCGATCGAGGTGCTGTCGGCGCTCGACGCGCTGGCCGCGCCGCTGCGCGCGCGGAACGAGAAAACCTATTCGGCCCCCTTCGCCACCCGCCTGTACGCCAGGGAAACGATGGATGTGCCGGGCCTCGGCGCGGCGCGCGAATTCCCGCGTCTGAAACACGGCGGCAGCCATCTCGGCGAGCAGGAGGCGGTGGCCGCCGACGCCGGGGCGACCGCGCTGCGCTTCGGCCTGCTGGCCGCGCTGCTGTGGCTGG
>Ga0209628_10000380_pt1 | contig 26990 bp, 29 predicted proteins | sample TergutCu122P4_FD_187285 | JGI IMG/M metagenome (GOLD analysis project Ga0209628, IMG submission 187285) | Cubitermes ugandensis P4 segment gut microbial communities from Kakamega Forest, Kenya - Cu122 P4 (SPAdes) (version 2) | ecosystem: Host-associated > Arthropoda: Insects > Digestive system...
CCGCATGCCCGCCCGCCAGACGAACACGGAGACCCTGGGAAGTATCCACATTCGTATAAAACTGGTCGGCATAATAAGTAGACGCGCTGCCGTCAACAAGTGTTGCAAGGGCGCAAAGCCTGTTCATGCTGATTTTCGTGATATAGCCTGTTGTCCGGGGGCATTCAGTCGCTTTTAAAAGGCCGGCGACCGAAGCATCATTATAATCAGCATACAAACTTGGTGCAACATAAACTTCCGTTTTTGTCGCTCCGGCATTAATAACCAAGCCGCGAACGCCCGTGTATAAATGTCCGTAAAGGTTTTTAAGCCCGAAAAATACAGGTATTTTAGCCGCGTATACTACTGCTGCTGCCGCATTTTTAATATCATACGAAGCCTCACCGCAACCATCCGCCAATTCAACACCGGCCGAAGTGGGAATAACAGGATAATAATCATTAAACCCAAGCCAATCCGGCATACCGGTAACACCGGCACCAAGTCCGCCCTGATATAAACCGTTGGCATCCTTGTTTGAGTTGTAAGCTGTTTGAATGTGGCGAGTGCCGAAAATGATACGGAACAAATATTCAGGAACCGCTCTCGCAACATACCAGTTGGCTTCCCAGCCTTCGCCTCTCTTCCTGGCGTAAGTACCGAAGGTTTTTGTGCCTCCCGATAAATTAGTTGCTGGTTTGCCTAACATGGTTTTGTAAGTTCCATCCAAAGCAGCATCGTTATTGCCTCCGCGATATTTGGCGGCATTGCTTACCACGGAACAAAGTGTCAGGGCATCCCTGTCAATCACTCCGGCACCAAGAGCGGAGATGCCGCCTTCAGGAACTCGATAACATTTTTTGCCGGGTATGGGAGAGAGTGAAACTGCCTCGTACCAGTAACCGCCTTCTACCCAGTTGGCATAATAGTGAGCATTCCAGCACCACATATATTGCCCCATCGTACCGTCCAAAGCTGCTACGCTACCGTCTGTAAATTGATAGTGGTTTGTCGGGGAGAGTTTCCTGCGTTCCCGGTTATCCTGTACCAAATAACAGCCCAAACCCAAAAGAGAGGGGAGTTCACGCAAGTAATCAAGGTTGCCGTAGGCTTCGCCGATAGGAGTTCCAAGATTTTCATTCCACCGGCGACAGGCATAACCTTTGCTGTTGAAAATGCTGCTTGGGAAAAATCCGAATTGATTTCCTGCTGCATTTTTGCCGAAAATTTTATCACCATCGCCAAGCGTGGTAAAATCGGGTAAAGTGTTTAATTCTTTTTTTGCCATGATTGTATAGTTTAATCAGTTCTTATAAATAATTCAAAAATGCAAACTTTTTACGCTTTTGAACATAATTTGAATGGTGTTCAAACGTATAAGCCTCGCGTTCAAATGATATGTTATGATAGCTTTTCCTGCCGTACTTGAACAGTTTTATCAGCCATTCAAAAAAATACCACAGGTAAAATGGAACATACCACAGTTCTTTCATCTGTGCCGTATGGATGGATTCGTGGCGGATTGTCCGCTCGCTGATAACTTCCCCTTTTCGGGCGAAGATTATGCCGAACAGATTAATGGCTGTGAAGCCCTTAAATGGAATAATATTATTGTAAATTGTTTTCATTTTTTATTTTAATTGTCAATAGCTTAGGTTGTTCTGATACATAAATTATTTCCGCTTCTATATATTTGTCCGTAATATGTTCCCGAAGTAGGCAGCCTGGACGGGTCCATAAGCCACAATAATTTATTGTTAGAATCAATTCCTATATCAAATATATCTCCATTCTTATTGATAATTACTCTGCCTCCAAACATTTGAGTATATCCAATTTGATTACCTTGTGAGTCGTAATTATATAAAGTAACATTGGCAGATGAACCCGAATAGCTATCATTATAAAAACTCATATCAAGAACTGCTTTGCCATTTGAATTTATCATTTTTATGGATTTCAAACTTGGATCAATTATTATCCTGTCACCATTTTTGGCACTTTCAAATTTTCCGGTAAGAACAATATTGCCGCTTGCATCAAACGTTAAATTTGGCCCTCCTAATTGACCGCTGCCATTAGCATTTAATATTGTTTTATTGCCTCCAAACGATGCGGCTCCGGTCAGTCCGTTCAAAATAATGTTCGCGATTCCACTCGTCAACTGTTGTGACTCAAATTTCCCATCCTTTATATTAAATCCCCCAATAAACCCTTGCAAAGCTTTTATATAGCCTTTAAAAAAGTCAATCAAGATATTCGGATGGAATGTGCCGTTCTCATTTCCGTTGGCATCTTCCGAATAGGCGGTGTAATTGTTGACAGTTGCACCGGAGTTGTTTACACCGTACTGGCTCATCAGTTTATTATTCCAAAAGACACCACCGGCAATCAGGGCAAAGTTTGCCAACAAAACACGAGTAGCAATTACATCATGTCGTCCAAGTGATTTCCAATTTGCACCTCCGGCATTCACATCCGCCAACGGATTGCTTCCACCGGTAATGCTTGCTTTTTTCGGTTCGTATGCGTATCCTTCATAAATAACATAGTGAACGACTTCTGCGGTTTTTATATAAGTTTCCAGATTGTTCCATTCGCCCCGGCAAAGATATATAGCTCCCGTTGCTCCGGCAGGGCCAATGGCACCGTCAAAGACAGCTTCGACAAATATTTCGCAAACGGTAACACCACTGCCGTTGACAGCCCTGACCCGGTAACGGGTATATATTTTATCTGTGGTAATGGTTATCGTATTTCGCGCAGTATATGTTGTAGTCGTCCATGTTGCACCATTATACTTTGCGACCGAAAGAGAAAATTCAGCACAATCAGTCGCCGTGCCGGAACCTGTTTTCTTTTTGCAGTTGACAACAAACGATGCAGTATTGGTAACTTTATTGGTGTCGTAATGAATAATCGGCGTATCGGTTTCCAGCCAGTATTGAACGGCAGCATCGCCATCCGTACCATTAACAACGACAGGAACCCGTTTTGAATCCAATAAATCTGCGTCCAACCATGTGGAGTTATTGACAAACAACTGTGCTTCCATCCATTCGGTGCTGCTGTCAACAGTGTAGGACTTGGTTGTCCAGTTGATGGAATTTTCCCACGAACCATTGCTTTTCCTTACACGCATTTTGACTCCGCTATTATCAAATGCAAGTTGCGTCTGTTTTCCGCCTTCAATTTTATAGACTGTAAAACTGATGGTAGAGGGTGTCGATACACCGGTTTTGCTGCGTTGTATAACGTCAACAGAGGGAATAATTTTATAGACAACAGCCTTTTCAGGGTCTTCCTTGAACGTAATATATGTAATGCCTTTTACTTTCATATTAGCCGGATTGAGCAGTGATAATAAGTGTCATATTTCCATTGGCTGCAATGCCGTGCGCATAAGTAATGGCAAAGTTGGTTCCGGCTCCGGAGGCTATTTGTTGATACTTGCTGTTAGTCAGCAGGTAGGAAAATGTGAAACCGGTAACAGGCGTCATGCTTGTATCGCCACGCTTACAAACTCGCGGGTAATAGGTAACTGACTTGTTAGCCGAACTGATTTCTTCTATCCCGTCAGGATTGGGAACAACAACCAGCGGATCGCTTTCGTCATATACCGGTATAGTTGCACTGCCAACCGTGCTTCCCGATATAAAAAACTCGCATTTATACAGTTCCTGCGTGTCGATGTCGGTAGCTGTTATGGTAATGGCTTTTGTTGTTTTATTGATGTTAGTCCATGTATTACCATTTGCTTTGTACCATTTATAGGTTACACCGGTGGAAACATCCTGTCCGCCTCGCGTCAATGAAGCGGTCAAAGTGAGTGATGCCGTGTTGCTGTCGATTACACCGCCGTCATTGACTGAAATATAACCGATATACGGATCGCCCTCTACCTCTTCGATGCGGATGTCGATAGATGCCGAAACTGCGGAACGGAAACCGGTATCAACAATTGCGCTGAACTCAATAACATCTGCGTTGATATTTCCTGCCGATGCAAGGTTTTTGCAAATGGTCAATGTCGGGACGAGCGTGTCGCCGTCTACTTTTTTACTTTCTTTTTTGAATGTTCCGGCAGCGATGCTTCCCATAACCGTTGAAAGATTACCGGAAAACGGAATGACCGTTCCGTTATACTTCCACACTTCGCTTCCGGCTTCAGGCGATATCCGGGAATCGGTCAGACTGCTACGGACTACCGGATAAATGGTCGGTTGATTCGCCGGTTGTGTCCAGTCGGGAGTAACAACCGCAGTTCCCTTTTTCAAATATTGCTCAAGCGGCATGGTCGACCGCAGACTTGTATTGATTGTGTCGCCCTGCTTTACAAATGTAATCGTGGCGCTTCCTTTTACCGTACTCATATCTTTATGTTTTTAATTGTTTTAATGCTTCTGTTTGTGTTAATATTTTACCTCCCAAACGAGATACTTTCTCTTCCAATGTTTCTTCTGGCTCGCCAATGGCTGCCAAATCACTTTGATTGAGAATAACATTCCCTTTTTTGTCGGCTTTTCGGTATTTTGCCAAACCTAACTTTTCCGCTTCCACTTTCGGAAGGCTTATATATTTGAAATCCATATTTTTGATATTATAGCGTTAATATTTCGTTGTTGATTGTCAATATATCGCTGCCAATGGCTACAGGGCCGAGTGCTTTCTTTTCGTCAACCTCAAAAGCCAAATGAGCGCCGTTCCTGTAATCGTTTCTCGGAATAAATGTTTCGGCTCCGTAGCCGACTATTCGCCAGTTCGCTTGGAACACCTGACTTTTCAAACTCCATTTTAAGTCGAATTTATCTGTCGGATTGTCGACCGTTATTCCTTTTGCCGTTACAATTCCTTCGCTTTTGATTTCCAAAGCCTGTGGGGAAACTTGCGAGGATCCGTTTACGAAATAATCGTAATCCCACTCAGAGTAACAACGGTTAACGGTTGTTTCCTTTATTTGACACTTAACTGTCGGCTGAGCGGGAACCGGCGCACCCGGCGCAATATATTCCGACTTGCAGCGAATAAGCACATTGCCGTCAATATATCGGGGGTCGATTGTTATTGTCGGTGTATTTTGCCCCGACTCGTAAAAGAGGTCTGTCTCCGGGTCGATTAATCGCTCTGCTTTATTTTCAACCACATACCACCAAAAGGCGCGGTGTCCTGCACCCACTTCCTTCCCTGCCAAACGCAATGTCGCAGTAATGGTTCTGAGGCCGGACTCGGTAAGCGGATCGAAATTCCAGCTGCCCGGCTTGTCGAGTTCGAGCGTTACCGGCATTTCCAAAAGCGAGGTAGTGCTTAACATCTTGGATTCGTGAATGCGCAAAACATTACTTGTGCGAGGGTCAAGATAGTTAGCCGTAAAAATCAGCGTGAGCGGAGACTTATAAGGCACGTTCCTGCTTACGATGAGTGCACCGTTTGCGCCTATTTCATAGCCGTTTTGCCCCGAAATAATTAAATTTCCGGGTGCTTCACTGTTTTCATACCAGCGTATATCCGCAAGGGAAGATTCGTGGTGTCCGCTTTCTATTACACCGTTGTTGTCCTGTATATAAAACGCCGGTTCGATAACCAACGGTGTAATCTGCCTATCAGGAATATAAGTGTCCGTTTCCGCCGAATGTACCTGAAGTAACGAGCCGCCTTTAACCACAAGGCTAAACGCTTCATGAAGCGGATCGTACTGGATGTTGAGTTTTTTTATTTTTTTCATCTTAAAAACTGATTGATTCCGTTAATAATAAATTGCCGTCTCTCACATACGCCTCACAGGTAAATACGCCGCTCACTCCATTCATGTCGGCATCCGTAATGTGAACGGATTCCGCATTGCCGCTGTGAGTGTTGTTCCATATCGTGTCGCTTACCACGTTGCCGGTTGTGCGTGTCCATTTCCAGTCAACAGGAAGAATAGTAGCCGTAATATTGGTTACTCCACGTTTTACGACAGCGATTAATGTTGTATCCATTCTACCTTGCAAAAAGGTTTCGCCGTTGGTACTGTAAATTGTAAGTGTCAGTTCCGTATCGCCTGCAACAAGTAGCCAGTCTGTCGAATTATATGCCGGTCGCTGAGTAGTTCCTTCATTAATACACCGGTATTTACAGGAGTCACAATAAACTTCATCCTGATATTGGGCGTTGCACAGATACGGCTCCGGCGGATTTTCAGTCCATAAACCTCTGTCCCTGATAATTTTTAGCGGATTGCCCTGAGCGTCTATTTGAAAAAAATTCTCTGCAATTACATTTTTCAGGTAAATACCGGCATCGTTTTTATTGATTGGAAGATTATCGGGAAGCAGGGATGGTGGGATATTTCCAAATGTCGCCCGATAGTGTCGTGGCTCAATCTTATAGTTATCCACAAAATCAAGCAAAACGATGTAACCTTCCGTGCTGCTGAAGTATTGGCTTCTTTGCCGTTCCCGGACAGTAAAGCTACCGTACCGGGCAATATTCATGTATGGTACCGGCGGATGATTGATTCCTCCCGGAACTTCGCTGTTGGCTCCCATCACAATGCGGATAGTGTTTGCCGTGTCATTTACATTCGTAACACGGAAATACGAAGTAACAAATCCACCCGAACTATTGTAATGTCCTTTACAGATGTCATCGACCTGCAATTCTATGTGGTCGCCCTCTTCGATTTCCAATTCCAAAATATAGGCATTGTTACCATCGGCAGTTACTGACTTGATAACCGCGCCTTCAGTATTCCACATTTCGCCACCGGTAACTGACACCTTATTATATATTAGCTGCGGAACTTTAAGGAACGAACGAATGATGAGGCTTTGCAGTTCTGCGTTCCCTTCCCGGTCAATGGCTCCACCCGAACCGATTTCTATTCCGGGAAAGAACTGTCCGAATTCGGAACCCCGGAGGAACTTGATTAATTCGGCGGCGGTGTCAGGGAGGTTTTTATGTAAAAATTCACGTTCCGATTTGCGAGCGGAATAAATATTGGTATCGGTCGGCTTGGTCGATTCCCAACTGCGAATGATGTCAGGGAAAGTTTCTGTCGCCGTCTTGAATTCATGTCTGATTGCCGCAATGCTGTCCTGCATACTGCTTTGGGTTGTCTTCGACAGAACATCGCTGATTTCAATGTCCGCCTGATTCGGACGGTTGACATTGCGGCTGATGCGGGTAATACGGCTGTCCCTGTAACCGGTTCCGGGAAAGAAACGGTCACTTACAAGCCGAACTCGTTGTCCGATTGTCAAGGTAATGCCGCGATTATCAAGTGCAATATAATTGGTAGGACTTTTATAAACAGAGCGGTCGGTCATATCTGAATGCTCATTCAGGAAGTCGGTTACGGCTTTCGCATACTCCTGCTCTGCCATCGGGTAATATTCCTGCGGCATTTTAATGTTATACAGAATATAAGCATCGCCCGCTTTAGGAACCAACAAACCGCCCGGAACCTGTACATCATTTTTGTATGGCCATTGTGTTATGATTTCAAATTCTTTTGTCGATGAATTGTAGTTTACTTCAAAATCACGACCGGCTACATCGCCTGTTTGAAAAATGATATGTTTTTGCGGGTCTGTTTCTAACTTATAATCATTGGGGTCAAAATTCAAACTGGCATCCTTAAAATAATATATGGTAAAAGGATTGCCGTCAGCTCCGGTTGCCTGTTCCGTTCTTATTGAAGACATATAACCGATTCGGCGCGGAAATATGTGAGAAAAAGCAGCTTCTTCGTAACGAGCTACTGCGCCGTATTTGTCGGCATTCCGTTCCACAAACTTAACTCCATTAGGCAGTTGTAAACGAGCATGACCGTAATTTCCATATTCAATATTCTTTCTGCTTCCTATCGGGAACAGACGGGTAAAAAAAGGAACATTGTCAGCGTTGTCGCGCTCAATAGAAAGCAGTCCGTTATTATATCCCAACTCTATTATTTCGCCGTGCTCGCAGCGTGTTAAATTAATGGTTGTTCCTTCAATCCACCACTCCGTTCCGGCAGCTTCAGCAATTTTTCTCAGTGCTTCGTTGCAATAAGTCCCTCCCGAATAATCAATATCTAAACTTCCGGTTACCACGCAAGCTCCGACTTTCCAGTCGGTAGTGCCCATCTGGTGATTCAGACTCATTACCACCATTGCCAACTGTTCACGCGCCGGGCCGTGGTAGGCTTCGAGCGGAACTTCTTCCGAATTCAGCATCAGTGCGAGTTTGGCAATGCCCTCTATTCCATAAAACTTCACATCATATTGCCACTCTACCGTACTGATTTGTTTGGGGGTGTAGGCTTCAAGTATCCAAAAACGAGCATCCATAAAATCCACATAGTCGCCCGGCTCCAGCCGGACACACTCTTGAGATGTCATGGATAAAGCCAATACACTTTCGTCCTGTATCGCTGCCTGATGAGTTGAATTACCGGAAGCGTAGAGGATAGTCCGAAAGACATTGTTTTTGCTGTATACGTTAAAAGCTGCCATTTGAATACTGTTTGAATACTAATTTAACACTGTTAAAATGTTGGATTCGGCTCCCTAAATGTGATTTGAAAACGACCGAAAGAAAGTCCGTCATCGAAAGCCGGTTGCTCCCATGAGGGAATATCTTTCAGATAAAACACAAAAGTTTTATTTAATTCAGTAAGTTTGAAATTCAACCATCCCTTATTCCCTGCTCGCAGGAACTCAATGAAATTTGTCCGGCGTGTCAGGAACTGCGACCGCGATGAGGCTTCAATTCCAAAAAACAGGGTTACATCCCGCGCCTCAAATTTTACATCTAAAACCGGCGGAAGCATCTCTCCGGTTTGCTCGCGTACATCAATGGCGACCTGTTCCTTTGTTTTGGATGGTTTGAAGAGGACATCGTAATTCTCATGTCCGCCCCGCTGCTTTTCCGCAAGGAATACGCCGTACTGAGTGTACACGTCTATATTGTTGATAAATAAAAGTCCTGTCAGTATTGCCATAATTATCTTGTTTTTATACCGTCTCTTTTAATGGTGGCAACATCATCTTTCATTGTAGAGATTGCCTTTTCTATTTTATCTAAATGTTCGTTGCTGCTGCCGGTGTTTTCTTCAATCTTTCGGAGGTGTCCCAAAGCAATGCTCATTCCTTCGACAATGTTTTCAACGCTGCCATCAATACTTATAGAGTGTTCCAGCATTGAAGAGTACAAGCCTTCGAGCCGGGTAATGCTTTCCTGCGATGCGGCTTCGTAGGCTCCGGCCTTGCCGGATTGGGTTTTGCTATCGGGTTCCCACAGGTTAAATCCCCGGTCTTCCGCCATTTTTTTGTATTGTTCCAGTAAGGAGTTGTATGTTCCCTGTTGTGCAAGTATGCCGTCCATCATACCGTCCAAGATTCCTACATAGTTGCTGAATTTTTGCTCATCCGTCAGGTTTTCGTTTTGCATGATATTAAGCATATCCTCTTGCGCTTTTGCCAAATAAGGAGCAATTGTTACAGAATAAATCATTTGCTCCGCCAATTTCTCAAGCATACCGGTAACGGATTCAGTAAACTTTTTTGCGGCATCAGTTCCGTTACGGAAGGCATCCACTAAGGCATCGCTTATATTGCCTCCCAATTCTCCGAAAATATCGGAAAGATAATCCTTGACCGCTTGAAATGCTTCTTCCATCAAATTGGAGAGGTCAATCATATTTTGCAATGCTGCCTTATCTTCATCCGATAAAGTGCGTGTTTTTATGATTGTTTCGGCAAGAGAAGCGTTGAATTTTCCGTTGGCATCTATCAAATCCGGATATACATCCAAAACAGAAGAATAAATATCCTTGCCTTTGCCCCAGCCGAACAAACCGGTTTTTTTATGTCCGGTTTTTACTTCAATATCGGCAAGACCCTGTATGCCTTTTTTGTAGTTTTCTATATCTTTCTGATAACCGGAAGGGTCAAACATTTTTTTGATATAATTCTTTGACGGGTCATCTCCTTTCAATGCTATTTCTAAACCTGACAAAGCATTTTTCATTTGGTCTATTAACCCTTTCGCTTTTCCGTAAGCATCTACGCCAAAGATTGTTTCTGCCTCTCTAAGCAATTCGTTTTGTTGAATGAGCAACAGATTATACTCTCTTTGAAAAGCAAGTTTTTCGGAGGCAATCTCTTTTAATGCTTTCTGATGCTTTTCTTCGGCTGCCGAAGCCGTATTGAAAATAGCAGTTATAATTTGTACGGCAGCACCGATAATAGCCAATATAACGGATGCTTTTTCAACGGCAGAAATACTTTGCCCTGCCGAAATTGCCAGCATTTGAATACCGTCTATCATGGCGATAGCGCCATCGGCAATATTGGAGGCTGCCTGCAAAGCCGACTTGGTACTTTCATCCAAGAAATCCATTGAACTAATCATGCCATCAATCTCCCTCTTGCAATCTTTGATAGCTTTTGAGGTGCGTTTCCAGCGTTCAACAGGGTCGGAATCTTTAATTTCCTGTTCGGCTTTAACTGCCTTAATCTCTTGCTGTAATTTCTTTATTTTTGCTCGCAGTGTTGCCGACTGTTTCGAGTCTTGACCATCATTGATATTGCTTTGTTTGAGCGCATTTTCCGCATCTTTCAATGTTTTTTCAAGTTGTTGCAAACTCATGTAGCCAATACGCGCCATCAAGTTTTGAAATGTTTCTTCCTTTTGGGCAAACTCCTCATCAAGCGCAGTATTGGCATCTAAATACGCCTGGTTTGCAAGGTCAATGCTTTCCTGCGAAGCATTGTTTTTCTCAAGCAGGGCAATCTCCTCCTGATATTTCTTTTGGATTTCGAGATACCTCGCTGAAAAATCCTCGTATTGTTTCAGAGTGTCTTTCAGTAATTTATCTTCTGCGGCTGACTTATAAGCAATCGCAGCATCGACATATTGTTTTAATTGGTCTTTTTGTTCCTGTGTCAAATCATTTTCCGTTACAACAGGGAGTTCCAAGCCTTTTTTCTTCCAGTCCGGATTCTCATTCTCAAATTCCAAATTTTTACTTGCCTGCAAATCTTTTACCCATTTTTCGCGGCGCAACCGGTCTTCCTCGAACATTTTTTTAAAATTCAAGTCAATGGCTGCCATTTCTTTTTCGTAACCGCTTTTCAAAGTATCAATACGAGCTTGTTCAATATCAAACTCGCTTTGCTTTTGCTGACTAACCAAACTTGCCGTATATTCTTCTATTTGCCTCTTGCGAGCGGATTGTTCTGCTTTCAGTTGGTTAGCTTTTTCGGCAGCAGTAAGACCGCCGCCGGTAGTTTTTTTGGTGGTAACACCGCCAAGTCCCTCGTATGTTTTTTTTGCTGTGGCTTCTGCAAGTACCGCAGCATCGTATTGTTCTTTGGTATATTTTTTCCTGTCTTTGGTAATTTCGCCTAATGTTTTCTTTGTGCTTTCCCATCCTTTTTTTGCATTATCATATAACTCACCATAGTTGGCATTAGAGGGAAGGGTTTGTAATGCAGAAAGTTTTCCCTTCATTTCGTTTAGCTTATCATTAACCGTTTGCAGTTGATTAATGTTTCGCAAGGTCTCAAAGTTAATCTGTCCCCACTCTCCTGTGATTTCCTTATTGCCAAGCAGGATAGTATCCAACTGTCTTTTTTGTGTATCTAATTTGTCTATTTCCTGATTGTAATAGGCAATCTTTTCCTGTATGGGTTTGGCATCGAATTCGGCTTCGATTCTTGTATCTTTGATTTCTTTCCGTTTTTTCTTTAATACTTCCAGATATGCAAATTCTTTATTGTATTTAATCCATACTGTTTTATCAAAGTCTGATGTTATCACTTTGTTGGCTTTATCATATTCTTTTTGAACTTTAAGTGCCTGTTCCTCTATTTGTTTGTCTAAATTTCGGATGTCCTGCTCGTCTAATACAATATTAATTTTAGCATTAATTTCTTCTATGGAAAGTTTTTTGAATTCATCCAAAGTCATTTTTCCGAAAACTTCCGGCATTTCTTTTTTGAGTTCTTTCCAAGCCTTTGCCTGTGCATAAATGGTTTGCGTTTCGTCCTTAATAATGGAAATGAGTTCGTTAGTTTTGCTTTTTAAATCTTCTTTTTTCTGCCTGGTTTCTTCCAATGTGTCATTCAGTTTCTTGTGCGCTTTTTCTTCAGCAGTAGTACTGTCATGCAATGCCCATAACGCTACGCCCAAAGCAACAACAGCTGTAGCAACAAGCACATACGGATTAGCTAACATTGTTTTGTTTAAGGCGGCTGTTTTGGCTTTCAACATATCAGTAACCAAACCCATAGTGGTCATTCCCTTAATATGGGAAAGCCGCGCAATCGCCTGGACTTTTTCAACCGCTGTAACAGTCATTACGGCAGCTTTGTATGTTCCATAAGTAGCAATTAAGCCCACAATTACTTTTCCTACTTTTTCATAATTTTCGACAAGTGTATTTGCAGTCAAAATCCCACCGCGAAGAAAATCCTCTGCCTTTTCTCCCAACTCGTTAAACATGGATGTAATCGAATCTTGAAGAAGTCCAACGCTGTCACCAAGCGTTTTCATCTTCTCTTTCATCATACCATTGAATGTTCCGCCCGATTCTGTTAATTTATTCAGCAAAGCATCTAATTCCTTGAATCCGATTTGTCCGGCGGAAATCATGTCCCTGACTTCGCTCTTTGATTTTCCGAGCATATCCGATAAATAGCCAACCATATCGCCCATGACGCTCCACTGCTGAACATCAATCAAATCTAATTTATCACGCGATTTTGCCTTGTTGTAAAGTTCTACAAATCGCTCAAGAGGCTGATTGACTCCTGCGGCAACATTGGATAATTTATCAAGGATTGGTATTACATTCTTAGCATCATTTCCGTATGCAAGCAGCTGTGCTGATTGTTGAGATAAATCTTTGAGTTCAAACACATTGTTAAAAGCATACGACTTTAACTCTTTCATAAAGTCGGCTGCTTTTTCCGCATCGCCAAGAAAAACTTTAAAAGAGGCTTCGGTATTTTGAATTTCCGACCGAACTTTAATCATTGTCTTACCAAACTCAATGGCTCTGCCAACGGTAAACACACTACCGATGGTCAAAGCCACTTTTTTTAGCGAAGCGTCCAATAATTCTGCTTTCATGCGAGCATCATCAATGCCGCCCGAAAGCCTGTCTTTCATCAAAAATTCAATTTCTACCGGTTTCATTTATAATCGCTCAATCGTGATTGAAACAGTTCCGCAACACCTCTTTTTTTCTTTTTATCGGTCTGCGGAGTTCTACGCTTATTATTCTTTTCGGGTTCCGACACATAGTGCGGAGCATCGTAAAGCATCATTTGTAAAGTTTGCAAATTGATTCCCCAAAGAATGTATTTAACACTCCATCCGGTGGCGGAAGCAATTTGCCATATAAAACCAAAGAGGCTATGGGAGCCCTCGTACCGGCTCTTTAACTCCCCTTTCTTTTGTGGCTCATGTTCAGCGGTGTCAGAGGATTTGTCGCCTCCGCTGACTTGATAATATTCCCGAAAGACTTTGTCCCTAACAGGAGGACAAACTTTTCGTAAGCAGCTTCCATGTAAACATCCTCTACCGTCCAACGCAGAAACCATGCTGCTACTGCCGAAAATAAATAACCGGAAATCACTCCACGACAAACAGTCAAAGCAACCATCCGGCTGATTTTAGCTCCATGTTCAGCCAAAAATCGCAATTTTTGTTCTGTGTTGTAGGATGTGTATTCTTCATAAGTAACGCCCATTTTCAAATAAAGCCGGGCAATTCGTATCTGAGTTCCCAGCTTTGGGCGTTTCATTGTGATACGGAGTTGCACCGGCTTTTTTCTGAACGGAATACGAAATGTCTTCAATGGGATGCTTACGCCTAAGTCAAGAAGTGCGTCCGCAACTTCCGGCTCAACTTGGAATTTTCCGTCCATACGCCATTATCCTACCGGTGGTATATCAGAGATAGAATAAGGTGCAACACCCGGAGCGGATTGTATCGGCGTTACAGTGACCTTGATTTTCGCCACGCCATCCAGGCTCAGCTTATCACTCGGATATGCCGTTACCTGTGCCTTCGGAATATCAATCAAATGTCCGCTGTCCGTTTCAATTTGAGCGTGTCCCGAAACATTAGCCAGCCCGGAGGGAGCTTCCCATCCTGTCGGAACTTGAGGCGTTCCTTTAATATTTCCACCCATCACCTTTACAAGTTGGGTATAGACAATTTGAATCAGGTCGAAAGTCGGTTTAATACTTCCGTTTTTCTTCGGAATAACCAAAACAGGAGAGCCTTTTACCTGTGAAGCATTTACCTCTACCGTTTCGCCGGCTTGACCGCCAAGGTCAAAGCTGCCTTCTTCAATATACCCAAGTTCCGTTGGAGGAGTGGAATCGGGAGAAAACTTGAACTTGTCAAGACCAAATAAAAATTCTTGTGCTTTGTCCATTTTTTTATTTTTTTATTTTTATGAATATTAAAAATGTTATAATTATACCGGCAATAAAGCCGATTAAAACAAGTTTGAACGGTGATTGAATACCGGTTGAACGCTCATTCTTTATTACCGTTTCTTCTGTCGAGGTATCGTTTCGAATACGTGTGAATTCCCGCTCGTAATACTCTACCAAAGTTTGCAGGCTGTCGCAGGTAGCAGTTATGTGAATAATGTCGCCCTCTCGCTTTAGCTCCACATTTGCCCGACCGCTCTTTTGGTTAAAAGAAGCGTCAGCCGGTAAGTCAAGTATGTTTTGTATCGGAACTGCCAGGCTCGCTTTTTCTTCCGGTACCGGAATTGTTTTTACCATCCGGATTTCTGAAACGAGGCTGTCTGCGCGATTCTCCTGCGTTGTTTTTGTTACTGTTCCCTTCACTGTTTTGCAACTCGTGCTGAACAGGGCAATCAGGATAATAGCTACAACCATATATCTTCGATATAGCGCGGCGAAAACGTCCGAGTTCCTTGTGTAAATTATCAACTTCATCTTGCAAATTTTCTAAAGTTCCTGAAATATGTTCGTAAAGCGTTTTGTAGGTATCGTGTATCTCTTTTTTTTCACGGGTATTACGAATCGTTTTACTGACAATCCAAGTGATGACGGCACCCAGACTACCGCCGGGTATCAACCATTGCAGAATATTTATCAGGGTGTCCGTCATAACTTTGTTTAATTATTATTTAGCCTAAAATTACCCAATCGTCCGCAAGTGCATCTTCCGGACTGGGAGAATAACCGGTAATCAAATTACTTGAATTAACGATAGCAAGCTGATTGGAATAAGAAATATCGCATACCTGCAACTGCTTATCGTTAAATCTTCGCTCAAATTCATCTTTAACCGATTGAGGAAGCGATGTCATCTTTGGCACTACTTCTTTATTGATTGTAGACGGAACCTGCATAAAAACAAATGTGTTCTCTCCGTGTCCCTGCCTTTTAGCCATCTTCCCCGATTTCAGCGCATCAATCGCCTGCCCGAAACTGTTTCCGTAATCCATAATTGTAAACTTGTTTAGTGAATGAATACTTTGATAATGATTTTCAAATGCTTTGTCAGCTTCCAAAAACGCCTGCTTAAAATGCTCACACGAAAAATCACACGTTTTGTATTGTTCAAAAACAACTACCGGAGCTATTTCCGAAAATTCAAAACCGATTGCGGCTTCCTGTACACATTCATAACTTACCTTTTCGGTTGGCAAATCTACCGGCACTTGCGCCATCACACTCATGCTGAATATCAGCGATAACATAAAAATTAACTTTTTCATTTTAATTGAAATTTATGCTACTTGCGTAGCGGTTTATAAAAAATTATTGATTGATACCAATTTGTTTAAGCCATTTTTGAACATCAAAAGAAGGGCAGTCTTTGGCTGCAACTTCCCGATGACCGATAATTCGCACATTGGGGAACCACCTGTGGAAATCCTTAACGTAATCTTCCAATGCTTTCGATTGCTGCGGGGTACGCGTGTCTTTTGTTGTTTTACCGTCTTTCGCCACTCCGCCTGCATAGACAATATGTCGGCTGATGGAATTGTAACTGGTGGCACCGTTGGTAATTTCCCACGGGTCAACGAAGGCATCCTCGTTGTTGTCTACCAGGCGTTCCACTTTGCCGTCCAAATGGATGAGGTCGGTGTAACCCACCTGCTTCCAGCCACGCCCGCCCTTGCTTACCGGGTCAGTGTGCCACTTGCGTATCTCTGAGGATGTTACTTCGCGACCTTCCGGCGTGGCTGTGCAATGAATTACAAGATATTTTAACGGCTGTTTCATTATCCTTCGGCGATTTTTTCTTCGGCAAGTCCGCGTTCGATAACATCGTTTGCGCGTTCCTGGTCGAATTCCAGTTCCTGACCAGCTTCGTAAATAGTTTCGTGGTCGAATTTGTCTTTGAATCGTTTAAGAACAACGATTCCTACCAATTGATTTTCTTCTTTAGTTTTCATTTTTTTATTGTTTTAAAAGTGAATAATTAACCTTCCTCAATTTCTTCGGGAACAAATGCCCCATCTTTCCTCCAGTCCAAAGCAATGAACTCCTCGCCGAATCCGATGTTCGTGTCGGCTTTCATCAACATTTTGAAGTAGAAATATTCGCTACCGTTAGCCATTTGTTCGATACGAATAACAGCTTCGTCATTTGCCAATGCAACAGCGGCAAAAAGATTACCGTCTGTTCCTGAAGAACAAATGGTTGCAACCATTAATCCTTGGGGCCAGTCAGTCAGGTCTTCAAGCGTAATGCCTTTGTAACGCCTGCGGTTTACTTCAGTTTCGTCAGCATTTTTCGATTCGCGAGCCGTAAGTTCGTCATCGTAAGTGTCAAAGTCCTCTACGCTCATCAAGATGCGCAGGTTTGGATTGCGGCGCATAGTTACCGGAATTGCATCACGCAGTTCCTTCAAGCGACCGGTAACAGTAGCAGCCTTTGTAGCTACTTTCACAACATCAGCATCCTTTGCTGCCTGAGTAAGAATACCGTTCATCAACAATTTGTCGTTGGTTCCGTCCTGATATTCGCCGTTAATATATTGATAGCCCAATTCGTGCTGTACCTGTTTAAGCAGTTCCGCTATCAAAATGGACTGAATATTTGTAGGCAATTCTTGAAACACAAGATTTCCGGTAGGTTGAAAAGGTCTCCAAATGTGTTCAAAAACTCTCGGCAAAAATGCCGTATACACCATCATATCACGAGGCACAAGTCTTTGTTCACTGTAAGTGAAATCGCCTTTTGCATCGCTGTTTGCTGCATTGTCAGGGTCGAATCGGGGATGCGATTTGCGTTTTTGCAGCATTTGTCCTGTTTTAATTCTTGGAATATTAATAGAGTCCAAGATTTGAGGAATCACATGAATCAGTCCTCTTTCGACCAATTCGTTTCCGGTAGCGGCGAGGGTAAGAACGTGTTCTTGAAATTCGCCCGAATAATTGTTTGTGTTAAATCCTTGCAAAGCCATAATTTAAAATTTTACTTTTTGTTTTTGATTTCTTCCTGTTTCTTTCCCCATGCGCCAACAGTAGCATCTGGAGTCAAGTGGTTTACAATCCTCTTTTTAGTGGGGAGTGCTGCTAAAGCGACTTTTCCATTTTCAAGGTCTGCATCAAGCAAAGCCTGATAATTCGGTCGGGTTGTTTCGTTGATGCGACCATCGGCGATGGCATCATCCAACAGTTGTTTTTTTGCTGCGGTTGCATCAGCTTCTGCCTTATCGGTAAAAACTTTCAGCTTCCCGGTTAAATCCTGCACTTCAGAAGAAAGTCCCGGAACTTTAGCCGCTTCCGTTTCCAAACCGTCAATAATGCGAAGTACATCCGCATCGGTTGCCGCATTGATAAACGATTTTCTTCTTTTGATTTCGTCAATATTCATACTCTCTGAATTTTGTGGCTTTTGAAGCCGGTTATAAAATAATTGATAAATTTGTTCGGGGGTGCTGTCTTCCGGTACCGGTTCGGCATCATATATGCCGTCTATAAATCCGAGTTCCAAAGCTTCATTCGCATTCAGCCAATGGTCTTTGCCATCGAAATACGCAGCTTTGATTTCATCCGCAGTTTTACCGGTCTTTTTGCCGTACATCTCGGCAAGTGTATCTTCCAAAGATTCGATGTGTGTAATGGTTTCTTTCAGGTCGTTTTTTGTGCCATAACAACCACCGGAAGCACTGTGAAGCATCAGACGAGCGTATTTACTCATTTCAACAGGTTTGCCGCACAAAGCGATAACAGAAGCCATACTTGCTGCGATGCCGTCAACAAAGATTTTGATGTTTGCCTTGCTGTTACGGAAAGCATTAAAAATGGCAATCCCGGCATATATCTCGCCACCGATACTGTTTATTCTGACCTCAATATTTTTGTAAGCAGCTTCCGCCTCTTTGAGTTCACGAGCGATTTGTCCGCTGTGTACATCGCCGAAAAAAGTGTCGCCTATATCTCCATACAGAAATATAGTAGCCGTGTTTCCTGATGCTATAATATTAAAAAACTTTTTCTTCATTTCATTATTTCTGTGGGCGACTTCGCCCGTTTCGCAGTGCAAAAATGAAATGAAAAAACACGCCTCGCAAATCGGATTTTTATCATACAATTTTGTGGCGTTATCATAACGTCATAAAGTTGTATCATGCTTTTAAAATTTTTCAAACCTCTTTTTATATACCAAATTTGCGCTAAAAACAGCAGGTAAAATGGCAGATTTAACAATAGCGCAGAAGAAAGATTGGGCGAAATTGCTCTACACGAAAGAGAATCTCACACAGGCGGAAATCGCCGACCGTGTTGGCGTTACTCGCGTTACGGTCAACAAATGGATTAATAACGAAAATTGGGAAACACTTAAAGTTTCCATTACGATGAGTAACGAGGAACAACTTAAAAACCTTTACCGGCAATTAAGTGAATTAAACAAAACCATTCTTGACCGTGAAGAGCGTGGAAGATACGCCTCTCCATCCGAAGCTGATGTCATCAAAAAGTTGTCTATTTCCATTAAGCAACTGCAAACCGAATTAGGCTTATCTGAAATTACCTCTGTGTTTGGCGGCTTTATTCAGTTCTTGAGAACTTACGACCCCAAACAAGTGAAGGAAATTGCTCCTGTGTTGGACGCTTATGTAAAATCAAAGTTGGCATAAAATGGCAAAAAAACGATTGACACCGGCAGACAGGCAAGCCGTTAAATATTGGAACGAACTGATTGCATCCATTCGCAGCAGTTCCGACATCAATATGGAAGACACGCCTGCCGAAATCGAAGCGCGAAAGAAACGCTTGGAAGCGGACGATGATGCGTGGTTTGCTTATTATTTCGACCAATACTACACTTGCGAGCCTGCCGATTTTCATAAAAAAGCAACTAAGCGCATCATGGCAAATAAACGCTGGTATGAAGTCCGGGCGTGGTCGCGTGAGTTGGCAAAGTCGGCACGTTCCATGATGGAGATTTGCAAACTGGCTCTTACCGGCGAAATCCGCAACGTGCTGCTTATCTCTAACTCTGCCGATAACGCAGAACGTCTGTTGTTGCCGTTTATGGGAAACTTTGAAGAAAACAGGCGCATTATTCAGGACTACGGCACACAGAAGAAACTCGGCTCATGGGAGACAGGAGAGTTTACCTGTCAGTGTGGATGTTCCTTCCGTGCCATCGGTGCGGGGCAGTCGCCTCGCGGAACTCGCAACAAAAACTTCCGCCCGGACTTTATCCTGATTGATGATATTGACACCGATGAGGAATGCCGCAATCCTGAGCGTATCAAAACCAAGTGGAAATGGCTTGAGGAAGCATTGATACCAACAATGTCCGTTTCCGGCAATTATCGCATTTTGTTCAACGGAAACATCATTGCCAACGACTGCTGTATCACTCGCGCTCGCGACAAAGCCATATCACTTCCCAAAATAGGATATTTCGACAAAATAAATATCCGGGACAAAAACGGTCGTTCCACCTGGCCCCAAAAGAACTCCGAAGAGGACATTGATTTGTTCCTGTCGTTAGTCAGTATGGCTGCCGGTCAAAAAGAGTTCTTTAATAATCCTGTGTCTGAAGGCGAGATTTTCAAGGAAATGGTATACGGCAAAGTGCCACCATTATCTAAGTTCAAATTTTTAGTGATATACGGCGACCCGGCTCCGGGAGAAAATAAAACAAAAAAGAGTTCTACCAAGTCGGTCTGCTTGTTGGGTATGTTGGGCGGCAAACTGTATGTTATAAAAGTATTCCTTGACCGGGGATTGAATGCCGAATTTATAGACTGGTATGTGAAGCTGTTGGAATATGTAGGCGGCAGAGTTCCTGTGTACTGTTGGATGGAAAACAATAAATTACAGGATCCATTTTTTCAACAGGTCTTTATGCCGATCGTCCGGAGAGTCAGGCGCGAAAAAGATATATCGCTCTACATACGAGGCGATGAGGAAAAGAAAACAGACAAAGCCACTCGTATTGATGCGAATCTGGAACCGCTCAACAGAGAAGGTAACTTAATCCTGAACGAATCCGAAAAGGACAATCCACACATGAAGCGTTTGGAAGAACAGTTTAAGTTATTTACTCTGCTTTTGCCATTCCCTGCCGATGGACCCGATACGGTAGAAGGCGGTAAACGAAAGATTGAAAAGAAACTGCGCGATGTCGAACCGGAAACAACAATATCCCGGAGAGCCGTCCGCAGCAATAATAAAAAAAGATTATGAGCCAGTTTATTCAACTCACAGATTACGATGCCAGCATCCACCGCGAAATACTGGATGCTTTAACTCGCGAAGACGATGCCATTATCGAAATATGCGAAGACCGCGCCATTGCCGAAATGCGAGGATACCTGTCGCGCCGGTATGATTGCGACCGTATTTTCTCGGCAGAAGAAACGGAACGCAACCAACTGATTCTGATGATGGCGATGGATATCTCCATTTATCACGTTTTTTGCATCCACAATCCGCAGAAACTTTCTCAAACCCGGAAAGACCGGTACGAGCGGGCAATGGAGTGGCTGAAACAAGTCGCCAATGAAAACATCAGCATTGATGGCGCACCGGCTTTGTCGGAAGAAGACCGGCGAGCCAAATCGACTTTTTTATTAAAATCAAATCGCAAACGAGTAAATCACTATTAATATGAACCGTAAAAAGAAAAGCAGAATAACTACCGGTGGCAACATCTCACGTCCGGGACAAAAAGCACCCACCACCATAGTAATAACACAGCCAAAGCGTTTCGGAATTGATATTGACGACTACACGAAATCAATAAAGGCATTCGAGAATGTCGATTATTCGCGCCGATACAAACTGTATGACCTGTATAGCGACATATTGATGGACACTCACCTGTCGAGCGTAATCAGTAAGCGTGTTCTTGCCGTTGTTTCTTCCGATATAGAATTTCGGAAAAACGGAATACCCGACAAAGCCATTAACGAACAAATCCGCTCGCCATGGTTCCGCCGGTTTATTAAGGATGTAATGGATGCGCAGTTTTGGGGATTCACGCTTTGCCAGTTTTACCGCGATGGCGAGTGGGCGAACTACGACCTTATTCCACGAAAACACGCCGACCCCGTGCGCCAAATCATTATGCGCCAACAGACAGACATAACCGGTACCGCTTGGGACGAATATGCCGACCTTATTTTCGTGGGCGACAAGGAAGATTTAGGCTTGCTGGCAAAGGCAGCACCGTGGGTAATCTATAAACGCAACACAACGGCTGACTGGGCGCAATTTTCGGAAGTATTCGGAATGCCTATCCGTGAGTACATCTACGAAACGGACGATGACGATGCGCGCAGGCGAGCGATTGAAGATGCGGAAAATACCGGAAGCCTCGCCGTACTTATTCACTCTGCCGAAAGCAAAATGAATCTGATTGAGAGCGGGAACAAAACCGGCAGCGCAGATTTGTACGAACGGTTGTGTGAGCGTTGTAACAGCGAAATTTCAAAGCTGATTTTGGGAAATACGCTGACGACCGAATCATCCACGACCGGCACCCAGGCATTGGGAACCGTCCACAAAAAAGTGGAAGATAAAGTTGCTCAGTCCGACCGCCGCTATGTATTGGATGTGTTGAACTACGACATGACTGACATCTTCCTTTCAATGGGTATAAATACTGAAGGCGGAGAGTTCTGTTTTCCGGAGCCTAAAGATGTCGACCTTGCAGCCAAAGCAAACATCCTTACTCAACTTCGCACCACTTTTAACCTGCCGATTTCGGACGACTACCTGTATGAAGAATTTGGAGTGGAGAAACCGGCAGATTACAAGAGTATGAAGGAAAAGGCACAGCAGGAACCCGAACCACCTAAAGAGCCTACCCCCGCCAAAGAAGATTTGGAAGATGAACCGGACGAAACAAAGGAGCCAAGCAAAAAAGAGAAGAAAAACTTTGTTAACTGGTTAAGAGGTTTAGGTTTTTTCGTCAAAGCCCGGCACGACCGGGCAGCCTTAGACTGGTAATCAACGACCTCTACCGGAACGCTGCGCCCGATGTGTCGGCAGGTTTTTCGTTTGATGATGAAGTGCTGAAGAAAGCACTCAAACGGATATACAGTGAAAATTTTAACCCGATGACAGAAATAGAGGAAAATCTATTCAACGAGTTTTGGGATAAATTGAACAAAGCGGCAAACATCGGAATCGGGAACTCCGGTGTATTTATTGACCCCGATGATGATTTCCTTAATGCACTCCGCTACAATAATGGCGTATTTTCTGCTTTCAAAGTCCACCGAATGCAGAACGATATGGCGGCTCGCCTGTTAGACGAAAACGGCGAATTAAAACCATTTGAACAATGGTTGAACGATGTTCAAACGATTGCCGACCACCAATGCCGCACTTGGTTTCAGACCGAATACGACACCGCTATTAAGCGAGCGCATCAGGCGGCAGAGTGGAAACAGTTTGAACGTGAAGCTGATATTTTGCCGAATCTCGAATGGATAAAAACTACATCCGTCACTCCCGGAATAGACCATAAAGTATTTTGGGGAACCATTCGCCCAATCAATGATGCGTTTTGGAACGAACACAAGCCGGGCGACCGTTGGGGTTGCAAGTGCAGCCTTCGGTCAACAGACAAGAAAGCTACGCCTGTTCCCGACTCCGGCAGCATATCGGATAATCCGGCACCGGGTTTGGATAACAATCCGGGAGAGGAAGGTATTTTATTTAGCGACTCGCATCCATACAACCCGCCTGACTGTGCTGCCTGCAATCTTCCCGGAAAGAGAGTACTGTCGAATAATCCGGCAGGTAAATTCTTCAATGCTGCACAAGGTAAAAAAGACTGCTACCATTGCTCCCGACCGATGGAGTTGATGAAGAAAGCGGGAGTGGCGACAAAAGAGAGCAAAAAATCGGCAGAAGAATTTTCTAAAAAATTGGATAAGTTTTACAAGGAACTTATTGCCGAACGGAAAGCCGTACAGGAAAGCCACATCAAACAAAAAAGATTGCATTTTGACAATCTTAAAACAGGGAATATTACGACTTCCAAAAAAACAACGAAGAATATACTAAACCACATTTTTAATGAAGATGAGTTGAAAGCCGCATTGGTAATCAATAGAAATATGTCTTCCCTGAAGTTTATTCGTGTCAGTCCTTTGGGAGAGGGAAAAGATATGACGAATCCTGTTGATATTGCAAATGTTCAGGCAAAAATAGCCAAAGGAGTTACCAATTATAATTCATACGAATACCGGTATAAAGGAAATGTCTTTTATGTAAAAACGGAGGAAGTCAATATACGAGGTCATATTTTCGAGCGACTATACACATTTACAAAAAAACCGTAGAAAGTTTTACCGAGGTCAAAAACCCCATACGAAAACTAACTACGGCTTTAAGAACTACAAAGTTACGAACAATTTTTTAATATACAAATGACTCTGCAAGAATTTAATCGTTTGTTAGCGCAAAAACGCCGCGAATTAGATGACCTGATGCGCCGGAAGCTGCCTGTTAAAGTCGGCAACATGGCAAAGGCGCACTATCAGGACAACATCCGTGAGCGGCAGGGATTCTTGAATAACGGAGTAAAGCAGTGGGCACCAACCAAACGGCAACAGTCCGGCGGTGCATCGGCTGCCGCCAATTACGGAGCATTGCAGAGTAGTCGAAACCATTTGTATAGCAGTATCAAGTACACGCCTTCCGATTACAGGGTAAGAGTTGCCAACGAACTGAAGTATGCGCCGATTCACAACTACGGGGGGACTGTTTCGCCAACGGTAACACCGAAAATGCGAAAGTTTGCGTGGGCGATGCACTACAAAGAAGCGGGTAAGGATAAAAATAAAGATACCCAATGGAAAAGGCTTGCTTTAACCAAGAAAACAAAGTTAAACATCAAAATCCCACAACGCCAGTTCATTGGCGAAAGTAGGGAACTGAACGATGAAATCCACCAAACAATGGATAACGAAATCAGAAAAATTCTTAATTCTTAATTGAATCAGCAATGGAAGAAATTTTAATCGCGGTACTTAACCGCATCAAAGAAAAAGTAAACGGTCTGTCGCTCGTTGATGAGGACACCGGACAATTAGACATCCTGGATTCCGAAACTGACGGTTACCCGGTAACATTCCCCTGCGTTTTTATTCAAAATGCAGACATTGACTGGTCGGATGTTGGATTGGGAGTTCAAAAAGGAAATGTGCAAATGACCGTTAAATTGGCGATTGACTGTTACGATGATACGCACATCGGCTCCGGAACTACGGAAAAAATCCGCGAGCGGCAGCAATTAAGCACCGAAGTTTACAAGGCTTTGCAGGGTTTCCGGTTGAACAAATACATGGGGCCGATGGTTCGTGTGAAAGGTCGCGATTATACGCTGCCGGGCAACGTGAAGGTGTATGAAAAGATATTCAAATTTTGGCAACATGATGAATCTGCGAAACAGGGTAATTAGCATCGTCCGTGAATAATGAAAGCTGCCGGTAATTCAATCGGGGCATCCGTACCTTTTTTACCACCGGAGCGGTGTCATCTGTTTTTTGTGCGTTTCGGATAACGGCAAGGATCCGCTCCTCCGAAATAAAAAACTCCTGTTCGGACAAAATTTTCAGCGCATCATCAAAGCGAAGCCTTTTTACTTCCGTCCAATAATAGTAACGGCGGCAAAGAGACTCATCACGCTGTTGGATTAAATGTTTGCTCCGACCTTTTGGCATATAGTTAGTTTTTGCAAAAGTACTCATTTATAATAAAAAAACGGCTCAAATCCAAGACATGAGCCGTTTTTTCAGTTTAGATATTAAACAAATTAAGGTTTTGGTTACAAGGCTCCGGTCAATTATGAAACAAAAATGAAAGCAAAATTTTATTCTGTTGCTTTTTTATTATTATACGGAAACAAATCTATTATCGCCGTTTCTGTTACACTGACAATTTCATAATCACACATTGTGCCTTTCATTCCTGCCTCTACGTTTTCAACCGCCTCTTTCACGCTTGAAGCCTGTACAAGAAAATTAACCATTTGTCTTTTTTCCGCTCCACTCTTTTCTTCCATCATAATAAATGCCAAACGAGCATTATAATAACGGTCGCCATTTTCATCAAGAAATGTTTCGGCAAATTTCTTCCGGACAATGCCCGAAACGGTAAACTCTCCCGAAATAAATGCTTTCATTTCTTCTACAATTCTCGCCTCCGCCTCAGTAAACGAGAGCGCATCCACAAGATAAGATTCGGTAACGGTTCTTTGTACCCCATTACTGTCCATCTTGTCATACCTAATTTTACATTCAAACCAATTCATAATTTTTATTTTTTGTTGTTTAACTTCCAACCATTCAGCCGATATACTTCCGCTCTTGCCTCCTCTTTTGTAAAGTACAATTCTCCGCTTGGACTTCCAGTAACACAACCATTTTTGTCGTATGTATTTTTATACACTCGCCAATTTTTACCGTGTGGATGATAGGTGTATTCCGGCTGCCTGTTGAATTTCATTGCTCATTTTCTTTTTTCAGTTCCACAAAAAATGTCTCATCCTGCGTTACCGCAATCCCTACTTTCGGAAATAAAGCAGCTACTTTGCTGTCTTCCCGGTCTGCCAGCAACTTGTCTTTTGCCGGTTCCTCGCTGATTCGTACATACGCAGGCAAAAATTCCTTCAGTAGATTGCATACGGCTCCCCAAGTAAAACCTTTCAAAAGCTTCAATTTTGGAGTTCCGGTGCGGAAGCCGAATGTACCGTGTACGCTTTCCATGCTTTTCTTTTTGGAAAACAATTCAGCTTTATTTTCCATACCGTAGGCTTGCAGCACATCAAAAGCCTGCGTTTTCTTTTCCTCCAACGCTCCAATCTTATCCGCATATTTTTCGCGGATGTTCGTCATCTGAACATCAATTGTCGCATTGATTTTCACTAATTCAGCATCAGCTTTTGCATACTCGCTGAATGCCGTTTCAAATTGCTCACTTGATACACCTGTGTGTATCACCTTCTTTTCTCTCTTTGCCATAATTCAAAAATTTATAATGTTAAACAATAATGTTTTCTTTTTTTCTGCGAATCGCCCGAATTTTGATAAGCAGTTCGTCAAGTTCATCAGGATTCAGTTCCTTAAATACTTTTCCGGCAATGCGTTTGTCCAAGCAGAACGCATTTACCTTGTTCCAGTCGGTGGTATCAATTCCGTATAGTTGCATTTGGTGCAATACGGAGGAGCGTTTCTTCTTGATTACCTTTAGCATTTGTTCCTGCCATGTGGGAGACAGCATTTTCTCCATTGCGTTTAGCGCAATTCTGTATTCCTTCACGGTCATTTCCTTCATGCTGTCAGTCCTGCCGGAAGTACACTGCGAAACAATGTGCTTTTTCAGTTCCTCTTTGTCGTCCGCATTCATTCGATTTAACAGACCGTAAAAGGCGGCGTAGTTTTCAGGCTTATTCATGGCTTTTCTCAAATTTAAGTTTCACTTGATTTTCTGTAGGAATATAACAGTGAGCATGATACACCGTTACGGAAGTTTTAACTTTCAAGTCCTCTTTTTTCAGATT
>Ga0209628_10000381_pt1 | contig 26980 bp, 26 predicted proteins | sample TergutCu122P4_FD_187285 | JGI IMG/M metagenome (GOLD analysis project Ga0209628, IMG submission 187285) | Cubitermes ugandensis P4 segment gut microbial communities from Kakamega Forest, Kenya - Cu122 P4 (SPAdes) (version 2) | ecosystem: Host-associated > Arthropoda: Insects > Digestive system...
TGTCATACTCCTTCTACGCCGTCTTCGCCGACCGCTACGCCCACGACACCACGGACATGGACAAGACGTTCGTGATGGTGGTGTCCGGGGCGTTGTTCTTCGGTACGATCGCGGTGGCCCGACACGCGTCAAACAACACCCTGTCCGCGTTGGCCGGCTTACCGTTCGCCGACTGGAGATTCGCGGTGGCGGTGGGGTACCTGGCGGCGGGCTCCACGATCGGCGCGTTCTTCCTGCAAAACGTGGCCATCCGGTCACTCGGTTCGACGCGCTACTCGACGTTCATCGGCCTATCGACCGCCACAACCCTGGCCCTGGGCGCCATCTTCCTGGGCGAAAGGCTGAGCTGGGCGCAACTGGCAGGCGGCGCGGTCATAATAGCAGGCGTCTACATAGCGAACCGCAAAGCAAGCGAGTAACCGAACACGCGGGACGGTTCCAGTTGCCACCGGGGACGGTTCTGGTTGCCACCGGGGACGGTTCCAGGTGGCAACCCAGACGACACAATCGTACTTCCAAGTAGCAGACGAATGTGGGCGTTGACTAGGTGGGACATGAGAACCGTCCCCGTGTCCCATGTCCTGGGTGCTAGTGGAACCCTTGCCAAGCCTGGTCACCCGACGCTATCCTGAATACCGGAGGGGGTATCCGACCCCATCCGAGGAGAGGCTCTTCCCGGCAAACCCCACATACGTCGGCAGACATCGAATTGTCCGCCAATGAGCAATTCTCCGCCCCAATAACATGTATTCAATAACCACATAGGTCCATCAGAAAGAGAGTATGAAATGGGTAACGATTTCCAAGGCAAAGTAGCCCTCGTCACAGGTGTCGGTTCCGGTATCGGTGCCGCCGTTGCAAAAGAACTGACCGCACAAGGCGCCTCGATCATTGCCGCAGATATCAGGCAGGACGCCGCACAGGCCACGATCGACCAGATCACCGCCGCCGGCGGCAAGGCAACCATCTTTGTCGGCGACGCCTCAAAACCCGAAGACGTCAAGGCATCGGTCGACCTGGCGCTATCCACGTACGGCAAGCTTGATTTGGCATTCAACAATGCCGGCATCACCGGCCCCCTGGGCCACCTCGACGAGCTGGACATCGCCGCCTACAGGCGCTTGATGGACGTCAACCTGGACTCGGTGTTCTACGGGATGCTCTATGAGGTACCCGTCATGCTCGCAGGAGGCGGCGGCGCCATCGTCAACACCGCCTCGATCCTGGGCCTGGTCGGCTCGGACACCGCCATCCCGTACACCGCCGCCAAACACGGCGTCTCCGGTATGACCAAGGCAGCAGCCATTGCCTATGCCGCGAAGGGCATCCGCATCAACTCGGTCCACCCCGGCTACATCGACACCCCGCTCCTCGGCTTCATGGACGACCAGGCCCGCCGCGACACCATCGCCCTCCACCCGATGGGCCGCCTCGGCCGGCCGGAAGAGATCGCCCAGGTGGTCGTCTTCCTGCTATCCGACAAGGCATCTTTCGTCACCGGTTCCCAGTACGTCGCCGACGGCGGCTACACAGCCCAGTAGCGCGCCAGGATTACTTCTTCGCCATGTGGCGCGCGGCGATCAAACCGAAGACGCTGGCCGGGCCGAGGGTGGCGCCGGGGCCGGGGTACGTGTGCCCCATGACCGACGCGGAGTTGTTGCCCGCGGAGTACAAACCCTCAATCACCGTTCCATCCGGCCGCAGCGCGCGGGCGTACTCGTCGGTGACGATGCCGCCCTTCGTACCTAAATCCCCGATGACAACCTGGTATGCCACGAACGGCCCGCGCTCGATGGGCCCAAGGTTGTTGTTCGGATGGACGAGCGGGTCGCCATAATAGCGGTCGTACGCCGAGTCGCCACGGTTGAAGTCCTGGTCACGGCCACTTCGCGCCATGCCGTTGAACCGCTCGATCGTGGCGAGGAACTTGGCCGGATTGACACCCATCTTGGTCGCCAGACGCGCCAGGGTCGGCGCCTCCACGCGAATCCCTTCCTGCGTCATCTTCTTGTTCGCACCCGGTTCCGCCGCAAACATCAGTACGTACTTCTTCGTGTAGCGCCCGTCGAGAACCAACCAGTACGGTCCCTTGGCACCGTCATGCGCCAACATGTGATGCCCCAAGTCAACGTACGATTCGGACTCGTTCGCGAAGCGCTCGCCCTGGGCGTCGACCATGATGGAGTACGGCATCGAACGCTCGCCGACAATGAACGAGTTCAGTGCTCCCGGCAGCGGCTTGACCGTGGCGCCCCACCAGGCGTCCTCCATGTAGTCCAGGTCCGCGCCGATCGCGGCCGCCATGTCGATGCCCTGGCCCCACGCGCCCGGCGAACCGGCGGGGTTACCCTCGACGCCTTGCAGCTTCAGCCGGCGCTGTTTGTCCTGGTCAAACCCACCAGCAGCAAGCATTACACCTTTGCGCGCGGTCACCGTGACGGTCTGCCCGTCGCGCTCGGCCTTGACGCCGACGACGCGGTCGCCATCGAGTACGAGTTCCTTCGCCGGCGAGTTCAGCCACAAGTCGGCTTTGCCGTCGACGATGACCGCCTTGGCGAGCGCCGTCACCAGAGCGCCGCCCATACCGGTCAGTACCTTGCCGGTGACGAGACCGGAGAGCGTACGGAAGACCACCTTCACACCCCGCCCGAACCCGGACAGCGTCGATATCGCCCTGCCAAGCAGGTAAACATCGCCGGTCATCATCGGGAACGGCAGCAACGCGCGCGAATGGTTGCGCAGGTCGCCGACGGACTTCATGTCGACCGGCTTCACCTCGACGGCCCGGCCGATCTTGCCGCCCGGCAGCTCCGGATAGTAGTCGGGGTAGTACGGCGACCGTACCCACCTGATCCCGTGTTTCTCGGTCGTATGGATGTAGTCCGCGATGCCGTCAACGAAAGCTTCCTTGCGCGCACGGTTGGAGGCGCGGCCGGGTTCGCCGATGGTTGCTTCCATGTACGCCAGCGCCTCTTCGCGCGAATCCTGGACGCCGGCGCGCTGCATCACCGGGTTGTTCGGCAGCCACAAACCGCCGCCTGACAAGGCGCTATTCCCGCCGAACCTATCCGTACTCTCCAAGAGCAAAACGGATAATTCCTCGTCTACCGCTCCGAGCGCGCAGGCAAGAGCCGCCGCCCCTGATCCGACGACCACGATGTCATAGTCGGCTTGTTTGTTTGTATTTGTTGTCACCATATTATGTCCTTTCCGGAATGGTGAATTCTGTGAACTGTACCGGCCGAACCGGTGCGGGGATTATACCGAGGACATCAAGGCTAGCATGCGGACATCGTCGTACTAATATGATATTGGAGAGTTCTCCCCAATGCTGCGGCGCCGCTGGCTTTGGACGCGGACGCGACCGATGTACAGCAGGCGCAGACCCTGTACGGACTGGCCACCGGGACCACCACCCAACAGGCAGTCAACGTCACCAACGACCCGAATCACGTGGACGCGCAGGGCGTCATCATCTCGTCGCGCCCGACCGGAACCATGGTCGATGGCAAGACCGAAATGGAGCTGCACATCATGGTGACCAGGCCAGACGGCACCCAGTACGAAGCCGCCATCACCAAGAACGTACCGCAAGTTGCATTGCCGCAGTTGGTGGCCGGCAGCATCGTACAGGTCTCGTACCTGCCCACAGACGAACAATACCTAGTGCTCAGCATCAACGCGGGCACCATCGCCACCGCAATGCGCTGATCGGAGAGTCATGCTTACCACATTGATCATGTACGTCTGAAGCCATTGGGGACTGTTCGGTAAGGGAGCCATTGGGGACAGGTCACTGAAATGTTCTGTCTTACATTACGAGGTTCCGGTGGCGATCTGCCGTACTGCTTCTATGTGATCCGCGAAAGCAACTCGGCCGGCGGGGGTCAGGGCCACCCAGACCCGTGCCCGGCCGCGGGCGTTGGTTTTCCACGTGGTTGCGTAGCCGAGATCGGTGAGTCTGGCGAGGTGTTTGGACAGTACGGAATCAGCAACACCCAAGTTGTCGCGGATCGTCGCGAAATCCATGTCCTTGACCGCGGCGAGCATGCCGCAGATGCGGAGGCGTACGGGTGCGTGGATCTCCTCGTCGAACCGGGCCGTCACGGGGCGGCGTCCTTGATGCGCTGATCCCAAGTGAAGTGCCACAGTACGTAGAAGACCGGGACCATGACTGCCCCCGCGATGACGTACGCCCACCATGGCATTGTCGCTTTCACCTGATCCAGGCTTCCGCCCACTACCGCCGCCAGTATGACCACGATCACGACTGACAGGCTCGCCCAGACGCGTCCGGATGTACGCAGATGGACGCCTGCCCGACGTTTCTTGACAATGTTGACTGTCAGAACGACCAGCACCGCCAGGTAGACGATCGCCATCGCGCCGGACCAGGCGCGCGACCCCATCGGTATACCATTCGTCGCCACTAACCCACCCATCGCCAGCGCCAACACCACCGCGCCCCAGCGCGATGGCCGGGCTGATCTGACAACAGTCTGCCCGGCTTGCTTGGCAACTGACAATGCACTCTCAGCATCAAAGGCGGTGTCACCGGCCGCGTCGTCTTGGTCGGCGCTTGCGCCAGGGTTATCTTGTGCCATGATCGCTCCAGTTCCGCGTACCCGTCCTCGGGCTTCACTTTCCATCTCGGAAAGTCTAGAGTTTCCATCACGGAAAGTCAACCGGACGACCAGTGAGTACTTACTTCCCATGATGGAAGGGAACCACTCACCAGAATCATGACATCAATCTAGCGGCTGGGGGTCAACAGCCCGGCATCACCAACAGGTACGCTTTTCACTCAAGCGCACCCATACCCAACAAAGGCATCCCGGGGCGATTCCCAGAGTTGGGTATGGAAACGGGCCTCAACAACGCCTCTGACGAGCCAAGACCCATACCCAAGAATTGTGAAATATGTTTGATTGGGATCGTTGGGTATGGGTCATCGCATCGCCGGGGCGGGCGCCACAGAAATATGATGGTGTTCGTGACTGACAGTGTGGACTCCATTCGTACCGCCATCATTGACGACCCCGGCAACGCCGGGATGACCGCCAAAGGTTGGCAACCGATCTTCACCGCCGGCCCGGAGGCGCGGATCGTCATCGTCGGCCAGGCCCCCGGTGCGGCGGCGCAGGAGACCGGCATCCCGTGGAACGATGCCAGCGGGAAGAAGCTGCGTACCTGGCTGGGCCTGAGCGACGAACAATTCTACGACCCCAACCTGGTGGCGCTGATTCCGATGGACTTTTACTATCCTGGCAAGGGAAAACATGGGGACATGCCGCCGCGGCAGGGGTTCGCCGCCAAGTGGCATCCGCCTCTGCTGGCCCTGATGCCTCGGGTCAGTCTGACCGTACTTATAGGTGCCTACGCGCAGGATTATTACCTGGGTCGTACGGCGAAGCAGAACCTGACAGAAACCGTACGTGACTTCGCCGATTACCTGCCTGACTTCTTTCCCCTCGTACACCCCAGCCCGCTCAACTTCCGCTGGCAGGCCAAGAACCCGTGGTTCGAGGAGACGGTGATCCCGGAACTACAGCGGAACGTTGCCCGCGTCATCGGTCTCATCAAGATTGTGTAGGATTTTCCGTCAAACTCCACGAAGTATCCTACACAAAAGCTTTCAGGGGCTAGATCAACCGAGACGATAGCATCCCGGCCGGCGAGGCGCCGGGCACTGCCATGCCTGCTACGGTGAACCTGTGACGAATTTGCCTGAGATGTGGGATGTGCTCGACGCACGGGGCCAGCCGACCGGGCGGCAGGTGGCGCGGATCGATGACGGCGGCGACCCGGCGGGCGGTCTGCACTTCGGCGAGAGCCATCGCGTGGTCATGGTCGGGGTCTTTCGGACAACGGACAATAACGGCGTACAGTTGCTCATCCAGCACCGGTCGCCGACCAAGATCACCTGGCCAAGCGTGTGGGATATCACGGCGGGCGGGTCCGTTTTGGCTGGTGAGACCAGTCAGGACGGCGCCATGCGCGAGTTGCGCGAAGAGGTCGGCATGGTCGCCGACCTGTCCCACACCCGCCCGGCGCTGACGGTGAGCGCGACGAAAACCGTGTACGACATTTACCTCGTCGGAGTGCCGGCGGGGTTGGACATCGACCAATTAACGTTCCAAGCCGACGAGGTCGACGAGGTCATGTGGGCCGACCGGGAAACCATCCTGGAGATGATCACCGACGGCCGGTTCGTCGCGATCAAACCCAGTCTGGTGGACTTCGTCTTCGCCCTGTACGACCGACCGGGACTACAAACACGGTCGTACTTCCTCGATCTGGACGAGTAGGGGCCGTCCCTCATGCATCTGACAACCGAACGTTTGACGTTGCGAGAGATGACACCCGCCGATCTGTCGGACTTGGCCTCGATGCTTCAGGATCCGGTGGCGATGTCGGCGTACGAGGGGCCGTTCAGCGATGACGAGGTACAGGACTGGCTCGACCGCCAGCTCCAGAACTACCAACAATACGGCTACGGACTATGGGCAATGGTTCTACGGGAGTCCGGTGACATGATCGGTCAATGCGGAATCACCTGGTGTTTTCCGTACGGCGAGTGGACGTCCCATTTCTAGACGATTGACCTCACGTGCAGTATGATGACCAGTATGAAAACTGCCGAATACGAACGTCGTACTATCACGTTACCGGTATCGACTGCCCGGGGCGTGACAGAACGGGTAGGCCCGCGGGAGTTTTCCGCCTACGCGGCGGAAGCCATCGCCCACCAACTCCGACAGGATGCCATGCGGGACCACCTGGCAGAGACCGAGGCCCAAAACGGACCCACGGATGAAGCCGCCGTCGACGCAATTGCCCAATGGCTAGCTCGGTAATCTCATCGGTTGCCCACAGCATCGTGCTTGATGCGACGGCTCTGAGTTGTCTGGCGCAGCGGGCTCCCGCGACACAACCCTGGGAACGTTTCGCCGTTCGTACAGGCTCAACATTCTATGTGTGCGCAGCAACCCTGGCCGGGGTATGCGACGGGACACCCAGAGACGCCAACGTCCGCCGGGTAATTCATACCATGTGCAAGGTTGAACCAGTGACAGAAAGCATTGGCTTGGTCGCGGGCCAGATGCGTTCCGGCGTTGACGCAACCAGGCGCAAGAAGCGTGACCTGACCGTGGACGCACTGGTGGCCGCCACTGCCTCCACCTTGCGATACCCGGTTGTGGTTCTCACAGGCGACCAGGATGATCTGACGTGGTTACTGCAAGACACCGGCGTCAAGGTCCATCCGATCAAGTCTTGACCCATGCGACCCCAGGCACTGACCGGACCCCGCGCGAACGCGGCGGTGATCATCCTGTTCGTGTACAACGGCCTGGTTCTGGGGATGTACGCGGCGGTGATTCCGATCCTGCGCGATAAATTGGCGCTCTCGCCGGTCGCGATGGCGACATTGTTCGTACTCACCGGCGCCGCCGCGGTGGGCGCCATGCAGGTGTCCGGGCGGCTGTCGGATCGCTTCGGCGCCCGGCGGGTTTTCCTGGTCCTGTTCTGGGGATTGGTGGTCGCGGCGATTGGGTACGCTTTGGTGCCGACCTACGTACTTCTCCTTGTCACCGGGGTGTTCTTGGGCTTAGGCAATGGTGGTTGCGACGTGGCGATGAACGCGCTGGCGGTCCAGGTCGAGCGCCACCGTCTCGACAACGGGCAAAGCGCAATTATGAGTTTCTTCCACGGCATGTGGGCGGTCGGCTTCCTGGGTGGGAGTTTCGGCGTGGCGATGGTGGGTACGCTGGCTCGGCTCGGTCCTAATCTAACATTGCTGGTTTGCGCGTTTACGGTCGCGGGCATCGGCGTGGCCGGCTGGATCGCGGTCGCGGCGATCTCCCCCGACACCACTCCGGCCCCCCACGCGACCGGCGAGCCGAAGCCCCCGATCCCGCGCGCGGCGTACCTCATGGGTATCATGGCGGTAGCTTTTGGCCTGGGTGAGGGTACGGCGACGGATTGGTCGGGCACACACGTCCGTACCGTCGCCGGCGTCGACCCGACCACCGCGGCCTGGGCGGTCACGGCGATGACAGCCTGCATGGTTCTTGTACGGCTGTTGGGCGACCGCCTGATCGGCGTCGCCGGCCGGCTCAACATCGTCAGACTCGGCTCAGCGGTGGCGGCGATCGGCTACCTGACAACGGCTTTCGTCACGCCGTTCCCGGCCCTGCTGGTCGGCTGGGCGCTGGTCGGCCTGGGCATGGGGGTGATAGCCCCGCAGGTGTACGCCTCCGCGGGCCACCTCGCCGGCGGGCGCGGGTTGGCGGTAGTCGCGACTTTCGGGTACGCAACGTACCTTGCCGGCCCGGCCGCCATCGGTACGTTGGCGCACGCCGTGGGCCTCCACCGCGCCATGGCCCTGCCCGGTGTGTTGCTGATCATCCTGATCTTCCTGGCTGGCATCGCCCTGCGCGAACGTGCCCGGTAGCGGAGTTGCCACCTGGGTCCGTCCCCCTGGCAACAGGGTCCGTCCCCGTGGCAACAGTCCGTCCCCGGCGAACACCTGGAACAGCCCCCCGTACATCAGTTAAGGAACCGTTAAGGATGAGACTCGCCTATTCGGTTGACACCAGTCCCCCGGCAAATGCTATGTTGATGCTGCCTGCTCGATACTAATATCCACCGGGGGGATCGTAGTTAGTACACCAGTTTCCTTGGGGGTCTAGTTTCGTGGGGAGGCATACAGGTAACGAAAGGAAAACAACATGTCAACTAGTTTGGCGTTGAATATGGAATCTCTCGATCTTGAGGGATTCGAGGCAGTCAGTGACCGCGATCTGGATCAGATCGACGGGGGTTGGTGGGTCGGTATCGGGCTCTTCGGAATTCCGATCATCGTGCTGGCTTGGGGCCCTGATGCCCATGGCCACGGCCATGGCCATGACGGTTGCTGATTGACACACTACGGTGAGGGCCTGCGCCCACACGGCGTAGGTCCTCACCAAAGCCATCATGACTCGTTTGTTTTGCGTACGACAGCGCGATGAAACCGACTGCGCAGCCGCCTGTTTGGCGACCGTGGCCAGGCAGTACGGTTCTCGGCCGGCGCTGGGATACATACGTTCCGTGGCGGGAACCGATGCCAGAGGAACATCAGCGTATGGCCTTGTTCACTCGGCGGAATCGCTGGGATTCACCGCCCGCGGAGTGAAAGGTACGATCGCCAGCCTCACAACCGCAAACAACCTTCCCCTCCCGGCAATCGCCCATGTGATCACCGAGAAGGGCATGCTGCACTACGTGGTCATCCACCGCATCAAGCAAGGAATTATCACAATTGCGGACCCCGCCCAGGGCATCCGGAAACTCACCACACACGAGTTCGCCCGGATCTGGTCGGGCGTCCTGATCGTCCTGGCTCCGGCCCAGGACGGTCTGGTCCAGGGCCCCGGCGACCAGGGCCTGCGCCGTTTCCTGACCCTCCTCACCGGACACGGCAAGTTCTTGGCCCTGGTCGGCCTGGCCTCGGTCCTGATCACGATCACCGGCATCGTCACGGCCTTCTATTTCAAGGTCATCATCGACGAGATCGTACCCAGCCAGCTCTGGCGTACCCTCACCGCGGTCTCCATCGCGATCCTGGCGTTGTACGTTATCAAGGCCCTGTTGGACGCCGCCCGCTACCAGCTGGTCCTACACGTCCAGCAGCGCATCGACATCCCCCTCGTACTCGGTTACTACAACCACGTCGTCGCCCTCCCGATGTCCTTCTACGGGACACGGCGGGTTGGCGACATCATCACCCGGTTCGGGGACGCGTCAAAGATCCGTACGGCCCTCGCCTCCGCCACAGTCACCGTGTTCGTCGACGTACTGATGTCCATCGGCGGCTCGGTCGTACTGGCCAGACAGGACATGACCCTGTTCGCCATCGCGGTCGCCGTTGCGCTCGCCCACGTCGTGCTTGGCGCCATCGCCTTCCGCCCGGTCCACAGGCTCAACGAGCAGATCATGGAGGCCAATGCGGGTGTGACTTCGCATTTCGTCGAATCGATCGAGGGTGCGGAGACGGTCAAGGCCTACAACGCCCAGGACCGGATAAAGGACAAAGCTGACTTGCTCTACGTCGGCTACCTGCGCAAGTTGTTCCGCTCCGGCGAGTGGCACAACGCGCAAACCGTGATCGGCGCGGGGCTGCGCTCGGTGGGTACGGCGGTGGTCCTGTGGGTCGGCACCATCCGCGTCCTCGACGGCGGCATGACCCTCGGCGGCCTGGTCGTGTTCTCGACCCTGCTCAACTACTTCCTGGACCCGGTCGAACGCCTCGTCGGCCTGCAACCCGAGTTGCAATCCGCCGCGGTGGCGGCGCGGCGCCTGGGCGACGTACTGGTCCTCGAAGCCGAGGAACTGGGCAGCGACACCCAGGCCACCATAACAAGAATCGACAAATCGATAATCATGAAGGATGTGTCGTTCCGGTACGGTACCCGCCGCCCCGTCCTGACCGACCTCACCCTGACAATCCCGCCCGGCGCGGTGGTCGGCCTGGTCGGCGAGTCCGGTTCGGGCAAGACGACGGTGTCCAAGCTGCTCATGAAGTTCTACGCGGCGGAATCGGGCCACATCACGTTCGGCGACCTCGCCATCGAGGACATCTGCGCGGAGTCCCTGCGCGACAGGATAGCGTACGTCTCACAAGATACAACGTTCTTTTCCGGCACGATAGAGGAGAACCTGCGCCTGGCAAGGCCGGATGCGACCGCACAACAGATGATCACCGCGTGCCAGGTCGCGCAGGCCCACGATTTCATCGCGGAGATGCCGGCGCGCTACCAGTCGTACCTGGAGGAAAACGCGGCGAACCTGTCCGGCGGGCAGCGGCAGCGGCTGGCAATCGCCCGGGCGCTCCTGCGCGGCGCGGACATGCTGATCCTGGACGAGGCGACATCAAACATGGACTCTTTATCCGAGCGGGCGGTAACCGAGACCCTGCGCGAACTGGCATCGGACATGACGAGCCTGGTGATCGCGCACCGGCTGAGTACCGTGGTCGCCTGCGACATCATCTACGTGATGCAAGAAGGTACGGTTGTTGAGTCCGGAACGCATGAGGAACTACTGTCCCAGGGCAAGGTCTACGCAAAGCTGTGGAACGCCCAGGCCGCGGAACCCCACCGCCCCCGCCCGAAACCGGTTCTGGGAACACCGGGGACGGTTCCTGAGGACACCAGCACGGCACGATTGCGGGTGGTCGCATGAACGAATCGTACGAAGTGGGTTCCAGTTGCCACCGGGGACGGTTCCAGTTGCCACCGGGGACGGTTCCGGTTGCCACCGGGGACGGTTCCAGGTGGCAACCCGAGCGGTTTCCGTGGATACTGGGACGGTTCCAGTGTCCACCCGGCTTCGGAACGCCGTACGATTGCGAGCACTAGCATGAGCGGGCCACACATGAACACCGCATCGTACATTGACATTGCCGATGTTGGTACCACCCGGGAAGTCCTGTCCACCGAACCGCCGCGCGGGGTCCGGAACCTGATCCTGACCGCGGCAGCGATCCTGCTCGCGCTGGTGATCGCGTCGGGTTTCCTGCACATCCAGCAGGCCGAGCGGCTGCCTGGGATGATCGTTGCGGACGAGTCGGCCCGTACGTTATCCGCTGTCGCAGCCGGAATCGTCGCGAGCGTGCCGGTCGGGGACGGGCAGTCGGTGGCGGCCGGGGAAACCGTACTCACCCTGGACGCCACCGACGCACAAAGCCGCCTCAAGGTCCTCCAGGACCAGGAGGCAACAGCGAAATCCGACCTGGACAACTACGGGCTGCTGCGGCGGGCCGTCGAGGACAACGTGAAAGACAACCCGTTCGACAAGGTCACCCAGGCCAAGTTCTATTACGCCCTTGAGCAGTATTGGCAACAGTTGCGGGCGGCGGCGGACACCCGTACCCAACAGAACAACACGCAAGCGTCGACTCGCGACCAGGCCCAGGCGGCGCTGACTTCGAGCCAGGCGTCCCTCGACGCCACGAACGCCCGGATCGCCGACCTGCGGGCGCTCGCCGACGCGATCCGCACGGGCGCCACCTACACGTCCACCGATTCCTACAACCAGAACCTATATATGGTGTGGGCGCAGAACCGGCCGGAGAGCGGTACGGATGCCTACGACGCCAACTACCTCGCCCAGGTACAAAGCCAGATCGCCGGCGCGGAGACCCAGGCCGAGAGCTACAAAGCCGATATCGCTCGACTGCAGGCCCAGGTGTCGGCGGCCGGGACCGGTACCACCGCGGACGGCGCCGCCGCCGTGACAGCCCAGTTCATGCTCGACATCGCGTCAAGTGAACAACAACTCCACCAGGGGTTGGACCAGGCGCGGCTCGACGAAGCGGACGCCAGCCTCGCCATCGAGCAGGCCACGCTGACGGCGCCGGTGTCCGGGATCGTGGAGATGGCGCGCGACTGGGCTCCGGGCGATCAGGTCCAAGCCGGCACACAGATCTTCACGGTTGTTCCCAGTACGAAGAAGACGTACGCGGAGGTTGTCGTTCCGTCCCGCCTGGCCCCCCTGATGACCGCCGGCCAGACCATACCTTGTTCCTTGCCGGTCACGGTTGGCACGTCGGCGGTGACGGTACGATGTACGGTCGAGCGGCTGTCGGCGGCGTACCAGCAAGACAACAACGGACAAACGTACTACACGGCGAGACTGACCGTGGAGACCACCGACCCGCGCAAGGACCTGGCCCAGGTCGCACTGCCAGGGGTGTCAATCACCACAAATCTCACCATACGCCAGGTGTCCATCCTGCGGTGGCTGGGCGAGAAAATCGGTTTCCTGGAAACTCCCTGATCAGTAGCTTGTTGAGTGGTCAGTGTGCAATGATTTATTCATCGCACCTTGAATGGCACAGCATAGGAGACTGGTGTGTACGAGTTGACATCAGCGGAGGGCGCAGCGGCGGCTGTGGCTGATCCGACCACGTCTGCTGCCGACCTGTTCGAGATCGCCGGAAAGTACCCTTCATTGTGGCCCAAAATTGCGCGCCACCCCAACACGTACCCGGACCTGCTCAAATGGCTCGGCAACGTCGGCGACACGGGGGTCAAGAACCTCGTCGGCGAATGGCGTCCCCCCGGACCGCCCCTATCGCCCGGGCCGCCGGCACCACCCGTACCACCGGAGCTGCCAAGCCCGCCCGCGCCGCCGGGCCCGCCCAAGCCCGGCGGGGAGGCGCCCAAACCCGCCGTGGGGCTGACCACGCAAACCTACCGCCAGCCGCCGTCCCCGAAGAAACCGATACCGACCCCCGAGGAGCTGTGGCCGACCGCCGATCCCATTCCGATGCCTGACGAGCTGTTCCGCCCGCCCGACGAGGAGGCGGTAACCATTCCGGACTCACCGCCGCCGCTGGTTGAGCCGGTTGCGCCGGCGCCGGTTTGGCCTGTCGGTGCGCCGTACGCCCCTGTCGTACCGGCGCCGGCAGTCCTGGGCAACCAGGGGCGTGTGATACCGACAGTGCCCATGGCAGCCCCGGAACGCGCGGGTATGAGCAATACGGTCAAGGCGCTCATCGTCGTACTCGCCACCGTCGTGTTGCTCGCAGGTGCCCTGATCATTGTCGCCAAGGTCCTCGGCGACAAAGTCGGCCCGCAACCAGCGCCGACGACCCAGCCAACGCAACCAGCGACCCAACCCACACAACCAACACAACCCGCGACGCAACCCACACAACCCGCGACTCAACCCACCCAACCGGTGCCGGCCGGGGATCCGCAAGCGGCGGCGGCGGAGCAGCTCAACACGCGGGCCAACGACGATGTGGCGACGGTGAACCGTGTCCTGTTCGATCATTGGACAACCCTGCTGAGCGTGAAGAAGGACGGCCTGGTCTACGAAAACAAGACCTGGCACTACACCGACATCTGGGACGAGTACACGCAACTCAAACAGCGCTACCCCGAAGCGGTATTGGTGCACGCCGGCGCGTGGCCGTCTTTCAACCTGGGCAACGAATGGTACGGCACAACATCTGGCATTGTCTTCCCGGACTCCAATGCCGCCCTGGCCTGGTGCGCTGCCGAGAAGTACGACAAGTCACATTGCGTCGCCTTCCGGATCGCGAACAGCCAGTCCGGAAACCTCGTACAACCCACCGCGCAACCCACGTAAGTATTCCAATAAGGAGACACTACTCTCCGCTGTCCTTGTTTATGTCCCTTCAGCATCCAAGTGGGTAGCCGAAAGTTACTAGTGTTTCGGGCAAGGTCGTGGTTAAGTATGCGCATGAAACGGACTGTGAAGACCTCTCAGGGATACAGCAGATTGGTGGTGCTTGGAGTGGTCCTTGGCATTGCCATTGGAGGGTCCGTGGTACTTCTGACACGTACGGGCCCGGCTCCGAGTTGGGTTTCAACGGGACAGCCTGACGTGACGATTCAGGTGTCCGCAAGGGATTTCGTGGATGAGCGTTCCGTTCCATCCACTGCTGGTCTGGCAGCAGAGTGGGTCGCCCAAGCCCCGGTCGGGGGTGTGCTCCGGCGGACCGATTGCCAAGTGGGGCAAGCGTTCGAGTCAGGTCAGGCGCCGTTCTTGGTGGATGGTAGCCCGATAATCCTGCTGCACATGGACAGCCCGCCCTATCGGGACTTTGTTCCAGGACTGAGGGGCGGTGACGTACTGGCTCTGGAACGGGAGTTGGCGCGACTCGGCTTCTATCATGGCGCTGTCAATGGATACTTTGATTCGGCCGACACCCAAGCCGTGGCTGATCTTTGGGGTTCTGTTGGGGTGACGGGACCAGAGGCGTACGGTCTGCCGATCGCGCAACTGTTGTGGATCCCAAACCAACAGGTGACCTCTGCGACCTGCCCAGCCGGACTTGGCCAAACGCTCGCCCAGGGGGATCCCCTGTTCACCACCGGTGGTGGACTCGAGTTCCTCCAGGTCCATACTCCAACAACCATGATAGCCGGCGACCGGGTTGTTACCCAGGCCGGCGCCACCGTACCATTGCCCGATGACGGGATGATCACTGATCAGGCGTTTCTGTCCGCATACATGAATTCACCACGGTTTACGGCTTTTCTCAAAGACAGTACGACACAGCTCATGGTGACCGTGACTCTGGCTCAGCCCATCACCGCCTGGACCGTACCGGCATCTGCTCTCTACAGCATGGCAGGCACAAAAGCATGTTTGCTCAGCGACTCGCAACCAGTCCAGGTGCGGGTTGTCGCTTCCCAGTTCGGCAACACCCTGGTGTCGGCTGACACTGCACTGGGGGCTGTGACGGTGAACCCGCCCGAGGACGGTCCGCCGTGCGGGTGACCTGTCGGGATTTGAGCCATTCGTTTCCGGGCACGGGGCGGCTGTTCTCTCAGTTGAGTCTGGAACTGGACGCTGGCGACCTGGTCGCACTGACCGGCCCATCCGGTTCAGGGAAGTCAACCTTGCTATCTGTTCTGGCCAAGTGGGAGGTTCCCGCGGAAGGAAGCGTGTCATGGGAGGATATTGCGAGCGTTGGATGGGTTTTTCAAAACCCTGTTGGAGTCGGGAAGCGTACCGTACTGGATCATGTGACGTTGCCACTGATTGCCCGCGGACAGAGCAGGGCCCCAGCCGAGACCAGCGCGATGAGAATTCTGGGCAGATTCGGGTTGGACAGACAGGCTCCGCAGTTATTCGCAACGTTGTCAGGAGGCGAAGCACAACGGTTAATGCTGGCACGGGCGGTCGCAAAGGCTCCTTCCCTATTGTTGGTTGACGAGCCGACCGCGCAGCTTGACGCGGGAGCTGCCGCTACGGTAAACGGCGTCCTGGGAGAATTGTCCGCGCAAAACATGATCGTTGTGGTTGCGACGCACGATCCTGCGACCCGTGACGCCTGCGGCCGCTGCATTGATCTGGGAGCGCGCCGTTTGTCCAGACCAAACAAAGGGGGCGCGCTGTGATCCAAACACGGGAATTGCTCCGTGAAGCGTGGCGCAACACTGACGCCGGTGTTACGCGGCCCTTGGTCTCAGCCGTCTTGTTCGCCATCCTGGTTGGTGGGTTCAGCATCACACAGGTCATGGGCGTGGTCCAGATCGGCAAGGATGCCCAGGCGTGGCGTTCGGCAGGGGCCTCCATCCAAGTGGTGAACTACCCACAGGGTATTGACGGCGCTGGTTGCGACGCGTTGCGCAACGTCACTGGGGTGGTGGCCGCGGGGGCCGTCCGTCGTGGCGATGATGTCACTCTTGCCGCGCTGCCGTCCAACACCTTCCAAACCTTCGAAGCAACCCCAGGGTTGGCGTTGGTGCTGCGAGCAGTCTCGACCGACGCCTCCATCCCGCCCGGAAACGCCCCTGGTGTGTGGCTGTCTGGTGATCTCGCGGAAGTGCTGGGCATAACCCGGGGACACACCCACCAACTCCCGGTGATGACAGAAAACGGCACTGCCGATGGGGAGTTGACCGTTGGCGCCATTTACTCGTACCCGGATGACGGCCGCCAACCGCTGCTCGTCTACAACATGATCATGCCTGTGCCGGCAGACGGCGTGTTTGATGCCTGTTGGGTGGAGGTTTGGCCCGAGGATTCGGCATTGGACAGGCTGATCATAACCTCTACCATCATCACAACTCAGGATGCAGCCGGTGATCCACCACGGGTCAGGCAACTGAATACCACACTGGGTGCCACATTTGACGCGCAGGGAAGGCTCGCCAGTCTGCCACGATGGACACTGGACATCGGCGGTCTCCTCACGGGCGTGGCTATGGGCTGGCTTCTTGTGTGGTCACGCAGGCTTGAACTCGCCAGCACGCTGCACGCCGGCGTGGACAAGACATCGCTCGTCATGCAACTGCTCGCAGAAACCTTGTTCTGGGTCGTTCCAGCGGCAGCCGTGGTCGCGGCCAGTGGATACTATGTCGCTACTTGGAATAATCCGGATCCCCCCTGGCCGGCTCTTGCCCCTGGCCTAGGGGTGTGCGGTATTGGCCTCGCTGCAACACTCGTAACCACAGTCGTCGTCGGATTCATTCTCAGTGAGCGGCAGTTGTTCAGGTTCTTCAAGACACGATAACCTCAGTGTTCGCGCGACGACGACTGGACCGTGTCGGATAGGGACTGTGCCAGGACGATAGATGCCAGCGTTCGTGAGGACCTTTAAGCAGGAAATTGTCTGAACAGCGGATGGGCCATGGCAGGCCATGGCCCATCCAATTCGTGGGTCTTCCCGGCAGTGGGCGCTCTTCACTTCACCGCAAGCGGTGTTATTCTGCACGGAGCGGTCTCTGGCCGGTACAACTGGGTTCCATCCGGAAGGAGGGGTCCGCCACCGGCAGACTCATCTGACGTGTCAACAACCACCTCCGGTTCTCGCTCCGATCCGATGACATGCGCGGCGCTTGACTGCGCGATGAGTTGTTCAAGATCCTTGCCTGTGAATCCTCGCGGCGCAAAGCCGACCCTGACAAGGCAAGCAGCCACCAGTCCATTAAAATCATCGTTGTTTGGATTGTTCTTGACGGACCAGTAAAGAGACTCAGCGACTCCCAACCATTGAGCCTTGCAACTCAGCACATCCGGCAACGTCGTTGACACATCAGCAGAGGTTGCAATGGATAGTTGGTCCAACAGACCCACGTCGTTCGGAGCCCAGGAAGCATCCCAGCCCAGTTCCTTTAGGCAGGTCACCACCTTCGCCTGCGCTTCAGTAAACTCCGCATCTGTGATTTGATCATCTGCCAGCATCTCCGCTACGTATGGGCTGTTGTTGCCTGACTTGGCCTGCTCGAATTCGGCATGGTAGGCCCCGCCAGGCACTGAGACTGGCTGCGTTTGACCGCAACCCGACACCGATACGACGGCAAACATGGTCAGAACAACCAGCAGCCGGGAACCCTGACGGCGATGCGTACTCATCTTTACCCCGTTGCCCAGACTGCCGAGCCCCGCTGTGTGAATCCAACTAAGGTTGCAGTGGAAGTCGTGCCCATGTTCGAATAGATCGTTGGGCCATAGACCGTTGTGGACGGGTTGGCCGCCCATGCTTGGCCGGCACGGGACGTTCCACTGGGGCAAACGAGATTGTACAGAGCCCAGCCATTGGCTCCGTAGGCAGCACTTGTGTAGGTGCAGACCCCGGGCTGGGAGTCTGCTGCATTCGCCGCAGGTGGGCTAAGCGTTACCCCAGCGGCCACCGTCGCAAGTGCAAGGGCGGTACCCAAGGCCCTCATTCGTTTCCTAATCGTTGTTTTCATGTGTATCTCCTTTCCGAGATTCATCAGTATCACTCGTATGAGGGACTACATGAGAAGTCTCTGGCGCTTTGGCTGAAGCGTAAAGCAGCACCCACCAACAGTCGTACCGTGTACAAGCAAACTTTGATACTTGATTGACACCGAGCGAACCCTGCTTATGGTCGCACCAACAATGCCTTCAACCGCTACCCCGTCTGAATCCATGATGAAGTCCCTTTGTGCTACTGGCCGCCCTGCTTCTCGTAGCTTCAACGCCGGCGCACACCAGCGCGGCGCTCGTAGGAACTGGTGATGAAGCCCCGGGACCGGGCAGCACTTTCTGCATTCTGTTTCCCGTCCTGTGTCCCGTGTTTGTAGTCGACGAACCTCCTGCCCGGACCGCATAGCCAGGTGAACAGTGGCTTGGACTCAGCGGGTAACATCGGACTCTATGCTGTCCACCAAAGCAAATCGGGCTGAGAGTCACTTTGGCTCTCGGATCTTGTCGCGCTTTAGCCGCTTCACGGGCGCAAACACTCTTGGCGTACTTGTCACTGTGTTTGCGGCCGTGAGCCTGGCGGACGTTCCGCGTGAATCGGGTTGGACCGCGGGAGGAACGATCTCGCTAGTCACCTTGCTGTCAATGGTCACCGGATACACGGCTATTGGGCTTTCCCCTTGGTTACCCCGTGTCGCCGTGGCGCTCGGCTTGGTCCCACTGTCGATTGCGTTGAGCACCGAACATGTAATCGGTGTTGAAATATTTGTCATAGTCTTTTGTTTGGTGGCCGTGGCCATCCGGTCGCGCGTCTGGCACCAGTGGGTGGTGGCTGGGGTCTACACAGCCTGGAGCACTGCCGTGGCGGTCAAAGCACACAACCCAACGTTCGGTTGGGTATACATAGTTATAGTCTTCATTGCCACCGGAGTCGGACTTGGCGTACGTCATTTCGTGGTGGACCGGGTCAAAGATCGCCAACGCATTGCCCAGTTGGAGGCCGAGAATAAGAGCATCCGTACTCAGGAACGCGACTCTCTGGCAGCCGAACTCCATGACATCGTGGCACATCAGTTGTCGATTATCGACACGCAGGTCTTGCTGTCGGGCGGTTCCAAGGATCCCGTACGTCTTCAAACCGCTCTGGCAAGGATCGACCAAGCCAGCCGGGCCGCACTGATCGAACTACGGACGTTGCTGGGCGTTCTGCGCGACGTGCCTACCCCCAACGCGGCCCATCCACATGACATCTCGAGCCAGGATGATATTGAGGGGGCGGTGCAGGGCTTGAAGGCCACGCTGCAGGATGCGGGATTCCGTCCACGCATCGAAGTGAATCTTGGCGCCGGCAGCATGGACGCGTTGACCCACAACACCGTACGCCGGGTCCTGAAAGAGGCGTCAACCAACATTATGCGTTACGCCGCGATGGGTTCAGAATGTACGCTCGCGGTCTTCGTCGGCCCTGATGATGTGCACGTTCAGGTCATCAGTCGGCTGAGTGACGTGCCTAGGCCATCAGCACTGTCCAACGGTTTGGGTTTGCGGGGTCTTGGTGAACGAATCAAGCTCACGGCAGGCACTTTCCAGGCGGGGCCAGTTGACGAAAACTGGGTAGTCACAGCCGTACTTCCCATAGACCGGTTCCATACAGAGCCGCTCGAAACGACATATCATAGTGACGGTGCATCTGCTGTGCGGCCGATCACGATTGCGCTGGCGGACGACAAGCCCGAAATCCGCGAGGCGTACCGGATGATCCTGTCCAGGTACCCCGAGTTCGAATTGGTGGGCGAAGCCGCCGATGGGCTGGGCGCCGTCGAGTTGTATCGGGACAAGCGGCCAGACATCATGCTGATGGATCTGCAAATGCCGGACATCTCCGGCACCGACGCCATCGCAGCCATACGCCGCACTGATCCCGACGCCTGTCTCGTTGTGATGACAGTATTCAGTACGTGGGATGCTATCGCCGCGGCGCTGCGCGCCGGAGCCCGGGGGTATCTGATGAAGGGCGACGGCGAAGACGTACTGATAAGAACCATTCATGAAGCCATGGCTGACGAAATGCCGCTTTCTGCCGAGGTGCGGCGGGCCCTGTCCCACGGGATCCGGGATGGCGGCAATAACAGTATGGCTAGCGATGTTGTTGTCACCCCGAGGGAGGCCGAGGTTGCCCATTGGCTATCGCGCGGACTCACAAATCGCCAGATCGGGCGACAAATGTACCTGTCCGAGGGAGCCGTCAAACAACATCTGTGGCGCCTCGGTGAAAAGCTTCACGTGCACGGACGCGCCGCCATACTTGCCCGATCCATGCAACTGGGAATAGTCATCCTGGACTCCCAGCTGGAAGATGATCCGGAACCGGTGCGCCCAGCAGGACGAGGTGCTCTCGCGCCCGCTTCGCCGTCGTGATGAACACTAATTCGTGGCACCAAGGGGCATTCTGCGCAGACAATCCACTCTGAACTGGATTACCAAAGAAGTGGCGGGCGCACCGCAGCCGATGCTTCTGGTCCCCGGTCGTGTAGTCTCAGTTACGAGCTGCCCTTGGCTCCACCAAAGTACGGAGATGACATGGCTACGGTCGTTGATGATCAGCCTCTTGTGCGACTGCAAGGCGTACATCTGAGCTATGGACGTACGGAGGTCCTCCACGGCATCGACCTGGAGGTGCCCGCGGGGCGGATCACGGGGCTGCTCGGTCCCTCCGGGCACGGCAAGACAACAATGGTTAACCTGATCGTCGGCGCGCTGGTGGCCACCAGTGGAGCCATCGAGGTACTGGGCGAGAAGGCGCCGCCGCGCAAAGTCCGCCCGCTGATCGGGTATATGCCGCAGTCAGATGCGCTTTACGACGACCTGACCGCCGAACAGAACCTGCGTTTCTTCGGGTCCCTTTACCAGATGAGCTCCAAGGCGATGGATGAGGCGATCCCGAAGGCGCTGGCCGCGGTCAGCCTCGAAAACCAGATCGGGCGCAAGACCGTTGCCGCTTTCTCCGGGGGCATGAAGCGGCGGCTCTCGCTGGCGGTGGCGCTGTTGCACTCGCCGCGGTTGTTGGTTCTGGACGAGCCGACGGTCGGGTTGGATCCGGTTCACAGGGTACGACTCTGGGCCGCCTTCCGCGATCTCGTCGCACAGGGCGCGACGCTGCTGATCACCACCCACGTCATGGACGAAGCGGCACAGTGCGATGACATTGTCTTGATTCACGACGGGCGGGTCCTCGCTCAGGGGTCGCCTGCCGAGGTGGTCGCCCGTACCGGAAAAGCCAACCTGGAAGAGGCCTTTCTTGCGTACGAAGCCGGCGCTGAAGCCGGAGACACCGTGGTCCCCGAACCCAACCAGCCGGCCAAGCCCGCGACCGCCAAACCGGCCGGGCCGGCCAAGCGCCGCAAACCCGGCAAGCCCGGAAAGGGGGTCAAGAATGCGTAACACATTTGCCCAAGCCAAGCGGATCTGGCAGCAGTTCTCACACGACCCCCGTACCGTAGTCATGTTCATTGTCGCGCCAATCCTGGTCCTGTGGTTGTTCTCCGCGATGCTGTCCGCGCCCGCCGGCGACCCGGTCATCGCGGCGGTGAACCTGCCCGACCCGGTCGTGACGGCGCTGGAGGATGTCGCGACGGTACGGATCCTGCCCCAGGCCGAGGCCGATGCCCAACTGGCCGCGAACGACATTGATGCCATTGTGTCTTTGTCGGGAAAGACCTTGTCGGTGAAGGTTGAGGGGTCGAATGCGTCGGCCACCGGTCGTACTTTGAATGCCATCCAAACCGCACTGAAAAGCATGGCCGCAACCCAGCAAACCAACCTGCCGACGCTCGAGGTGAGCTACCTGCACGGCTCCGCGGACTGGACCAGTTTCGACTTCTTCGGGCCGGTGTTCATCGGTATTTTCATCTTCGTGTTCGTGTTCATAACGGCGGGGATGTCGCTGGTGACGGAACGTACGGGCGGGACGATGGAACGATTGTTGGTTTCGCCGATCAAACCGTGGCAGTTGGTGGCCGGCTATTGCCTGGGGTTCGGCGCGGTGACGGTGGTCCAATCCGGGATCGTCCTGTGGGCGTGCATCTCGCTGATCGGTTTCCCGAACGCGGGAAACATCGGGTATGTCATCTTGATCACGTTCTCCATGGCGATGGTGTCGATGACGCTGGGGTTGTTGGTGTCGGCGCTGGCACGTACGGCGTTCCAGGTGATCCAGCTGATGATTCTGCTTGTCGTACCGCAAATCCTGCTCTCCGGCATCTTCGACCTGACCAACGCGCCGATGTGGATGCGCATCCTGAACCGGTGTTTCCCGATCAGTCACGGCGCCGACGCGCTACGCGGAGTCATGCTGCGCGGCGACGGATTGTCCGCCATAGCGGGCAACCTGGGCATCCTGTGGGCGTTCGCCATAGCGTTCTTCATCCTGGCAACGATGAGTTTCTCTTCCCGGCGTACGAAATAAGCGAAATAGGGGAGGGGGCCCTCTGGGAGGGGGTTCGGTAACGGAGCCACAAGGGACACTGAAAAGGTTTTGTCTTACGCCCCGCTGAATCGCCTGCTCAACTTGAACAAATACGTACGTCCATTGAGCGGCTCCCGCAGAATGTGCCCGCTGTCGACCAGCTTGGAGGTCATGTACCGGACCTGTCCGGAAGACCAACCGGTCTTCGTGGCCAATTGAGCAATGGTGGCCGGCCCGGCTTCCAGTGCCTTGAGCACCTGCTCCATCGCCAGGGAGACTCCAGCCCAACCACCCCGGTCATCGCGTGCCCACATGGTGACCGTGAATCGAACGCCCCTGTCATCGAACTCCAACGGTTCCATATTGGCATCCGCCAAGGCCTGTTGCGCGGCGGGAATACCGCTGCTCAGACGCTCGACTACCCGCTGGCCCCCGCTCGCCACAAACATCAGAATCTCTGTGAGCCGGGCGTTGCGCAGGCTGGACGGCGCCTTGCCGAGCCCGTCAACAGATATCCCATACAACCCGCCCGGACTGACAATCATCATGCGTTCATCGTGCTCGATTCGTACGATCACAGGCTGGTTCACCGACGCCGGACTCAGGTCCCGGTGTATCAACGCGTTGCCGATCATCTCGCGCAGAGCGACGGGCGGGTAGGCAGGCTGATCAGTCACAGCCCCGGTGCGCCCGTCAGACATAATCGCCGTTGGCGTGACCCGGTGAACCCACTCCATGCATTCCTGCAGCATCACCGGGATCGGCCCGGTGAAGTAGGCGGAATCGAGCGCCCGATTCGTGCCTGACGAACCCACCAGACTCGCCTGAATCGCCAAGCTTGGGAAGAACTGTTGCGGGTAGACTCCGAGAGCGAGTAATCCGGCCAGGGTTGGGTGTTCACCGGAACCAGACAGTACGCCGGTCCTTACCAGGATCTCCTGATCGGACATCTTGATGAAACGGTTGGAGGCTTCCCGCCGCGTGGCGATGTAGGCAGCAACATCCGCCTGATCCAGATCAGCCACCCCGGCGGCCGTGATCTCCTGATCGTCATAGCGAGGATGACCCCGCTGCGCCACCAGGACTTGTTCCTCGGCGTCCGACAAACAGTAATCGCCATCGTACATGCGCAGAAATGCCTGACCCGTCTTGATGACGCGGATGGGTTTGGCTTCCCTGTCAGCCTCAGGTACGAAAACCACCACTACATCCTTGCCGTCGATGGAGACGAGTTCGGGAGTGATCACAATCTTGGGCTCCAGCGCATTTCTAGCAGTGTTGCTCGCAGCCTGCTGGCACTTGACCGAGTCATAGACCCCCACCGGCAAGAATCCTTGGTGTTCACTCACACCGAATATGATGGTCCCGCCGCCAGGTGTGTTGGAGAACGCCGACATGGTGGTGGCTACGTTTTCGGGAAATCCCCCTTGGGCCGCCTTGACTTCGATGTCGCGAGTGTCCCGCCTCAGGGACTCCAGCGTTTCATTCAAATCCATGAGAGAATTCTATCAAATCGTTAGAAAATCGTGTGAAACCTTACGAAGATCGTGCGAAACCTTACGAATAATTAGCTAAACCGTGCTAAACCATGAGACAAAGTTCGAAAACGCTGACGAATCATCGGACGCCGTGTCGGCTGGATTGGCACACGTCTTGCTCAGTACCACCAGTACGACGTCTCGTGGTCCCACGCGGCGCAGGGGGTTCCGTACCTTCCCGAGATATAGCTCAAACCCCACCTCATCTGGGTTATCGCATTGGTACGATAATCCGCACCCGCCGAGGCCATCTTCGACGCGGGCAGGGATTGGGGGATCCCGTACGCACCGGAATCCGGGTTCTCAGCCCACCAGCGCCAACTGGATTCCTGGGTCCAGAGTTTCACGAGACAGGAGAACTGTCCGTCGCCCCAGCCGTACGACTGGATCATTCCGTACGCCACCGATTGCGCATCCGACGGCGACAACTGGCCGTCACCACCGGGGTCGGGCGGCATGCCGCCGCCACTGTTCTGCGCGTCTATTGCCGCTTGTCGCGCGGCCTCCTGGCGGGCCTGCTCGGCGATCGCCGCGTTGATCGAATCCTGCTGTGCCTGGGCCGCCGCCAGCGCCGCCTGGTCGCCGGCGAGCAGGTTGATTGCCGCCTGCTGGGCGGCCTGCTGCACTGCCAGCGCCGCAGACAATGACGCTGCCGCATCGGCCGCTTCGCGCTGGGCGGCCTCGGCTGCCGCCGTCTGGGCCTCCGCGTCCTTCTTGGCCTGCTCGGCCGCGATCTGGGCCGCCGTACACGCCGCCTCCGCCTCCACCAGCTCCTGCTGGATCACCCGGAGCGCATCCAAGTCGTACTGGTTCGCGTCCAAAACCGTGTCGTTCCACTGCATCCGGTTCGACACGGTCGCCGTCGAACCACCTTGCAGGAACATTGCCACATTAACCAGCGGCCCGCCGTCCTGGAGAATGGACCGCGCATAAGCATTGATCGCACTTTGTTGTGCCGCGATCTTCGCCTTCCCTTCCTCGACTTTCTGCTGCGCCGCCGCCAGAGCCTGGTTCGCGTTCCACAACTCGATCGCCTTCTGCGCCTCGTTGGCCAGCGCCTGGTCCCACGCGGCCTGCGCGGCATCAAGGGCGGCTTGCGCGGCGTCGACCTGCGCCTGCGCGCCCCGTACCCGCTCGTTCGCCGCGGCCAGCGCCGCCGAATCCTGGTTCACCGCCGCCTGCGCCTGGTTGGCGGCGTTGTCGGCCTGGGCTTTCTGGTCCGACAGATCGTCGGCGAACGCAAGCGCCACAGACAGTACGCCGCTCAGCGTGACCGCGCACACCACAGCCACCAATCGGTGGGCCACCCGGGCCGGCGACTTCATACGCGACTCCTAATAATCGGACATCCTGAGAATAGTCGCGGCGCGCTCTCAGGTACAGATGATGCCCGATCGCACCTTTGCCCCCCGCGTAAAGGCTCAAGAATCGATTGAGACCGCGGGTGCTAGCTGCGCGCTGGCCAGGGCTGCCACCCGGCCGGCAGTGACTTCAGGCGGTCAAGGGCTTGCGTGATGTACGGTGACGAGTACGGCAAGTCTTTCAATACCGCCGCCGAGGCCGAGCTTCCGTCGGGATACCACAGGCGGGTTTCCAGGGAACGGCCCGTGACGGTTTCGGAAAACGTGCCATGTACGACGGCCAGCACCACGCTCTCCAAATGGTCTGCCACGCCTGACCATTCATCATCGCACGCGTCGCACCCGCAGTCCGGGAACGGTTCCGCGAAGAACACCCCGGCTTGCACCTCGATGGAAGGAAAAGAAGTGTAGATGATTGTGAGCCCGGCCGCATCACGACGGTTGGGGGTCACTTTGACTGTACGCGTCACCGCCGAGCGGTTCGGGTTGGGGGGAATCGATGGTTTCGGCTCACGGTCCGAGGCGGTCACGTCGGTTTCGATGGTCACGTCGAACTTACTGTTCAGGTACGCCACCAGTGCGTCGGCCACGGTCACAAGTGGCCCGAATCGCTCGGGGTGGGTGACCACCGAGTACGCGTCCGCGGGAGGCCCGTCGGCTCCCCAACGATGTCCGAATGGAATGGCGCGGCCCTCGTCGTCCAAGATGACTTCAGTGGTGATGTCTGGGCGCACATACCCAGAGCCGACAAAATCCCACGCCGTACCCAGCCAAGAACCCGGTGCCATTCAGCCACCTCCTGAATTGAAGTACGCCTCGACGGGCTCGTCGAGTATGCCAACGGCTTCCCTCAAGTCATCCTGCCGCCAGGCAGTATCTTACCGAAACCAATGAGGATGAGATCCTGCCTGCGGCAGGATGACTTGAGGAGGCTCAGTCGGCACTATTACGTGTTGTTGTAGTTGGTGTGGTTGGTGGTGCCTTCGGGTCCGACGCGGAAGACTTGTCCGAGCCGGGTTTTCCACCAGAATACCCCGGGTTCGGTTTGGATCAACCGCCATCCGGGGGACAAGGTTTTCGCCCGGTGGGCTTTCCGGGACAATGGCCCCAGGTTGGATGGCCGGGTTTGACCCGGTACACCAACCCGATATGGATTGGTGTGGTCAAGGTCTTGTTTGCGGGCTTCCCGGGTTGAGAAGGGGGACACCTCATACCGGTCACGCAACCACACGGTTTCCCGAATCGATCGGGGTATCTCATACGCGTCCACGGCTGGTTCATTGTCCCCCAACCAGATCACCGGGGTGATTTTGATCCGGGTGTGCCCCACGATCCGGGCTAATTGGGTGACCAGGGTCGGACCCAGGTTTTCCACCCTGGCCACCCCTTCCCCAGCCTCCAGATTCTCACCCGACACA
>Ga0209628_10000382_pt1 | contig 26950 bp, 21 predicted proteins | sample TergutCu122P4_FD_187285 | JGI IMG/M metagenome (GOLD analysis project Ga0209628, IMG submission 187285) | Cubitermes ugandensis P4 segment gut microbial communities from Kakamega Forest, Kenya - Cu122 P4 (SPAdes) (version 2) | ecosystem: Host-associated > Arthropoda: Insects > Digestive system...
GATTTTTTTTTCGCCAAGAATGTTTTACAAAGAAGCGCATTTTCATATTTACAAAGCGATTGTTGACCTATTTAATAAATCGGAACCTATTGATTTGCTAACAGTAACAGCACATTTAAGAAAAGATAAGTTATTGGAATTTGTGGGCGGTCCATCTTACTTGGCATCCTTAACCAATCGGGTGGCTTCTTCTGCAAACATTGAATACCACGCCCGTATTGTGATGGAGAAGTTTGTGTTGCGCGAATTGATTAACAACTGCAATATTATTATTAAAGATGCTTATGAAGATTCGAAAGATGTGTTACAACTGTTAGACAAAGCAGAAACAAACCTTTTTGGCATTATTCAAGAAAACTTTAAACGCGACAGTAAAGAGTTGAATATTGTGATGAAAAAAGCGTTAGAAGAGTTAATGGCAATGAAAGATACTGAGGATAAGTTTCACGGAGTGCCTTGCGGTATTCGGGCAATTGATGAAAAAACCGGTGGATGGCAAAAGTCTGACCTTATAATCATTGCGGCACGACCAGGAATGGGAAAAACATCTTTTGTGCTATCTATTGCACGAAATGCCGCTATTGACTATAAACGTCCGGTGGCGTTGTTTTCCTTAGAAATGTCTTCAACACAATTGGTACACCGTTTGTTTTCTATTGAAACCGGAATTCCTTCGGAAAAAATTGCCAAAGGAAAACTTTCTGATGATGAATGGTTGATTTTAACCAATAAGTTGGGACCCTTAAATAGTGCAAATCTAATTATAGACGATACGCCGGCGTTATCGGTATTCGATTTAAGAGCCAAGTGTAGAAGATTAAAGCATCAACATGATATTCAACTTATTATTGTGGATTATTTACAATTGATGCAAGGGAGCACAGATACCGATAAAGGAAAAGGAAATCGCGAACAGGAAATTAGTTACATTTCTCGCTCATTGAAAGCATTGGCAAAAGATTTAAATGTTCCAGTAATTGCATTGTCGCAGCTTTCACGTGAAGTTGAAAAACGCTCTGCTTCCAAGCGCCCACAATTATCCGACTTGCGCGAATCGGGCTCCATTGAACAAGATGCCGACTTGGTAATGTTTATTTACCGTCCGGAATATTACGGATTAACGACTTTTGAAGACGAGGATGTACCTTCGCAAGGTTTAGCAGATATTATGATTCAAAAAAACCGGCATGGTGCTACTGACAATATTCGCATTCGCTTTCAAAGCCAATATACAAGATTCACTGACCTTAATTTTGGAGTTAATCAAGATTCATATACAGGCATTGCTCCTAATCAAAATTTCGAGACTATTGATTCCAGTATGAATGATGATTATCATGAAGACAATCAATCTAACAATCCATTAACGGAAGGAATTCCATATTAATCGTGATGTAAAAAGAATAATCCAGATTAATTACATTTGTAAAAAATAATTAATCTAAGAGAGTTAGATTGTAATTATTTTTCTTATCCGATTTGATTTTTTATATTTTCGCCGCTCAAAATAATTACGAATCTCAACCTTAAATTCTTAAATTCAGCTTTATGAAGACCAAATACATTGATTTAATTTCTCAAACTTACGAATTTCCTCAAGAAGAGTTTTATGTGGAAGACAGTGAATTGTATTTTCACAATATTCCTTTAATGGATATTATTAAGCAATATGGTACCCCGTTAAAAATAACGTTTTTACCTAAAATTTCGCAAAATATTCAGCGTGCTCGTCGTTGGTTTAATGTGGCTATCGCCAAGGTAGATTATCAAGGAGACTACCATTATTGCTATTGCACGAAATCTTCTCACTTTGAGTTTATTATGTCTGAAGTATTAAAAAATGGTGTTCATATTGAAACTTCATCTGCATTCGATTTAAATATCATAGAAACTATGAACGAATCCGAACAATTCAATAAGGATACATTTATAATTTGTAATGGCTACAAAAAACAACAGTACATCGAAAATATTGCCAATTTTTTAGAAAACGGATATAAAAATATCATACCTGTTTTAGATAATAAACAAGAATTTGATTTACTTGATGAGGTTATTCAATCGAAATGCAAATTAGGTATTCGCATCGCTTCTGAAGAAGAACCACGATTTGAATTTTATACTTCTCGCTTAGGAATAAGATATAATGACATTATTCCTTTTTATGAAAGCAAGATTAAAAAGAATAAAAAGTTTCAACTAAAGATGTTGCACTTTTTTATTAATACCGGAATTAATGATACTGCATATTATTGGAATGAGCTGAGTAAATGTGTTAATTTATATTGCGATTTAAAGAAACTTTGCCCTGAATTGGATTCCTTAAATATTGGTGGTGGTTTTCCAATTAAAACCTCACTTTCATTCAACTACGATTATGAATACATGGCAGAAGAAATTGTAGCACAGATAAAACAAATTTGTGATAGAGAAAAAATACAAGAACCTGACATATTTACCGAATTTGGATCTTATACCGTAGGCGAAAGCAGTGCCGTTTTATATTCTATTTTGCAACAAAAACGCCAAAACGATAGAGAACTTTGGAATATGATAGATAGCTCTTTCATGACTACTTTACCTGATGCTTGGGCAAATAACCAACAATTTATTATACTTGCCATTAATAATTGGGAGCGAGAGTATGAACGTGTTTTTTTAGGAGGACTTACATGCGACAGCCAAGATTATTATAATTCGGAGGCAAATTTGAATGCTGTTTTCTTACCTAAAATTGTAGATAATAGTGCCGCCACTGAAATAGGAACAGACGAACGTGATGAGTCGGATATTCAATATATAGGTTTATTTAACACAGGAGCTTATCAAGAATCAATTGGGGGTTATGGCGGTATTCAACACTGCTTAACTCCAGCGCCCAAACACATTATCATCACTTTAGATGAAGACGGCGAAATAGTAACGAAACTTTTTGCTAAAGAGCAGAGTTATAAATCTATGTTGAAGATTTTGGGGTATTAATGATATGTGGTATTTTTTTAACAAACCACTAATTGTCATGAATATTTTTTGGAACTTCAAGCCAGTGGGCATACTCTCTTCCTAAACTTTTCACGGCTTTTTCCCACACTTTTTGAGCAGGCGTTCTTAAAACGAGTTCCTCATTACCATCAGCCACTACCCACATTTTCCGACTAATTTCATCTTCCAATTGTCCGGGCTCCCAACCTGAATATCCGATAAAAAACTTAAAATTCATTTTAGGGATTTTAGTATGTTCGAAAATGGCTAATAATATATCATCATACCCTGCGTAAACATTTGGTAAAATCTCTTCCGATTGTTTGCTGTTTTCAAAGTTGTGCAAGGCAAAAGCGGTATGGTGCATTACGGGACCACCGGCATACACCGGCATATCAATTTTTACACCCGATACGGCTTGCCGAACTGTACAATTAAGTTCTTGGTTTATTATTAAACCTACACAATTTTCTTTATCTTTTTCAATAATTAAAACCACACTGCGGTTAAAAAAAGGGTCATTATAAAAAGGAACCGAAATTAAAATTCTACCTGTTATTGGTTTCAAAAGCGTGGGTTGAATGTGGAGCAACGACTTCATATCTATACTGAACTACGAATATCGGCACTATAACGTTCGAAATGTGATTTTCGTATGATGATTGTATTTATTGTTTACCACGCAAACAGTGGGCGGTGAGCCATCATGCAATATACTTTTTTGGCAACGTTTTTAATTACTTCTTCATCATTGATATTTGAAATCACTTCATCTATCAAATTTACAATATCTTCCATTTCATGTTCTTTTAATCCGCGGGTAGTAATTGCGGGTGTTCCAATTCTAATTCCCGAAGTGGAAAACGGTGTGCGGCTATCAAAAGGTACCATATTTTTATTAATAGTAATGTCTGCCAAAACCAATGTGTTTTCCACTTGTTTACCGGTAATTTCAGGGAATTTGGAGCGTAAGTCTATTAACATTAAATGGTTGTCTGTGCCTCCACTAATTACTTTATATCCTCTATCGGTAAATGCTTTCGACATTGCTTGTGCATTTTTCGCCACTTGTTTAATATATTCTAAATAAGTATCGGATAACGCTTCGCCGAAAGCTACTGCTTTTGCAGCAATCACATGCTCAAGTGGCCCGCCTTGAATACCCGGAAAAACAGCCGAATCTAATAGTTGAGACATCATTTTTATTTCGCCTTTAGGTGTAGTAAGTTTCCATGGGTTTGGAAAATCTTTACCCATTAGGATAAGTCCGCCACGTGGACCACGTAACGTTTTGTGTGTAGTTGTGGTACATATATGGCAATAGGGAATTGGATTATTCAACAAGCCTTTTGCAATTAAGCCGGCAGGATGGGAAATATCGCCCATAAGAATTGCGCCGATTTTGTCGGCAATTTCGCGCATACGTTTCCAATCCCAGTCGCGGGAATAAGCAGATGCACCGCCAATAATTAATTTTGGACGTTCCCGAAGCGCAGTTTCTTCCATTTTATCATAATTAATAACGCCGGTTTCTTCATCAACACAATAGGCAACTGCTTTATACAAAATGCCGGATGAGTTTACCGGTGAACCGTGCGAGAGGTGCCCGCCATGCGACAAATCTAAGCCCATAAAAGTATCGCCGGGTTTTAAACAGGTAATTAATACTGCCATATTGGCTTGTGCGCCGGAGTGTGGTTGTACATTTGCCCATTCTGCACCAAACAACTCTTTTGCTCTATCAATGGCAAGTTGCTCGGTTTTATCCACAATCTGGCAGCCGCCATAGTATCGTTTTCCGGGATATCCTTCGGCGTATTTGTTAGTCAATATCGAACCTTGCGCTTCCATCACCTGGTCGCTGACAAAATTTTCTGATGCAATCAGTTCAATGCCATGTGTTTGGCGGTTGTGCTCTTGTTGAATCAATTCAAAAATCTGAGAATCTCTTTTCATATTTTCTATATTAATTTTTTATGTTAATGTAACTATTTAATTTTATTGAAAATAGCATATTTAAAATAAGCGAGCAAAAGTATGGTTTTTTGTGAATAACAAAGATTTATTAAAAAAAAATCGCAGGAAATTAATTTTTATACTTTTGCCCTTACTTTAATAGCCATTTGAGATTATTGTTAGCAATTAAATTGAAGAAAATTATGTATCGTTTTTATTTAACATTTTTGTTCGTTTTTTTGATTTCTTACTTTGCAACAAACGCACAAGTAAATGATTTAATTTTAGAAAAGGTTTCTGTGGATACCCTTTCGCAAAAAGTTACGCTTACATGGCTATATCACAATGATGCAGACAGTGTTAAAATTTTTAAATGTACTAATTATTGCGATAATCCACCTAATGCAGAATATATCGGAATTGCAAAAATTAAAATGGATCAAAGTAATTTAGAATGGGTAGATAATAGTGCAAATTCAATACATCGTAATGATTATCGCATCGCGTGGGGTTTCAGTAGTTGGACCGCCCCACAAAACAACATGGTTTTGGAAGCTACTCACCCTGAAAATCTTTGTCCCAATTCGGTTTTGCTCTCATGGAATCCTTATATTAATATGTTCGGCACTTTAGATTGGTACAAAATATTATATCGAAAAAAAGGAGCGGATATGGGTTTTATGCTTTTTGATTCCATAAAAGGAACGCATTTTACTAACAATAATTCCACAAATATCATTCATTATGAAGTAAAATATTTAGACAATAACACTATTTATGAATTTGTATTACAAGCAGTTAATAGTAATAATTCTGTACATTCATATTCAAATATTGTTGAATATGAAACGCAATTTGTGAATAATGCTCCTGTTTTAATGGAAATTTCTCGGGTGTCTGTAATAGATGATACATACATTGAAATTGGAGTGGAGGTTACAAATTCTGTGCCTTTTGATACATTATATTTATTAAGAGACAAGCCTATAAAAGAATTTTGGAATAAAGATTCATTATCTTTCAAAAAAATTGATTCAAAAGAATATAACCCGAATAATAGAAAATATAATTTTAAAGATGAAAATGTAAATCCGAGCACAGGGCTTTATTACTATACGGCATTAGCAAGCCATAAGTGCAGGTTTAGCGATACCTCCTCAAATATACAGACTAACATTTTTTTATATGGAGCGCGTGTAGAAAAATATGGAGACAGTATTTATCCTGCTCGGGTGAAAATCTACTTTAATGACGTATGGGATGAGACGGAAGAATCGCATGAGTTGGTTCGTATTGTATATGGAGAAAAACGCTCAATAATAAATGCGCTCACTTTAAATAGGCGTCATTATATTGATATTAAACGTTTTATAGATGATGGTGCTGTGATGGTGTACCAAGTAAAGTCGGATAATGATTGTTACTCAAACACAATAACTATAGAACACGAGCCGCTCATTCTATTTCCCAATGCTTTTTATCCTGAAGGATTGAATTTGGAAGATAAAACTTTTTACCCGATACTTAAATTTCCATCGGAAGAGAATTATTTGTTTGTTATTTATAACCGGTGGGGGCAGGAGGTGTATCGCTCCACCCTTCCTCCTATTTATGGTAATTATGTAAATATGCAAGGTCGTTGGGATGGTACATTTCAAGGCAAAGATTGCCCTCCGGGAATTTATGCGTATCAAATATCATACACTTTTAATGAAGGTACGGGAAAATATTCTACAACCGGTTCTTTTATGCTGGTGCGTTAGTCCTATTTACTCGCAAATCAATTTGTTTAAAAAGAAAACATAACGTTTTCCTTTGCTGCGTTGTGTATTTTTAATATATTGATAGCCTGAAAGCAAAAAATTATTGTCGTACCAATGCTGCATGTAAATATTTGAACTATATTCCAATATATCCGTTTGGTGTGTCAATTCAACTGGTGTTGCCGTTTGCGCTGCAATTACACGTTGCCCATTCATGAACTGTGAGATGATTTCATTTTTATAAACATAAAAAAACAAACTATTTCCTTCTCTATCTTGATGCAAGTTTACCAGATTATAAAGCGATTGTGTTAACACATTTTTAATAGGGAAATACCATTCATTCAAAAGCGCTCCTATGCTATTCAATTCAAAAATATAGGCATTTAAAAACTTAAACCCCATAAACACTTGAGTAGGTGGTTCATATCCGTAATACCCAAAACCTCTATAAGAAGAAGTAGAATGATATTGATATTCGGGATAGAAAAGATGAGTAACAGCAAAAATATTTTCGTTACTTTTGATAACATGCATACTCATCGTTAAATTACTTTCTGCCAGATATTTTGTATTAAAAACAGAATCTTTTGCTACCAATGCTCCAAAAGAATAAGTATTTATATCGGAGAATTTGTTTTTGGAAAATCTCATAGTATATATTCCTGAGTAACAGCCTTTTTGTTTTTTATCTTTCATATAGGTATAGCCTCCTACAAGCAGCAATGAATCTTTTCCTGTAATCATAGCTTTAGCCGAATTATATACAATATCTTCATAAAACGGAAAAACAATCCGTTCTTTTATAGTTCCCGAATAATCGGTTACAAAAAGCTCTGCATGAGAACTTTTCTTGTTCTTTAAAAACATACAGCAGTACGTTTTTCTTACTACTGTATCAATGCAAAACGATTCAATAGCAATAACTTCATCTTCAATAATTTGTATATCTTGTTTAGTATGAGTTTTATAATTGTAATAAATAATTGATTTCGTTTTTTGTTCATCTACAATGATAAATAAATTATCGTTTACCACTTTTATGGAAGATAAATAGGGAGATTTATAATTATGTAAGTCAAAAAGTTGAAAATCATCTGTGTGCACATTCCATTCCAAAAGATAATTTTTAAGTGTATCTTTTTTATAAGCAGGTTTTTGTAAAAACAAATAAAGTTTATCATTCGAAAAATCGGTAGCTAAATATTGACACAAATTGGGAAGTTTTATTTTGTACAGATTTGTTCTTACAAGATTTGTATCGTACTGAATAAAAACCCACTGTACAGTATCTACGCTCAAAACTGCACTTTGATAAAAAATCGCAATGCCATGCTGTGAAAGTGAAATAGAATGATAATCTTGCTGGTCTTTAGCACTTTCTAATTCAACACGAATGGGAGGGTCTATTTGTGCGAATAAAGAACTAGGGCAGAAAACAAGGAGCAGAAATAACAAACTAAGCAAGAGAGGAAAGCGCTTGCGGACTATACTAGGCAAAAAGGATAAATGTATTACATTTTGCGTTACTACTATTTGCATACTATTAGCAATTCATGGCAAAAGTATAAAATTTTTAAAATATTTATAGATTACTGAAAATCAACAACCTAAATTGTCGGGGTGAGAAGACTCGAACTTCCGACCACTTGCACCCCATGCAAGTACGCTAGCCAACTGCGCCACACCCCGATTAGAGCGGCAAAAATATACTTTTTTGCTTATGTTTTTATTTTCAAAAATTCCTGTATCTTTGCAAATATTTTTTTACACCCTATTTTTTGGTGTACTCTATTAATAATTAAATACATATAGCGAATGAAAAAAATAATACCTATTTTACTTTCTATCATTTTTATGACACATTTACTTACGCTAAACGCACAATTCATCTTTGATTCCACAAAAAGCAAAACAGTTCAACAACTTGCAAAAGATAGCAAAATTCAGAGAGATCTTATACAAAGAGGAGTAAATCAAATAGCGCTATTATGGAATGAACGGGACGGTTCTAAAACAGATTTCAATAATTTTTGTTTAGAACATTTTTGCAAAACTCCTGAAGCAAAAGAAAAACTTTTCAATCGTTTGGCATCAAATTTTGAAACCATTTTCGGATACAATAACCGCATTACCGTTGATTTATTGCGCCCCGTACATGTGGTAGGATATGAATCGTTTCCAATTGACGAACTATTTGCCACTTACGATGTTAATGCACATTTCTCTGATGATATGTTTGCAAATAAAATTGCTTTTGTTGTAGCACTAAACTTTCCTTATTTTACACTAAAAGAGAAAGAAGATAATGGTAAGAATTGGAATGACCTTCATTGGGGATATGTACGTTTGGGCGACTATTTTTACTCTCGCCTGCCGGCAAATCTCCAACAAAATATTGCCGCCGTAGTGGCAAATGCGGATAATTATATTTCTAACTATAATATTCCGATGTGGTTAATTGAAAACGGTAAGAACGTTCAATATTGGAAGTACGGAACAAAATTGATTTCCCACTGGGGGCTTCGCGATGAAATTAAAGCCGCTTATTCAGATTCTGAAAACGGATTAACAAAACAATATATTATACATGGAATCATGAAAGCCATTATTGACCAATCTATTCCAACTGAAATAATGGAAGAACAGGAGGGCTATACATGGAAGCCTATTGCAAACAAAAGTTTCCTGCGGAATACGGTTGAGATTGAAACCACACCTGAACCTAACACAAGATACAAACACTTACTCAATATTTTTAAAGCAATAAGTGCTACCGATAAATGTTATCCAGGAAACAGCACCTATCTTTCAAGAAGATTTGAAGGCGAATTGGAAATGACACTTTCTGATGTTGAAAAACTTTTTATCTCTTTAATTACTTCTCCACAAGTAAAACAAGTAGCGGAACTTATCTCTAAAAGATTGGGAAGAAAATTGCAACCTTTTGATATTTGGTACGATGGATTTAAAACAAGAAGTTCCATCAATCAAGAAAAATTAAATGAAGATGTTTATAAAAAATATCCTGATGTGGTCTCTTTTCAAAATGATTTACCCAACATTTTGGTAAAATTAGGATTTACTTCCGAAAAGGCTAATGAGATTTGCAAACATATTCAAATAGACCCTTCGGTGGGAGCCGGACACGCTTGGGGTGCCGAAATGAAAACCGATAAATCCATGTTACGTACTCGCTTTGTAAATGGAATGGATTATAAAGGATATAATATTGGAATTCATGAATTTGGTCATAATGTAGAACAAACGATATCATTGCACAATGTTCCTAACTACTTCTTAAAAGGCGTACCCAACACAGCATTCACCGAAGCATTGGCTTTTACATTCCAACAAAAAGATTTGGAATTATTAGGCTATAATAATGATAATGAATTGATTGATTATTTAAATACGCTTGATATTTTTTGGGGATGTTATGAAATTATGGGTGTTTCTTTAGTAGATATTAGAGTATGGCAGTGGATGTACCAAAACCCAAACACCGATGCTAAAGGGTTGAAAGAGGCTGTAATAAGAATTGCAAAAGAGATTTGGAATCAATATTATGCTTCTATTTTCGGCATAAAAGACCAATCTATTTTGGCTATTTATTCTCACATGATTGATGCTCCATTGTATTTATCGGCGTATCCGATTGGACATATTATTGATTTTCAAATTGGAAACTATTTAAAAGATAAAAATCTCGGCAACGAAGTTTGTAGAATGTATGCCATAGGAAGATTAACACCTAAACTTTGGATGGAACGTGCCGTAGGTAGTCAAATTAATACCACAGAGCTTTTAGCAAGCACACAAATAGCCATTAATACAATTACTGAGGCGATGAAAGCTGATAAAAAGTCTCCCAAAAAATAACATAGTATGTACACAAAAGTAGAGATAGCAACAAATTGGCTTCCCCGATATACGGGAACCGACTTGCCCGGTTTTGGTAAATATATTATTCTTACTAATTTTAAAAATTATGTAACCAATTTTGCTGAACTAATGGATACGGAAATCAGAGGGCATGATAATCCTATGCAAAGTGCTACAAAAGATGATATTACCATCATTAATTTTTCCATGGGAAGCGCCATGGCAGCCACTGTGATGGATTTACTAACTGCTGTAAAGCCAAAGGCTGTACTATTTCTCGGAAAAACAGGCGGGCTAAAAAACTACATTAATTTGGGCGATTTGCTGCTCCCTATCGCTGCCATAAGAGGAGAAGGCGCTTCCAACGACTACTTTCCTCCGGAAGTACCGGCATTACCCGCATTTAACCTGCAAAAAGCCATATCTTCCACCATAAGAGATTATAACAAAGATTATTGGACTGGAACGGTTTACACTACAAATCGCAGGTTGTGGGAGCACGACGAAAAATTTAAAGAATATTTAAGAGCCATTAGAGCCACCTCTATTGATATGGAAACGGCAACGTTGTTTTCTGTAGGTTTTTATAACAGAATCCCCACCGGTGCCCTGCTTATGATTTCAGACCAGCCCATGCTTCCCGATGGTATTAAAACCGAAAAGAGCGACAAATTGGTTACAGAACAATTTTCTTTGGAGCATCTAAAAATCGGTATTGACTCGCTCCGCCAATTGATAAATAAAGGTATGACAATCAAACATTTGAAATTTGATTATTACGAGTAATAAAAAGGGGATTTGATTCCACTTTTTGGAATGATCAATCAATACAAAACATATGGAACCAAACAAAAACGAAATTTCAACCCCACAGGAATTAACCGACATTCTTAAAAATGAACCAGAAGCATTAGATTTTTTTCAAAGCCTCTCTGCCGGATACAAACGTGGTTATTGCGACTGGGTAGGCGGCTCAAAAAATGAAACCACCAGAAAAGTGCGAGCAAAAAAAGCCCTGTTGATGCTAAAGAACAAACAAAAAACGCTGAAAATAGTGTAATCTGAAAAAGATAATATTTTCTATTTTTGCCGCAAAATTAATTATGAAATTTCTACCCACACACAATCTTAGAGGCGATATTTTTGGCGGACTAACCGCAGGAATTGTGGCACTACCGCTGGCACTCGCATTTGGTATTCAAGCATTTGGAAGTATCAATGTTGGAGATGTCGGCAATATTGGTGCTATCGGCGCGTTTGCCGGTTTGGTGGGCGCTATTATGGTCGGTTTTTTTGCCTCTTTATTTGGCGGAACCCCCGCGCACATCAACGGACCCACCGGACCCATGACCGTCGTTACCGCTACGTTGATTTCCGGTATTTGGGCAAGCACACAACCTCATTCTATTGAAACCGTTTTGGTTACACTTTCCCTTTCCGGATTATGTTGCGGCGGGTTTCAAATTCTTTTCGGATTTCTGAAAATCGGGCAATATATTCGCTATATCCCTTACCCTGTTTTATCGGGTTTTATGAGCGGTATCGGAATCATTCTCATTTTGCAGCAAATCTATCCCTTAATGGGAACAAAATCTCCCGTATTAATTGTGGATATGATTACGGAACTGCCGCAAAGAATATCGGATTTTAATATGTATGCACTTATTCTCGGCGCCGGTGCCATTACCATTATCTATCTTTTTCCTTTGTTCAACAAAAAAGTTCCGGCTACTCTTATTGCACTTTTGGTAATGACTGTTATTTCTCTGTTTATTAACAATTTCAATTCTGCATTAACCATTGGGGAGGTGCCGTCCGGTTTACCAAAACCGTTTTTTGTTACATTTTTAGGTAATAACATCGATTGGCTCGCTGCGTTGAAAATGGCGATGATCCCCGGACTCACGTTAGCCGGACTGGGCTCTATTGACACTTTATTAACTGCTGTAATTGTGGATAATACGACTAAAACCAAACACAACAGCAATCAAGAATTGATAGGACAAGGTATTGGCAATTTCTTTTCCGGTCTTTTTGGAGGAATTTCTGGCGCCAGCGCCACCATGAGAAGTTTACTAAACGTAAGAAGTGGTGGAAAAACCAAAATGGCAGGAATGATTCACGCCTTATTTTTATTGGCGGTGTTGCTTGGTTTGGGGCGATATGTAAAGTTTATCCCGCTTTCCGTTTTGGCTGGCATATTAATTACCGTGGGTTTCAGTATTATTGATTATAAAGGATTGAAAGATGTCATGAAAATTCCCCGCGCTGATGCAGTGGTGCTGGTTACCGTACTTTTACTCACGGTTTTTGTAAATTTGCTGATTGCAGTGGGCGTTGGGATGATTATCGCTTGTGTAGTTTTTATGAAACGTACCGGCGACTTGGTCGAAAAAGGGTATCAATCGAGTAAAATAACAGTTTTTGACAAAGAATCTCCTTGGGAAGATGAGAGTGAATTGACTGACGATATTCATCATCAAATATATATCCTAAGACTGACTGGTACGATTTTCTTCGGCTCTATTACCCGTTTTCAAGAAGTAATGCAAGAGATACCGGACAGTGCCAAAATTGTGATTATCAGAATGCAACACGTTTCTTTTATGGACCAATCGGGGTTATACGCCATGGAAACCGCCATCAAAGATTTACAGGCAAAAGGAATTACCGTGCTCATGACTCTTGTTCAACCGCAACCTTTATATATGTTGCAAAGGCTTCACGTAATTCCCGACCTAATTCCGGAAGAGCATACTTTCGAAACATTTGAAGAGTGTACGGCGTTTTTGAAATATTGGTAAAAAAATAAAACAGGAAAAAATTTAATATCAATAAGTACGTTAATTCGTTAAACCTATAAATAAAAAACTTTAATCTAAATATCATGATGAAACTATTTAAAACGTCAATCCTTTTTTTAATAGTTGCATTTATCGCAACAAGCTGTGTTACAAAAAGTAAATACAAAGAATTGGATGCCAAGTATCAAAAATGCGCCGATGATTTGAATTATACAAATTCTGAAAAGATTGATTTTGAAAATAAAAACAAAGATTTAGCTGTACAAATTGTTACTTTAAAGGCGCAAATTGAACAATTGAAAGAAGACACAGCATCAATGGGCAGACGAATTCGCATTGCAGAGCGCAATTTAACGAAAACAAAAAGCGATTACGATGAACTTTTAAAGAACTTTGCCGACCAAAACGTAACGTTTATCAATACTTTACAGGTGCGAGAAAAAGAATTGGAAGAGAAAGAAGCGCATCTGACAGAATTGCAAAATGATTTGGCTCGAAAAGATAAAGAAATGGAAGAGAAAGAAGCGCGCTTGACAGAATTACAAAACATTTTAGCACAGAAAGATGCTGAAGTGAAAGCATTGAAAAGCAAAGTAACAAACGCATTAAAAGGATTTGAAGACTATGGCTTAGCGGTTTACGAAAAAAACGGAAAGGTGTATGTGTCGTTGGATGAAAAATTACTCTTTGCCTCCGGAAGCTGGGAAATTGATATTAGAGGAAAAGAAGCATTAGGTGAATTAGGTAATGTGCTTGCCGGAGATTCCAATATCAACGTGGTCATTGAAGGTCATACAGATAACGTTCCTTACAGAGGAAGCAGCAATGTGAAAGACAATTGGGATTTAAGTGTAATGCGTGCTACCGCAGTGGTAAAAGAACTGTTGAAAAATAAAGGTATTAATCCGCAACGTATTACTGCTTCCGGAAGAAGTGAATATCTTCCCGTTGACCCTGTAAATACTAAAGAGGCACGCGCAAGAAATCGTCGTACGGAAATTATTTTGACACCAAAATTAGACGAACTTTTCAAGATTATTGACAGTCAATAAAAATCAATAATTGTTACCCACCGTGACTGTCTCAAAAAATAAAATTGAAAACAATATTCTCATTTTCAAAAATTTTATTAGATTGGTTTGAAGAAAATCAACGCCGGTTGCCTTGGCGTGGAGCAACCGACCCGTATAAGATTTGGGTTTCTGAAATTATTTTGCAACAAACACGTGTCAATCAGGGCTGGGAATATTATATTCGATTTATTGACAGGTTTCCCAATGTGAAAATATTGGCGGAAGCGTCTCTGCAAGAAATTTTGCATGTTTGGCAAGGGTTGGGCTACTATTCCCGGGTGCGCAATATGCACATCGCTGCCCAACAAATTATGCAAAATCACCAAGGCGTATTTCCTCATAATTATTTGGAAATTAAAAATTTGAAAGGTGTTGGAGCATATACTGCCGCAGCGATTGGCTCTATTGCATTCCGGCTCCCCTACCCTGCCGTTGATGGAAATGTTTTGCGTGTGATTACAAGAATATTTGGAATTTACGATGATATTTCGCAACAAAGAACTGTACGGGCAGTTACTCAACTTTGTCAAAAATTAATAGATGAAAATAATCCGGGTAATTTTAACCAAGCGCTTATGGAGTTAGGGGCTATACAATGTACACCTAAAAATCCCGCATGTGAAGTTTGTCCATTTGCAACACAATGTATGGCTTTTGCAAAGAAACAAGTAAATGTGATACCTGTAAAATCAATAAAAACTAAGATTAGAAGAACGCTATCTGCATTATTTTATCTTTATTAAAGATGATAAAACCGTTATTGAACAACGCACGACAAACGATATTTGGAAGAATTTATATCAGTTTCCTTTGATTGAAACGGCAACTGCTTGCGAATACATTGTAGAGACATTGCGCACAACGTCTCTACATTTCAACAATGTACAACCTGTTTTTTTTAAAGAGATAAAACACAAACTTACCCACCAACATTTGAGTATTCGCTTTTATGTAGTAAATGATGTACTGCCGGAATTTAAAAACAACATTTACATATACATAAAAGACTTGAAGAGGTATCCTTTTCCTGTAGTGTTGAAAAAAATTATTGAAAAAACTATATTTTAATGAAAAAAAATATTCCTTCCATAGAAATCATGTCACCGGTAGGTTCTTACGAGGGTTTGATGGCAGCCATACAATCGGGGGCGGGCTCTGTTTATTTTGGTGTGGGCAATATGAATATGCGCGCCCGTTCTTCCGCAAATTTTACTTTGGAAGACCTCGAAAAAATTGCGCAGATTTGCAAAGATAATCATGTATTATCTTATTTAACTGTAAATACGGTTATTTATAATCATGAAATTGAAGAGATGCGTATTTTACTTGATGCCGCCAAAAAGTGTGGCATCTCTGCCATTATAGCATCCGATATGGCGGTGATGAACTATTGTAAAGATATCGGTTTGGAAATCCATATTTCTACTCAATGCAATATTACCAATATTGAAGCCGTAAAATTTTACGCACAATTTGCCGATGTAATTGTGATGGCGCGAGAAACCGAACTGAAAGACGTAGCTCAGATTGTTAAACAAATTCAGGAAGAGAATATTTGCGGACCAAAAGGCGAATTGATTAAAATTGAAATGTTTATACATGGGGCGCTCTGTATGGCGGTATCCGGAAAGTGTTACATTAGTTTGGATAATTTTAACTACTCGGCAAACCGCGGGGCGTGTCTGCAACCTTGCCGGCGCGGCTACCATGTAAAAGACTTGGATTCCGAAATTGAACTGGCGATTGAAAATCAGTATATCATGTCGCCCAAAGATTTGTGTACGATTGGTTTTTTGGATAAAATTTTAGATGCAGGGGTAACCGTCTTGAAAATTGAAGGGCGTGGGCGCTCGCCGGAATATGTGAAAATGGTAACACAATGCTACCACGAAGCCATTGAAGCTATTCAAAATCAAACTTATACTAAAGAAAAAATTGAAGAATGGACAACACGCTTGCGTAGCGTTTATAACCGTGATTTTTGGGACGGCTACTATTTAGGACAAAAAACAGGAGAATGGACACAAAACTACGGCTCACAAGCTACACGCACCAAACAATATGTGGGAAAAGTTACCAACTACTTCTCAAATCTGCAAGTGGCTGAAATCTTAATTGAAACAAATGAAATATCTGTAGGCGATGAGGTCATGGTATTTGGGCCTACTACCGGTGTTGTGGATATAAAAATAGAAGAAATCAGAGTAAATTTAGAGCCGGTTACTATGGCTATTAAAGGAGAATACTGCTCTATTCCGGTTCAAGAATTAGTAAGGAGAAATGATAAAGTGTATAAATGGGTAGCTTTTTAACGGATTAAGTTCACTTCACATGAGAGGTGGTTCTTTTAAAAAATAGCGTCTCCAACTTTTTTTTAATCAAAAAACATTACTTTTGCGCACTAAAAAAAATAGTAATTTTTTAAATAAATTTTCCTGTATGCGCATTAATTTTTCTTTCTTTTCCGGTAATATTTTCTATCGGAATTTGCTATTCTTTGGAATACTGATAAGTTTCACCGCTTGTCATAATAAACAACCAAAACCTGAGTTTACATTGAATACTCCCGGCGGCGAAATCGTTGAAGCATGGAACGATACACTCCCAAAAGTAGTTTTCTATTATAAAGTAGATAAAAAAGGAAATAAAACCGATGAAAAAATTGGAGTGGCGGAATTTTACCAAAATAAACAGGAATATGTAACCGGTGGACTGAAAGATGGAAAAAGAGATGGAAAATGGTATGCGTTTTTTCGCAACGGATCGGTACAAACAGAAGCTTTTTACGTGAACGGGAAAGAGCATGGTGCCTACAATGTTTATAGAGAAAATGGAAATCCAATATATAAAGGACATTATAATCATGGTGTTTGTGATGGAACGTGGACGTGGTACGACGAAAAAGGAAATCAAACAAAAAATATAAAAGCAGATGAAAACACTATGGCTTGTGAATGGTGCTCAAAGTGCATGAAACTGAAAGCAAAGATTAGATGATGAGATGATTTTTAAGGTATGATACTTGTAATTCGTAATTCGTAATTTTTAAATGATATGGAAATTCCTTTTGCCGAATCCTGGAAAATAAAGATGGTGGAACCCATCAAAAAAAGTACACGCGAGGAGCGTGAAAAATGGGTAAAAGAAGCGCATTATAATGTGTTTCAATTAGAATCGCAAAAAGTTTATATTGACTTACTTACCGATTCCGGAACCGGTGCTATGAGCGACCGGCAGTGGGCAGCCATGATGCTGGGCGATGAAAGCTATGCCGGTGCTACCTCTTTCTTTAAAATGAAAGAGACGATTACGGCAATTACCGGATTTAAGCATGTAATTCCCACGCATCAAGGTCGTGCCGCCGAAAATGTGCTTTTCTCCTGCTTAATTAAGGAAGGAGATATCGTGCCCGGCAACTCGCATTTTGATACCACCAAAGGGCACATTGAATCGAGAAAAGCATTTGCCGTAGATTGCACCATTGCAGAAGCGCGCGATACACAATTGGAACTCCCATTTAAAGGCAATATGGATATTAAAATGCTGGAAGATTGTTTGGTACAACATGCCGCTCAAGTCCCTTTCGTATTGGTTACCATTACCAATAACACGTGCGGCGGGCAACCCGTTTCAATGCAAAACATGAAAGAAATTCACAAAATTGCAAAAAAATATAATAAACCTGTTTTGTTTGATGCTGCACGTTTTTCAGAAAATGCCTATTTCATTAAAACACGCGAAAAAGGTTATGAAAACAAAACCATAAAAGAGATTTGTCTAGAGATGTTTCGCTATGCGGATGGAATGACCATGAGCGCGAAAAAAGATGCGCAGGTGAATATGGGCGGTTTTATTGCTACTAATTTGGAAGATTGGTATGAACAAGCAAAAGTGAAATGTATTATCTATGAAGGATATATCACTTACGGCGGTTTAACTGGCAGAGACATGAACGCTATTGCAACGGGGTTGGATGAAAACACAGAATTTGAAAATTTGGAAACACGGATTAAGCAAGTAGCCTATTTGGCACAAAAATTAGATGAGTACGGAATTCCATATCAACGACCTGCCGGTGGACACGCCATCTTTATTGATGCTCAAAAAGTGCTCACACATGTTCCCAAAGAAGAGTTTCCGGCACAAACTTTAACTGTAGAATTATATTTAGAAGCCGGCATTCGCGGATGTGAAATTGGATATATTTTGGCAGACAGAGACCCCATTACCCGACAAAACCGCTTCGGGGGCATGGAGTTTTTGCGTTTAGCAATTCCAAGAAGAACTTATACAAACAACCACATGGATGTAGTGGCTGTCGCTCTGAAAAATGTTTTTGATAGAAGAGAACAGATTACCCGCGGCGTAAAAATTATTTGGGAAGCGCCCATTATGCGGCACTTTACAGTAAAATTAGAACGATTGTAGAAAAAAATAGCCTGCTTTGTAGCACTCTTTCTTTTAAATGATTATACGTTGTTTTATATTTAAATATTTTTTATGACAGACGACAAAAAAATTATCTTCTCCATGGTGAATGTGAGTAAAATCTATCCACCGCAAAAACAAGTATTAAAAAACATCTACCTATCGTTTTACTACGGTGCTAAAATCGGCGTGTTGGGATTAAACGGTTCAGGAAAATCATCTCTACTAAAGATTATAGCCGGTGTGGATAAGTCTTTTCTAGGGGAAGTGGTGTTTTCACCGGGCTACACGGTAGGCTATTTAGCCCAAGAACCCGAAATGGACGATTCACTTACCGTAATTGATGTTGTGAAGCAGGGTGTGCAAAAAGTAGTGGATATTTTAGCCGAATATGATGCGGTGAATATGAAATTTATGGAAGAGATGACCAACGATGAAATGACTAAACTCATTGAACGTCAAGGTGAATTAACAGAATTAATTGACCAGTATGATGCGTGGGAATTGGACAACAAGTTGGAACGCGCCATGGATGCTTTGCGTTGCCCCGACCCCGAAACACCGGTAAAAAACTTATCGGGTGGTGAGCGCAGGCGCGTGGCATTGTGCCGCCTGCTGCTTTCCGAACCCGATATTTTGCTGTTGGACGAACCGACTAACCACTTGGATGCCGAATCGGTAGAGTGGTTGGAAATGCACTTGAAACAATATAAAGGAACCGTAATTGCCGTTACCCACGACCGCTATTTCTTAGATAACGTTGCCGGTTGGATTTTAGAATTGGATAGAGGAGAGGGAATTCCCTGGCAAGGCAACTACTCTTCGTGGTTAGAGCAAAAAACACAACGTTTGGCACAGGAAGAGAAACAAGAGTCGAAACGTATGAAAACATTAGAGCGCGAGTTGGAGTGGGTGCGGATGTCTCCCAAAGCACGCCAATCGAAAGGGAAGGCGCGTTTGAATGCATACGATAAATTGTTGAATGAAGATGTGAAAGAGCGCGAAGAAAAACTGCAAATCTACATTCCGAATGGACCGCGTTTGGGCACAAATGTGATTGATGTTGTGCATGTTTCAAAAGCATTCGGTGAAAAACTTTTGTTTGAAGATTTGAATTTTTCGCTTCCGCCTAATGGCATTGTGGGGATTATTGGACCGAATGGTGCGGGAAAAACAACCTTGTTTCGCTTAATCATGGGCATAGAACAACCAGATGCCGGCGAGTTTAAAGTGGGCGAAACGGTTAAAGTGGGTTATGTTGACCAACAGCACGTAGAGATTGACCCCGAAAAAACCGTTTGGGAAGTGGTTTCGGAAGGAAACGAACAGATGATGATGGGTAACCGACTCATCAATTCGCGTGCCTATATTTCGCGTTTTAATTTTGGAGGACAAGAGCAAAATAAAAAAGCGGGTGTACTTTCCGGCGGAGAGCGCAACCGTTTGCATTTGGCACTCACCCTAAAATCGGAAGCCAATGTGCTATTGTTAGACGAACCCACCAACGATATTGACGTAAACACCTTGCGTGCGTTGGAAGAAGGATTGGAAAACTTTGCCGGTTGTGCCGTCATTATCTCGCACGACCGTTGGTTTTTGGACAGAATTTGCACGCATATTCTGGCATTTGAAGGCGATTCGCAAGTTTATTTCTTTGAAGGAAATTACACAGAGTATGAAGAAAACAAAAAGAAACGATTGGGCTATATTGAACCGAAACGAATACGGTATAAGAAGTTGATGAAGTGAAGTGGTTAGTGATTTGTATGATTAATCACGGTAATAATATTAATCATACGAAAATCACAATTCAAACGTTAATAATAAATCAAAACCAATTTTATTATGAAAAAAATCACAATTATCATTATCGCCATTCTTTTTATGGCGGCGCCTGTATTTAGTTATGGGCAAACCGAAGAGGGTACGCAACCCGAGAAAAACATTTCATATACATTCATTAATGAATATGGGCTTTACACAGGTGGGACTGTAGGCTTTACCGGTATTTTTGTTAACGGAATCAAATTTAACAAAACACAAGACGTGATTGGGCTGGGAATTGGATATGAAGTAGATGCAGGCCCTTTTAATTTCTATTACTCGGAAGGTAGTCAAAGCGTTCCCATTTTCGTAAATTATCGGCATTATTTTCCAAGCAAAAGGAAACTAAAACCGCTTGTAAATATTGCTGTTGGTGCGAGATTTAGTTTTTGGACAGAATATAACTATTGGTATGATGACTGGGGTAATTATTATTCTAATTGGCAACAACAAAAAGGTGTTGGGCTTTATGGCACAGCTGCTGCAGGTTTTAAAGTAAAGGCTTTTTCTTTTACCTCAGGCTTTTTTGTAAAATCGTGGAATAATGTATATTTTGGTGGAGTAGAAGTGAAAGTAGGATTTACTTTCTAATTATAATGTTATATATTCCACTGTTCCAATCTTATCTGCGTTTAGAGAAATCACTTTCTCCAAAAACAGTAGAGGCATATTTGTTTGATGTTACAAAATTTGCACATTTTCTTTCACAAGATGATGAAAAAATAGATGAAGAGGCGTTGAAAAACGCCTCTTTGCTTGATTTTCAAAATCACTTACATCAACTTTATATAAAAAAAGTGAAAGCCACTTCGCAAGCGCGGGCGGTTTCTTCATTGAAAGCGTTTTATCGTTTTTTGCAGTATGAAAAAGTAATTGAAAACAATCCAACAGAACTGTTGGAAGCGCCAAAAATAGGGAGAACCTTACCGGATGTTTTATCTGTATCGGAAATAGAATCTATCATTACAGCCATAGACCTCAGTAGCAATGAAGGGCATCGTAACAAGGCAATTATAGAAGTGTTGTACGGCTGTGGTTTGCGCGTAAGTGAACTAATAAATCTAAAACTGTCTCAATTGTTTTTCCGTGACAATTTTATTAGAATTATTGGAAAAGGAGATAAAGAACGCCTTGTGCCTATTGGAGGCATAGCACAAAAATCAGTAATTCAATATATTGACGGGGTTCGTTCTAAACTTAAAATAAAAAAAGGGATGGAAGATATCCTATTTCTTAACCGAAGAGGAAGCAAATTATCGCGTATAATGATTTTTATGATGGTGAAAGAAGTAGCGCAGATTGCCGGTGTACAGAAAAATATAAGTCCGCACACGTTTCGCCACTCTTTTGCCACCCATTTAATTGAAGGTGGTGCCGACCTGCGTGCTGTACAAGAGATGTTAGGGCACACGAGCATTACCACAACAGAAATATATACGCATTTGGATACCGATTATATTAGAAGTGCCATAGCACAGTTTCATCCGAGATATAGTTAAAAGATACAAAAAATATTTATTCGCACAATATTTGAAAACTAAAATCGTTTTTAGAGTTTTGAAAATTTTATAAATTGTTTAATGTGCAAAGATAATTACATAGAAAAATGTACGGCCATATTCACTTCCTACGGCGTGAAAGTGAGTGCGGATGAGATTTCCCGTATGCTTCAGATTTCAAAACGTACCCTGTATGAGCAGTTTGAAAGTAAAGAGAATTTGATTTTTGAATGTGTGAATCATACCATTAATAAAATTCAAACACTCAAGGAGGCACATTTTTCTGACAATAAAAATAATGTTATCGAGAAACTGTTTCCTTTTACGAATCCGCAGTTGCAAAAAATGTTGTTGGAGGAAAACCGTTTTTTAAAGGATGTTCGCCGTTTGCACGTGGATATTTACCGAAAAACGTTGGAAATACATATTGAATCTTTTAAAAATAATATTATCGGAATTATTAAAGAGGGAATAGATGAGGGGGTTTTTATTCCCGACATCAATCCGGAAATTATTATAGATGTGATTTTTATGATTCACGATGCACTTACCAATAAGTTGGAGTTTTTTGATAAATTTCCTCCGTTAGAGATATTCAAAAACACGGCGCTCTGTTATTTGCGGGGTATTTCCACCCAAAAAGGACTTGAAATGATAGCGCAAACACTTAAATTTGAAAAAAATAATTAATAACATAACAAAATGAGAAAGAAAGTTTTAACAATCGTTTTACTGCTTCACATTCCTTTCTGTTTTTTGATGGCGCAACAACAGAAAACTGATACCATTCGCATTAACCTAGACAAAGCAATTGAGATTGCCCTCAGTGAAAACCCAACTATGAGAATTGCGGATAGAGATATTGAGGTAAAGAAGAATTACAAAAAAGAACAGATTGCAGTCTTATTTCCAACGATTTCCGGTACTGCCGGTTATAACCATACCATCCAAAAACAGAAAATGGTAATGGATATGTCAAAAATGACTTCAGGAATAGCAGACCTTCTAGAATTATATCTTTCTGATATTTACAAAGCCTTATATGAACTCGGAAAGCCAATTATTCCAACAAAACCTGGTGGCGAGGGCAAAGATGGACCGATGGAGGTAGGGTCTTTCAATAACTGGAGTACTGGTATAAGTTTTTCATTGCCCATTATTGCACCGGCAGCATGGTTTAATTTAAAACTGTCGCAATTGGATGTGGAAATGGCTATGGAAAATGCACGTTCTTCCAAAATTGCTTTAATCAATGAAGTAAAAAAGGCATATTATAACTATTTGTTAGCCAAAGATTCATACCTTGTTTTACAACGTAATTACGAAAATTTACAATTGAGTTATGAAGATATATCTCGTAAATTTGAACATGGTGTTGCCTCAGAATTGGAGAAAATGAGGGCAGAGGTGCAGTTAAAAAGTCAAGTTTCCGGACTTAAATCGGCGGAACGCGGAATAGAACTTGCTTTGATGTTTTTAAAAGTTTTGATTGGTGTGGACATTACAGAAACGATTAGTTTTGAAGGAGCATTAATTAATTTTGAAGAAAAAATGAAAGAAACGCCTCTTCCGGATCTCAATGCGCTTAATTTGTCTAATAATCCAGATATCAACAAATTGGATATTGCAACAAAACAATTACACACAGGTATCAAAATATTAAAAGCATCATCATCGCCGGTGTTAGCACTTTCAGGTGCATGGCAATACAGTGCCATGAGTGATGATTTAATTTTTAAGGATTATAAATGGTTCCCCTATTCTTACATTACTTTGGGGGTAAATATCCCAATTACTTCATGGACAGGAACGGCTTATAAAATTAAATCAAGCAAACTGAATATTAAAACTTTGGAAGACCAGAAAAAATATTTGGAAGATAATCTTAAAATCAGTGTAATCAACTCTATAAATCAAATTAACAATGCGGTAGAAGAACTTGAATCCAATAAAAACACGATGCTTTTGGCAGAAAAAGTTTACACGATTTTCCAAAAACAGTATGAGATTGGCATGGCTACATGGTTGGATATGAATTCGGCAGAGGTGGCATTAACCGGAGCGAGATTGGCATATAATCAATCTATTTACAATTATCTCACTGCTTTTGCAAACTTAGAAAAAACGTTAGGAAAATAAACCAACAAATTACAAATTGATTTAGAAAAACTTTTGGATAAATAGAAATGAAAAAACAAAACACAGAAATAAATATACGTTCATCTGCCGCAGAGTATTTAACTTTTGTTGCAGCTACCGGAGATAATCCGCAGAATATCGAAATTCGGTATGAAGATGAAAATATTTGGTTAACCCAAAAAATGTTAGCCCTACTCTATGATGTGGATGTACGCACCATAAATGACCATATTCAGAAAATATTTGATGATAAGGAGTTAGAGGAAGACCATTCAACTATCCGAAAATTTCGGATAGTTCAAAGGGAAGGGGTGAGACAAGTTGAACGTGAAACGTTACATTACAACCTGCAAACCATTATATCTGTCGGATTTAAAGTAAATAATGAACGGGCAGTTCAATTTCGCAAATGGGCAAATCAAATTGTTAAAGATTACACAATTAAGGGTTGGGTTATGGATGCCGAGAGATTTAAAAAAGGGGGCGTATTAACCGACGAATATTTTGAACAGCAATTAGAAAAAATACGTGAAATTCGTATTTCCGAAAGAAAATTCTATCAAAAAGTTACCGATATCTATTCTACCTCACTCGATTATGACCCAAGTGCAAAAATTACAGAACTGTTTTTCAAAAAAGTGCAAAACAAACTGCATTGGGCAATTCATAAACACACGGCAGCAGAATTGATTCTTGAACGTGCCAACGCAGACAAAAAAAATATGGGATTAACATCCTGGGCAGATGCACCAAAAGGGAAAATAAAGAAAAGTGATGTCTCAGTTGCAAAAAATTATTTACTTGAAGAGGAATTGAAATACTTGGAACTTCTTGTTTCAGGATATTTGGATTTTGCAGAAGGAATGGCAAAAAGGCATATCCCTATGACCATGCAAGATTGGGCAATACAATTAGACCAGATTTTGATTGCAAACAAATATGAACTCTTGCAAAATGCCGGAAGAATTTCAATGGATATAGCCAAACAACACGCCGAAACCGAATTTGAAAAATACAGAATTGTACAAGACCAGTTGTTTGAAAGCGATTTTGATAGATTTTTGCAGTTGGAAAATAGTGTTAATAAGATCGAAGATGAAACTAAATCAAAAAATCAATAATAAAACAAAATAGAAAGATGAACAAAATCATTAAAATTTCAGTATTGGCAGTAGCCGTAATCATAATGGCAGGCTGCGGCGGTAAAAAAACGTCCAATGAAGTAGTAAATGTGGAAAACGTTGAAAATGTGGAAGTGTTTACTTTACAAAAAGAAAAAGTGGCGCACGTGCTCACGCTTCCCACCACCTTGCAAGGATACGAAACGATGAATGTGGCCCCCTCTTTGACGGGAAAAATTGAACGCATTCACGTGGAGGTGGGCACGCGGGTGCAAAAAGGAGACCTGCTTATTACAATGGACCAGACTCAATTGAACACCACACGTTTGACCTTTTTAAATTTAGCCGTAGAGTTAGAGCGAATGGAGGCTTTGAAAAAAACAGGAAGTATTTCTCAGCAAAACTACGACAAACTGAAACTCGGGTACGACCAGGCAGAAGAATCTATAGGTTTTTTGGAAAGAAATACTTTTGTGAAAGCAGAATTTCCCGGAATTATCGCGGCTAAAAATAACGAAAACGGGGAGTTGTTTACCGGAATGCTACCTATCTTAGTCCTAACACAAATCAACACACTGAAAGGAGTGATAAATATTCCCGAAACCTATTACCCCTTAGTGAAAGAGGGGAAAAAAGTGAATCTCAAGGCAGATATTTATCCCAAGAAAGAATTTACCGCAATTATTGAAACGGTATATCCTACCATTGACCCCAGTTCGCATACTTTTCAGGTTAAATTGAAAATCCCCAACGGCAACGAAATATTACGCCCGGGTATGTTTGCCCGCGCCACGTTGGAAATGGGAGAATTGGAATCGTTATTGGTGCCGTATCAAGTGGTTTTAAAATTGCAAGGCTCTAACGAACGTTTTATTTATGTGAACGACAACGGCGTTGCGAAACGAGTGGTAGTTACCCTCGGACAACGTTTTGATGATAAAATTGAAATTTTTTCCAACGAAATCAAAGAGGGCGATGAAGTAGTGAGCGCCGGACAATCAAGACTTGTAACAGGCTCGAAATTAAATATTAAAAATTAATGTTATGGCTATTTATAAAACCGCAGTAAACAAACCGATAAGCACACTGCTCATTTTTACGGCAGTTATCATAATGGGACTTTTTTCTCTGACCCGTCTGCCTATTGACTATTTTCCCAAAATTGATGCGCCTTTCGTTTCTGTTTTAACGACCTATCCGGGTGTAAGTAGCTCGGAAATAGAGACCAATGTTACTAAAATTATCGAAAACCGCCTCAATTCTCTCGATGGTTTGAAAGAACTAACCTCCACCTCGAAAGACAATATGTCGGTAATTATGCTGCAATTCAACTGGGGGATGAATTTGGAGGGCATTGTGGAAGATGTGCGTTCCACATTGGAGTTTGTGTACGACTACCTGCCGGAAGGGTGCAGCCGTCCCATCGTGTTTAAATTCAATACCAGTATGATGCCGATTATGCAGTATGCGGTTACG
>Ga0209628_10000383_pt1 | contig 26936 bp, 20 predicted proteins | sample TergutCu122P4_FD_187285 | JGI IMG/M metagenome (GOLD analysis project Ga0209628, IMG submission 187285) | Cubitermes ugandensis P4 segment gut microbial communities from Kakamega Forest, Kenya - Cu122 P4 (SPAdes) (version 2) | ecosystem: Host-associated > Arthropoda: Insects > Digestive system...
GTAGATCACGACTTCGGTTCCCACCGCTCCGGAGGTCGGCGAGAAGGAGGAGATGGTTAGCGCGGTACCGGCGCGCTGTATGGAGATGATGTTTCCAACAGCGTCGTATTTGTATTCGGCGGCGGTGGCGGTGGCTTGCGAAATTACGCAAGCAGCGAGAAGTAATACAAAAAAGCAGAATAACAACAACTTCTTCATTTTTATGCTCCATGGTTTCAAAGACCACGTCGTCGCGCCAGAAATCCAGCCCTTAAGAATCTCTCAGTCTGTTGCGCCTTCCTCGACGATTTCGTGGAACTGTCTCAGTAAAGTTTGGGTCATTTGCGGCAGTTACGTTATTCGCGTAACCGGCAGTTTAGCATAAACGTAATTATTTTTAATTGTTACGTAACTGAATGGCGGCAACTATAACGTCAATGCATGAAGAATGCCAAGCAATTATTCGCCCACAGGCTGCAGGATGCGATGATCAAGGCCGGGCTTAAACCGCGGCCTGCTGTGCTGGAACGCGCGTTCAATCTGCACTATTTCGGCAAGCCGGTTACGCTGCATGGGGTAAGAAAATGGTTGATTGGGGAATCCATTCCTCCCTATGACAAGATTTCCGCGCTGGCCGAGATGCTGAAGGTGCCGCCGGAAGACCTGATTTTTGGACTGGGAATTAAACAAAAAAATAGAAACAGTCATATCCGCTGGGACGACGGCATCGGCTACCAAGAACGAAAAATTTTCGAGACCTTCCTCACGCTGCCCACGCCACAGCGCAAGGTTGTGCGTGAAGTCATTGAGGCATTTTCAAAAGCATTTCCACCAGAGGCCATTGCTACAAAAAATACGGGCAAGAAATAGGGTCAATAAGGGTATAACAGATGTGAGTATTCCCTTTACGGAGTAGCTCAGCCTGGAAGAGATAGAAGCAAGGGTAGCGAAATTAATCAAACGCGATCAGATGGGTAACGTAAAAACGAGATAAATGCCCACAAACCCGCTGGATGCCGGTAGATGATTAAAACGTCACAAGACAATCAATTTCTATTCCCCCTATGAAAAAAGCCGCCCGGCAAGCTTTACCGGACGGCTTTGGACAACAGCTTGGTGGGCCCCCTGGGAGTCGAACCCAGCACCAACGGATTATGAGTCCGCTGCTCTAACCAGGCATGAGCTAGAGGCCCGTGAAACCAAGCTGGGATAGTATCAAAAATCGCTGTTCCTGCGATACCGCAGCCATAGAGAAAATGCTTCGGTTCTGCCTTTCAGAGCGTTTCTTCCACCAGCAACGTCTCTTTCGCCTTGCGCATGGCGCTTGGGTTTTTTCGCTCGCCCCGTTGGCGGAGGCGGCAAGGGATGGCATAATATCGTTCCTTCGGGGTGTAGCGCAGTCCGGTAGCGCGCTTGCTTTGGGAGCAAGATGTCGGGAGTTCGAATCTCTCCACCCCGACCAGGTTCCAGGCAGGCGGTATAGTGGACCACAAATTTTTTAGACGAGGCGGCGAGCCGAGGACAACACAAGCAGTACGTCAAAGCGAAGCCAGCGAAGTTTAAAGGTTTGTGCAGTCCAATAACGGGATGTCCCGGCAGAGCGCCCGTAGCTCATCTGGATAGAGCACCGGCCTTCTAAGCCGGGGGTAACAGGTTCGAGTCCTGTCGGGCGTGCCAAATCCGTGCGCGTCGGCAACAGTTTTACGGTGGCTGTAGCTCAGTTGGTAGAGTCCCGGATTGTGATTCCGGTTGTCGTGGGTTCGAGCCCCATCAGCCACCCCAAATAAAGGGTTACGTGTATCTGACGAACTTTGGAAGATCGCGTGACCCTTTTCATTCTCGCCCGTTTTTTTCCTCCTCTACGACCGGGAATACGAATTGGCCGCAAAGCCTCAAATTTTTCTATGCGCTCTCTGCGTTCTTTGCGGTTAAAGCGCTTTCATTGAAATAACGTGCGATGACCCGATAGAGGTTGTCACACAGCGCCCTAAAATCATCGCGTGCGGCAACATCGGCAATGGCCTGCGCGCTCATTTGCCGATAGCGGTCGGGATCGCCCGTCAGCCGTAAAACGGTATCTGCCAACATCTCCGGATCGAGCATTTTCGGTGGCGCCAGGCAGTCTTCATCCGGCCAATAAACGAGCGGGAAAAGAGGGGGCGACGCTTGCATCAACGCCTGATAAGTTTCGCTCGATAATGTCGGTTTGAGGCAAATGCCTGTCACGCCGTCACGTACTGCTTCCGGCAAACCATCGACAGCGGCGGCGATCACCGGCACGCCCCATGCTGCCGCTTCAATGCAAGTCAATCCGAACGCTTCGTGCATCGAGGTACTGACGTAGAGATCAATTTCTTCGTAAAACGTCACCATATCATCGAGCAAACCGACCAGGCGGACTTTCCCTTGCAACCCATGCTTTGCAATCAGCGCTTCAAGCATTGCCCGCTCTATCCCTGTTCCGGCGATGACGGCCTCGGCTTCGACGCCGCGCGCGCGCAACGCCTTGACGGTCAACACCAATAAACCGAAGCACTTTAACGGCGCCAATCGACCGGCGCTTCCCAATACCAATGGCCGGTTTTTTTTCAACGTCCGCGGCGCTATGGATCTCCCGACAGGCAACGCGCCAGGGCGTAACGCATTTGGGCACACTTCGATCGGCTGTGTGATCCGGTATTTCAGTTGCAGCGTCCGCTTGGCTGCTTGCGACACCGCGATCACGCCATCGACACGCCGAAAAAAAGCTTCTGCCAGCGTCGGCGCTTGCTGATACCAAGCGCCGCCATGTTCGTAGTAAAGAACAGGGCATGGCCAGTGGCTGTTTTGCGAAAATGTCCGAGCGTCGATGAACTGATTCCAGATCAGAATCAAATCGGGTTTTATTTTTCGGATCAACCGTTCACGGTTGATCGCTCGTAATAACCGCGGTCGCCGCGGCACAGGAAGCCCCGAAAAGGTGTTGACGCCAAAAATCGAGGAGTGCTGAAGAATCGCCGGAGCCAACGACGGTGCAACAGCATCATGGTCGGCAACCGTAAAATGCCGTACCGGAAACGGTGGCGCATGCGCTACAAAATCGGTAAATATCCGCTCAGCGCCACCGACTGTCCGCACATTGATGAGGTGTAAAAGGCGACGAGGCGTCTGCGTTTTGTTCCTCGCCGTTTCGTTCGTTGCCGCTTCACTCGCTACCATTACCCGCGTCCCGTTCGGGCTATCGCCTGGCGATAAGCTTCAAGCATCACACTCATCATGTGCTCAAAAGTCATTTCACGCTGCGCTCGCTCATAAGCGACATCACGCAATTTCGTGGCCAGCAACGGTGATGAGAGCAGTTTCCGAATGGCGTCACACAGCGCGCCAACATCTCCCGGCGTGCACAGCAAGCCGGTTTCGCCGTCAGTAATCATCTCCGGCAAACCGCCCACGCGAGTAGCGATGATGTTGCGCCGCATCAACGCTGCTTGTGCAATCAATCGTGTTTGCGCTTCGGTATCAACGGAAGCAATCACGACAATATCGGCCAGCGCCAGATAGCGCTCGATCTCGTCTTGATAACCGAGAAACAGAATATCGCGCCCCAGCGCATCACCCGCCGCTTTCAAAACTTCCTCACGATACGCTGTCGTCTGTGTCGTCGCTTCGCCGACCTGAATGAATGTCAGCGGCGGCAAATTTTCCGAGTCAGCCAACAATGTTCGCGCCGCTTCAACAAAGTAGCGCTGGCCTTTGTCAGGTCGGATCATGCCGATGTTGGCGATCACTGTCCGATTACCGTCGATTCCCAACGTTTCGCGCAAATTGCCGATATCCACGTTCGGGTGAAACCGCATCGGATCGACACCAGCCGGCATCACCGTCACCCGCTCGGGGCGCGCAAACCGCCGCGCCACCAGCAATTCACGAATCTTGGCTGCTGTCACCAACACGCCGTGGTTGCCACGTCGCCAAATAAAACCATGCAATCCTTTGTAATTGACCGGGTCTGTGATGTGGCGACTGCGCACCACCGCCACCGATGTCAGCCATTTGACGTAAGCGCCATAAAAACTGTCGCGACTGCCGTGGCAATCAAGCACGTCGATACGCTCGCGTTTCAAAAAACGCAGCAATGCCGTCAGCGTCGAAGGATGCAACGACCCTCGTAATGGCAGCTCGAATGTCGGCAAGCCCCTCCTCTGCGCCTGTTCCAGAATTTTCGATCCGGGGCGCGCAATAATCGCCGTCGGGTAACCATGCGCATTGAGCCATTCTGTTTGCTCAACGATACGCAACTCCTGGCCGCCCCATTCCATTGAGGATTCAAAGTGAGCAATGCGAAATCCGCTCATGCTTCACCCTGCCGTGGTGATAATCTCACGAGCGCCGCCAACAGCGCGATGAATAACACCGTTGCCTCGCGGCTGAAAAACAACGCATCTGTCAGCCCCGAAAAAACGTAAGCAAAAACCGCCCCCAGCAACGCCAGATTCCTCGGCTTGGCGCGCCAGCCCAAAGCTACTGCGGCGAAATACATCCACAACAACAAAACGCCGCCGACGATGCCGCGCAACGACAGCTCCTCAAGCAGCTCATTGTGCATGTTGACCTGGCTGTAGTGCGCTGCAACCGGATCCAGGCGGTGTTGCTCCACCGCGTCCCGGAGAATCTCTGCGCGCTTCTCATAACCACCGCCCAGCGGCGCTTGTTTCAGCACCATCACGCTTCCCCGCCACAATTCGAAGCGAGTGCCGATCGAAGTTGCTCGATTTTCTCCTGAAATGTATTGGGTAATGTCGGTATAGGCCTCCATCAAACGCGGCTTGACCAGGTAAGGGTAACAACCGACCAATGTGACTGCCATCAATAGCGCAGCCAAGCCCAATACCTTCCACTTGCGAACGCGCTCACTCAAAATAAGCAACAGCGCACCGCCGATAAGAAAGCAAAACAGCGCCGATCGTGTTTCCGTCCACAAAATAACGACCAGCGTCAGTAAGCCAACACCTGCCAAAGACCCCCAGTGTTTCTTTTCGTCAGCTTGCCTCATGAGTTGTAAACCGAGATAGGCGAGAAATACTGCCGCGACTTCGTAAGCAAAAATCGTCGCTCGCTGATCCCGTTCGTTCCGTCCCTGTTGTAAAACCAATTCATGGCCAACAATCGCGACGAGGCCAAGCAACAACGTGATGCGCAGCGCCTGCGCCCAATGCCCTTGCAAAGAAGATCTGCGCGTTGAAAAGTACCCGATCAACAGCAGCCCCATCAAAAAACGGCTGGCCGTCGATAGATACACTTGCAGCGCATCAATTTGCGGAAAGAAGGTTTGCGCATCCGCGACCGTGTAAGCGACCCGACAAAGCGCGAAGGCGGCCAGCGCTGTCAGTAGAAAAAACACGCCAACGTCAGGGCGTTTTCTGTCCAGCACCCAACCGATTCCAGCCAATCCACAGGTAAAATAAAAAATCTTGCGGGCCTCGACGGGAAACGGCACGGCCAACAGCAAAACAGCCAGAGTCAATCCGCAAACACTCCATTCCAGCCAGGGCGTTATTGTCGCGCGCCCTTCCCGCATGCTGCCATATTTCATGTCGTCTTCACCGCAACAGCTCTTTTCTGTTTTGCAGAAACAATCGTTTGTAGCTCACGCCCACATGCGGCGACAACAGAAAAGCCGACGGCGGAATCTCTCGCATGAGAGAAGCGAAACCTTTCCGATTGTCCCCGCTCAAATCTTTCACGTTGTCCAGCAGAACGCGGCACTGCTTCACGCTCAGAGCTTCAAAAAGTCGTTGCTGATAAGCGCCTCTGATATTCTTTTTCAACTTGGCAAGCATCGACAACATATTTTTCGCTTTGGCGTTATTCAACATGGTGGAAGTGCTCCGGTCATGCTGGCGATAAAAATACAACGACGCCTCTGATGTCAGAATACGCGGCGATTGATCGAGAATATCGGGAGCGACGAAAATATCCTCGTAGCACTCCATTTCCGGGAAGCGTAGCGTTTCAAACAGCTGGCGAGAATAAAGACAGCCGATCAAGTGCCCCATATAACGCCGATGCCGCAACAATTCTTCCCACAGCGTTGCCGTGTCCGAAGGAGAGAAAACCGCTTTTTTCGCCGGCCGCAACACCAGCTTCCCATGAAAGCGCCAAGGCGGCGTTACAATCATATCGGCAGGCTTTTCCTGAACCGCCGTCAACAAAAGCTCGCAAGCGTCAGGCGCCAGCGCATCGTCGCCATCGACAAACATCAAATAGGGCGCGGTCGCCAGAGCCAGCGCTGCATTGCGCGTTTTACCGACATTGCGGAACGAAACATGGCTGACTCTGGCGCAAGCGCATTCTTTGGAAAAAGCGTCGATCAGTTCGCCCGTCGCATCCGTCGAAGCATCATCGACCAGAACCATTTCTAGATGATCAAGCCCGACCGTCTGAGCGCGAAACGACGCCAGCGTTTCGGGGAGGTACGCGGCCTGATTATGCGCCACCAGAATAAGGGAAAGTTGGGGGGTCATTTGTTTATTATCAAAAATTTATCAAACGGAGGCTTCTTCGTGAAACTGCAAGTGATGCAGCTTGGCATAGACCCCCTGCTGCGCCAGCAAAACACGATGCGATCCAAGTTCAATGATCCGCCCGCGCTCCATCACCGCGATCCGATCAGCGTTTTCGATGGTTGACAGGCGATGGGCGATCACAATCGTTGTTCTGTTTTTCATCAGATTTTCCAGCGCCGCCTGCACCAGCCGTTCAGACTGCGTGTCGAGCGCGCTGGTGGCTTCGTCCAGAATCAGAATCGGCGCATTCTTGAGCAGCGCTCGCGCAATGGCCAGGCGTTGCCGCTGCCCGCCCGACAAACGCACCCCTTTCTCGCCGATCAGCGTGTCGAAACCTTCCGGCATCGCTTCGATGAAATCCAGCGCATTGGCCGCCCGCGCCGCTTCAATGATGGCCTCACGATCGGTCGTTTCCTGCCGTCCATAAGCAATGTTCGCAGCGACGCTGTCATTGAACAGCACAACATCCTGGCTCACCAACGCGATCTGCGCGCGCAAACTGGCCAATGTAATCTCGTTGAGCGGTATTCCGTCAAGCAGAATCTCTCCCGACTGCGGAACATAAAACCGCGGAATCAAACTGACCAGCGTCGTTTTACCGCCACCCGACGGCCCCACCAGCGCCAGCGTTTCTCCCGGCTTGACCTCCAGCGTAATACCGTCCAGCGCGTCGCGCTCGGCGCGTGCATAGCGAAAGCTCACATTCTGAAAAGACAACGCTCCCTGTGTTTCATTCAACACGCGCGTCCCGCTGTCCGGCTCCGGCGCTTCGTCGAGAAATGAGAATACACTTTCGGCAGCGGCCAGTCCGCGTTGCAGCGACAACGAAACATTGGTGATGCGCTTGATCGGCGCGAACACCATCATCATCGCCGTCACGAAGGTGACGAAACCACCCGGCGTCAGCGCATCCTGTCGCGCTAAAACTCCGGCGTAAAACAACACTGCCGATAGCGCACAAGCAATAATCAGTTGCGTCACTCCAGTATTGATCGAAGATGTCGTGCGCTGCTTGACGTGGTTCTGACGAATGGCTTTGGCGCCGTCAGTGAAACGTTCAGTTTCATACGCTTCGCCGTTGTAAACTTTGACCACGCGCTGACATTCGATGCTTTCGCCCAAAACCTGCGTCAGTTGCCCCATCTGTTTCTGATTTTCGCGCGACAACCCGCGCAAGCGGCGGCTGATGTATTGGATGCAAATCGCCACAGTCGGAAACACAGTGAAGCACACCAGCGTCAAGCGCCAATCGGTATAAAGCAACAGGCCAAACAGCCCCAATACGGTCAGACCGTCCTTGACAGTAATGGTGATCACATTGAAACCAGCCTCGGTGATCTGGTTCACGTCGTTCATCACCCGCGACACCATCCGCCCCGATGACTGATTTTCGTAGTACGTCACCGGCAACCGCAGCAAAAGCGTAAACATTTCCTGGCGTAACCGTTGCACTAAATGTCCGGACAGCCAACTCGTCGCATATTCGTTAACGAAACTCGACAGTCCACGCAACAGAAAAAGTCCGATAATCGCCAGCGGCACCCACGTCATTGTCCGCGGGTCCTTACCGACAAGGCCGCCATCGACCAGCGGTTTCATCAATGAAACGAAAGCCGGCTCGGTCGCCGCAGCAACCGTCATCGCCAGCAACGACATCGCGAATACTTTCCAATAGCCGCGCAAATACCCCAGCAGGCGCTTGTAAAGCCTCCAACTGTCGGCAGTTATTTTTTTAGGCGGCGCCATGTCGTCTCAATCCCCCTCCCCCCTTGCGGGAGAGGGGCAGGAGAGAGGGGAAATAAGCACCCGAAAATTTGCATCGTTCGCCATAAATAAACAAAATCCCCGAAAAACCGGGGCTACAATGGGATTATAAAGAAGCGGACGGCGGTCCGCCATCGTAACAGCACTCAAAGTCCCTTTTCTACGGCATTTTTAGGGTAAATCCGCACCATCACGATTCGAGGGCCTTTCATTTTCTTGACCACCGCATCAAACCGGTCGAATTCGATCTTTTGCCCTTCTTCCGGGACATCACCCAGTTTCTGCATAATGAGGCCGCCGACAGAATCAACGCCCGCCTCCTCAATGTCGACGCCCAATGCCCGCTCCAGCGTGAAAATCGGCAAACTTCCCTTACCGATCAGTGTGCCGTCATCGAGTTGCGCCCATTCCCGTTGCGATTGCCGGAATTCGTCGCGAATCTCGCCGACCAGCGCTCCCAGCACGTTATCCATCGTGATAAACCCGAGGGGTCTCCCCTGCTGCGTCGTCACCACCGTGAAGTGCGGCGCGCCCTGGCGAAAACGCCGCAACAATTCGGTCGCCGGCAAATGCGTCGAAACCGTCTCGATCGGCCGTGCCAGCGTTGCCAGCGATATCTCCTCGCCGCGCTGAACGGCATGCAACACATCCTTGACGTGAACAACACCTTCGACATGGCCTTCTTCATCGAGATAAGGATAACGACTGAAACGATGTCCGACAATCTTTTCCAGGTTTTTTTCGAGTCCGTCCCTGGCCGACAATACCACCATCTCGTTGGCAGGTCGCATCAAATCGCCGACATCGAGATCTCGAAAATCAAGTGCTTGCGCCAGTACTTTCCATTCGTCGTCGACCGCGTGCGCATCGGTGCGTGAACTGCGCAAAATGACCTTTAACTCCTCCGGCGAATACTGGCTGTCCTGAAGTGTTCCGGTATTAAGCCCCACCACCCGCAAAAGAAAATTCGCGCTGCGATTCAAAACCCAAATCGCCGGATACATCAGCCAGTAAAATGCATACAGCGGAAAAGCTGTCCAGAGACCGACTTTTTCCGCCTGCCGAATCGCCAACAGTTTCGGCGCCTGCTCGCCCACAACGATGTGCAGATATGAGATCGTGAAAAAAGCTATAAAGAACGAGACGCCATGCAAAACGCCAGCGTTTTCGACGCCGACTGCCAGCAACAGTGGATGAAGCAACTGCGCGAACGCAGGTTCACCGATCCACCCCAACCCAAGCGACGCCAGCGTGATCCCAACCTGGCACGCCGACAAATAGGCATCGAGGCGCGCGTAAACCTTGAGAAGAATACGCCCGCGCCAGCCATAAGTTTTGGCAATCGCCTTGACGCGGGTTTGCCGCAGCTTGACCAGCCCGAACTCGGCCGCCACGAAAAACCCGTTCAACAAAACCAACAGGAAAGCGACAAAAATAAGAAAAAGATTCTGCCCCATACGCCGGGAACGTCCCGGCTCCTTTCCGGAACGAAGAAGCCGCTATTTTGCCTGATTGACGCCGGAATGTCTTGCGGAACGTCTCCGCGTGGAGCATTTCATTGAAAAAGCGTTGCCTCTCTCTGGCAGGTTTCCCGGCTCATGGCAAACCACATAGATTTTCGGGTGGGATCACCCTGTCTTGAACAGAGGGTTCATTGCTGACAGCGTTTTGATTATGATCTGATTAAAGAAAAGCCCAGGCTCAAAAAGAGGCCGGGCTTTTCTTCTTTCAAAGAGCGGTTTAAAAGTTATCAACAGGATGGCACGTTTCCGCTATCACTGCCGTAATGATACAGAAAATCATAAACATCTTTCACTTGCCGCTCGTTCAATGATTTTGCACTAGGGCAATATTGAAGAAGCTGGTCGCCCAGTTTGCCGCCCTCAAAGATTTTTTTCCATTCGGCTTGTGTATGCTTTTTAGCCATAGCGCCTCCATCCATACCGCAAGGCTCTTTCATAAAACGGATAAAAGTACGCTGCCCCTTATCCGCGTCAGCAAATGCCATGGAGCTGGCGAACACCATGCCACACGCAGCCATCGCCGTTAACACTATCTTTGATAATTTGTAAAACATTCTTCTCTCCTTATTGATAAAACATCATTAACCCAGCGGCTCGTTAGGAACAATTTCACACTCGCTATTTTCATTGCACTTGATATTGGCGTCGAAATAATAGACGCGAGACATATCCGCCTTGCCTTCGCTTTGCATTTTCATGTAAGCCTCAAGCGCTGTGCTACCCGTCATGCAAACAAATACAACTGTTTTATCTTTTGGAATATCGGCGCTGCTTAACCCGGCAACAGGTTTATTGATTGCTCTGTTGATATGCCCGTTGTTGTAAACCCCTTCTTTGCGCACATCAATCAAAAGCACATCGGCAGACAACTTATTGGCCTGGAGCTGCTCCTTAAACCACTGTCCATCAACCGACCCCTCATCCACACCCAGTTTGATATCGTTCACAAACTTGGCCGGGGCGCTTGCGACAGGCGCCGGGGATGCCGGTTTGGATGCAGGCTTAATGCCTTCTGTGGTCTGTAATCCGGCAGCCTTCCATGCCGGATAACCGGCAGCATAAACTTGCACGTTACGATAACCGTTTGACCAGAGGTGTTCTGCTATCGCATGTGATTTGGCGCAGTCAAATCCCGAGCAAAATGTAATGATCGGTGCGCTCTTATCTACTGGAAAACGATTTGCAAGTTTTTCAACATCGGTATCAGGTATTGCCAGTGCCCCTGGGATGGTTCCGCCCAAAAATTTGGGATACGGTCTTGCGTCCATTAAAAGCGCCGCATTTTTGTCAAAGGCCGTCTGTACTACCCGCGTACCCACCTCAAGAAAATTTTTCGCCTGCCAATCCTTCAGCCCTGAAGCGTAAACTTTAACGTTGGTATAGCCTTGCGCTTTGAGGTAATCAGCCATATGAGCACTTTGACCCTCAGCGCCATCGTCAAACACAATCACCTCCCTGGCTTTGTCCCAATTGCCAAGAACAGCAAGGTCCGGCTTGTCCACAAAGGGGACGTTACGGCTGGATGGAATGGTGCCCGCCTGGTATTCCTCGGCTGTGCGCACATCAATGATCATGGCTTTCGCGTCCGGCCTTGTCCCATCGCCCGTTGCTTTTTTAACAACATCATAACCGACCGTTGCAAACGCTTGCGCCTGTATATGACTCGCCAGAGCTTCGGCGCTGGCCGAAAGCGCGAACCCGCCTCCTGAAGCAAGCATTAAAGCAGCCGTTACCGCTAACAATCTAAATCGTTTTACTTTCATGACTTTCCCCTTTCAATGATGATTGCTCTCTAAACGAAGCAATTTATCAACCACATAGTAAAGAACAAAAGCAACTCCAACACTTCCTAAAACAATCGCTGCTTCTGTCACTGAAGGGCTGTACTGCGCCCACATTTTCACCACCTCATATTCAGAACGTTTCATCGTATCCATGGGATACGCAAAAACGTTATGAATCATGTTGTAACGCATAAAGAAAATACCGATAATTCCCGCCAAAGAAGCCCAAACCATCGCTTTAAATGCTTGCGCCTTGCCTATAGCAACGACAACCAGAGGAATAAGTATGCCCAACAATATTTCTCCCACCCAATAAGAAGGCTGATTGATACTGTATAAAACAGTCTCTGCCCGCTCAGGCATGTTGCCGTAGATACCTGTTAACACGCGCCAGAACTCAAAGAACACCAGAACTAACAATAAGGCGCCCAAAATTCTAGATAGTTTGAACAACATTGTTTTAATTTCTGGCGGAAACTGTAGTTTGTACTTTGAGCCATAAATCAAAAATACAAGAAAACATCCCGCAATCATTGTCACTAAAATAAACGATATGGGAAAATAAACACTGTTGATATAAGGTCTCGCCACAAGCAACGCAAACACAGAGGCCAGGGTAGTGTTTGCGGCAATGCCCACAATCAATGCGATGATGCTTACCAGCTTTAAGCGATGCCGATGTTTTTCAGAGCTCATGCAGAAAAACTCTATCACCAGAATCATCAGATATAAGCCGTATAGTGTTCCCATCCACCAAATAGCGGAGCTAAGCCCGGGACTGATCACGTTGTAAACAACGATTCTGAAAGGATGGCCCAGCTCAAGCGCAATCACCATAAAAGCCGTCACTGCAAAAATGATTGCGCCCGCCGTAGCCCGTTTGCCGATCGTTTCGAACTCTTTCAAACCAAACACATGCCCTAACGAAGAGACCAGACAGAGACCAGTACAAGCCACAGCCCAGAAAACATAACCTGTCAGCAGTAATCCCCACGGATGTTCACGGGTCACGTTATAGGCCCCGTGCCCCTGAATCAAATAAGAGACGACGCCTCCCAAAAACAAGGTCAGCAATGCCACTGCTAAAACGGCCATCGTCAAATTCGCTGGCGTTTTCTCAAAACCGATCCAATTTTTTATCGACAAATTGATTTTCATTTTCTCATCCTGTTCATGCTATCAATCCCATCATGCCCCGTTCACCACGAACTACAGCAAGTAAAACAGTTTGGGTTGAGTCCCCAAATGCGGCTTAACAACCCGATACTCTCTTACCCTGAGCACTTTGGATATTTCACTGTCGGGATCATCCAAATCACCAAATATCCTGACTTTGGTTGGGCAAGTCGCCTGGCAGGCCGTTGTTGTGTGCCCTCCCGCCAACCTTGAAGCACAAAAATCACATTTGTCAACAATCAATTTTTTGTGATTCACATACCTGGCATCATAGGGGCAGGCGGAAATGCAATAAGAACACAAAATGCATTTTTTCGAGTCCACACGAACAACCCGGTTTTCATCGTAATACGTTGCGCTGGTCGGACACACGGACTGACAGGGCGCGTTATCACAATGATGGCACTGCCCTGGATAATACGTTTGGGAAGGGATGGAAATGTTCGGGAATTCTCCCTCCTCCTCTTTCACACCCACCCAAATACGGTAACTGTCTTTGCTCAATGCGACTGAATTTTCTTCTTTGCATGCAGCCTCACAAGCCTTGCAATTGATACAACGCTTGTAATCTATCGCCATTCCATAACGTGCCATGACTTATACCTTTCTTACCTCGATCAACGTATCATGCAAGCATGTCGCGCCATGCATGGGCTCCACCTTATCTTCCACAATCGTTGCACTGCTTGCACCATTGCCTTGCGCCAACTTCATCTGATCTGACTGAATACCGTAGCCATGAACAAAAAAGATTGTCTGGGGGCCTATTTTTTCTGTCGGGTACGCAGGTAGTTGTGCTTTCCCGATACTGGAAATCAGCTCCACGCGATCACCGTGCTTGATTCCCATACGCCCAGCAATACGTTTATTGATCCATGCATAGTTCACTGGCAGCAAATTCAGAAGCAAGGCATTGTTTGCTGTGGATGTCTGTGTGTTTTGCGCATGGCGCCCGGTGATAAAGCGGAATTTACCTTCCGGTATTTCCATTTCGTACTCTTTCCGCCAGGTTGGCATTGCATCAATGCCTTTTTTCGCCAATGCATCAGACAAAACGCATTCGACCTTGCCCGATGGGGTTTGCAGCTTTCCATTCAGAACTGAATAATATTTTTTATCTTCCGGGTAATATTGAAACTCATTCGCGCTTAATTGTTTAAAATAAGCCTCCATATGAGGGTAATAAACCCCCTTTTCTTTCAGTATTTCTGCTGCGTCCGGATAGGCTTCAACCGCTTCCGCATTTAACGCCTCCTGCGTTTTTTGAAACGGTAAAGCCAAGTTGTATTCTTTATAAACCGCTTCCTCATCACCGTCAGCAATCATCTCCCGAACACTTTCGTCGTATTTTTTGGTGACCTCGAAAAGCAGCGGAGAGAGTTTTTCTGCCAACCCTTGCATAATATCTATCACTGGTTTGGTTTCAGGGTGGATGGGATCAATGACCTTATTACGCTGGGCAATTGCAGGTTCAATGCCTGGAAAAACCTTTACTGGATCTGTGCGTTCCAAATAAGTGCATTCCGGCAACACCACATCGCTGAGTAACACTGTATCTGTCGGCATGGTTTCAATGGTGACGACCAACTCCAGCTTTTTCAAAAATTCCGTTGTTTTTTTAATGTCCGGCATGTTATGCATCGGGTTGTGCTTATAAAGAAACAAAGCCCTCACAGGGTAAGGCGCTTTATCTTCCAGCACCATATTCCTGAAAGGCACCCATGCGCCTGTATTGCCAACGGCAGCAGCAGCAGCCCTCTCAATTCTGGGTCGCGCTTGATCATATAAAGGAGCAATTCCCGCGGAAGACTTTAACGGCAACCCCTTACCGAAGCAAATGCCCCCTTTGACATCAATGCCCCCACCCAGAGCGGTAAAGAGAGCCTGCGCACGGCGCAATTGAAAATCATTAGCTGACCAAGTGCTTCTTCTGCCCTGATAGTAAATCGCTTGTGGCGCATGCTTCATGAAATCCCGCGCCACTTCATAAATCTCTTTTGCGGGAATACCCGTGATTTTTTCTGCCCACTCTGGCGTATAGCCGTTGCTTAATATATGTGCTTTATATTCATCAAAGCCATTGAACATACTGTCAACGTATGTTTTGTGGTAAAGATTTTCCTTCAAGGCGACATGGGTTAACGCCAGCACAAACGCCAGATCAGTGCCGACATTAATACCTAAATATTTATCGCTCTTTGCTGCTGTGTTGGTAAACCTTGGATCAACCACGATCAATTTGCACCCGTTGCCCTGGGTTTTCTTGAAAAGGTCCATCGTATCGGGAGTGATAATCGCTTCGGCCCTGTTCGCTCCGGCCATAATCACATATTTGGCGTTTTGCAGGTCTGCCTGGCCTATATTCCCTATCGTCAATGCATGTCCGGAGGTCGCTGTTGCCAGGCAAAGCGTTGAATGGTTTAAAAAATGAGCGGAACCAAAACCATCATAAAATTGCTTGAACGTGTGTTCTCCCATTCCTTCGCCAGCAGCAAAAGCTACCGTGGAACGATTGTCCTCTTCTTCATCCAGAATTTTGACGAGTCTCTCGGCAATATAATCGTGGGCTTCCTCCCAAGTCACACGCCTGAATTTACCGCTGCCTTTTTCGCCATCCCGAATCATCGGGTACTTGAGACGGTCGGGATCATATAAGTGCTTAGTGCCTGCCACCCCTCTGGGGCAAAGCATATTTCTGGACTTTGGAAAGAGCGGGTTGGGGTCCAGCTTCACAACAACACCGTCTTCAACATAAGCATACACGGCACATTTGTTAACGCACATTTCACATAATGTGGCGACCCGATACCTTTGCCCTCTTTTTTCTAAAGCTATTGCCTTTCCCGTATTTATCTGCGTGCTGATGCCGCCCATAACACATAAGGCAACGCTGCCACCTAAAAAGCGTCTTCTTGATATTTCCACTTTTTACCTCGTCAATTTTATAAAGGCACCACTACCATTTGGGCAACAACTCATTTAGACCACTCTGAAATTCCATTGATCTCATTCATCTGATTTGCGCCTAGCTATGGCGAACACGAACTCACCAACGCCGGTACTTCCACCGGAGGTCGCGTCATTGAAATAAAAAGGCGGGGCTCTTGACTCCGGGCTGAGAAGAGCGAGCAGCCATTTTCGAACCGCTGTTGGAAATGTCGCTCGTTTTTCCCGCTGCGATTATTGATGCCATGATCCTGGCCGGCATGATGGGGAGCCGCTGCATCCATCAGCGGCATATGCTCAACGCATTTGTAAGAAAATAAAAATGTCCTTGCGAAGAAAAACGCCTGCATTTTTGCCCCCAGCGAGAGATAACTCTCTGATTTTTTAGTGCGAATATAGCGACATGCAAACACGCCTTGAAAGCGGCTTTGCCGTAGCCACGCCCTGATTTTCTTCTGCCTTTTCCTGCGCTGCCGGCTCGAAATAGGGTAGAAGCAGTTGCTTGAAATTCCGGGGGAATGCGCGCATTTCAACTACGCGCTTTTATTCGCCCTTCTTAAAAGCATGTCTCCTCTGCCATCATCAAGACCAAAACGAAGAAAACCACTTTAAACCCCCTATGTTTCTATATAACTAATCTAATTGCATAGATTTCATAAAGACATTATCCATAATGTGGCTATTCTGGTCAAGGCTTTAAGCATTTATTTCCCATTTTTTCTGTAAAAAAAGACAACTGGGTTCACAATTCGATAACCTTTAAGCGCAACTGGTTATAAATATAGTGAAAGCCACGCGAAAAGCCTTTCGGTGCTTGCTTCAATAATGTTAATGTATTTTAAGATTGGCGTACCGACAAATCTCGCATAATCCTTAAGGAGCCTCTGCGAAACGCTCCTTGTCGTTCTGCACATAGCGAAGCAAAGTTGCAGAAGCCAAGCGCTGCGTGGATGCTGCGGCTTCGTGCAGGATAACAGCCGATGAAGGTAAGGTTACGCAGGAAATTCATTTGATTCTGCCCCATGCTTCGAGGGCGCCTGCCTCTCTCCAGAGCGAAGAAGTTTTTATTTTGCCGGGTATTTTTGTAGGATGACTTCGGGTTGCGTTGTGGGTATTTCTGGAAGCTCATATAATTAACTTTTGTACTTCTTCGGAAAAACGTTTGGGGGGCGGCATGCATATCGTCATCGGCGTCATCACGGCCATCGCCGGACTTATTTGGGCACTCGTCGCATTGCGGCGCGAAGGCGTAAGCCTGGATTCGTTCAACCCGTTCGCCTGGTACCGCCGTTATCAATGGCGAAAAAAATTTCAAGCACACCCGGCTTTGACCGCCGACAACCCGATGGATATTGCCGCCATCGTGTTGCTGCATACCGCCGAATTGAAAGGAGAATTGACGCGCGAAACCCGGCAGGCGCTGCTTGATATTTTTCAGAGTACTTTCAAGATTGAAGAAAAAGAGGCGGACGAACTTTTTTCGGCAACGAGTTTCCGGCTGAAAGACGGATTGTTTGAGAAGCACGCTTCCCGCTTCATTGGAGAACGGTGGAGCTCTTTAGCCGCCGCACAAGCGCAACAAATCATCCCACTCACTCTGAAAATCGCCGCGCTCGACGGCGCGCCCACACCCCGGCAAAGTGCCTTCGTCTCCCTGCTGAAAGAAAAAACACAACCGCCTCCCGGCTCTTCCTGGTAGCGGCGCGAAAAAAAGGGGCGCTTCTCGCGCCCATTACTTTTTTCTCCTCTCCCAAGGGGAGAGGGGCACCGGGACAGCTCCCATCCGTCTTCGACGGACACCCCCTTTGGCAAGGAACAAGTCGCGGCGCCCCATAGAAGAAATACGCCACAGGCAGCAAATTACCGCCCGAATAAAACCCATACGCTCTTCTGCCGTTTTTGTCACTTCCTCGTATTTACGAATAAATCAAAACTGTCTCAGTACTTCTCGAACATCGCCTGAATCTGTTTTGGGTCTTGTGTTTTGGTCAACGCCAGTTGCAGCAACACCCGCGCTTTTTGCGGATTCAATGTGCCGGACGCCACGAAGCCGTATTTGGCATCGTCCACTTCAGCATCCAGTGTCGTAGCTCCTGTCGGCACCCGCGACGAACGCACAACTGCGACACCCTTCTTCGCCGCACCTTCCAGCACCTCGAAGACCTTGTTGTACAAATTCCCGTTGCCCACGCCAGCCGAGACGATGCCTTTATAACCGGCGTCGATAAGCGCTTTCGCCGGCAACTCGGACGCGTTGGCGTGGTTGTAAATAATCCCTACCGGCGGCAACTTGTCGAGCTTTGAAACGTCGAATTCCGTCTTTGCAGTGTGCAGTCGTTCGGGGCTGCGTTGATATGTCACCTTGCCGTTATACACATAACCGAGCGGCCCGAAATTCGGCGACACGAATGTCTGCACTTCCGTTGTGCTGGTCTTGGTCACGTCGCGCCCGTCGAGCACCACATCGTTCATCGCCACCACCACGCCGCGCCCCTTCGACGCCGGGCTGGCCGCAACGACTACCGCATTGAACAAGTTAAACGGCCCGTCGGCGCTCATCGCGTTCGACGGCCGCATCGCCCCGACCAACACCACCGGCTTGTCGCTCTTGACGGTCAGGTTGAGAAAATACGCCGTTTCTTCCATCGTGTCGGTGCCGTGTGTGATCACAATGCCGTCCACGTCTTTTTGCGCAAGCAATTCATTGACGCGCTTGGCAAGTTTCAGCCAAACCTCATCGTTCATATCCTGCGAGCCTATTTTTACAACCTGCTCGCCGGAAACATTCGCCACTTTTTTCATTTCCGGCACAGCGTCGATCAACAAATCGACGCCCACCTTTGCGGCCGTGTATTGGGTTTGTGTCGCCGACTGACTGATACCAGCAATCGTGCCGCCGGTGGCAAGAATCCGCACGTTTGGCAACTCGGCAGCTACTGCGTTCATACCGAAGACACTCCCTGTCGCTATCAGCAAGCCCGCCAAACCGATCTTTTTGAAACACCTCATGAGAACCTCCAGAAGCTATGATGAAAAGGATTTCTATTATCTCCCTTCGCTCGATTAATAGTAAACTTTTTTACGAATTGCGCATGCACAAATAACATCGTTTTGTTTCGCGCTTGTGCTTCATACAGAAGAAAAGCCCACGAAAAGTAAAATATGTTAACCGCGAAGAAACCTTGAAATGCAGAGAAAAAGTTTAACGTTTTGCTGCTATTTCTTGTTCGGAATGGTTTTGCTTTATGGGATTCAAATCTTCTGGACACCCTCCAACGTGCCGCTTGCCTAACTTTTCTTGCCTCCTTTGCGGTTAAAACGGCGCCAAAAATTCGACGCTCCGTATGTTGTCACCACTCGCGGATACTCAAACCCACCGTTTCCATGTAAACTTGTTTTGTTTACGCCATCGCCGTACAGCCCCGACCGGAGCCAATGATGCAATGGGAAAACATCCGCTATTTTCTCGTCGTCGCGCGCTACGGCAGTTTGTCTGCTGCCGCTCGCGCGCTGCAGGTTGAACACTCGACCGTCAGTCGCCATATCACCGCACTGGAAGAGACAGTACAACTGAGTTTGTTCAATCGCCAGCCGCGCGGCTGGCAATTGACTGCCGAAGGTCACTCGCTGTTGCCGTACGCCGAGCGCATCGAACAGGAAATGCTGGCCTTTTCGCGCGCTACGCTCAACTCCGCCGCCGTCGGCGGCACAGTTCGCCTTTCAGCGCCGCCCTTATTGATCGATTCGTTTTTGCTCTCGCGTTTGGCGGCGCAACGCGCCCGCTGGTCGCTGATTGACCTTCACATTGTCGGCGAAGCACGCACTACCGATCTTTCTTACCGCGACGCCGACTTGGCCATCCGGTTGGGGCGCCCGCACGACGCTTCACTGGCCGCCCGTCGATTGGCCGTTCTGGGTTATGGCCTTTACGCTTCGCCCGGCTACTCGCGGAAGCCGCAGGAAAACTGGTGTTTCATCGGCGCTGATGACAACTCCCGTTACACGCCTGAACAGCAATGGCTGGAAACTTTCGGCAACGGACGCCGCTTTGCGCTTCGCTGCGATCAGCCTTCGGGAATGCATGAAGCCGCTGCCGCCGAATTGGGTATCGCGGTGCTGCCGCACTACCTGGCGCGCGCCACTGGCGCGCTCGTGCCGCTCGAAGGAAATTTCGATATCCCGTCCCGGGAAATCTGGCTGCTCATTCATCCCGACGCCCGCAGCATCCCGCGCATTCAAGCCATGGCCAATCTGTTGACCGATCTCTTTCAGCATTACGCGCGCCTGCTGGAAGAAGGCATACCGCCGCCAGATTTGTTTTCGGAAAAATTCGATTCACAGCGTGTTTCATAAATCGCAGGGCACAAGGCGAAGCGTACCCGCCCCGTGCCAACTTGATCGTATCGAAAGCCCCCGTTCGCTATCGCTGGTCGTCCGGGCCATTTTGCGGTATCGTTAACTATTTAGCGCACCCAAAGCGCGCTCCAACCCTTCCCCACAAGAGAGGCTCCCATGATTCGAAACGTAGAAGGCGACATTCTGCTGAGCAAGGCTCAGGTCATCGCGCACGGCATCGCACCGCAAGACCATTTTGACAGCGGTCTCGCACTGGCGTTACGCGAACACTGGCCGTCGATGGTGCGCGACTACCGCCACGCGGCGCGCGCGCACGCGCCCGAACCCGGAAGTATCTGGGTATGGACGGGTGTGGACGGCGATGGCAACACGCGCTGCATCGTCAACCTGCTGACACAAAACATGTTGCACACCGGCCCGAACGCCAAGCCCGGCAAGGCAACATTGGAGAATGTCGGTCGTTGTCTGCGCGAGCTGGCCAAATACGCGCAAAAGGAAAAGGTGCGAAGCCTCGCGCTATCGCGTCTGGCTACTGGCGTCGGCGGACTGGATTGGTCTGATGTTGAGCCGTTGGTCGCCAAGCACCTGGGCGAACTCGATATCCCGGTATTGGTGTACGAGGTTTATCGCAAAGACGTAGCTGCCGACGAACAGTTGGGTTGATAAGGCAGCGGGTACGGCAATACAGGCCATACAAAAGGGCGGGTTGAGCCCCGCCCTTTTTCGTAGTCACGTGAAGACGCAAAGAAAGCGAAACTCCTTCCCCCGCGTGCGGGGGAAGGCTGGGATGAGGGCGTAGGGATGGAGGAAGAAAAAGGGGGAGCACACTTCGTTTTGCCCACCCTACGCCAGCCTCATCACACCACAACCAGATTGTCGCGGTGGATCAGCTCCGGTTCTTCCATGTGCCCGAGAATCGCTTCGATCTGTGATGACGGTTGCCGCAGGATGCGGCGCGTGTCGGCGGCGTTATAATTAATGAGTCCGCGCGCCAGTTCTTTGCCAGTTTCATCGTAGCAGCCGACCACTTCACCGCGCTCGAATTCGCCTTCAATCCGAATCACGCCGATCGCCAGCAGACTTTTGCCTTCCTTCGTCAATGCCTTCGCTGCGCCTTTGTCGAGGGTGAGTTTTCCTGCCAGTTGCAAATGATCGGCGAGCCACTGTTTGCGCGCGAGCAGCGTTGCCGTTTCGGCAATCAGTTGGGTGCCGATCCGTTCGCCTCGCGCAAGACGTGTCAGCACATCTTTTTCGCGTCCGCTGGCGATCACCGTCGAAGCTCCGGAACGCGCGGCGCGCTTGGCAGCGAGCACTTTGGTCAACATGCCGCCTTTGCCGATGCCGGAACCGGCGCCGCCCGCCATCGCTTCCAGCGCCGGGTCGCCGGCGCGCGCTTCTTCAATCGGCGCGGCGTCAGGGTGTCGGCGTGGGTCGGCGGTGAACAAGCCGATTTGATCGGTCAGCAGAATCAACACATCGGCTTCAATCAGATTGGTCACCAAAGCGCCTAATGTATCGTTGTCGCCGACTTTGATTTCTTCGGTGGTAACGGTATCGTTTTCGTTAATGATCGGAATCACGTTGAGCGCCAGGAGTGTACGCAGCGTCGAACGCGCGTTCAGATAACGCTTCCGGTCGGAAAGGTCTTCGTGCGTCAACAGAATTTGCGCGGTCTGCAAACCCGATAGCGCAAACGCTTCCTCATAAGCGCGCGCCAGTCCCATTTGTCCGACAGCGGCAGCAGCTTGCAATTCCGGTATCGCGCGCGGTCGCGCCGCCCACCCCAGACGCTTCATACCTTCGGCGATGGCCCCCGACGATACCAGAAGAACTTCCTTGCCGGCTTTTTTGAGTTGTGCGATCTCCGTTGCCCAACGCAACACCGCTTCGTAATCAATACCGCGTCCTTCGTCGGTGACAAGGCTGGAACCAACTTTGACGACGATGCGGCGGGCGTCCGCCGCCACCGAACGCTTCATGATAAGTCCCCTTGTTTGAATTTCACCGGCACAGGCGGCGCTGATGTGTGCACATCTATCGGCGTCGGCGTTAAAACAACGGGGGCGCCTTCTTCCGTCTCATCTTCCATACCTGGCGGCAGCGCTTCTGCTGGATGCTCATCGAGCCAGAGTGAAATCGCTCGCATCAACGCAGCACAACCGTTGCCAGTCAGCGCGCTGATCGCATAGACCGGCCCTGTCCATCCGAACACTTGCACGAAATCGGCGATGCGCGCGTCGCGTTCTGCTTCGTCGATCATATCGATTTTGTTCAGCGCCAGCCAGCGCGGTTTGTGATACAGCGCTTCGTCGTAACGCCGCAATTCTTCGACAATCGCGCGCGCTTCTCGCACCGGGTCAGTTTCAGGATCAAACGGCGCCAGATCGACGATGTGCAACAGCAAGCGGGTGCGTTGCAGATGGCGCAGAAATTGATGTCCCAGACCGGCGCCCTCGGCAGCGCCTTCGATCAATCCGGGAATGTCCGCCATCACAAAACTTTTGTCCATATCGACGCGGACGACACCCAGATTCGGCGCTAACGTCGTAAACGGATAATCGGCCACCTTCGGTCTCGCCGCGCTGACGGCGCGAATCAGCGTCGATTTACCGGCGTTGGGCATGCCCAGCAAGCCGATATCGGCCAGCACTTTCAGTTCGAGATGCAGACGCCGCGCTTCGCCTTTCTCACCGGGCTGAAATTGTCGCGGCGCCCGATTGGTGCTCGACTTGTAATGCAAATTGCCCCAACCTCCGCGCCCACCCTTCGCCACCAGCGCGCGCGCCTCGTGATGCGCCAGATCGGCGAGCGCTTCGCCGGTCTCGGCGTCGCTCACCACCGTTCCCACCGGCACACGCAACTCCCTATCGTCACCGCCGCGTCCATATTGATCTGAACCGCGACCGTTTTCTCCGCGCTGGGCGCGAAAGATTCTCAGGAAGCGATAATCTACCAGCGTGTTGATGTTGCGATCCGCGATCAGATAAATGCTGCCGCCGCGCCCGCCGTCGCCTCCGTCCGGCCCGCCGCGCGGAATGAACTTCTCACGGCGAAACGAGGCCGCGCCACTGCCGCCGTCGCCCGCATACACTTCGATAAACGCTTCATCTACAAATTTCACGATTTCGCCTTGCGATAAAGCACATACATTTCCGTATCGTCGCCATAACGGCTTCCCGATTTCAGCATTTCAAAACCCTCAAGCTCCGGCACGTTCCGCGATCCCGCTGCACCATATTGCACCAGCAACAACGGACACGTTGCGGCAGCTTCCCGTTCCGGCAGTGTTTTCACCTGCGCATAGTAATAAAAAATCGCCCGTTGCGCTTCGCCGACATCGCGGCTCGCCATGCAACCATCCGCAGCATATGGTCGCAACATCTTCGCCACCACCTCATAACTGCGCCGCGAATCAATATACGGCATCCACATCGTCGCCACCAATCCCCAGATCAGCATCATTCCCACCGCCCAGTTCAACACCGCACGCTGGTTCGATTGCCGCGCCGGGCGCACCAGCAGAATCCACAAGATCGTCAAAAACAACGACACCAATGCGCTACGCAAATGAAACGTCGGCTGATAACCCACCTCGGCATCGCGGAACAATTCCGCCGCGTACGATCCTAACCCATGGAGGTACGCATCCCACCAGAAGAACCACAACACGATGGCGGCCAGGCCGAACGTCAGAATTCCAAACCAGTCGAGCCCCGCTGAACCGCCGCGCGGCAACGTCTCAACCTCGATCGACGCCAGCAACGCCAGCGGCACCAGCAAAGCCATCGCTTCAATCGGTCGAACGTCGGGCATCAGCAACAACGCCACCATTCCGATTACCGCCACACACGCCGGCAAAATCACCTGCGGCGTCCGGAAGCCGCCGTTAAAACCGCGCGCCCGGATCCACACCATCCATGCGATCAACGGCCAGATCGGAAACGCCATCCACGGCAGATTACGCCCCAACCAGCCGAGCTGCTCGACGATTCTCTGCCCGCCCCACCACGCCGATGGACTTTGCGCCGCCCACCATTGCGCAAACAATTCCGGCGAGCGTTGATAAAGCCCCAGCGGCCACAGTGCGTACAACAGCACCGCCAGCACCAGCGCAATCCCCAGCGTCGCCAGATACGGTTTTTGCCGCCAGCCTGAATGCAGGCACGGTAACAGCACCGCCGGCAACAACAACCAAAACCAGACCGTCAGATTATAAGAGAACGCCCCCATCGCCAGCGCGCCGCCGAGCAACACGCCGGCAAGCCCCGGCCGCCGCAGCGCCAGCGCCAGCGCCCACATTCCCAGCGCAACCGCCGCCATCAGTCCCAGTTGCGGCGACAGTTGATGCGCGCGCTCAAACAAGCCAACCGAACCAACCAGAATCAGCATCGGCAACCAGCGCTGCGCTTTGCCGTCGCTTTTGTCGCTATTCTTGCGATAGCGGCTTAACTCGTATCCCGCCATCGAAACACAGCCCAGCATGACCAGCAGCAACAATCCCGCCGCCAGTCGCGCCGCATCGTGCGGCGCCAACCACGATGTCGCCATCTTCATCGTTAACGCCGCCAATTGCGGCGCTAGCGGTCCGTAAGTGAAATACGGCTCGCCAATCAGCGACGGCACCAGAAGATCGCGAGTGTTAACCATCTCCCAGGCAATAACGATGGTTCGCGCATCTTCACCCTTCCAGGGCGCGTGCCCGACCAGCCCCAGCGCCACCCAGGCCAGACACAGCAGCACCAGCCCGCCCCGCTTCAACACTTGCCAGCGGCTGTGCGTTACGCGCATCTCGAGACTTGAGAGATGTGGATTATCCAGTGGCATGGCAATCGGCCCCCCTTTTGCTTGCGGGAGAAGGATGGAGGAGAAGGAAGAGATTGATTTGAAGCGCCAAAGTAAACAACCGGAATTATTCAGGAGCGACTCGCGAATTTCAGATTATAGAGAGAAACCGGAACAAAAAAAGGCAGCGTCGGCTGCCTTTTTTCGCCATTTCGTTTTCGCTCAGGACGCGGCAACAGATGTCCGCTTGTTGCCGTAACGCTGGCGGAATTTCTCGACACGGCCGGCAGTGTCCACAATCTTCTGCTTGCCCGTGTAAAACGGGTGGCAATTCGAGCAGACCTCGATGTGCAGCGGACGCCCGAGCGTTGAACATGTCTTGAACGTATTGCCGCAACTGCACGTCACTTCGATCTCATTGTATTTCGGGTGAATATCGGTTTTCATCAATCATCCTCTTTCTGGGGAGTCTCGGCGCCCGTTTGGTATTCTCTGACGCCCCTCCAACTGCCCGGCTTGCGCTACGCCAACACCAAGCAGCATCGGTTCATAGCTTCCGGGGAATTTATTATTATCTCTCGAAGATGGCGACAAGGCAAGTTTTCCCAACCCGAAGGAATAAGCATCGGCTTGCCCGCTTTTCCAATCCATAAGTCATTTATTGTGTCAAGCTTGTTGCTAGACCATTAACCCTACCGTAAACATGTGGAAAAAAGCATACAGCCCACAAAATTCCCCTTCTTTAGTCATAGTGAAACAGCCGAAAGGGCTCATTTCTTGGTATATATCGAGCATGCAAACGATGAACTAAGCATTAACGGGTAAACAAGCAAACCGAATATTATCGTAACCACCCGCCCTTTTCAGGAGGGCGCATGCTTACCACACAATATCCCTCGCCAACCCTCAGCGTTTTCACGCAAAGGCCTTTCTTTCCGGCGTTCCCCTTTGCGCTTTTTGACGCGCTGTTCTTCCTGTCCGCCCCCTCGATCTGTCGGCGACGACACTGAACAGCAGGGTTTTCCCAGCTTTGATGGCTGGGACTCCGTCTGTGTTCGGCAATTCGCCGCGATCAAATCAGATTCTGCTGGAGCAGCAAGAGAAAAGCGCCGATCTTTTCGAGGCGCCTGTATTACGTCAGATGTACCGGATCATTACGAAAACGCTCTCCAAATCAGGGAGGTCATCATGTGTCGGTTATACAAAACACTGGTTATTCTTTTCATAGCCATCGGTAGCTCACTTGCTTCGGCAGCGGAACTGGACAGCCAGCTCGTCTCGGTGACGGTGAACGGCACGCCGTACACGCCCACCAGTCCTCCCATCACCGTGGCGGCCGACCATGTTTTCACGGTTGACATCACGATGCTCAACACCGGCACGGCGACGTGGGGCTATGCCCGGGACTTGGGTTGGCACGCCGCCACGTTGCTGACCCGCAACCCCGACTACAACACCACCTTTGGCGCGTTCCTGATCACCAATGGCAATGGAACGGACGCAGGGCAGAGCCTGACGTTTCACAGCGGGCTGCGGGCGCCCTCGCAGCCGGGCAGCTACACCATGACCTGGCAACTGGCCGACTGGTGGCCGAACGACATGATGTATGCGGGCATCGCCTACATCGCCACGCCGTTCTTTGGGCAGACCGTGACCGTTCACGTTACCGTGACGGCGCCCACCACCGCCCCACCGGCCCCGCCCACCCAGCCTGGCGTGCTGAGCTTCAACGACTTCGAATACAAGGGCAGTTTCGCGCTGCCGGACGTGCCCGGCGCGGCGTACGGCGACGCCAAGTACTACGACCAAAGTGGCATCGCGCTGCGCACGGTCGGCGGCGAACAGCGGCTGATCGCGACCACCGGCACGTACGACCAGAGCCTGTACGAGGTGGCGATTCCCCAGCAACTTGGCAAGATCGCCGGCGGCGACGCCAGCGCCGTGCCGACCGCCGTGTTGCGCACCTACTTCGGCGCGCTGCCCCACACGGATGGGATGGTCAACGGGACGATCTGGTACGACCAAGCCAGCGGCCTGTTCTACTGGGAGAACCACATCGGCAGCTACTACGGCGGTGCGGT
>Ga0209628_10000384_pt1 | contig 26914 bp, 28 predicted proteins | sample TergutCu122P4_FD_187285 | JGI IMG/M metagenome (GOLD analysis project Ga0209628, IMG submission 187285) | Cubitermes ugandensis P4 segment gut microbial communities from Kakamega Forest, Kenya - Cu122 P4 (SPAdes) (version 2) | ecosystem: Host-associated > Arthropoda: Insects > Digestive system...
AAAACAACAATTCATGGAACAGGTCGGGAAGAAACAACCCATAGTCAATGCCCGCACCCAAGTGTATTTACACATGCACGCCGACACTCTCCTCGAACCGGAACCTACCGACTACGACCCCGAACATAAGAACCCGGCAACTGGTGTATCCTACTGTCTTGCCTGTGGCAGCCACGAGAGGGATTGAGAACATGCCAGTGTTTCGGATCGTGTTGCGGGGATACGACCCGCAGGAAGTCGACACCTACATCGAGGAGTTGAAAACCGAGTTGGCCGCCGTGCGCGCATCGTCATCAGGGTACATCGATGTCCGCCAACTCAGAGCAACGATCAGTCAACTACAGCGAGACCTCGACAACATGTCCCGCGCCGCCGATGATCTGCAAGGACCAATGGTCCAAAACCCCAAAGACCTGCGGTAACCAAGCATTCTTTGCTCCCGGTTCCACGCCGCCCGCCTGGTGGGGTACTGGTAGAATGATGCGGTCAATAACCCCTACCGTGAAAGAGACAATATGACCGTCTACACCCTGCCTGATCTGGCGTACGATTACTCCGCCCTGGAGCCCTACATCTCCCCGGCGATCATGGAGTTGCACCACTCGAAGCACCACCAGGCGTACGTGACCGGCGCGAACACCGCCCAGGACCAACTCGCCGAGGCGCGCGACGCGGGCAACTTCGCAATTCTGCCCAAGCTGGAAAAGGATCTGGCCTTCAACCTCGGCGGGCACGTCAACCACTCCATGTTCTGGACCAACATGTCGCCGGACGGCGGCGGTGAGCCCGTCGGCGCGCTGGCCGACGCGATGGGTGAGTCCTTCGGCGGCTTCGCCACCTTCCAGAAGCAGTTCACACAAGCCGCGATGACCATCCAGGGTTCCGGCTGGGCCGTGCTCGCCTGGGATTCCCTCGGGTCACGGCTGAACACCTACCAGGTGTACGACCACCAGTCCAACTTCCCGCCGGCCCAGACGCCGATCATGCTGCTCGACATGTGGGAGCACGCCTTCTACCTGCAGTACCGCAACGTCAAGGCCGACTTCGTCACCGCCTGGTGGAACACCGTCAACTGGGCCGACGTGGCCGCGCGCTACGAACGGGCCCGCAACAACTGATCATGCAGATCGAGCATTGAGTTCACAGCGGCGGCCCAGGGGTATCTCTCCGCACATGCCCGGGCCGCCGCCCTCATGCCCGCTTCGTCCTCCCGTACCCGCCGCGCCATCGCCACCACCGCGTCCGCCAGGAACACCGGATCCGGCGACCCCCACTGTGCGCAACTCGCGTCCACCAGTTCCCAGGCCCCGCCACGGTCCGCCGTCACCACCGGCGTCCCGCAAGCCAATGCCTCCAAGACCGCCAACCCGAAAGTCTCCGCCGGGCAGACGGACAATGCTATGTCCGCGTGGCGGTACGCCTCCGCCAGCGCCTCCCGCGAATCCAGGTAGCCGTGGAAGAACACCGGCGCCGCCCCGGCCAGCGCCCGCAACTCCTCCAGATGTGGCCCGGTCCCGAAAACGTTCAGCTGCATGTCCACACCGCGCCGGTCCAGTTCGACCGCCGTCGCCACCGCCAGGTGCGGGCTCTTCTCCCGCGACATCCGCCCCGACAGGATCAGCCGCAGACCGCGCCGGCCCGCCTCCCCGCCCGCGTCGCCGCCGGGCCTGAACTCGTCCAGGTCGACCCCGAGCGGCACAACCACCAGATTGGCTTGTGTGTTCATCCACTCGCCCGCGCTGTAACGCGTAGTCACAACCACTTTGTCGTAGTGGCGGGCCAGGTACCGGTTCAGTGCGTGGATCAGCCCCGACACCTCCAGTTCCAGGAACATGCTGGCCATGTCGTCCAGTCGCTCGTGAGACAACAACACGGTCGGGATCCCCTGTCGCCGCGCCCACAGGCCGGCAAATGTCATCGTCCATTTGTCCGACACCTCGACGCTGGTGGGCCGGAACCTGGCCAGCGCCTGCCGTACCTTCTTCAGGTTCGTGACCAGCCGGTAGCCGGAAGCCAGAGCCGGTGACGCGATCGTGACCACCGTCCCGGCCTCGGACGATGTCACCGAATCCGTCGGCCCGGGAATGATCAGCAGCCGCTCGTGGCCGGCCGCCACGTACCCCCGTCCCAGCTTGTCCACCGCCCGGCGCAAGCCGCCCGACGTCGGCCCCACGAAATTAGCCAGCTGCGCGATCCGCATCCGTACCTCCAACCTTGTGTACGTAAACAGTGTTTGTCATCCCGGGCCGGCCGACGGGCGTGCCGTACACGACCACAACCGTCTCACCCCGCGCCACCAAGCCCTCGCCGGTCAGGACCGCGTCCATCTCCGCGATCATCCCGTCCGGTTCCCGGGCTTGCGACACCCGCGTACGCAACCCCCACACCAGACCCAGCTCACGCTGCGTCTGCTCCGACGGCGTGAAACACAGAACCGGTACGGATGACCGCAGCCGCGCCAGGCGCCGCGCGGTGTCACCATGCAGCGAGAAAGCCACAATGTACGGCGCCTCCATCTGGCGCGCCATCGCTTCGGCGGCCCAGGTGACGACGCCGGGAACGGTACGGGGATCGAACAGGATCCGGTCGATCTCGCCGCCGCCATGAGCCTCGACCGCCTCAATGATCCGGGCCATCGCCGCCACGGCCTCAACCGGGTACTCCCCCGCCGCCGTCTCCTCCGACAACATCACCGCGTCCGCCCCGTCCATGACCGCGTTGGCGACGTCCGAGGCCTCCGCCCGTGTCGGGCGCGGCGCCGAGACCATGGACTCGAGCATCTGCGTCGCCACGATCACCGGCTTGGCGGCCGTCCGGGCGGCGTGTATCACGCGCTTCTGGGCCAGCGGCACGTCCTCGAAGGGCAACTCCACGCCCAGGTCCCCGCGTGCCACCATGATGGCGTCGAAGGCGTCCACGATGGCGTCCAGCTGGTCCAGCGCCTGCGGCTTCTCGATCTTCGCGATGACCGGGACGCGGCGGCCCGCGCCATCCATGACGGCGTGTACGGGATCGATGTCCCGCGCCGAACGTACGAACGACAGCGCAACCATGTCCACGCCATTCGCCAGGCCCCAGAGCAAGTCATTTTCGTCCTTGGCGGTCAGCGCGGCCACGGACAGCGCCGCGCCCGGCAGGTTGATCCCCTTGTGGTCCGACACCATCCCGCCGGTCACGACCAGGCATTGGACATCCGTGTCCGTCGTGCCGGTCACGCGCAGCTGGATCCGCCCGTCGTCGACCAGTACCGGGTCTCCGGCCACCACATCCCGCGCCAAGTCCGGGTACGAAGTCGAACACTCACGCTCGTCCCCCGGCACCGCCCGGGCCGTGATGGTGAAACTCTCACCCGCCACCAGGGAAACCGGGCCGGCCGCGAAGACCCCGAGCCGGATTTTGGGCCCCTGCAGGTCGATGAACGTGGTGACAGGCCGCCCGGTGGCCGTACTCGCTGCCCGCAGGTCATCCAGTACGGCCCTGTGGGAAGCGTGGTCCCCGTGGCTCATGTTGAGCCGCGCAACATCGACCCCCGCTTCGAGCAGCAAACTCAACTTCTCGACTCCCGCGACCGACGGGCCGAGCGTGGCAACAATCCGGGCATTCCGCACGAGGTCAACCCTACCGCCTGAGAACCCCCAGAGCCTGTTCAAGATCGTCCGGATAGGGAGAGGAGAAGATGACGCCCCGGCCGGTACGCGGATGAATGAAGCCCAGCTTCGTCGCGTGCAGCCACTGGCGCGCCAGCCCCAGCTTCCCGGCCAGCACCGGGTCGGCGCCGTACAGCAGGTCACCGGCCAGCGGATGCCGCACCGCCGCCATGTGTACGCGGATCTGGTGTGTGCGCCCGGTCTCCAGGTCGAGTTCCACCAAGGACGCCCCGTGCAGGGACTCCAGCAGCCTGTAGTGCGTCACCGCGGAGCGCCCGCCTGGGTCGATGGCCATCTTCCACTCGTCGCCCTTCGCGTGCCCGATGGGCAGCGCGATCGTACCCTCGTCCGGGTCCGGATATCCCTGCGCCAGGCCGTGGTAGACCTTCGTCACCTCACGATCGCGGAACGCGGCTTTCAGAACCGAGTACGCCATGTCGGACTTGGCCACCACCATCAGCCCCGACGTACCCACATCCAGACGGGACACGATTCCCCGGCGCTCCGGCGGCCCCGACGTACACACGGCCAGGCCCACGGCCGCCAGATGCCCCAGGACCGTGGGACCATCCCAGCCGAGGCTGGGGTGGGCGGCGATCCCGGGGGGCTTGTCGACCACCACGATGTCCGCATCGTCGTAGACAATGTGCATCTTCTCGACCGCCAGGGGCGTCACCTCGACCGCCCGGGGCGCCTCGATCTCGACATCCAGCAGCGCCCCGGCCCGCAACCTCGCCGACTTCGCCACGATCTCGCCGTCCAGCCGCAACCCGCCCGCCTCGGCGGCCTGCTCCACCCGCGCCCGGGACACGCCGAACAAGCGCGCCGCCCCGGCGTCCGCCCGCAGCCCGTCCAACCCCTCAGGAACTATCGCGACCGGCATCCCCAGCCTCCCCGGTGCGGTTGCCCGCAAAATCAATCCTGACCAGGACCGACAACACCACCACCATGATCGCGGCGGCGGTGAGCATCATGTCGGCAACGTTGAACACGGCGAAATACTTCAAAGCCAGGAAGTCGATCACGTGGCCGCGCATGGGCCCCGGCTCCCGCACCAGCCGGTCCACGAAATTGCCCGCCACCCCGGCCAGCCCCAGACCCACGGCCACCGCCCACGACCGGCAACGAATCTTCGGTACGACCAGCCAGAAGACGCCGGCCATCACCACGACCGCCAGGACCGAGAAGACGATCGTGAACGATTCCCCCGTACTGAAGGCCGCACCGGAATTGCGGAACAGCTGCAACTGGAACAGGTCCCCGACCAGCGCCACCACCCGCCCCGGAGCCAGTACGGCCACAACCCAGGCCTTGGTCAACTGGTCGACGGCCACGCCGGCAACCACGATGGCGATGAGCCAGGCGAGCGGCCTGGAGGTCGCGCCAGCGGTCACGGCCGCCGTTCGCGGCGCTGCTTGCAGGCCACGCACATGGTGGCCCGGGGGAAAGCCTGCAACCGGACCTTCCCGATCGCCTTGCCGCAGGACTCACAGACGCCGTAGCTGCCCTCGTCGAACAGTTTCAGCGCCAGCTCGGACTGCTCGAACAACTCCCGGGCGTTGGCGGCCAGGGACATCTCCTGGTCCCGCTCGAAATTGGAGGCACCGACATCGGCGGGGTCCCGCCCCACCACATCGGCGCCCTCGGTCAACAGTCTTGATAATTCGGCTTGGGCCGTCAGGTACTTGTGCTCGAAAGCCGATACGTCGGCCTGGAGCTGGGCCCGAACCTCAGCCAACTCCTCAGCCGTCCACGGCTCTTCCGACTCCGCCACCGGGATGAGCGTGTCTGCCACGAAAACCTCCTCCGTTTGTCGTAGGGATACTGTAGCCTATGGCGGGCTAACCCTCCAGCAGGGCATCCAACCGTGGCGTGGAACTTGTCGTATCGTTGGTCCAGTCGCTGGCCGTACGTGCCGGCGTCTGCAACAACTCCGGTACGTCGTCGGACGAGAACTGCGATGAATCCAGACGCTCGATCTGCGACTTCAAGTAGCCGGTCATGGTCTGGCGGAAACTCTTCTCGTACGCCCGCAGCTTCTCCACCTTGGCGAACAACACGTCGCGTTCGTTCTCCAGGGCCCCGAATACCTCGGCACGCCGGGACGCGATCTCCGAGTCGATGGTCGCGGCACGCTGCTGGGCTTCCTGAACGAGCCGTTCGGCGTTCGTACGCGCGTCATGGTCGATCCGCTCCGCCTTGGCCTGCGACTCGTTCTGCATCTGCTGGGCCGACTCGGTGGCCTTCCGGAGCATCTCCTCGGCGGAGAACTGCGCCTCAGACTTGACCTGGGCGGCGTGGGCATCGGCCTCGGAACGTACTCTGGCGACGTAGGAGTCCGCCTGGTCCCGCAGACTCCGGATCTCGTCCTCCACCGCCTGCTTGCGCCTGGCCGCCTCGGAAGTGGCCTCGCTGACCAGGTTGTCGGCCTGTTCGGTGGCCAGCTGCACCAGTCGGACCACGGCGGAGGATGCCTCAGGCGAGGTGGTGACCGCGATGGGCATCGACTGCTCGGTGATCTTCTCGGCGGCCATGAGACGGTCCAGCTGCTCGCGCAACTGGTGGTTCTCGCCGGTGAGGCGCATCAGCTGGTCCGGGGCCACGGTGTTGGCCTTCGCGTCCGCCAGCTGCGCCCGCAACTGCTCCACCTCACGTACCAGGGCATCATTGGGCGCCGACACCGGACCAACCTGCTGCCCGCGGGCCCGCGCCTGGTCCAGTTCGGTTTGCAGGCGGGCCACCTGGGCTTTGTAGCCGTTGCTCTCTTCCTGCAGCCGCCCGATCTGGTAGCGCAACGACTCAAGTTCTCTCGGATCGATCCCCGGCATCGCCTGTTGTGGCGGTGGTGCCGAACTGAGCTGGTTGCGCAAACTCTCATTCTCAGCGGTCAAAGCCTGAATAGTCTCTTCGACCTTGTCTACGAAAATATCGACATCTGTGACCTCGTAGCCGTTGCGACGAGACATGTGAAACCGTGTCTTTCGCACCTCGTCAAGAGTCATCGTCATGGCATTTGCCCTTTCAGCATGGCAGCAGTTTCAATCCTGAGAAAATGATGAGTATGGCTAGGCTACCGCAGCGGCACCAAATGCTCAATCCAGTGTCTACTCATCGGAACACCGGTCCTAGAAAAACACCCACTGCACCAACCTCATACTCGCAATCACTAGCACAAACAGAAGCATGAACGCCATGTCCAATTGCACGGCACCGACTCTCAAGGGCTTGATGAGCTTTCTCAGGAAACGAAGCGGCGGATCCGTCAGGGTGTATATGGCCTCGGCAATCAACAACAGCAGTCCATGTGGTGTCCACTTGGGATTGAGCAGCTGGATCCAGGACAACACCGCCCGGCAGATGAGCACCCCTTCGTAAAAGAGCAACACCCACATCAGTGTCTGGCCGATGATCAACACCCGAATTCCTACTTACGCCTTGTCTCAAGTACAGTTTCCGTCTCAAGTACAGTTTCCACTCAACAATATCACTCGTTCATCGCCTCGGCCGTCGCCAGTTGCGTCTTGTCCGCTTCGGTCAGGCGCACTGTGGCCGGGGTGATGATGAAAACCTTCGGAGTGATGCGTTCGAGCTTACCATCTGTGACGAACGCCATCCCCGACGCGAAATCGATCAGTTTCTGGGCCTGCTTCTCGTCGGTGGTGGTCAGGTTGAGGATGATCGGTATGCCTTCCTTGAAGCTCTCCCCGATCCGGGCCGCCTCAGCGAACGAGTAGGGCCGCACGTGCATGATCTCCGACATGGCGATCGGCCTGGCGGCCGACGCGGCCGGGCGCCGGCGCTGCTCCAGGGAGGTCACCGGTGCGGGCACCGGCCTGGGTTTGGCGGGCAGAGGCCTAACAGACGACAGCTCGACCACATCGGTCGGTTCCTCGTCGTCGTGGTCGCTGAAATCGGGCTCGAACTCGTCTTCCTCGGCTTTGGCGCTGGGGCCAAGTATGAAGGCGCTCAACCGGCTGAGCCTGTTTGCCATGATTCCTCCTCAGACACTGGTTTGGCACACGGGATTGGCATTGGTTTTCAGGCTACCGCACGACCTGGTTCATTCGGCCCGACACGCGCCGTACGCACGATAATCCCCTCTTGCCGCTGAAGCGTACGGTCCCGGCGGTACGAGAAGAACCGCGCGTCGCACATGGTACAAGGGTCATGTCTTTCCGTTCTCCCCACCCCTTCCGAATCCAGTACGGCCAGCGCCCCGGCACCCAGGTCGATCGCCGGGGTACCAAGCCTGGACACCGCCAAGGTGGCGGGGATCAGTTCCCAGGCCGCGGCGGCCATGTCCGCCGGCACCTCGTAGCAGGACGCGCAGATGTGCGGCCCGATCCAGGCGTGCACGTCGGAAGCGCCCAGGTCACGCATGGCGGCGACGGTCGCCTGCAGCACCCCGGCCAGCAACCCGACCCGTCCCGCGTGGGCGGCGCCGATCACGCCGGCCCGCTGGTCGGCCAGGAGTACGGGCACGCAGTCAGCCACATGGATCACCAGCGCGACGCCGGTGAGCCTGGTCACGAGGGCATCCGCCTGCGGCGGATCGTCGTACGGGAAATCCGGGCCAACCACAGCGACACCGGTGCCATGGACTTGGTGGCATGCGGCGCGCGATTGCCCGGGCCGCACGAAGCGGGAACTGCGGTCGGTGAAGAACCAGTCGATGCCCAATGCAGGGTCACCGGAAGAACTCGGGCAGTTCGATGCCGCCCTCTTCCTCCACCTTGCGCGCCTTGGGCGCGGGCGTGAAGGGCACCGGGTCGGACACCAGGCGCGGCACGGTCGGCTCATCCGCGCGTTCCGCCCGCTCGGTCCGTTCGGCCCGCGCCACGACGGGCCGGGTGGCCTGTACGCGCGTCCTGGTCGAAATCCCGTCGAAACCGGCGGCGATGACCGTCACCCGTACCTCGTCGCCCAGGGCGTCGTCGATGACCGTGCCCCAGATGATGTTGGCGTCCTCGTCGGCCGCCTCCTGGATCAGGTTGGCGGCGGCGGACACCTCATGCAGCAACAGGTCGGAACCGGCGGCGATCGACAGCAGAACACCCTTGGCGCCGTCGATGCTCGACTCCAGCAGCGGCGACGAGACGGCCATCTCGGCCGCCTTCAGGGCGCGTCCCTCGCCCCGGGCGGAGCCGATGCCCATCAGCGCCGAACCGGTGTTGGACATGACCGCCTTGACGTCGGCGAAGTCGACGTTCACCGTGCCCGGTGTGGTGATGAGGTCGGAGATGCCGGCGACGCCCTGCATCAGGACCTGGTCGGCCTGGCGGAACGCGTCCAGCATCGACACCTGGGTGTCGGACATCTGTAACAGCTTGTCATTGGGGATAACGATCAGGGTGTCGACCTCGTCGCGCAGGGCGACGATGCCTTCCTCGGCCCGCATCGCGCGGCTGCGCCCCTCGAACCCGAACGGCCGGGTCACGACCCCGACGGTCAGCGCCCCCAGCGAGCGGGCGATGCGCGCCACGACGGGCGCCCCGCCCGTACCGGTGCCGCCGCCCTCGCCCGCCGCCACGAACACCATGTCGGCGCCGCGCAGGGCCTCCTCGATGTCTTCGGCGTGGTCCTCGGCTGCCTGCCGGCCCTTCTCGGGGTCGGCGCCGGCGCCCAGCCCGCGGGTCAGGTTCCGGCCGATATCAAGCTTGACATCGGCATCGGACATTAGCAATGCCTGTGCGTCGGTGTTGATGGCGATGAATTCGACACCACGCAAGTCTTCTTCAATCATGCGGTTGACCGAGTTCACCCCGCCCCCGCCGACGCCAACAACCTTGATTATCGCAAGATAGTTCTGTGATGCGTTAGCCACTGGTGTCGCCTCATCTCGGTTTTTCGTTACGTACGCTCGCAAGTCAGGTTATGAGATAGTTGCCGCCACCGCCATAATCGGGCCGACGACTCGCCGTACCCTCAACCTCAGGTTCAGACTTCATCGACTTGCGGCCTACCTGCGGGTCGCCGGGTGACTCGGCGACGACACATCGTAATACGACGCATCCACCGACAACAAAGAGGCAATCACCATCGCTTTCTCATCCGACTGGCCGGCACTGCCCCACATGATCCGCCTGCCGTCTGCCAGGGCGATGGTGAAGTCATCGGGGGTCGTGGCGGTCATGGACACCATCAGCGTACGAACGGAGGGCGGCAGCGCCGCCACAATCGTCGCCGCATCGGCCATCAGGCGCTGCGCCGAACCACTGTTGTCGTGCGGGATCGTCACCGTCGGCAGGCCATCCGGAACGGCGTCAGCGTGCCAGTAACCCTTGCCGGTCCCGTCGACCAGCAGCCAGCCCTGGTTGTCCGGAATGACATAGACGGGTGTGCGCTCGGTGACCTGAATCCGTACCGCGCCGGACAGCGACGTGCTGACCGACGCGTCAGCGACCACGGGAATCTGTCGCACCCGGTCGGCGATGGCGGCGGTGTCCAGACGTACGAGCGGGGTGCCCAGGCCGACCTGGGCGGCCTTCACGACGTCCTCGGCCGTCACCGCGGCGTTACCCGTGACCTCGACCGAGCGGGCGACGAACCACGACGAGAACCACACGGCCCACACCGTCCCCGCGGCCAGCGCCAGGACGACAACCGGGATCGCCACCATCAGCACCAATTTGCGGGTCTGCGCCCGCTTGCGGTCCCGCAGGCGCCCCGAGACATCCTTGACGCCGCCCCCCTTGTCCTTGCCGGTATCACCCTTCGCCATGCCGCAACCTTTCCAGCAGCTTGGGCCCCAGCTGCGTCACGGAACCGGCGCCGACGGTGATGATCGTGGTACCCGGGAGGGCCAGCCCCAACAAGACGTCCAGCGCGTCATCCATGTCGGGCAGGTAGGTCACCTTGCCGCCGTGAGCCCTCGCCGCCTGCGCGACCAGCGACCCGTTGACGCCCGGGATAGGTGGCTCCCTGGCCGGGTAGACATCCAGCACCACCGCCTCGTCCGCCCGCGCCAGCACTTCGGCGAATCCGTCCGCGAAATCCCGGGTCCGGGTGAACAAGTGCGGCTGGAAACACATCACGATACGATCAGGACGCGCCCGGGCGGAGGCCAGCGTGGTCTCCAACTCGCCGGGGTGGTGCGCGTAGTCATCGATGACGGTGACTCCCGCGGCCTCACCAAGTACCTCGAAGCGGCGGGCCGTACCGGTGAAGGACCCCAGCCCGGCCAACAGGGCGTCCCGGTTCGCGCCGGCGGCAACTCCCGCGGCCCAGGCCCCCGCCGCGTTGCGCAGGTTGTGCTCGCCCGGTATGGACAATTCAAGTTTCCCACTCCAGTCGCCGTGGTTGATGACCGCGGTCGCCCAGGTGTCCCCGGTCCTGATTCCGCTCAGCCTGACATCGGCGCCCTCCCCAGTTCCGAACATGGTGACTGGCACCGTCCCCGCCAGGCGGTTTGCCAGACGGGCGGACCGCGGATCATCCGCCCATAGGACAACGTGCCCAACGTGCGGTCCCTGGGCGAACTGTTCGAAACCCGCGGCATAGGCCTCCTCGGTCCCCCACTCGTCTAAATGATCCTTGTCAACATTGGTGATGAGGGCCACCGTGGCGGGGTACTGCCGAAAAGACCCGTCCGACTCGTCGGCCTCGACCACGAAATCCTGCCCAGCCCCGATGTGGGCGCCGGTGTGGGTGTCGAGCAGCGTACCGCCGATGACGTACGACGGGTCCCGCCCGGCAGCCGCCAGCGCGGAAACGCACATGGCCGAGGTGGTGGTCTTGCCGTGGGTGCCCGCCACGGCTATTACGTTATCGTACTGGTCCATCAGGGCGGCCAGGGCGACCGACCGGTGGATGACACGAAGACCGAGCCGGGACGCCGCGGCCAGTTCGGGGTTGTCATCATGAACCGCCGTGGAAACGACCACCGTGTCGATTCCGTCCAAGTGGGACGGGTCGTGCCCGGTGAAAGTCATCGCACCCTCGCCCGCCAGCACGTTCAGGACCTCGCTGTCCGACTGGTCGCAGCCGGAGACCGCCAGACCACGGGCCAGGAAACCGCTTGCCACACCGCTCATGCCGGCCCCGCCGATGGCGATGAAGTGCACCCGCCCAAGGTCGTTCAGGTCAGGTACCGGTACCGGTTCGAGCAGTGTCATTGTGGCCTCCTTGTCGTGGCCAGCGCGATCGCCTCGCGTGCCACCTTGGCGGCGGCGTCACGCGGCATCAGGTCATGGCCGGCCTGGCTCATCCGGGCCAGGCGGTTGTCGGACAACAGCCAGCGTACCCGACCGACCAGCGCGGACGGCGTCAACTCGGCGTCATCGACCAGGATTCCCGCGCCGGCCTGCACCGATCCCGCTGCGTTCTTGGCCTGTTCGCCGTTGCCGTGCGGCAGAGGTACGAAAATGGCGGGCAACCCGACGATGGCGGTCTCGGCCACCGTGGCCGCCCCCGACCGGGCCAGCATCATGTCGGCGGCGGCGTACGCCAGGTCCATGCGCGCGGCGTAAGGCAGGCGCACGTACAGGCCGGGGGCGATACCCGTCGTGTCGACCGGCTCGTCGAAGTTGGCCTTACCTGTCACGTGGAGGACCGCGACCCCGTCACCGGCCAGTTGGGACAGCGCGGCGGTCGTGGCCTGGTTGAGGGTTTTCGCGCCCTGAGAGCCGCCCGACACGAGCAGGACCGGCGCCGCGGGATCCAGCCCGAATTCAGCCCGGGCCAAAGCCCGCATGGCGGCCCGGTCCAGCCCGGCGACCCGGGCGGCAACCGGCATTCCCACCACGACCTGGCGTGGCAAACCTGTGTTGGCGAAGGTGACGAGGACGCGCGCGGCGAACCTGGCGCCGATGCGGTTGGCCAGGCCCGGTACGGCGTTCGCCTCGTGCACAACCACCGGTACGCGCAGCCGCCGCGCCGCCAGGAACACCGGCAGGGAGGCGTAGCCGCCGAACCCCACCACGACCTCGGCGCGCCGCTCCCGCAAGATCGCGGCGGCCTGTTTGACGGCGCGGTTCAGCCGTACCGGCACGGTCAGCAACTCCACGGACAGGCGCCGTGGCAGGGGCACCGGATCGATGAGCCGCAGCTCGTAGCCCGCCTGTGGCACAAGTGTTGTTTCCAGTCCGGCGCCGGTCCCCACGCACACGATCTCCGCATCCGGTTCCGCCCCGGCCAGGGCCTGCGCCACCGCGAGCATCGGGGAGATGTGCCCGGTGGTACCGCCACCCGCCAGGACCGCTCTCACCGCGCGGCCCTAGACTGCCCGGCGCTTGCCGGCGGACAGCATCTGCCGCGCCCCCGGCTCGTGGCGGGCGCATCCGGCGAGCAGGCCCAGGGCGAACAGGTTGGCCATGAGCGAGGAGCCCCCGTACGAAATCATCGGCAGGGTCACCCCCATCACCGGCATGGCCCGCACGGCCACGGCGATGTTCATGAAGGCCTGAACACTGAACCAGGCCACAACACCCACCGCGACCAGGCGGGAGAACGCCGAATCGGAGCGGTTGGCGATCCTCAGCCCCGCCCAGGCCAGGATGAGGAACAAGGCGATTACGCCGCAGGTGCCCATGACGCCCAGTTCCTCGCCGATGATGGCGAAGATGTAGTCGGTGTGGGCCTCGGACAACAAGCCCCATTTCAGCCGGCTGGAGCCCAGGCCCTGGCCGAACCAGCCGCCCGAGGCCAGAGCATCGATGCCGCGCCCGGACTGCATGTTGAGTCCCAGCGGGTCGTCCTGGGGGTTGAGGAAGGCCCAGATCCGCCGCATCCGGTTCGGCTCGAGGAACACCATGGCCACCACCCCGGCGGCGGCGGCCCCGATCAGGGCGAGCAACCAGCGCCAGGGCGCGCCCGCCGCCACCAGAATCACCAGGACCATGGCCAGCAGGACGACGGCCGTACCGAGATCCTTCTGGAAGATCACCAGACCGATCAGCAGGAACGCGGCCACCAGGTACGGGGACCACTGGCGCAGGTCGACCAGCTTCTTGCCCCGCCGGCCCAGCTGTTCGGCCCCCCACACGATCAGCGCGACCTTCGCGAACTCCGAAGGCTGGAACTGCGCCCACGCCGGTCCGAACGACAACCAGTTGCGGTTGCCCGCCACCTCCACGCCCAGCGGCGTGAACGTCAGGATCATCAGGACAAGGCCCAGTACGAGCACCGGCCGTGACATCATTTTCACGAAACGTTCTGGCAGCATCGACAAGGCCCACGCGCCGGCCACGCCGGCCAAGGCGAACATGATCTGGCGTTTGCCGTAGTAGTACGGATCGGATTTCTGCGCGGCACCGATCACCGACGAGGCCGAGATGACCATCAGCAGGCCCAGGGTCAACAGGACCGCAGACGTCACCACCACCAGACGGTAGGTGAAGAGCGGGTGGTCGACAGCGGACAAGATGACGCCGCGCGGCGAACCGGGACCGGTCAGGTCGACCACATCCGCGTCCAGGTCGTCCGCCGACACCGAGGGACGGGTATCGAGCGAAGCTGTTGTTGTCATGGCTCAGCCTTTCCGAGATAGTCACGCACCGCCTGGCAGAACCAGTCGCCGCGTTGGGCGTAGTCATCGTACATGTCTTGGGACGCGCAAGCCGGGGCCAACAGCACCGTGTCGCCGGATTGGGCGAAACGAGCCGCTTCCGCCACCGCCTCGGCCATGGCGGAGGGCGCCGGGTCGTCCAGGCTCACCACCGGGATATGCGGCGCGCGGGCTGCCAGCGCCTTGGCGATGTCCGCCCGGTCGGTGCCGATGAGTACGGCGGCCTTGATCCTGCCGGACTGGGTGGCCACGAGCTGGTCGAAACTGAGCCCCTTGGCCAGCCCGCCGGCGATCCAGACCACCGAGTCGTACCCGGCCAGGCTGGCCGCGGCGGCGTGCGGATTGGTGGCCTTCGAGTCGTCGACCCAGGTTATCCCCCCGGACCGCGCGACTTCCGTGATGCGGTGCGGGCCCAGCTCGTAAGCCCGGAGCCCGTCCCGTACCGCCGTCGCCGGCACCCCGAACGAACGCGCCAACCCGGCTGCCGCCAGCGCGTTGGCAATCATGTGCGGGCTGGATGTCGGTACGTCCGACACGCCCGCCAGTTCCAGCGCCGAGTTGCGGCGCTGCGCGATGAAGGCCCGGTCCACCAGGATGTCGTCGACAACGCCCAGCATCGATATGGAGGGAATCCCGAGGGTGAAGCCGACCGCCCGGGCCCCCTCGACCACGTCGGCCTCCTCGACCATTTTCTCGGTACGCGGGTCAGCCACGTTGTAGAGGCACGCGTGCGTGACCTGGTTGTAGATTCTGGCCTTGTCGGCGGCGTACGCCTCGAATGGGTCGGCGAAAGGCGCGTACCAGGACAGGTGGTCGGGCTCGACATTCAGTACGGCCGCCGAGTGCAGCGACACCGACGAGGACCAGTGAAGCTGGAAGCTGGACAGCTCGACCGCGAGCACGTCGTACTCCACCTCGTCCAGGATCGTCTCCAGTATGGGCCGCCCGACGTTGCCCACCGCGCTGGTCGTCAAACCGGCGGCCGAAAGCATAGACGCAAGCATTGTCACCACCGTGGTCTTGCCGTTCGTTCCGGTCACGCCCAGCCACGGCACCACGCGGTCGGGCTGCTGCAACCGCCACGCCAGTTCGACGTCACCCCACACCGGGATTCCGCGCGCCGCGGCCTGGACCAGCATCGGCGCGGAAGGCGACCAGCCGGGCGACGTCACCACCAGGTCGGTGCCGGAAGGCAGCTCGGCGGTCGCGCCGGGCCCCAGCCGTACCTCCGCTCCCAGCATCTCCAACAATTGGGCCTTGTCGCGCGCCGCTTCCGTGTCCGCGTCGTCGCGCACCCGCACCCGCGCGCCGATCGCCAACAGGGCGTCCGCGATCGAGTAGCCGGTCACCCCGATGCCGGCGACCGTCGCACGCACGGACGACCAGTCGCTCAACCGGTTGGCACCCGACAGCCATTGCGCATCGATCGTCATCGTGCCACCCACTCCGCGTAGAACAGGCCCACCCCGGTGACCACGGAGGCCCCCGCGATGATCCAGAACCGGATGACCACCGTGACCTCCTCCCAGCCGAGCATCTCGAAGTGGTGGTGCAGTGGCGCCATGCGGAACAACCGCTTGCCCCCTGTCAGCTTGAAGAACCCGACCTGCGCCATGACCGAGAACGTCTCCAGTACGAACAACAACCCGATGACCCCGACGAGCAGCTCGGTGCGGGTGAGGATGGCCATGCCCGCCACGGCCCCGCCGATGGCCAGGGACCCGGTGTCGCCCAGGAAGATCTTCGCCGGCCGGGCGTTCCACCACAGGAAGCCGAACAACGCCCCCGCCAGGGCGACGGCGATGGTGGTCAGGTCGCCGGGATTGCGAACGTTGTAGCACTTCAGGGCGTGTGTGGCGGCGCCGCACCACTGGTACGACTGCCACACGTTCACCACCGCGTACGCCAGGAAGACCATGGTTGCCGACCCGGTCAGCAGGCCGTCCAGGCCGTCGGTCAGGTTGGTCCCGTTGGAGAACCCGGCGATCAGGAACACCATCCACACCACGGCCACGCCCGCCGGCAGGGCCAGCCACGGGACATCCCGTACGAAAGACACGAAAGTCGAGGCCGGCGTGAACCCGGTGTCCTTCTGGGGAAACTGCAGCGCCAGGACCGCGAACACCAACCCCAACCCGGCCTGCAGCGCGAACTTCGCCGCCGAACCCAGGCCCAGCGAGCGGGCGTGGGAGATCTTCAGCACGTCGTCGACCAGTCCGACCAGGCCGAGGGCGACGATCAGCCCCAGCAGCAGCAGCCCCGTCACCGACAGTCCCTGCCACATGATCAGGTGGGAGACGAAGTAGCCGATGACAACGGCCAATATAAGGATGACCCCGCCCATCGTCGGGGTGCCGCGCTTGACGTGGTGGGCCGTGGGGCCATCGTCGCGGATGAACTGTCCGTACGCCTTCTTGTGCAGGAAACGGATCCAGAACCGGGTGCCGACCAACGTGATCGACAGCGCCACCACGCCCGCGATCAAGTAGCTCAGCATGGTGTCACCACTCTATGGGCAGGTGCGGGGAGTCGGTGGTCGAAGGGGGTACGGCGTACCGCGGCAGCGCCACCGACAAGACGTCCTGCACCACGGGCGCCGCGGCCGCCGTACCCGAGGTGGGCTCGCCCGGGTGGTCGATCACGACGTAGGTCAGCAGGTACGGGTTCTCGGCGGGCGCGGTACCGATGTACGACACGACAAACCCGTTGTAGCAGCCACAACTCGGGTCGGCCGCCTCCGCGGTGCCCGACTTGGTGGCCACGCGGTAGCCGTCGACGGCAAAGGTACGGGCGTTGAACTCCGGCACAGCCTCCATCATCTGCAACACCATAGCCGAGGTTTCGGGGGAAATCACGCGATGGCTGGGCGTGGCGGCCACTGGTACCGGCTTGCCGTCCGCCGTGGTGGCGGCCTTGATCAGGACCGGCGGGTTGTAGACGCCGCCGTTGGCGACCGCGGCGATGGCGGCGGCCTCCTGGAGGGTCGTCACCGACAGGCCCTGCCCGAACGCCATGTTGTCCCGGGTCTGGTCCGACATCGAGGCGTCCGGCACGTAGCCGGCGCTCTCCCCCGGCAGGCCGATACCCGTCGGGGCACCCAGGCCGAACGAATGCAGGTAGTCGACGAAGGTGGCCTTGTCGAGCTGCCGGGTCAGCAGGATCATGCCGATGTTCGACGACCGGGCGATTACCCCCGCGCCGGTCAGGTGGATCGTGTCGTGGCCCCACGAGTCGCCGATGACCGAGTCGCCGCTGGCGACCCGGCCGGGCACGATGACGTGCGTGTCGGGCGCGGCCAGCCCCTGGTCGACCACGATCGACATCGACAACACCTTCTCCACGGACCCGGGTTCGTAGGCGGCCGTGACGGCGCGGTTGCCGAGGTCGTCGACGTTGGCGCTGCTCAAGTCGTTCGGGTCGAACGTGTGGTAGTCGGACATGGCGAGGATCTCACCCGTACGGATGTCGATGGTGACGGCCGTTCCGCCGCGCGCCATGTTGGCCTGCACCGCCGCGGCCAGGCGCTGGTCCTGCATGTATTGCAGCGCCAGATCGATCGTGAGGGTGTACGAGATGCCCTCCTGCGGGGGCTTCACCACCGAGTTGTTCGTCGGAATCTTCCCGTACGGGCTTTGTTCGTAGAACTCCTCGCCGTCCAGGCCGGTCAGTGATTCGTTGAGGTAGAACTCCAGCCCGCCGCCGCCGGCCCACGGGTACTTGCCCTGCTGGGCCAGGTCGTCGGAGTACGTCATGTAGCCCACGATGTTGGACCCGACCGTGCCGTTCGGGTAGCTGCGGGTGGGCGCCGGCTCGCGGAACAGGCCCGCGTAGCCCAGGGAAGCGATCTTGTCGGTTACCTGCATGTCGGTGTAGGTCGCGACCGAGCGCTTCAACATGGCATACCGGATCGCTTCGCCACCCTTCGTCTGCGTGGTCGTCAGGGCTTCATAAAACGTTTGGTAGTCGCCGCCCAGGTGCGCCTCCAGGATCCCCGCGATCAGGCCGGGACCAGCCTGGGCCTTGAGCTTGTCGGCGAGATCCATGTACTGCTCGTCCATGCCGTTGGTGGCGACCATGGTCGGATCGGCGGTGATATTGACCGCCGGATCCGATTCGGCCAGCACCTGCCCGTTGCGGTCGGTGATGGTGCCGCGGGTGGCCGGCAACGACTGTGTCTGGGGCTTCAGGGCGGCGGCGGCCGTACCGGAAGGATCCAGACCCTGAATCCAGATGCAGCGACCGGTCAACCCCACGGCCACAAGCACAAACGCGACCAACAGGACAGCGAATCGGCGGCGCGGGGCGCCAAGCTTCACCCGAAGCCAGGCCGGGGTGGCGCGACGCGACTTGCCGCGGGTCCGCGCGGGGGCGCTCATTGTGGTTGCCCTTCTGCCGTCGGTTCGGCCGCCGGCGCGGGCGGACCGGCCGGCTGCTGGGCGGCGGCCAGCGGATCGACCGGGGTGGTCGTGTTCGGCAGCTGTGGCGGTGCCGAGATGACCGCCAGCTCGTTGCCCGCCACCGGCTTGCCGGATCCGGTCACCTGGCCGGTGCCCAAGTCAAGAATCGTTGTGTACGGGTTGGCGACCATGCCCAGTTGTGAGGCGGAGTACGCCAGCTGGGCCGGCGTGGACTGCTTGTCCAGCGCGGCGGCGAGGATGGCCTGCTGCGCGTCCAGCTGCTCGGCCTGCGCCTGGAGCGCCCCGAGTTCGAAACCCTGTTCCTGGATCCTCGTCTGCAACGCCAGGTGACCCACCATCCCCAGCGCCAGCAGGGCCAGGATGATCACCGGGAACACGCCCCGGTGCCACCCGGGACGGGCCGGCCGGGGCTCGACGGCCCGGATCGCCGCCCTCCGCGTCAGGCGGGGCTGGCTTACCTGTTCCAGTGCGCTCATAGATCCTCCTTGATGCGCTCGATGACCCGCAGCCGGGCTGACTGCGAGCGCGGGTTGTCCGCCATCTCCTCGTCGGAGGGCCGGCAGGCCCCCCGGGTGAGCAGGCGGAACCTGGCCTGGTACTGCTCCGGCACCACCGGCAGTCCGGGCGGCGCCTTATCGGTGCCGGCCGCGGCGAACACGGACTTCACGATGCGATCCTCACCGGAGTGGTAACTCAACACCGCCATGCGCCCGGTGACCGCCAGGGCTGAGAGGGCGGCCGGCAGGGCGTCTACCAGCAACGTACGTTCGTCGTTTACCTCGATGCGCAAGGCCTGGAAGACGCGCTTGGCCGGGTGACCGCTGCGTCCGCTCCCGGCGGGCACCGCCGCCGTGATCACCTCGACCAGCCGCGCCGAGGTGGTGAACGGCTGGTTGGTCCGCTCAGCCACGATCGCAGCGGCGATGCGGGCGGCGAACCGCTCGTCGCCGTACTCCCGGAACAACCGCGCCAGGTCCCGCGCCGTGTAGGTGTTGACGACATCGGCCGCCGTCAAACCGTCCCCGTGGCCGTCCATGCGCATGGACAGCTCCGCGTCGTACGAATAGGCGAACCCGCGCTCCAGCGAGTCGATCTGCAGGCTCGACAGGCCCAGGTCGAACAAGATGGCGGTCGGCCGCCGGCCGTCCAGGAAGTACGGCATCTGGTTGTAGGTCCCCAGGCGGGCCTCGAAGCGATCGCCGAACGGTCGCAGGCGCTCGCTGGCTGCCGCGATCGCTTCCGGGTCGCGGTCGATGCCGATCACGTGCAGCTCCGGGTAGTGGGTCAGCGCCGCCTCCGCGTGGCCGCCCAGGCCGAGCGTGGCGTCCACCATGAGCGCGCCGGGCCGCGCCAGGCCCGGGCCGATCAGGAACAGGGTCTCGTTGAGCATCACTGGAATGTGCAGGGTCGTCACCATGGCATCTCCCCCGTATCCATGTTGGCGAACCGCTCGTCTTGTTCGGCCATGTAGTCGTCGAAGGCGGCGGGATTCCAGATCTCCAGCCGGTCGCCGGCACCGGCGACCACCACGTCGCGGTCCAGGCCGGCCCATTGCCGCTGCACGGCACCGAGCGTGACCCGGCCCTGGCCGTCCATGTGAGTCTCCTCGGTCCGGGCGTGCAGCCACCGCTTGAAGCCCCTGGCGTACTCACTCGTTGTCGGAGCGGACTCCTGGCGTTCCCAGCGCTTGTCGAAGGCTTCCCTGGTGGCAATGCTCAGGCACCGGTTCTGGTCGCAGACCAGGAAGAGCAGTTCCCCCTCGAATGCACTGCGAATCTTTGCGGGCAGCGTCACGCGAGACTTGTCGTCAAGTTTGAGCGGGTAAGTCCCGTTTAGCGAGCCCATGGGTGCCATCTTAGGCTATGTGGACCACTTTGGTCTACTACAACCCACTTTGACCCACTAGAAATCATAGAAAAATGTTTTGGTGTTTTCTGGTGTTTGATCAGCCGGGGTTCACTGTTCCTGCCGGTCCTTCCAGCGGCGCTCCATGCGGTCGAGGAAGTCGTTGGGTTTCGGTTTGGTCGAAGGTGCCGGCCCTGACAGGTCCGGGTGGGAGGGCTTGTGCCACGAGGAGACCAGCAGGAAAACGGAGGCCACCATGATGATGAAGCCGGCCACTGACACCCAGAAGGTGGAACTCATGCCCACCACCAGACAAACCAAGCCGACAAGCACGCCCACCACACCGATGATTGCCTGGGCGGGACGCGCCTGGTGATGCGGCTGGGCAAACTTGCTGGCCAGCTTGGGATCCTGGGCGGTCAATGTCGCTTCCAGTTCAGCCAGGAGTTTGCGTTCCGCCTCAGTCAATGCCATGACGACTCCTTACAGTCCTTTGGTCCACGAATACTCGTGGTTTTGCCATTCTACCTTACGCGCACCACTGCAATGGTCTTCTTGCCCCGGCGGATTATCATGTACGACCCGCACAACAGATCGTTGGTTGTCAGCGCCCGGTCGGGTTCCGTCACGCGTTGGTTGTTCAGGTACGCCCCGCCCTCGGCGACCGCGCGCCTGGCCGCGCCCTTCGAGCCGAAGATGCCCGCGTCGGCCAGGGCGTCGATGACCGCCCGGCCGTCGAGCGTGTCCCAGGCGGCGCCCGGCAACTCGGCCACGACCGCGTCGAGCGTGGCGTGGTCCAGCGCCTGGAGGTCACCTTGTCCGAAGACCGCCCGGGCGGCTTCGGTGACGGCCCGCCGCTGCTGGGGGGAGTGGACAAGGTCGGTCAGGTCGTCGGCCAGCGCCCGCTGGGCGGCCCGCAAGTGTGGTTGTTCTTCTGTCAGTCTTTCGAGTTCCAGGATCTCCTCGTGGCCGCGCGCCGTGAACGCCCGCAGGTAGCCGCCCACCATGGAGTCCTCGGCGTTGAGGAAGAACTGGTGGAAGGCGTACGGCGAGGTCATCGCCGGATCCAGCCAGACCGTGCCGGCCTCCGTCTTCCCGTACTTCGTCCCGTCCGCCTTCGTGATCAGCGGCGTGGCCAGGGCATGGACCTTGTCGCCGGTCGCCCGCCGGATCAACTCCACCCCGGCGGTGATGTTGCCCCACTGATCGGAACCGCCGGTCTGCATCATGACCCCGTACCGCCGGTGCAGTTCCAGGAAATCCAGGCTTTGGAGAAGAACGTACGAGAACTCGGTGTACGAGATGCCGGATTCCAGGCGGGAACGGACGACCTCCCGGTCCAGCATGCGGTTCACGGAGAAGTGTTTGCCGATGTCACGCAGGAAATCCAGCGTCGACAGCTCGCGAGTCCAGTCGTAGTTGTTGACCACGACCCCGGCGTTGTCACCGGTGAACGACACGAACCGCTCCACCTGGGCGCGGATGCGTTCCACCCACTCGTGAGCCAGCTCCACCGGGTTCAACACCCGCTCGGCGCTCTGCCGCGGGTCGCCGATCAGGCCGGTCGAGCCGCCCACCAGCAGGAACGGGGTGTGCCCGGCCTCCTGCAGCCGGCGGGACAAGATCAGTTGCAGCAGGTTGCCCATGTGGAGGCTCGGCGCGGTCGGGTCGAACCCGACGTACGAGGAAATCCGCCCGTGGTTCAGATCGTGGGCCAGGGCTTCCGGGTCCGTACAGTGGGCGATCAGCCCCCGCCAGGTCAGGTCTTCGAACAGATTCACGAGCGACTACTTTACCGGACCTGTGGTGCCCGGTACGGCGCGGTCACCCGGGCCAGTTCGTCCAGTTGTTCGCGTACCCGGGCGGTGCTGGTGCCGCCTTTGCCGTCGCGTGCCTCGATGGCGCCGCGTACGGTGAGCACCTGCCGTACATCTGGCAACAACTCCGGTGAGATCGCGGCCAGTTGCTCGTCGGTCAGACCGGCCAGTTCCAGTCCGTTGTCCTCACAGAACCGTACGGCCGACCCGGCGATCTCGTGCGCCCGCGCGAACGGCACCCGCCGCCGCACCAGCCAATCAGCCATGTCTGTTGCCAAACTGAAGCCGCCGCCGGCCTGCGCCTCCATCCTTCCCGCGTCGAACACCAGGGTCGCGACCAGACCGGTCATCGGCGGCAGAAGCAGCGCCAACTGGTCGAAGGAATCGAAGACCGGTTCCTTGTCCTCCTGGAGGTCGCGGTTGTACGCCAGCGGCAGCCCCTTCAGGGTCGTCATCAGCCCGGCCAGGTTGCCGATGAGCCGGCCGGCCTTGCCGCGGGCCAGTTCGGCGACGTCCGGGTTCTTCTTCTGAGGCATGATCGACGACCCGGTCGACCAGGCGTCGTCGAGCCGGGCGTAGCCGGCCTCCTGCGTACACCAGAAGATGATGTCTTCCGCAAGGCGCGACAGGTCGACGCCGATTTGGGCGAGTACGAACGCGGCCTCCGCGACCAGGTCGCGCGCGGCGGTGCCGTCGATCGAGTTGGGCACCGACCCGGCGAACCCCAGTTCCCCGGCCACGGGTTCAGGGTCCAGCCCCAGCGTGGTGCCGCCCAGGGCGGCCGATCCGTACGGCGACTGCGACAACCGGCTCATCAGGTTGTCGAGCCGGTCCAGGTTGCGCACCTGCGGCCAGGCGTGGGCCAGCAGGTGGTGGCTCAGCAACACCGGTTGGGCCTGCTGCATGTGCGTACGGCCCGGCATGGGGACCCCCAGGTTGGCCTCCGCCTGGCGGGCCAGGGCATCGACCAGGCCCACCAGCCCGTGCCGCAACCCGGCGATCTGGTCGCGCAGATACATCCGGATCATCGTGGCGATCTGGTCGTTGCGCGACCGCCCGGCCCGCAGCCGCCCGGCCAGTTCCGGACCCAGCAGGCCGGTCAGGGCCCGTTCCAGGAAACCGTGTACGTCCTCGTCGGTGGGCTCCGGTGCCAGCTCGCCGGCCTTGATCCGCTGCCCCAGCTCATTCAGGCCGCTCACCAGATCATCATGCTCTTCGGCGGTCAGGAGCCCCGCGGCGTACAGGGCGTTCGCGTGGGCTTTCGACCCGGCCAGGTCGTACGGCGCCAGGCGCGTGTCGAACGAAATGGACTGGCTGAGCGCGAACATGGCCTGGTCCGGGCCGTGCCCGAAACGCCCGCCCCACAATACACCTTGCGTCATGATTCTCCTCGGGTGGAAGTACGGTAGCCCAGCAACTGCGCGAGGACCCGCTGGCTCGCCCAGTGGTCGCGCGTGACAATGATGACCGTGTCGTCCCCGGCCACACAGCCGAGTATGGTGTCCCAGCCGGCCTTGTCGATACCCATCGCGAAGTACTGGGCGCCGCCGGGCGGGGTGTGAACCACCACCAGGTTGGCGCTGGCATCGGCCGACAGCAGCATCGAGGCGCACATCCGGTCGAGGCTGGCGCTGCCGGTGCCGGCGTGCTCGGGCAGGGTGTAGACCAGGCCGCCGTGCGGGCTGCGGACGCGGATGGCCCCGATCTCGGCCAGATCCTTGCTCAAGGTGGGCTGGGTGACGATCATGCCGTGCTCCGCCAGCAGGGCCTTGAGCCGTGACTGCGAGGTGACCAGGCCGCGCGCGATGAGGTCGGAGATGGCGGCCTGGCGCTGGGTGCGGCTGACGTTGATCAGATCAGGCATGGCCACGCCTCCAGGAACGGCTGGACCTGTTCTTGGGTCAGGATGAGCGGGGGCACGAGCCGTACGAGGTCGTCGGTCTGGGCGCTCATGATGAACCCGTGGGCCAACCCGGCCGCGACGACGGCGCGCGCGACGGGCTCGGCCGTGCGTACCCCGATGAACAAACCGCGGCCCCGCACCTCGGCGACCCCCGGCAGCGCGCGCAACTGTTCCATCAGCCAGTCACCGGTTTCACTTACGTGTGGCAGGAGCGGTTCGATCTGGTCCAGTACGGCCAGGCCCGCCCGGCAGGCGAGCGGGTTGCCGCCGAAGGTCGTACCGTGGGAGCCCGGGGTGAACAGGCCCGCCGCGGCACTGGTGGCCAGGACGGCGCCGATCGGGAAGCCGTTGCCCAGCGCCTTGGCCAGGGTGACGATGTCGGGGCGGATGCCCTCGCGGGTGTGGGCGAACCAGGCGCCCGTGCGGCCCATGCCGGACTGGATCTCGTCGAGCCACAGCAACGCTTTGTGCTTGTCGGCGATCTCGCGGGCCCGGGCGAGGTAGCCGTCGGGCGGGACCCGGACGCCGGACTCCCCCTGGATCGGTTCCAGGAGGATCGCGGCCGTGTCATTGTCCGCTGCCTGGGCCAGGGCGTCCGCGTCGCCGTACGGCACCCAGACCACCTCGCCGGGCAGGGGCTCAAACGGGGTGCGGTAGGCGGCGGTGGACGTCAGCGCTAGCGAGCCCATCGTACGACCGTGGAAGCTGCCCTCCGCGGCGACGATCTTTTTCCGGCCGGTCAGGCGGGTCAGTTTGAAGGCGGCCTCGTTGGCCTCCGTACCGGAGTTGGTGAAGAAGACTCGCGTGTCCCCGCCCAGCAGGCCCGCCAGCCGCTCGGCCAGCGCGACCTGGGTCGGCGTGGCGAACAGGTTGGAGACGTGGCCGAGCGTTCGGACCTGGTCGGCGATGGCGTCGGCGACCGCGCGGTTGGCGTGGCCCAGGCCGACGCAGGCGATGCCGGCGAGCAGGTCGAGGTACCGGTTGCCGTCCTCGTCCCAGACGTAGACGCCCTCACCCCTTGTCAGGACACGTTGCGGGGTCGCGAACGTACTCATCATCGTTTGTGTATAGCGCTGCAGCGTCGTGTCATGTTCTAGGGGACTCATTTGATCACCATCGTTCCGATTCCGTAGTCGGTGAGAAGTTCGAGGAGTACGGCGTGCTCGACCCTGCCGTCGATGACCGCAGCCCGGTCGACGCCGCCCATGATCGCGTCAAGGCAGGCCTCCATCTTGGGGCGCATGCCCAGATCGAGGCCGGGCAGCATGTCGCGCAGGTCATCGACCCGGATGAAGGGCAGGATCGTCGACTTGTCCGGCCAGTCGGCGTAGAGGCCCTCGACGTCGGTCAGCATGACCAGGCCTTTCGCGCCCAGGGCGATCGCGAGGGCGGCGGCGGCGGTGTCGGCGTTGATGTTGTACACCGTCCCGTCCTCGTCGGGGGCGACTGTCGCGACAACGGGTATGCGTCCGGCGGCGATGAGGTCGAGGATGGCGGCCGGGTTGACCTGGTCGACCTCGCCGACCAGGCCCAGATCCAGGTCGTTGCCGTCCACCTCCACGCTGGCCTTGATGGCGGTGAACAGCCCCGCATCCTCACCAGACATGCCGACCGCCAGCGGGCCGTGGGCGTTGATGAGGTTCACGATCTGGCGGCCGACCTGTCCGACGAGCACCATTCGTACTATCTCGACCGCCTCCGGCGTCGTCACCCGCCGCCCGGACACGAAGTCGGAAGCCATGCCGAGCCGGGAAAGCATGGCGGAGATCTGCGGGCCGCCGCCGTGGACAACGACGACCTTCACCCCGCAGCGGCGCAGAAACACCACGTCATCGGCGAAGGCGCGCTGCAGCTGTTCGTCGATCATGGCGTTGCCGCCGTACTTGACGACGAGGATCTGCTCGGTGTACTTCTCGATCCACGGCAAAGCCTCAACGAGGGTGGCGGCCGTACTGATGTGGTCGGCCTGCATGGCCATCCTGCCGTCCTCTGTCATCCTGCCGGAGGCAGGATCTTCTTGCTCCAATGTTGGTGTCATGACGAGTAATCCGCATTCTCTGATACGTATGCATGGGTAAGGTCGTTGGTCCAGATGGAAGCCACCTGTTTCCCGGCGTGAAGCGCCACGGTGACATCGACATCGAAGGCGGTGAGATCGACCTGGTCGCGGGGCACCCCGGGCGCCCCGGCCACAAAGATGCCGACCCCGTTGATGTACACATCCACCTTGTCCGGGTCGAACGCGGCCCGGGTGGTCCCGGCCGCCGCGAGTACCCGCCCCCAGTTGGGGTCGTTGCCCGCGATGGCGCACTTGAACAGGTTCGACCGGGCGATGGCCCGGGCCACCTCGAGCGCGTCCTCCTCGGTTTCGGCCGACTCGACGGTCACGGTGATGGCGTGCCCGGCGCCCTCGGCGTCGGCGATGAGCTGCTGGGCGAGCGACACGCAGACGGCGCTGAGGGCGTACTGGAACTCGTCATGACCAGGCTCGACGCCGCTGGCACCGTTGGCGAGCAACAAGACGGTGTCGTTGGTCGACATGCAGCCGTCGGAGTCCGCGCGCTCGAAACTGACGCGCGCCGCCTGGGCCAGTGCGTCGCCGGCGTGCTCGGTGTTCAGCTTGGCGTCCGTGGTCAGTACGACAAGCATGGTCGCCAGCGCCGGTGCCAGCATGCCCGCACCCTTGGCCATCCCGCCGACGGTCCAGCCGTCCCCGGAGACGTACGCCGCCTGCTTGGTGACCTTGTCGGTTGTCATGATGGCCTCCGCGGCGGCCAGGC
>Ga0209628_10000385_pt1 | contig 26793 bp, 25 predicted proteins | sample TergutCu122P4_FD_187285 | JGI IMG/M metagenome (GOLD analysis project Ga0209628, IMG submission 187285) | Cubitermes ugandensis P4 segment gut microbial communities from Kakamega Forest, Kenya - Cu122 P4 (SPAdes) (version 2) | ecosystem: Host-associated > Arthropoda: Insects > Digestive system...
GTTTGAGTCAGATGAAATTGAGAGAAGAGCGCAGTCTGCACTTGGCAAACTATCAGAGCTTGAACAGCTTAAAGAAGAAAGCAGAAACAGATAAATGGCTTTATTTGGTTGCCGGCGCAGGAGTCGGATACGGATTAGGGCAAATGGCTAACGGGAATGGAAAAGAAGCTTTATACGGTTTCGGAGTTGCAGTAGCGGCAATAGGACTTACATACATTTTTTAAGGCGGATGTTATGAGCGAAATTTGGAGATGTCAGGGTTGCACGAAACCTAAATGTGATAATTGTGGAACAGGTAAGAAATTGCGAGGTCGCCCAGTTGGTAGTGTAGGCGGTTCATAACCGTCATGGCGTGAGTTCGAGTCTCACCCTCGCAATTACTACATTAGTAGATTTTAGTAGCAACAAGGAAAAGCAAATGGATATTAGCAAAGCAATTAACACAGCCGGATTAAAAACAAATAAATTATATTTGTTCCGTTTTGAAAACGATACTGGAACAGAGGGCAAGTTATATATTGGAACAGATTACTATTGCGATACCCTTGAAGATATTTACAGAGATTTAAGCAAGGAAAAGAAAGTTTACGGGGAAACAGCTATACCTTACGGAACTTACAAGATACAGATGACTTATAGTCCAAGTAGAAAAAAGGATGTGCCTTTATTGTTGGATGTTCCGCATTTTACGGGAATACTTATTCATAGTGGATCTGCGGTTGGCGATAGCGAGGGATGTATCTTGTTAGGTTATAAAGTGGGTTTGAATAAAATAGCAGGCGGAATATCAAAAAATATTGTTGAAAATCTTATCAAAGCAATTAAAGAAAAGAAGATTGATGAGATAACTATATTAAAGGCTTAACAAATGATTATTAAATTGCCGATAAAACCAATGAGTATTAACGTCGCTTGGCAAGGACAACGGTTTAAAACGAAACAATATGTAAAGTTTCAAAACGATTGTTTGAACTTGTTGATAGTGTCCGGCGCAGCGCAAAACTCAATAAAAGGGTTGGTAGAGGTTAGATATAACTGGTATATAAAAAATTTTAGCCGAAGCGATGTCGATAACTTTATAAAACCGTTGCAGGATATACTCGTTAAAAGAGGCATTATAGAAGACGATAGATACATCAAAAGAGTTATCGCAGAAAAGTTTCAAGTTGATTCCGAAAATGAAGAACGGATAGAAATCGATATAAAAGAGTATGAGGGACAATAAAATGGCAAAAGAAACTCTATCTGAATTAAAAGAACGGGCAAAAAGTTTTGTTCTAAACAAGTACACGACATATTCTAATCGTGAAAAATTAGAATCCAATTGGGCAAAGTATGACAAGATGTATAACTCTTTGCCTGTTAAAACGACATATTCCGGAGTAGCCAATTTGTTTCCGCCTATCACTAATAGAGCGGTAAACGCTCTGTTAAACTTCTGCGACGAAGCGTTATGGGCGCAGCAACCTACATATAAACTCAATGGAGTTGGCGGTAAAGGCGATCAACAAAGAGCTGAAATCAATAAAAGGATTATAGATTTACAGATAGAGAAAATTAAATATAGAACAAAATTAAGAAACTTTACCGAAAAGACGATTAAATACGGTTTTGGTATTGCCAAAGTCCCATACGTTTTAAAAGAGAAATATATAACTAACGATTTGCAAAAGAGAAAATCGTTCTTTGAAAAATTAAAGACTATGGTTGTTGGCGGAGAGTTTGATTTAAAAAAGGATAAAGTGCCGGTATATGACAATATAGATTTTATCCCTATGTCTCCTTTTTCTGTGTATTGGAACTATTTTGAGAAGTGGGAAAACCAAGACGCTATAATTGAGCGTCAAGAAAATATATCCGAAAGCACTTTGCGGTTAATGCAAAAATCTAACCCTGAAAGTTATTTTGATATAGACGAAATTTTAAAGCAGAATGAGGGTGAAAGTTTATCATCGGAAAAATCAAAAACAGATTTAATGCCACACTTATCAGATCTGACAGGCCTTACTGATATTTATACCGATAAAAAGAAAAAGCATGAGATTTTGGAATGCTGGTGCAATTTTGACATAGATAATGACGGAATAGATGAAGAGTGTGTTATTTCCATTCTTGATAGAAAACATATTATCAGGATGGAATTAAACCCTTACGATATACAAGAAAAACCGTATGTATTCTGTAAGTGGGAAAATATAGATGAAACCGAAAGTCTTGGAATCGGCGTTGTCCAAAAAGCTATGTCATCCCAAATGGCGCTCAATGATTTTACAAATCAATTGATGGATAATATCACTATGGCGCTCGATTGTATGTGGGTTGTTGACAGAATGAGCGGTATAGATACAGCGCAGCTTAAATCAAGACCTCGCGGCATTATAAGTAGTGATACCGGAATAAACGGGATTGCTCCGTTAAGACCGCCAAACTTTGTTCAGGAAGCAAGCTCTGCGATAGCAATGACCAAAGACGATATATATACTGCTACCGGCGCAACGGTATCTTTGCAAGGCTTACCGGCTCGTTATGATACTACGGCCACAGAAGCAACTCATATGCAAAATTCATCGCAGCGTGACGTATTTATGAAACTGCGTTCAATTGAAGATTGTGTTATAAAAGAATTTTTGAGAAGAGCATACTCTTACAATCTCCAATATATGTCAACAATTGATGTTCAGAAAATTATCGGAGTGGACGCTTTTGGAGCGTTCTTAACAAATCAGGGCAAGTCTATATCAGACAAAAATTATGAGTTAAGAGATGTTTTGTTGGCTGATTATGATTTTATACCTCTTGGTATAACACAAATTGAAAACAAAATAATTAAAGGCCAACAAGTTATGAACTTGTATAACATTGCGCTTTCAAGCCCTGCTGGTATATGGAATATAAATAACCTCGCCAAACTGGTTGTTAAATATGTTGGAGACAACGATTTAACAGTTTTAGCTGATGAGATTGAGCAGGTATTTATAAACCCGAAAGATGAAAACGTTTTAATTGGGCAGGGCGAGAAACCGCAAGCAAAACTGCAAGAGAACCATGAGCAGCATATTTTAATACATCAAAGCGTGGCTCTGCCGGCTGAATTTGAACGGATCAGGGAAGAGCATATCAATCAACATATTAAAATGCTTGAAGTGTTGGAAGCGCAGAGACAGCAAGCTTTACAGCAACAGGCTTTAATGCAACAGCAGGCTCTTATGGCGCAGAATCAAACACTGATTGAGCAAGGTAATAGGAAAGGATTACCACCGCAGAAACAGCCTGTATTTGCGCCGAAAGGGATAACTCCGGAACAAGCAGGTCAAATTCCAAATCTTGTTAATCCGCCGGTAAGTATGGGTGGAACAGGCGGAAATATAATGGATAGTATGGCGTAAAATAAGTTTCATATGAAACAATCGGAGTGTTTAAAATGACTAAACAAGAGATAGAAGCGTTTCAAAGAGTTGCTAAAAGTGAAGACGGAAAAATTATTTTAGCGCATTTAAAAAATAAAATTGAGGAAAATAAGAACGTAATAATTTTAAATTCCAGCCTTGAATGGATTCAGATAAATAATTTTATAGAGCGCACAAGAGCATATCAGCTTATCGTAAATAAATTTGAAAATAAGGAAGAGGCTGAAACTAAAGAAAAGGAGGAAGAAGAAAATGGAAAAAGCTGAACCTGTTAAAGCTACAGAAAAGCCGAGAAAAGCCGTTGCTGAAATAAGAGATATTGATAAGTCAAAGTTTAATGGTTTGAAGCTTATGCAACCTGTTAAGCTTATCGTTACCGGAAACATTAAAGGTCTTAATGAAAACACTTGGGACGATAAGAATAAGGGTAAGGTAAGGATTGAGATTGAAGTTGACGATGTTGTCTTAAAAGATTATGAAGACGACAGCGTTGAAGATATCAACAAAGCTAAAAGCTTGAAAGAGCTTGAAGAGACAGAAAGTTCTGTCTCGGAAGAGTAAGATAGTTATAACTAACAAAAGGAGAATCACGATGCCAAAAGGTAAAGCTAAAGCAACTAAACCAGCAGTAACTCCGGATACACCAGAAATACCTAATACTCCGGTAGAAAAAAAGAGAAAAGAGTTTGAATGCGCCAGATGTGGAGCGGAATACAAGAAAGGCGATTCTAAATGCCCTTATTGTTTAGCTCCGACAAATTGGGAAAACTAATAAAAACAAGCACAAAAGAGGGAAACTATGTCAGAAAAACAAACTATTGTTGACGATAACAAAGAAGCTTCGTTACCCAATCAACAACAGAATGAAAGTAGCGCAGAGTATTTGCAAAGACTTGAAACCGAAATTAACACTCCGGAAACAGAAGTGAAACCGGAAAAAACAACTCCGGCAGAGCCGGCGCAAGACGAAGAAGTAGTAGGCACAGAGCCAAGCAAAGAAGATACTCCGGCAACGGAGCCGACAAAAGAAGATGAGACACCAGCGGAACCGGTTGAGACCAAAAAGAAAACTCCGATCCCTGATGATATTCGTAAAAAAGCTAAAATCCCCGAAAAGTTTAAGTATCTTGAAGATCTTGTATCTTGGGGAGAAAATGCGGAAAAAGCGTATCATAGAACCGATAGCGAAAGAAATAAGCTTCTAAATGAAAACAAGAAGTATAGAGAGCAAGTTTCGGCTCTTGAAGAAAAATTGACTGAAAAGATTGATAGCGGTCAAATGACTGAAGAGCAGAAACAGCAGGCCATTGAAGACTTTAAATTAAAGTTTGAAGTTGATCCGGTTAATGCTCTTAAAGATATTTTCAAAGAAGTTGTAGAAGCTTCAAATAAAAAAGCTCCGAAAGCTTCAACAGTTGAATCCGGAGATGAAGAAGCAGCCCAACAGGCTCAAATAGAACAGCATATGCAACAAGCTGATGTTGAGTTTAAAGAGCTTGTTAAGGGTATGAGCAAAGACGAAATTAAAGAAATAATTGCAGAGTTAAAAGAGATTGCGGCTACCGAGCCTAACATTACCTCTATACATACTCTCAATAAAATAAGGCTTTTCAATAAAAGAGAATTAGCGGAGAAGTTAAATTCTGAAAAAGCGGAAAAAGATAATCAGAAAAAGAGCGGCTCGTTCCCTGCAAAAGCAGGCAAAATCGTAGCTGATGATATTCCGGTAAGTAAGATACAGAAAACGCAATCTCTTAAAGAATTAGAACAATTAGAAGCAGAAATTAACGGCGAGGAATAGTTATTAGAACTCTAATATAGATAATTCTAAACTGTTCGGCCGTGAAGATAACGCAGTAAAAAAGTAATAGTTATAAAAGACCTCTTGTTGAAGAGCAATCTTTAAAACTAATGTCGTGTAGTTTTGTTTTAAAAATTGAAATTTAATAGGAGGCTCACTATGCCAACAGGAATAACAACAGCAGCAGATTTATCACCTAAAGTTCAAGCGTATTATGACAAACGGTTTCTTTTAATGGCAATACCTCAACTTGCATTTTATCAGTTGGGACAGAAGAGACCGCTTCCCAAAAACTCTGGAAAGACTATTTATTTTTCCAGATACTCACCTTTACCGAAAAGAACGACTCCGCTCACGGAAACAAGAAACGGCGGTATAACTGACGGTAAAAAAATTCAAGTTCAAGAACTTTCAGCCACAGTTGCGGAATACGGCGACTATGTAGAAATTTCTGAAATAGCGTCATTGACCAACATTGACCCTACTATCAAGAATAAAGTTGACATCGTTTCCGAACAGGCTTCGCAGTCTGTTGAAGAAATTATAAAGCTTGAAGTCGGAACAGGCTTTATGAGACGCAGAGCTGACGGTAATACCTCTTATCAAATAGACGGTATAGCTACCGGCGGAACTAACAACACGCTCATAGATACGGCAAATCTTACACAGGCTAACAGTTATTGGAACGGCGGATTCGTAACATTTACGAACCCTCTTTCTCCCAATTACGGTAAAACTGCGCAGATATCAAACTTTGTATCTGCAAGTAATACCCTTACGCTTGCGACAAATATGCCCGACCCTATCGGCGCAGGCGGTTATCAGGAAACCTACAGACTTGTTGTAGGAACAGGCATTACCGCCTCAAGCAAGCTCACGACTGCTGCTATTGACCTTGCAGTTAGAGACTTGAAAAAGAATAAGGCATTGAGAATGCCTGACGGCGGATTTGTTTGCGTTATAGATCCTGACCTTGAGTTGGACTTCAAAAACGATCCAAAATGGTATAACCCTGCCACTTATAAAGATAAGGTTGATTATCTCTATAACGGCGAAATCGGTAAATGGAACAATGTCCGTTTCGTTGAAGCAACAGAAGTTTACAGAGAAACTGTTGCCGGCGTTTACAGCGAAAGCGGCGATGTCCACATCGCTACCGTTCTAGGAAGAGAAGCGTTTGGCGTTGTAGATTTAGAGGGCAACCAGAAAAAGATATATATCAGACAGCCTGAACAGTTGGCACAGCCTATACCGATGACATCTACTATCGGTTGGAAAGTTGGCTTTGTGGCAAAAGTTCTTAACGGCTGCTTCGGTATCAATCTCGTTTGCGGCGCAACGAAGTAAAATAAGTCAAATAATCCTGTGTGCGTAGATTAAACCCTGCGCACACAGGGTATTAGAGGAATAATATATGACTTGGCAAGAAATGTTAATTGAAATCAAGCGCAGCTTAAAAGAGCCGGAAAATGTTGACGGTCATTGGAAAGCGTCAGAGCTTTTAAGGCGTGCAAATCTTGCTCAATCCGATATATGCAAGAAAACTTTTTGTATAAAAAAGGAAGAAGTTTTAGCGTTTGATGAAGACGCTAAAAAATATATTAGACCTAAAAACTGTTATAAAGTTAAACAGGTATTATTTGACGGCAGACGCTTAAAAGGCACGTCGGAAGAAGAAGCTGATATGTTAGCTTTTCAAGGGAAGTTTCCTACTCATTGGAGAGAGGGAGAACATTTTCCACTATTCTATATTCTTGATTATAGGCATATAAGACTTTGCCCAAACAATATCGACACTTCTGAAAAAGTAGAGATAGAGTATTACTCTATTGCGGATAATATGGTTGATACATCCGATAATCCGTTTGACAGTATTGACTATCTTCAGGAATGGTCTCAACTGATAATAGATTATGTTTTATGGAAATGTCTGTTAGAAGATAAAGACGATAGATATGTTGAGTTTAAAAGTGAATATGTTAGCGGCTTAAGAGATATGCAGAAAATGTTCAGTCAAGAAGACAGTTTTGAAAGTTTTGGAATGCAGCGTCAAGCTAATAATAGAACTTTTTAACAAGGTAATCACAATGCTACAACCCCAAACTTTACAGATAAATGACTTTATGAAAGGGTTAGTATCTCGTGTTGCTTCGGATAATATACCGGACAACGCTTTTGCTGATTGTGAAAACATTGACCTTAATGAAAAGTATATCCCTAAATCTATTAAGGGGAAAATGATTGTAAATGGTGTTCCGCTCGCAGAAAGTATGATACAGGGCGGTATCATTTATAAGCACCCTAACTTCCCTAAACTTGAAAGAATTGTTGTTGCTTGCGCCGGTAAATTGTATTGGTCTGATATGGACAATAATTTTACCCCTTTTAAAACCCCTGCCGGAGCTGATGTTCAAATTGACACTGTAAATAATATAGAGTTTGCACAGTATAACAACAATCTATACGCTGTAAATGGCACATATCCGATAATTAAAAATGCTGGATTTGAAGATAGCAGGATACTTAAAATAGCGGAAACAACTGTTTCTGGAGTAACCAATGCTGTCGGATCTCCTGATGTAGTTCCAAAAGCCGCAAGATATATTGAAGTTCATAACGAGCGGCTTTTCCTCGCAAATGTCCAAGATTCTTTCACAGGCTTATATTGGAGCGAACCGTATGAGCCTGAAAACTTTAATCCTATTTATGGATTAAATTATGACGAAGTCGGTAAAGATGACGGAGAGTTTATTACCGGACTGAAATCTTTAAATGAAAATTACATTTTCGTTTTCAAAACGCATAATGTTTATAGATATTTAACAACCGGATCAAATGACCTGTGGAGTTCTACAAGGCTTGATACAGGGTTCGGAGCGGTAGCGCAGAGAACGATAAGCAAGTATAACTCAAATTTAGTTTATTTAAGCCAAGACGGTATAGCTGCATTAAATGGTAATAGTGCCGAGCTTATAGATGACGCTATAAGGAACTACACAATTTCCGGATCATCGTATAAGGGAATTGAAAAAGAAAACTCTTATGTTAAAAATAGTAATTGGTTTTTAGGATTAAATCTCAAAGGTATTAATACAACAAATAATAATGTTGCGTTGATTGATAGATATTTTTTCAAAGGTTCACAGGCCTTTAATAACAATAATTATAAAGTTTTTGATTTTCTTTATAACTATGACAAATATACAAGAGCAGGTATAAGCGGAAGTGACGCTACTATTTGGGGTTCTGGGCGTGTTATGTTAAGCGCTACATCACTTCAAACCGTAATGACTACAGTGAGTTCGGCTAAAGATCATCCTTTTGGTTTAAGAGTCACTACAGCAAAAGATGTTGATAATGTCGGCAAATATAATATTGACTACATAATGTTAATGTCAACAGCAAGGAATGTTTTAGGTAATCCAGATCTTTCAAAAGTAAAATTTAATATTTATGACAATACCAGCTCTCCAAGAAAGATTATTTATAGTGTTCCTATGGATCAATTTGTTATCGGATACTCATATAATTATATACCTAAAAATATAGACGCAACAGCTATTACCGGAAACATATTAAATTTAAGTATTGGTATAGATATGAATGGCGAGGCTGGTTCTGTTAGTATAGATTTTAACAGACCAACAGCAATTGGTCAAAATGTAGGAGATGTCAGTGATCTAAATTTAGGTCGTGTAGAGGGAGAATATCCTATAGCTACAACTATTCTCTTTCGTGGCACAGAATTTATATCAAAAGAAGTAGATACTAAATGTCCAAGCTTCAATTTAGGCAAAATAACTTTTGACGTTCAGACTCCAACAGCTTCAACATATAACGGTTGGTTTTTATCTGTTGAATATGCAAGTTATGATGAGCCAAAAGCTTCTTGGTATGACATAGATCCAGCTGATATAGTTCAGCAATCATTTTTCAGACTTGCGGATCTTAATCAAAGATTACAGGTTGATTGGAATGTAAATCGCAATTCAAAACGATATTTTAGATATAGGATAATCTTTTCTCAAAAAGTTCAAATATATTCTATGGCATTTGAGACGAGACAGGTTCCTTATACATACGAAAGCGAAGTTTTAAATATATCTTTGTCTAATCCTACGGCGTGGTTAAATTTTAGCGCTTTAGTTAGTAACTTATCTGATTTGCCGTATATAGATTTTTATATACGCTCGGCTGCAAATGCGCAGGATGTTTTAAATGCTCAATATGCGCAAGTGCAAAGCGGACAACAAATCCCAACCGGTGTTGCTTTATATAAGTATGTTCAAGTCAAAGCAGTATTTAAAGATATAAGCAGATTGTATGGAACTTTAAATTCTATATCTATTGGATTTAAAGGTGTGGAGAAAGTAGATACAACAACATCCGGAGTATTTGAGAACCGATACATTATCAATATTGGAGACAATGAGTTCTTGTATCATAAAGAGGGATATTGGCTTAAGAGAACAAATGCTCAAAATAGCGTTTATATGAACAGCCATACAGACTTTTATTCCGGCTCTCTCTTGGACGGAACTGTTTATAAACAATTTACGGACAATTATTTAGATAAAGGACAACTTTATCAATGTTTCTTTGAAACAAGAAAGTTTAGACTTACCGATGTTGAAAACTTGTTTAGATATGTAAAAGCGCTATATTTGACAAATGACGCAATAAAAATATCATACAAGCTTGATGATGAACCGTACATTGACTTTACGGCCGAGCCTTATAACAAACTTTATGAGATAAGACAAACTTTAGCTGGTATAGTCAGAGGCCAGACCATACAATTAAAAGTTAGCTGGACAGCGAATCCAATAACTCAAATACATAGGTTAGAAGCTATATGGTCTCCGTTGAGAGAGCTTAATAGGCGGTAATATGCAGAAACCATTTGAGATTTTAAAAGATAGCGGCAATGATAAGATAAACGATTTGTTCACTATTCTTTTTCAAAATATGCAGGATAAACAGTTTAGGGTTTTACAAAATGCAACTAAAGTACAGATTGAAAAAATGACTGTTAATAATGAAGTTCTTTTTAATGCTTTGGGCGGAAACCTATTTTTGTGCATAAATGTTAATGGAAAAATATATCAAATACAAGCGGCAGTAATGCCGTAAAAGGAGAACTATTATGGCGGTAGATCCAATAACTCTTGCTGCAGCTGGGGTAGGAACAATAGGTTCTTTAATTTCCGGCAATAGTCAGGAAAAGGCGCTTAAAAAAAGAAATACGGCAGCTCGTGGATATTTGAGCGGTTATGGATATACTCCATACCAATCTCCATACGAGAGCTTTTTTGACCAATTTATAAATCAATACTTATCCGGTGACTTAACTGCAGGCCAAGAGAATCAGCTTGCAAGAGCCGGTAAAGAAGCTATGTCCAATGTTTCTACTACAATGGCTAACAGAGGCGGCACAATCGGCGGACATTTGGCTATGACGCAAAAGACTAATCAAGACCTAACCGATAAGAGATTAGGCTTAATTGACCAGAATACGCAGGCAGGATTAGGCCTTGCGCAGAATAGAGATAGCTTTAATCTATCGCAATGGTTAAAAGGTCAAGAAAGTAATATGCGATATAAAGAACTTATGGCTTCATATGCCTAAATTTTGGGGGATATTATGGCACTAAAAGACGCAGATTGGGGAGCTGGATTATCTACTCTTGCTAAATATTTGGATTTTATAGCAGGTATAAATAGAGAGGACGCAAAAGATAAAGCTAATAAAGATTATGAGGATAAAATCTTTAATCGGAATCGCACGGCTAACAATGAAGATGAGAGCGCACGATATACCAGAAATCAAAAAGACGAGGATACCAGATACCATAGAAACCAAAAGCAAGATAGAGCTAACAAAGATTATGATTATTATATAAATCAGAAAGCAACGCCGATTGTTAATTTCTTGCAATCAAAAGAGGCAGGATTGAATGCTCCTGCCGGTATGACTATTGGCGGCAAACAAGTTGGTAAAGTCGCTTCCTCGTATATGCCTGATATCAAAGATGTTCCGATAACGCTTGATAGCTATTTAAGCGGAGATATAATTAATACTCCAAGACCAGATCCGGACGCTGATTTAAAGCGTAGAAAGATAGAAAGCGAGATAAATAGAAATAATCGTGAAAACAAAAGCGGTGCAAGTAAAGAACGTGTAGATAGACTAATACAGACTAAGAAAGCTCTCAATTCAAGAATCAATAATGCTCAAAACCAATTACAGCTTGGAAAAGTATCTTCTGCGGAAAGAGCAAAAATTCAAAAAGATTTAGAAGATCTAATGGGATTTTATAACCAAGTTGACGCAGAGTTAGCGACAGAGCTTGGTCTTATACCACAGCCAAAAAAGAAAGACCAGAATGCTGAAACATTGGGCGCTCTCGGAGATTTTATTAATCAATATGGTGGTCAGCCTGCAGCCGCTAAACCTACGCCAAAGCCTGCTACTAAAGCCGCTCCTGCGCCGGTGAAGCCAAGAGGCAATTTCAAAGTTATGATTGACGAGAATGGCAATAGAGCAAGAGTTTATGAAGACGGTTCATTTGAAGAATTTTAAATAATCGGAAAGGATAAAATATGGCATTTGATATATCAACTGCAAAAGTAGTTGATGAAACTCCCAAACCTATAAAGTTTGATATCTCTACTGCAAAGCCTGTTGATGAAATTCAATCATCCGGTAAGTTTGATATATCAACTGCCAAACCTGTTAATATAGAAGATACTGTTGAACAGATTAAACAATATGTTCCTGAAAAAAGACAAGAAACTTTAAGAGCAAGAACTGCAGATGATGATATAAAATCTGATGAGATTAGAGCTTTGGAAGATAAAATCAATAATCAAAAAATTCCAATTAGAAAACTATCATCTTTTGATAAAGCTTTATATAAAGTATTAGGTTTAAATAAATTTGAACAATTTCAAGATAAAGAGATTTCACAAGAGGATTGGATTAAAGCTAATGCCATAGCCAATCAGCTAACACCGGATTTGCAAAAGAGAATAGCTAAAAGCTATGGTGTTGAAACCTGGGAAGATGTTCTAAAAATAGATAGAAATCAGAGAAAATTTATAAGCACTTTAGGATATGTGCCTATGATTATGTCAGGCTCATATGTTGTCCCTGTGGTTCTTGAGGGAATACAACAAATAAGAAATGCTACTGTTCAACTTTCTAAAGGTGAAAATTATAATCCTATAGATAATCGTTCATTTACTGAACTATTGCCAGAAAATACTCCAGAGGCTGTAAGGATTGGCGGTATGATTTTGGAAATGGTTGGGGATATTGCAATTATAGCTAAAGGTATAAATTCAGCAAGCAAAACACAATTTAAACGGAATGTTGAAAACTATGGTGAAAAATTAAAACAAGCAAAGTATCCTAAAGCTGAAGTTGATAAAGTTGTAAATGATTTTAAAAAGAGTATTGATTCAGGTGCTCCGGTAGGAACTGTAGAAGATAGTATTAGAGGTGCAAAATGGGTTAGAAAGAATAACCCAGATACTTACATACCAAGAAAAAATGTATATGATACGACTGTAGTTCAAGATACTAATCTTGTCAGCGGAAGCCCAAAAACAAATATAGTTCCACAAAGACAAATAGGAACAACATCTGCAAATGCAACTACATCTGCAGAGCCTATTATTGCTCCACGCCCAAATATACCCATAGCTCCAGAAATAGCACCTGCTGCTATACCTACATTGATACCACAATCTCAACCTACAATTGATATGACTGTTCCAGCAACAGTCAGTAAAATCAATTTTATAGAGGGCATATTATCTGATAAGAAGTATAGCGCAGGCCTTGAAACAGGTGGGCTGTTTGAATCCAAGTATGATTTTATCGGCGGACTTGTTGGTAAGAATAGAACAGAGGCTATAAATAAAAGAGATATGCTTAAAGCAATATCTGATTTTAAACAAGGCATTGCCACGTCCAAACAAACTAAACTCATTCAGCAACAGCTTGAAGCTTTGGAAACAACTAACGCACGGTTAAGAGAGAAAGAAGCTAACGATATATTAAATGATCCGGCGCAAGATATCATAGAAGAACAGCCAACTGAACCAATTAAACAAGGTTCAAGCTGGGATATGTCCGAATATGATAACTATGTTCCTTTCTCTCCAAAAGGTAATACAAAGAATATAAATGATTATTCTAACAAAGAAGTTGACTTGTCTAAAACAGATGTAAATTTAGATAAGGTAATAACTGATTTGAATAAAATTACGGGCAAGAGTTTAGTTAATGATGCAACAGGAATAAGTGCTGAAATAAATGCAAGACAGAGAAATAAATTGGTTAGCAATGCTGCAGTTCTAAAAAGTATTGCTAATGGATTTACAAGAAAACAACATTATGCAGCAGCAATGAATATAGCAGATATTTACAAGAATGCAACTCTTATAAGAAGCAGATCTGATAGAGATAAAGATATAAATATAAAATCAGTAAAAGAATTTATTACGCCTGTGAAATTTGATAAGAGTGGTGGAGACGCTTTTGTATTATTAAAGGAAAGTGTTGAACACGGAAACAGAATATATACACTTGAACTTATAAATAAAAATAATCTCCGCACTAACATCAATACACCCATTTCAGAGCGCATCATCAGTGCGGAGCCTAATGATATACTACCACAAGAAACTAAAAATGTCAATAAGGAAGATTTAAAATCTCCGGATATTACAAAGCAGGCAGAGAGTATATCAAATTATCCTACTACTAATGATGTTGAGAATATGACTCCCCGTGAGAAGCAGGAAACTTTTAAACTTTCGCAAGAAGTTTTAAATTTTATGAAGAAGCACGCTCCGAACTCTTTAATTGCCGAAAGTAAAAACAGGCCAAAAAATGCTCTTGGAGTATATTACAATACAACCGGCAATATATACTTAAATGCTTTAAATGATTTTAGCACCGCTGCTCACGAGACGGTTCACGCATTGGATATTGATAACGGTATAACCAAAAGGTTAAGAGATGTTCCGAACTTGAATAAAGAGTTCAAGGCAGAGCTTATACGCATTGCAGAAAAAGAATATCCAATAGATATTAAAAACGCTCAAATGGGAACTGAAGAGGGTTTAGCTATGCTTTTACAGAAAGCGATAGAGAACCCTGATTATGTCAAACTCAATTATAATTGGGCTTTTGCACAAGCTATGGATAATCCTAAACTTAAAGCGTTTTATGAAGACGCAAGAGATATTGTTAAGAGATATCAAGCATTAACCCCAGAGGGTAGAATCAATTCAAGGATAATCCAAGAAAATAAAACAATGCCGCAACCTAAAAAGCCTTTCCTCAATGTAGCGGAAAGAGCTGTATATGAAGTTTTTGACCGCTTATTCCCTTATGAGAAAATGGATAAAATTATAGGTAATCAAGGTGTTGATAGAATAAATAATTGGGCTAATTTTAAAAGCTATGTTCCTACAATGTTAAGCACTAACTTAAACGGTAATAGCTTTTTTGGAATAGATAGCACAACCGGAGATATTGTTAAGAAGTTTGATTATGGTTACGGAGACATAGATAAGTTCAAACAAGATAATCCTTTTTTTGAACCATACCTCGTATCTGCAAGAACCGTTGGCTTTTATAATAGAGTTGACGCTATCAATCAGGAAATTAAAGCACAGATTAAAAATGCAAAACAAGCAAAAACCGATAAGGATGAAACTCTTGAAAAGCAGATAAAGGACGGCATTAAAATTTTGCTTAACGACAGAAAAGAAATCACAAAAATTATTTCAAATAATGGATTTGCTAAAAAAGATATATATGCTACCTATGAAAAATATAAACCTATGTATCAAGAGACGGCTGATAAGCTTTATAATCTTGAAAAAGAAAGTTTGGAACTATTAAAACAAACAGGACAAATCAGCGAAGCAACTTATAACAGACTTATTAAGCACGAGAATTATGTAGCTTTCCGAAGAGATATTTATAATGAAGTTCTTGGCGAGAGTGGAAGAGGTATAGGAAAGAAGACATACGGTGGAACTACATTACATCAAATGCACGGTAGCCAGCTTGATATTATAAGCCCTGTTGAAGCAGCAAAAGAGTTTTATGGCCGTGTTTTACTGAAATCTGTTCAAACCATTATAAACAATAAAACCGCAAAAGCTCTTGGTAGTGGCGGTGCTTTTAGCGAATATGCCCAAAAAGTTCCAACAAAAACTGCTATCTCTGACGGAAAGATTATGTATCCGCAACTGAATGATAGCAAGCTTTTTGTTTCTTGGGATAACGGAAAGCCGACATTTTATGAAATTGACCAAGATTTGAAAAAGCTTTTAGATAATATAAGCACAAAAGAAAGTATAGACTTTGTGTTAAAGTTTTGTTTGTTAGCTAAAAAAGCTTTTGTTGCCGGCACAACAGGCTCATATCCGCCTTTTGCTTTAGTCAACGTCCCCAGAGATACAATGACATCGGCTGTAGTATCTCAAAATGGTTTTATTATGGGAGTAAGCCAAGCTGACACTTTAACTAAACTTATGGCTGGCAATAAAGAATATAAAAAATGGTCAGAAGAATATCATAAAATTGCCCGTGAAAGACATACACGAAGCAGAATGGACGATACATTAGATACAGAAACTATGTTGGCACGCATTCAAGGTGTTTCTAAAAAAGCATTTGGCGGAGCAGGTAACGTAGCTGCTGAAACATTAAATGTTTTATCTTTACCGTCAGAACTTTCAGAAGAACTAACGAGAGTATCAGAATATATACTTGCAAGAAAGAACGGAAAAAGCGTTGTGCAGGCGCTTGAAGACGCTGGCAATGTTTCAGGATCATTCCACAAAATAGGTAATTGGTGGGGCGGTAATAATTGGATTAGAACCATACCGTATTTTAACGCCACAGTTCAGGTATTAAATCAGCTTTCAAGAGCTTTCGGTAATGCTGATAAAGCAAATAATAAAAGTATGAACAGAAGCATAAAATGGCTTCTTATGGCCGGAGCAACAATAGGTTATGCAGTTTATCAGAATTATGAAAACCAAAAGAAAGCAAATGAAGATGAGGGATTGAGAGCTAATCTTGATTCTTTGCCAATTCAAATGGCGGCAATGTATCAGTATATCCTAAAGAATGACGGCAATTTTGTAAGAATACCTATGGAACAGATGTTCGGTATGCTTGCCAATCTTGTAGTTATGGCCATAAATGAGTATAATGGAGACGCAAAATACGGCTTAAAAGACTATGCTCAAAACTTAACTTCTATATTACCAGAGGGAATGAACATAATAGAACCTAAAGGCGCATTCTTATCTGTTATTCCGCAAGGTTTTCAACCGTCTTTACAGTTAGCTTTTAATAAAAAAGTGTTTCCGGAAGTAAGCGATATAGTCCCATTTACCTTGCAAGGTAAGGAAGCAAGATATCAATATACTGATAGGACTTCTTCTTTCGCAAAAGCTCTTGGCGCAAAAACAGATATGTCTCCGATTAAAATTGATTTCTTTCTTGAGCAAAGTGCCGGAAGAACTGTTAAGCTTGCAACGCACGCTGATAAGTTGTTTAGCGATCCGAATGAATACCTTGAAATGTTTAATCCTTTTACACAGCGAGGCAACTTCTGGTATGGTCGTAATATGCAGGCATACTTTGACGCTCAAAAAGAAATAAAAGCGTTAATGGATACATACAAAAACGAGCGCCGTGATATGCCGCCTGCCGAATATGAGCAGTTTGAAGCAAAACTTGAGATAGTTAAAGCGCTTGATAAAATTACTGCAGCAAAACGCAACATAGATAAAGAGATTAGATTACAGATAGAAGAGCTGGAAAAGAAGAAAACGCCCAGAAAAGAGCTTAACCGGATAAAGAAAGAACTTATGGAAAACAATCCGGATGAGAAAGAGTTAAGAATAGAAGCATACAGGTTGCTTAAAGAGTTAGAAAAAATAGACTAAAATGGGTAGATAGACCAAAAACTGACCAAATGAGAGTGAAAAAGCTCTGTCTCCCCGATTTTTTGTGGTATCTTTCTCAATTTTACTGTGTTGCATTGCTCGTCATTTGGGTTTCATCCAAACTTCCTCACAATGTGCCTTGTAAAATTGAGAAATATACCCCAAAAAATTTAAAGCCCGACGGACAGAATCCGTCGGGCTTTTTTTATTTGTATTGTCTAAGGAATATAAGCCAAAAATTCTTTTTGCGGCAACAAGAATACTGTGTTACGGCGTCGCCCATTTATATTTATACTTTTCTACCAATTTATAAGCGACGGAAGATGTGGAGCACCGAACCGTAAGAGTTGACGGATCTTTCTTTTCAAAAATATCGCCTTCCAGCTCGGTAACGCTTTCCGGTATATACACTTCTCCAAGATTATCGCACGATTGAAAAGCGCCATTTTTTATTACCTTCAGACCTTCAGGCAAACGAATTGATTTTAATGTCCATATGCTTCTGAAGGCAGTTTCACCGATACTTAAAAGATTCGGCGGTAAATTTAATTCCTGAAGCCTGAATAGCGCCGAAAATGCCTCTTTTCCAACTTCCTTCAGTTCAGCGGGAAACTGGATAGTTTTTACAGACGTGCAGCCGGTAAACGCGCTGGTTCCAATACGTTCGACAGCGGGAGGAAACGTTATCGATTCAACGGACTGCAATCCGTAAAAAACTTCCGACTCAATCGCGTTTACTGTGTATCCGTCAAGTTCGGCGGGAATTGCTAAATTAGTATCCGTCCCGGCATAATAGATAATAGCGGCTTTACCGTCGCGCAGAATGTAGCCATAATCTCCGCTAACCCGTCCGGTGGCTCTGGCACGCGCCAAACAATAGGCGTATTGTTTTGCTATGTCGTGGTAACTTGGAGAAGTGCCGGCGTGGGCCTTGGAACCGGAACTTACTTTCTCCTGCGGGTTGCCGCCCTTGACAACTTTCGTATATAGTATTTGCATGCTCGGTAAATGGCGCAACGTTATGACAGCATTGTTTCTCAGCGCCTGCGATCCATCATAATACCAGCCTGCGTTTTCGTATTTGTAATGAACGGTTATAAGATATTCAACTTCACCGGGATCCCGGGGGTAGAATTGTTTGGGAAGCATTTTCATGGCACGGAAGTCAAAGAGTTCTTTTGAGTTCTTATCTCCAACAATGGGTTCTGATAGAATACATATCAGTAACTTTCCTTGCGGATTTGTCCCGCAAACCGCTAAAAGCGGTTCAAGTGAATTGTAACCAAACAGATTATCTATTACCGCAGATGTGGAATAATATGCTGAATTTGGGTGCGCCAGATAAAAATAATCGCCGAACATATCGTTGGCTGCGGGACTGCCCCAGTCAGCGGGGGAATCTTTCTCTATTGTGATTCCGGCAGATGATTCCTCGGCTTCTGCGCGGCAGTAATTACAAAAAATGATAATTAAAACTGTCAGGATAACGCTTAGCATCCATACCGGCGATATTTTTTTCACTTATTACTCCTTTTATGCTTATTACAGAGCTATATTAAATCCGAAGGCATTATTTCAATAGATATTTGCGTGCCGGATGACTCTTTAAATGCCGAAACGAATTCTACGAGTTTTAAAATATCTTCTCTTTGTCCTTTGATTATAATATGCATTCTGTAGGTATTATGAAGTTTCGCAATATGCGCGGGGGCAGGACCAAGCAGTTTTACTGGAATCTCACTGCTTTTAGCTGCTCCTTGGAGAAAGATAAAAAGTTTTTGGCTGTCTGCTTCTGCCTTTGCTTCTGTTTTATTCCTGACGGCGATTTTTGCCACATCGCAAAACGGCGGATAAAACAATTTTTGCCTATATTTTGTTTCTTCTTTATAAAAAGACAAGAAATCATGTTTTTTAGCGTTTTCAATAGCGTAGTGGTCAGGGTGTTTAGTTTGAACAATAACCGTGCCTGCCTGTTTTCCTCTTCCGCAGCGTCCCGCAACCTGCGTAATAAGCTGGAAAGTCCTTTCTGAAGATTTAAAATCCTGAAGATAAAGCGAAGTATCAGCGTTAATTACGCAAACAAGGGTTACCTTCGGAAAATCAAATCCTTTTGCAATCATCTGCGTTCCTATCAAAATATCGTACTCTTCATTTTTTACGCCTTTATATGCATTCTCGTAATTTTCTTTTACGTTTGCAGTGTCGCCGTCAAGGCGGAAAATTTTTGCTTTATGAAACATTTTCTTTAATTCTTCTTCAATTTTTTGCGTGCCGGAGCCGAAAGCGGCTGATTCTTTTGAGCCGCACACGGGACATACTATAGGAAGCTTTTTTGTTTGTCCGCAGTAATGGCATTTTAAATTATTTGCTGCCTTATGATAAACCATTGATATTGAACAGTTTGGGCACTGGTAAACGCTTCCGCATTTTTTACATACTATTGAAGGAGAATATCCCCGCCGGTTTAAAAAAACTACCACCTGCTCTTTTTTTGCAAGAGTTTTTGATATCGCTGATATTGTTTCATCGGTTAGAAGAGTTCCGCTGAAAGGCCTGTCTTTTAAAGATAACACTGTGACATTCGGAAGTTCTTTTTTGTCTATTCTTTCCGGGAGTTCCAAAAGTTCTATTTTTTTATCAGACGCAGCTTTAAAACTTTCAAGCGACGGTGTCGCTGAGCCTAAAACAAGCGGCGCGCTGTGATAGTGCGCGCGCCATAAAGCGATTTCGCGCGCGTCGTAAGAAGGCTTTTGTTCCTGTTTGTATGTATGTTCGTGCTCTTCGTCAATAATAATAATTCCTAAATTTTTAAAAGGCGCAAAAACAGCGCTTCTGGCGCCGAGCATAATTTTTATTTCGCCGCTTTCTGCTTTTTTCCAAAGTTTATATTTTTCAATGTTTGTAATTCCTGAGTGCCATACGCCTGCCAAATTCGGAAATCTTTTTGACACAACTTCAACAAACTGCGCCGTGAGAGAAATTTCCGGTATAAGCATTATCGCGCTTTTGCCAAGTTCTAAAGCTTTTTGAATGCAGTTTAAATAAACTTCGGTTTTACCGGAAGCGGTTACGCCGTGCAGTAAGAATGATTGTGATATATCTGATTTGATTGCATTGTTTATTTTTGATGTCGCGATGTTTTGATGCTCGCTTAATGTAAATGTGGAAAGTGGAAAGTGAAAAGTGGAATTAACGGCTTCTTGATCTTTCATTCCACTTTCCACTTTTAACTTTTCACTTTGTCGTTTTGGAGGTTTCATTGAAGCGGGGATTATAGAAGCTAACGCTTCTCCGAGTGAGCAAATATAATTTTTGGAAATATATTCGGCAAGCTCAAGATTTTCTTTCGATATTATTGGTTCACTGTCAATTACAGAAGATATCGATTTTAATTTTAAGCTGTCATCTTGAAGTTTTTGAACGCTTAGTGCATAACCGATTACGTTTCTGGTTCCTAGGGGAACTTTAACTCTTTTACCAATAATAGTTTCAGGGATAATGTTTTCGCAAGGCAGATAAGAAAATGTTTTATTGAGAGGAAGCGGTAATGCAACTTCTATTGACTCCATATTAAGCCTTCTTAACATAATCGCGGACAGTTTTTAAGTCGTGCCATACATCGGCTTTAAGCTGCGTTACGGCTTCAGGCTGATCTTTTTTACCTAAAATGCAGCCATTTCTTATAAGATATGACGGGTGGAATGTCGGCATAAGTTTTATGCCTTTATATTCCGTAAAATTGCCTCTGATTTTTCCCATAGGCAAGTCCGTTTTTAAAAAATATGCTGCTGAAGGTTTGCCGAGCGTTACTATAACTTTAGGTTTTATGATTTCAATTTGTTTTTCAAGATATTGGCAGCAAACCGCAACTTCGGCTTCGGTTGGCGGCCTGTCATTGCCTCTTGCTTCAGGGTTTGACGGATCTTTCATTGGGTGGCATTTAACTATGTTTGCTATGAAGACGTCTTCTCTTTTAAAACTCATGGATTCTATAAGACCGGTTAAAAATTGTCCGGCTTTACCGATAAAAGGCCTGCCGTGATGATCTTCTTCAAAACCCGGACCTTCGCCGACAAACATAATTTCAGCTTTAGGGTTTCCTTCGCCAAATACTGCGGTTAAACGTGTTTTGCCCAAAGGACATAATACGCATTTAGACACTGCTTGCTGTAATTCTTCCAGGGAATTCGGCAAAGAAATTGGTGTTGTTTTTGAACTTTTCGTCATTCGTAACTCGTCATTCGTAACTGTCGTTAAAGGTGTTTTATGGAGCTCGTTTTCGCCCCAGTTTTCATACTCGCTTAGAGTTCTTTTTGAGAGTTTTAATATGTTTAAATATTCCGAGCGTTTCATTTATTATTTTCTCCGCCGCTGAATTTTTGCTTACGTTTTTGATTTCAACAGGTTTCTTGTATTTAGAGATTAATATTGCCGAAATTTTATCGGAATTTAAAGTTGCTGCGCCGTTTGCAATTATTAGATCAGCGTTTTTCTTGTTTAATTTAAGCAGCGCATTTTTTTTAAGATCGCGGGTTTCAAGAGCAAAGCCTGCCACGATTTGTTTTGTTTTATTTTTTCCGCAATACTCTAAAATATCCGGATTTTTTTTCAACTTTATTATTGCCGGCGCGGCTTCTTTTTTTATTTTATTTTTTGCAAATTTTTCCGGCCTGAAATCTGCGACTGCCGCGGCGCATATAACTATGTCGGCTTTGTCAAAGCTTGTTTTAACTGCTTTAAACATATCAAGAGCGCTGATAACATTTATGGTTTTAACCTGCTTAGGCAAAGATAAATTATCAAGTCCTGAAACAAAAATAACTTTAAAGCTTTTTTTAACGGCGGCTTTTGCAAGGGCAATGCCCATTTTTCCGGAAGATGAGTTAGATATGTATCTGACAGGATCAAGATATTCTTTTGTCGGACCTGCCGTTATCAAGACAGTTAAGCGTTTCATTTTGATTTTTTAATTGCTTTTAAAATTGTTTCGGTGTCCGCAAGTCTGCCGTCGCCGATATCGCCGCAGGCAAGCTCGCCTTTTTGCGAGTCAACGATTTTATATCCGTAACTTTTTAATATTTCTATGTTTTTGCTGGTAGCCGGATGGTTTAGCATATTAGTGTTCATCGAAGGGCATATTAAAATTTTAGCTTTTGAAGCTAAAATTGTAGTTGTGAGCAAATCGCCTGCTGCGCCTGCTGCAAGTTTTGCAATTATGTTTGCCGTAGCCGGAGCCACAACTATAATATCGGCTTTTTTTGCAAGAGATATGTGGTCTATATCCCATTCGCTTTCGGAGTCAAACATCTTTGTCCAGACTTTATTTTTTGACAAAGTCTGAAGCGTTAAAGGCGTTATAAATTTTGCGCCGTTTTTTGTAAGAATGCATTCGGTATTTGCGCCTTCTTTAACGAGCGCTCTTATTAAATCGCATGCTTTATAAGCCGCGATTCCGCCGCAAACTCCGATAATAATATTTTTGCCTTTTAAACTCATTTACTCTGCCTTAGGCGCTGCCTGAGCTTCTTCGGGAGCGCAATTTTCCTTATCGGATTTTTCTCTTGCCGATATTTTTTTATTTAGTTCGGATATTTTTTCAGGGGTGGCTATTCCTTCCATAATGTCGTTTAAGGCTTTTGTTATAATATCTGTTTGCGTTAGTTTTCTGTATTCTTCGTTATATTTGTTAGCCGCTATCCATTCCAAAGCGAGTTTTACCAATTCGTATTTTCCGAGTTTTGACGAAGCTACAGCCTGAGCCAACTGCGATTGCGTTAATGCCATTTTAATTCTCCTGTTTATAATTTAAAGATTTTATTATAGTTTGAACGGCTGAAACTGCCGCCGGCAGTTTATCGTTTATGACAAGATATTCGTATTTTGGGATGTATTTGAGTTCTTCCGTTGCGTCTTTCATGCGAAGCGCGATTGTTTCTTTACTGTCTTTATTTCTTTTTATAAGCCTTGCTTTAATGGTTTTCAAGTCTTTTGCCGTGATAAAAATCATGCAGGCATTTTTATAGCATTTTTTTATTTTAAGCCCGCCCTGAACGTCAATATCTAAAAGAACGTTTTTTCCGGAATTAATGGTTTTGTTTAAAAAAGCTTTGGGCGTGCCGTAGTAATTACCGTGAACTTTAGCCCATTCGGCAAATTTGTTTTCTTTAGCCATTTTTTTAAATGTTTTTTTGTTGGTAAAAAAATATTCTCTGCCGTTTTTTTCGCCGTGTCTCGGAGCGCGGGTTGTGTAAGATATGGAATATACCGCGTTTTTATCGCTTGCGATATAAGCGTCGCAAATAGTCGTTTTGCCAGCTCCGGAAGGGGCTGACACTACTACAATATGTCCTTTTTTCGCCTGCTTTTTCATAGAAATGTATTTTATCAAAAAACAGCGGCGGCTGTCTATATGCAAGTTTGCATTCATACGTGCAAAAATGTAAAATTCAGTCTCAAAACAAGGGGATTTATGCAAAAAAGTTACGATGTTATCGTTATAGGCGCGGGGCATGCCGGAAGCGAAGCCTGTTTGGCTGCCGCAAGACAAGGGCTCAAAACGCTTATTATTACTTTAAATATTGATTCCATAGCTTCAATGCCGTGCAATCCTGCTATAGGCGGCATTGCAAAAGGCCAAATTGTCAGAGAAATTGACGCTCTTGGCGGGGAAATGGCTTGGAATACTGACCGCTCGGGGCTGCAGTTTAAAATGCTAAACGCTTCAAGAGGTCCTGCTGTTTGGTCGCCGCGCGCTCAATGCGATAAGCAGGCATACTCTATTTTAATGGCAAAAACTATTGAAAATACAGTCAATCTTGATATTTTGGAATCTGAAGCTATACATATAATAGTTAAAAACGGTAAAGTTGCCGGGGTTAAAGTTTTAACCGGAGAAACTTTTGACGCAAAAGCAGTTGTGGTTACAACCGGAACATTCTTAAAAGGCTCAATACATATAGGCAAAACAAGTTTTAACGGCGGCAGATTTGACCAAAAAGCTGCAGATCACTTGTCGAAATCTCTCAAAGCCGACTGTGGTTTGGTTCTTAACCGCTTTAAAACTACAACTCCGCCAAGAATAAATAAAAATTCTATAGATTATTCTAAACTGACAATTCAGCCGGGGGATGAAAACCCTGTTCCGTTTTCGCATTTTACGGAAGTTGAAAAATGGAGAAAAAATCTTAACCAGCTGCCGTGCTGGCTTACTTACACAAACCCAGAAACCCACAAAATAGTCGGCGATAATTTGGATGTGTCTTCAATCCCGATAGGCACAGGGGAAAGCAAAAGCCCAAGATACTGTCCTTCAATTGAAGAAAAGATTGAAAGATTTCCTGAAAAAACTAAACACCATATTTTTTTAGAGCCGGAAGGATATAATACAAACGAAGTTTACTTAAACGGTTTATATACCGGACTTCCAATTGATTTGCAGCAGAAAATGGTAAATTCAATAGCCGGCCTTGAGAAAGCTGAAATTATAAAATACGGTTACGCCATAGAATACGATTACGCCAGCCCTTTACAGATTAAAAATACGCTTGAAGCAAAAACCGTTGAGGGTTTATTTTTGGGCGGACAAATTAACGGAACAACTGGTTACGAAGAAGCCGCGGCGCAAGGTTTTATCGCCGGGGTAAACGCCGGCCGCAAAGTTTTGGGATTAGAGCCGTTGGTATTAACCAGAAATGAAGCTTATATAGGTATACTTATAGACGATATCACTACAAAAGGGATGGACGAACCTTACAGAATGTTCACATCGCGCGCTGAATACAGGCTTTCTATAAGAAACGACAACGCGGATTTGCGCCTTATGGATATAGGAAAACACATCGGCTTGATTTCTGACGCGATGTATAAAAAGTTTGAGCTTTACAGACAGACGCTTGTAGATATTTATGAAGACAAAACGGATAATTTGCCAAACGACGAAGAGTTAAATCCTTGGTCTATGGCAAAAGCTCAAGAAGAAGTCGCCATAGCTAAAAAATATGAAGGTTATGTGGCAATTGCCGAAAGAATGGCCGCGAAAATGAAAAAGAGTGAAGACAAAAAACTTCCTGACGATTTTAATTATGATAAAATAAATTCTCTTTCGGCGGAAACAAAAACAAGGCTCAATAAAGTGCGCCCCGCGACTTTGGGTCAGGCGTCAAGAATTGCCGGAATAAAACCGTCTGATATAGCGATTTTAACTATTTATTTGGAAAAACGTAAAAAAGAAAAGAAAGTCATTCGCCGTCATTCTGAACGCAGGGACTAGTCCCGCAGTGAAGAATCCAGCCGTTACCGTTAGTTGTGGATTCTTCCCTTTCGCTTCGCTTGATGGTCAGAATGACACCAAAAAACAATGAGGCAAAAATGCAAAACAATAAAATTGATATTTATTTCTTTACCGGCACCGGCAATACTTATCTTGCCGCCAAAAAAATAGCCGATGTGTTAACAAAAGCCGGCTCCGAAGCCAGATTGTTAAATATTGAAAATTCAAAACCGGAAAATATCGATTTAGGCAGAACAATAGGCATAGCTTATCCGACGGCCTGCTGGAACACCTATCCTTTTGTGAACAGATTTATAAATTCGCTGCCTAAGGCGAACGGCACGCCTGCGTTTGTTTTTACGACAATGGGGAATTCTTCTTTCAAGTCCCCGGATGTAATAGCCATCCGTCTTGCAGCTAAAGGATATAAAATTATCGCGGCTGAAAGTTTTAAATCGCCAAATAACTGGATAATGATAGAAAATGATAAAAAACAGGCTGTAAAAATTGAACGCGCTTCTTCTCTTGCCGCCGGTTTTGCCAAGAAAATAGCCGAAGGGACGGCGGAATTCAAAAAGCCGGGCATTTTGCACAGAGTTGGTTTTGTTATCAGCAGTTTTGTCACAAGACGCTGGGAAAAGAAAATTTGGCAGCGGCTTATAAGATTTAAAGCCGATAAAAAATTATGCACTAAATGCGGGCTTTGTGTTAAAATATGCCCCGTAAAAAATATTTCAATGCAGGATTACCCCGTTTTTAACGGAAATAAATGCCAGCTGTGTCTGCGTTGTTTTTCTTATTGTCCTGCAAAAGCTATAAAATCCAGAGTTACTGGTAAAAAAACATATAAAGCTTTAAATAACGAGGAGGCGGCAGAATGTTTTCAACGGAAATAGTCGGGATTATCGCCGGAGTTTTTACAACTACGGCTTTTATTCCGCAGGTTTATAAAACTTGGAAAACAAAATCGGCAAAAGATGTTTCTATGCCCATGTTTGTAATATTTGCCACGGGCACGGTTTTGTGGACCGCGTATGGAATGGTGCTTGGCAAATTTGCTATAATTCTGCCTAACATAATTATATTTGTGCTTGCGGTATTTCAAGTGCTCTTAAAGATTCATTACGACAAGAGTCGTTAATAAAAGGAGATTTTATGAACAAAGTGATTACGTTGTCGTTAGCAACAGTTTTGGCGCTCGCATCAGCGCAGTTTGTTTGTGCTCAGGATGTAAATGTCTCAGGGGATAATGTGCAGGCGGTTGCCGCTCCAAATACAGCGCAAGCGCTTATTGATGCTAAAGCGCAGGCTAAAGAAATGAGAAATCA
>Ga0209628_10000386_pt1 | contig 26734 bp, 17 predicted proteins | sample TergutCu122P4_FD_187285 | JGI IMG/M metagenome (GOLD analysis project Ga0209628, IMG submission 187285) | Cubitermes ugandensis P4 segment gut microbial communities from Kakamega Forest, Kenya - Cu122 P4 (SPAdes) (version 2) | ecosystem: Host-associated > Arthropoda: Insects > Digestive system...
TGTTTTTACCAATACGTTATTTTCAACTAAAAAAACATTCAGGTGGTTATAGCGTCGGGGTTCCACCTCTTCCCATTCCGAACAGAGAAGTTAAGCCCGATAGCGCCAATGGTACTGCATCATGTGGGAGAGTAGGTAGCCGCCATCTTATAACAAAAGAGGTCGATTCTTTAAGAGTCGACCTCTTTTGCTTTTTAAACACAGAGACACACATAAATGATAATAAAAGGAATTCTTGGGCGTTTAAATTATGAACAAATGAAAACGTGTTCATGCAAAACAAAGTTACGATAGAAACACTCCGCTCTTTACAGCAGGGGAATCACAAAGCTTTCGAAAAGATATTTTTGACATATTTCAACAAAATCAAGTTTTTTGTCAATGGATATATCAAATCGGAAACAGATGCTGAAGACCTGACGGAAGAATTATTTGTCAATCTGTGGATCAATCATGCCTCCATCGACCTGACCAAATCGTTTGATTCGTATCTTCATACCATTGCACGCAATACTGCTTTGAATTTTCTTAAACACAAATTGGTTAAAGAATCATACCAAATTCATTACGAGCCGTTAGAAACCGATTTTAGTTCGGAAGAAGATTTAATTGCTCAAGAAATAGCAGCACAAATTGAGAAAAAGATTGAGGGAATGCCAGAACAGCGACGCAATATTTATTGCATGAGCCGTCAGGAGGGATTAAAAAACGGAGAAATTGCCCTACAATTGAATACCACTAAACGAAATGTAGAAAGTCAATTAAGTTTGGCATTAAAAGAATTACGACAATTGGTTTCGACTGTTTTATTTTTGTCGTTATAATTCGTACCTTTGTCTGCAAAGATAACAAAATGAAACTCGCACATAAATTTTTACTTAGGGCTATATCATGCCTTTTTATCTGCTTTATTTCCTCAACAGCCATTTATGGCCAAAGTAATGATTTTCAACACAAAAAAGATTCACTCCTAAAAGTGATTGCATCAACACAAGGCGAGGAAAAATTAAAAGCATACGAAAAATTAGTAAGTAAACAAATATCTACCCTTCATTAAGAAATATGATTTCCATCAACATTACTACACTATCTATAAGTGTCTGTTAATATGGTATGGATACGAAGGATTGATACAAGCTTTGTGTGATCAAGAGAAGATAAATGAGTTACTTTCTCTAAAGTGTCTTTTCGTGTTATTGTTCCGTCAAAGTCGAAAACTACTACATTTTGCATAAAATCATATTTATTTTAAGTTCTTCTAAGTCAGAAGGTTTTGTAATATTATAAACGGTTTTGAGAATATCCATAAAATATTATATATCACACTGCTATTAATTACGCTTCCAAACGAAAAGCCAATGAGTGGTACTCCAATAAACAACATAAGTAAGGCTACTGTTGTTTTTGTTGGACATAAAATATTTGTTAAGCCTCTGTTTACTCGTTCAATAAACTTAATAAAAAAAGTTGGAAATGACTTTTCTATTTTGTCTTTCGGTATCAATAAAAACATAACAAACGAACTTGCTATCCAATAAAAAATTATTCGTCCCACATCACAAGAAAGTATTAAGAAAAAAGGGGATAGACATAAGAGTTGAAAAACTAATACTGAAGATAAAATAGTTTTGTCATTGTTTGTAAAAACATTTTCATTTTTTCTAAAAACCAACAACGCATTAGTCGTAATATAATATACAACAGGCAGAGTCATACACCAAAAAAACGCCGAAAACACCTGCATATTAACACTCAGAAAATTTGATTTAAAATGCATTTTAAAAGCATACTCGCTTGTCCAAGCAATGGCACTTAACATTCCGTGAGAGAATGCATCTACTTCTGCTGGAGTCAAAAATCAAGATTGTAGCGATTCGTTTTTTTGCGAGGCGAAACACCTGTGTTTTGATACAAAACCACATCATCGCGCCGTTTGGCAAAGGCAAGAAACAGAGCTAATAAAAAAGTCATTATCACAATCCATTCCGAAAGCCAAACGCTTGTAGCAATTCCGCCAACCAAAATCCGCAACACAAACCCTATGGCAATGATTACCACATCTACAATAACAAATTGCTTCAATTTTATGCAATGACAATATTCATCACATAATAAAAAGCTATTAAAGCCATTAACGAATATTTTTCCAAACCGCTAAAAAAGAAAAGAATAGACATCGACAACACAAAACAAACCATCATAACAGCGTAAGCTGTTTTGACAGAAGTTGCGCCCGATGCAATCGGGCGTTTGCATTTTTTTGGGTGCAGTTGGTCGACTTCAACATCGTAAATGTCATTGAAACAATAAATTGAACTTGCAGCAAATGAAAATGCGAAGAATGCGACCACACATTGTGTCAATAAGTGAATGTTCAATAGTTGTCCATTAAAAAACAGAGGCAAAAAAATGAAGATGTTTTTTGTCCATTGTTCCGGTCGAAGAAGTTGTATGAGTTGTTTCATATTCTACGGTACTTTATATAAAGTCAGCGTGAGCAAATTTCTCTTTTACTTGTGTCCGATGCCCGACCAAAGGCTTACACTACGAAGTAAAAAGAAACGCCCACGCCTTACCGTAGGCGTTTCCACTTTTACTTCCCCCGCAGTGATTGAAAAATTGGTCGTATTTCGGACACGGGAAATTTTAAGCGAAACGCTATATTTTTATTCTAAGTTTTTTAATTTCTGTTTTTTGTTTCTGTATTTAAATGTTTAACTTTAATTTTTTGCAAATCTATGCAAAAGTTTCAAAAATCCAGTTAGATGTCTAAATAATTTTTGGTTGAATTTTTAGCGAAACTGTCAAGTTGCGCTTTTAAAAAGTTTTCTTGAATATCCCTGCACACTGTCCCACGCTTTTGCACAACGCTTACATTGATGCAGTAGAAACAACACCCGCCGGTGCCGCAATCGAACCTTGGTATAAGGTAGGAACAGCCAATCCGTCGACCGCCAATACTGATGATTCTTATTTAAACGCGAGAGTAGTTGTCGGAGGTACTGAAATAGCTATTGTCCATAAAAATTTTGACGGCGAAACCGGAAATCACAATATTGCGATTGGATTCAATGCTATGGTAGCGGATCCGGAAGCTGACGGTCAGATTTCCATAGCTAATTTGATATACGCAACAAACGCAACGGGTGGGGGCTCTTGGGACGGGCAGGGAAATGTAGGAATCGGAACAAAGACTCCTTCAGTAAAATTCCACATTGCCGGAGATGGGGATAATGAAAACAAAGGTCGCGCATTCAGACTTGTAGATGGAAATGAAGGAGACGGCAAAGTGCTGATGTCGGATGAGAATGGAGTAGGAACATGGAAAGCACCCGGTGAATTTGCTCCTGTATTAACAAAAGCCATTCAGGAACAACAGCAAATGATTGAAGCGCAACAAGTGCAAATAGAGTTGCTGCTAAAAATCAACGAACAATTAGAGGCTCGCTTGAAAGCGTTAGAAACAGCGAAGTAACAAAACAAAAAGCATTGTATAAATCAAATTATCCCCAAGGAATTACACCAAATGATTTTATGTTCCAACTCTCTAAAGATGAGTGGAGTAAACTGGTCGCAAATTGCGGCCAGTTGCCTAAAAGCCTGAAACACAACGCCACCCGGCGCAAGAGTAAAAGGAATCTGGTGTTACTTAACGATAGTTTCTGTTAAAAAATCACTTTCCTTATTGAGTTTTTCCAACCGGAGTTGTATTAATAGTAAAGCAACTCAATATGGAAACAAATCGACAATCGCGAATCTCGAAAATGATTAGGCTGTTTTTAGCCAATCGGTTTTCTCAATCGACAGAAGAAAAAGTACAACACTGGCTTATTCAAGATGCTTATGCCGAAGAAAAAAAACAAGCATCTTTAGAGTATTGGAATGATTTGGAAGTTCAACCCGATGCCGGAACATATCGTTTGTTACGCAAAGTGAATGAACAAATCAAACCTAAAATCTACCCGTTTTATCGTCCTCTGTTGCGCATAGCTGCTGTTCTTATTCCGGCGATGCTGGTGTTGGGAGGTTATTTATTTTATCAACACTCACAGCAGGAACAATGGATTACCGCTACTACCAATTACGGTGAAACCAAGCAAATTATCCTGCCCGACCAGTCGGAAGTATGGCTCAATTCGGGAACAACACTTCGTTATCCCAAGAGATTCAAGAATGGTACTCGCTCGATGCGCTTGGAAGGTGAGGCCTATTTTTCCGTTAAAAAAGATGTCAATAACCCTTTTATCGTGCAAACAGAACAACTTTCCGTTACGGTTTTGGGTACGAAATTTAATGTGAAAGCCTATCCTAACGACGAGAAAACGATTACTACATTGAATGAAGGAAAGATTGAAGTACAAACAAACTCCAATCAGTCCCGGATACTTCAACCGAACGAACAATTGATTTACGACAATCAAACATCGGATTTGACCGTTTCGACCGTTTCTGCCAACGATATTTGCGCATGGACAAGCGGACAACTGATTTTCTCGAATACTTCGCTGGAAGAAATTCTACAAACATTGGAACGGCGTTTCAACGTCAGGTTTGAAATTGATGAAAGTGTTCCCCTACAAACCAACTATACAGTTAAATTCTTGAAAAATGATAGCTTGGAACAGGTATTAAACATCTTGGGAGAGATGGACAGTCATTTCAGCTATCAAAAAGAACAAGAAACACATAAAATTAAATTCAACAATTAATGAGAACAAAAGTCCTTTCACTTATCCTTTTTATTTTCCCTGTTTGGGGAATAGCCCAAAACAACGCGATTACAATTCAAGTAAAAAACAGTTCGCTCGAAAAAATTATCGAACAAATCGAACAACAAACCGATTACAGTATTGCTTACAATCCGGCAGAAATCGACGTAAGCAAAAAAGTTTCCGTTTCATTAACGAGTGCGAATATCCATCAGGTGCTTACGCAAATGTTGAAAAACACCGGATATGAATATAAAATTGCCGGTTATCATGTTATCATTTCTCAAAAGAAATCTGATGATAAACCTTCTCCGGCTGTCTTCACGCAAACCGTTCGTGGGAAAATAGTCGATGCGCAGACTTCCCGACCTATCGAATTTGCATCTATCGTATTGGAAAATAACCCTGAGAAGGGAGCAACAACTGATAGTCTGGGTAATTTCCGGTTATCGGATATTCCGGTTGGACGACACGATTTCCGAGTAACTTTTGTCGGTTACAAACCTTTTCTATTAAAAGAAATTTTGGTTACATCATCTAAAGAAGTGATTTTGGATATCCCACTTCAAGAAAATACCGTTGCATTGAAAGAAGTAGTCATTACCCCTCAAGTCAATAAACAACAGCCTTTGAATCCGATGACCACCAATGGCGCACGCATGTTCAGTGTAGAAGAAGCGAACCGTTATGCAGGCGGAGGCAATGACCCCGCACGTTTGGTTACCGCTTTTGCAGGTGTTTCCGGAGGATTGAGTAGCAATGGCATTTCGATACGCGGCAATTCGCCGATGTTTTTGCAATGGCGATTAGAGGGCATGGAATCGGTTAATCCTACGCATTTTTCGGATGTTACCGGTATCGGCGGAGGCATCATCACTGCATTGAGTTCGCATGTGTTGGGTAATTCCGACTTTTTCATGGGTGCTTTCCCTGCCGAATACGGCAATGCACTGTCGGGTGTGTTCGATATACAACTGCGCAACGGAAACAACCAAAATTACGAACATACGGTGCAAATCGGTACGTTGGGCATCGAATTTGCATCCGAAGGTCCTTTCAAAAAAGGAGGGCAAGCGTCGTACCTGTTCAATTACCGGTATTCGACGATGGCAATTGTGGGCGATTTGTTTCCCGATTTGATTGGTGGAGCGGGGAATATGCGTTATTATCAGGATTTGACATTCAAAATGAATTTTCCAACAAAAAAAGCCGGTACGTTTTCGATTTTGGGGATGTGGCTTAAAAACCATTTTATGGATCATATATCGAAAGATGTAATGGAATTCGACTGGGATGAGATTGATGAGGATATTGAAGGTATAGGGGCTAACTCCGATTTTTGGCAAACAAAATCCGTTGGTGGATTCGGGCACCGGATTTTTATCGGCGAAAAGTCATATCTCAAAAGCGCTTTGGCCACCAATTATATCCAAAACAAAGCAATTGGAGAGCACATTTATCTGCGACACAATGCAGAAAAATTTCCTGCTTTTAACATGAAAAACACGAATTGGAATGTAGCTTTCAATACCTATTTGAATACAAAATTCAGCGCAGCACATACCAACCGTACAGGTATCAACGTAACAGGATTGTTTTTTGATATGGATTATTGGATGTATTCGGATAGATACAATCAATGGGTTTACCCTCCTCAGGGCGAAATGATCAATTTCATAAATAACGATGGCAGTTCGATGGCGTTGTCGGCATACAGCCAGTCGTCGTTCCGGCTGAACAGCCACCTGACTGCTAACGTTGGTTTGCATGGAATGTATTTCCGCCTCACCGAAAGAGCAGTCATTGAACCGCGTACCGGCATCCGCTGGCAAGCTCTCCCGAAACACGCATTCTCATTGGCTTACGGTAAACACAGCCGACGCGAAAATACGGATTATTATTTCATAAAAACACCCCAAACAGGCAACGAATTAGTCAACCGGCATTTAGATTTCGCCAAAGCGCATCACTTTATTTTGTCTTACGACTGGTCTGTTTCCGAACATCTTCGCCTGAAAGTAGAGCCATATTACCAACATCTCTACAATATTCCGGTGGAAAAAGGCAGTCATTTGTCACTCATCAACTACTACGATTTTTTGCAGATGCTTCCCAAGTTAGTCAACGAGGGAAAGGGAAAAAATTACGGCATTGATGTCACACTGGAACGTTACTTGAACAACGGTTATTATTACCTTCTGACCGGCACACTGTTCAATTCGCGCTACAGGGACGGTAACGGTGTATGGCGGAATACACGCCTGAACCGCAATTACATCGCCAATGCTTTGGGTGGAAAAGAATGGAAAATGGGGCGACAGAAACAAAATATATTGAGTACAAGTCTTCGTTTCACATTGCAAGGAGGAGAACGCTATATTCCTATAGATGAAGCCGCATCGATAAATGAACAAAAGCATATATACGACTATTCACGAGCTTACGAACCACAATACCCGGCCAGTTTTATAGGCCATTTTAACATTGGATATAAAATTAACCGCCAAAAACTGTCGCACGAGTTTGTCATGCAAATAATTAATTTCACAGGCAGTAAAGAGTATGGTTATGGTTACAATTACTTCAGATACGATCCATTGTGGGCGGAAACACATATTATTCCGAATATTTACTATAAAATAGAATTTTGATTTTTTAGTATTTCACCTCAAAATAATATTATAATTTAGTCGATACTAATAAATAAATTATTACTTTTGTGTATGAATTAATATAATACACTCATTATGAAACGAATACTATTTTTTGCTGTTGTCCTCTGTTTTTTACTTATTAGTCCGGTTAAAGCCGAAGAAAAGTATAACTGGAGTTCTTTGCCGGTAGGAGGTGCCGGTTTTGTTACGGGCATTATTACTTGCCCGCAGGAAAAAAACCTGATTTACGCCCGAACAGACGTAGGTGGTGCCTATCGTTGGATAGAAGAAACAAAATCGTGGAAACCCATCACCGATTGGTTGCCGGAAACGAAGGTTTCATATATGGGAGTCGAAAGTATGGCAATAGACCCGCAAGAGCCGAATAAACTTTATATGTATTGCGGAACTTCTTATTGGAATAATGGCTTAAGTGCTATTCTTTATTCCGATGATTATGGCGAAACATTTGTAGAAAGGGCCATCGTTACATCTCAATTTCCTGCCGACGGTAATGCCAACGGCCGCCAATCGGGAGAACGCTTAGCCATCGACCCGAACAAAGGAAATATTTTGCTTTGCGGCTCGCGCACGAGAGGATTATGGAAAAGCACGGATAGCGGTGCAACTTGGACAAGATTGGCCAATACAACTTTTCCGGATAACCGGAAAGTCGCTTTCGTTCAATTTATTCCCGGTTCGTCTACAGCAGGGAATGCTACTCCTGAAATCTATGTAGGATTGCAATATAAAGGAGGTAATAACTTGTTTGTAAGTACCGATGGCGGAGATTCATGGCAAGCTGTCGGAGGTCAGGAAACCACTTACATGACACACCGTTGCTTGCTTTCAAACGGTAAATTATATATCACTTATTCCGACTCGGAAGGACCGGACATGAGCGGTAAAGGTGCTGTCAAAAAATATGATTTAGTTGCAAAAACGTGGACAGATATATCTCCTACTAATTTTTCGTTCGGTGAAGTATCTGTCGACCCGACAAATCCAAGTAATCTTGTAGTAACCTCAGTTTCAATTTGGAAAATGCAAACATGGATTCCGAATCAGGAACCTACATGGGGCGACTACATATATGTTTCGGTCAATGATGGAGCAAGTTGGAAAAACTTGTTTGATCCGCTATCCGTTTCCTACTCCGAGCCTCTTATCGAATGGTTGAAAAAAAAGTCGCAATTGCATTGGGCAGGTTCTGTTAAAATTGACCCATTCAATAAAGATCGAGCTTTTATTATTTCCGGAAATGGAATTTATGTGACCGAAAATTTGTGGGATACAGAACCTGCTTTCAAAATGGCTGTTACTAATTTGGAAGAAACAGTTCCGAACGAGTTGGTAAGTTTGCCCGGTGCGCCTGTAGTAACCGTTATTGCCGACTACGACGGATTTGTTTATCACGACATTACGAAATTTTATGCAAGACATAATCCGGAAATAGGGCACACAACCGGATTGGGAGTTGCCGGCAAAAATCATAATGTGATGGTTCGCGTAGGAGAGAATCGATATTATCCTAATAATGATATTTATTTAAGCGAAAATTCGGGTGTAAGCTGGACTATGATTCCTAAACCCTCTACCGGTGGAAATAACGGTTGGTGTACGATAGGAGCCGACGGAAGATGTATTGTTGTTACGCTTTCGAACAGACTCCCTTTTTACACATTCGATAAAGGAGCGAACTGGACGGAAATGCCGGATATAACTGCCAATAATATCCGCTTTTTCGCTGATTATGAAAAAGAAGACGTTTTTTACGCTAATGTAAGTAATAATCTGCGCACCTATACTTACAACGCAACTGCCGGAAAATTTGAATATACATCTGTTGCCTTGCCGGGAGCATACAACAACCGGTTGACCATTGTACCCGGTATAGCCGGTGAAATTTGGTTTCCTCGCAACACCGGTGGCTTGGGCAGGATAACTAATGCACATACTGCCAATCCGACAATCACGACTATTCCTCTAAGTACTGTTACTTGCGTTGGTGTTGGAAAAGCTGCACCAAACAAAACCTATCCTTCCCTGTATATTTGGGGAAAACCGAATAGCGTCGACCCGACAGGATTATATCGTTCAGACGATGAAGGAGCGAACTGGATTCGTATCAATGATGATGAACACCAATTCGGTGGACCGGGTAATGCACAGTTCGTAAAAGGAGATATGAATGTTTACGGCAGGGTATATATGAGTACGGTAGGAAGAGGTGTTATTTATGGAGGATTAGACGAAGGAAACTCTCTTCCCGAAATCATCAAATCGAATCAAATAAAAATCTCGAAATCGAATGATAGAATAACGCTCGAAACTTCGGGCATTTACCCGTATAAAATATATGCTGTTTCCGGAATTTTAGTCGAAAAAAACATCTGCTATCAAACTCAAATAATCGGGCAAGCGTTAGTGCCGGGAGTTTATATTGTCAGCGTTGAAACTCCGTCCGGAATAGAAACAATGAAATTTATTAAATAGATTATGCTTGGAATTGTAATCACCTCAGGAGTTTTAGTTGTTCTTATTATTGCGACAATTGTTATTTATAATAAGTTGGTAAAGTATAAAAACCTGATGCAGGAAGCGTGGAGTGCAATCGATGTTTTCCTCAAAAAGAGGCACGAATTAGTACCCAAAAAAAGGCTATTCGCATTGTGAAAGATAAGAAATATACTTTGTACTCCATAGAGAGGAAAGATAATCTGAATAACCTGAAGTATGTAACATGGGGAGCAGCATTGGTATCGGCTCTCATTGTTCTTTATGTTATTATTACCGCGAATGTAACCCGTGCGGGAGGAATTTTCGTTTTAGTACTGTTCGTTTTATACGGAATATACGTCTATTTGATAAAAGCACCCAACGCTATTGCCTTGGATGTAGAAAATGAATGGGGGAAAAAATTCACCGACGTACTGAAACAGTTCAACTACGCCCCCGATTGGTATAATGGCAATGAGCCATTCTCTTCATCTAAATTTCCGTCGAGCTTTGCCAGCTCCTTTACTTCATCGGTCAGCAGTGCCCGAATAGACCCAACGTCTTCTTCTTCGGGCGGAAGTTGGAGTTCAGGAAGTAGCGGGGTTTTATTGAGTAATATCAATCTTTCCTTGCTGATAATCGAAAATTGCACCCTTGCAAATATTAAATGCTCCTTTTTTACGAAGTTTTACATAGCCATTATTCTTCAATGTTACCAAACTTCCAGACAATGCTTTGACATTGGCATTTAATATTTTCCCTCCGTCAATTACAAGATTGGCACCATTCATAACTATAATCATAGACGATGCATCCATTGATATTTGACAATTGTTGCTTACCGTTAGCGTGCCCGATTTTACAATAATGTCTCCGCAAATAGATTGAGAAGAACTCCACGTTGTATTCGATGTAATAAGAAACGGATCGCATATTTTGTAGTATTCTCCCGTATTGAATTGATCATGTCGCTCGCTACCCCACTCGATTCTATTCGGATTGCCGTTAGTTTGCCACATTTGAACTTTATCGCCTTTAGCAAAGATTAATTCATTCTTGCCATCGTTATCCACATCAGCCACACATAACATAAGATCGGTTGTTTCGTTGGGTTTCAACGGAAAACCTAACACTTTGGTTCCATTTTGTTTATAAGCATAAATATTCAGAATATTAGCAGACCCGAATATAATTTCAGCCTCATTGTCTCCATCTACATCAGCTAAAATAGGATTCATCATATTGGGCGTTAAACCGGGAACAGGGATTGTATTGACTAATGCTCCTGTATTATCCCATATTTTCACTTCGTTGACGCCTAAGGCAACAACCTTTAATTTTCCGTTACCATCCAAATCGCCTACAGCTATATCCTGAGAGCTCGAATTGTTCTGGTATGATATGGTTTGTGTTCCCCAACGGGTATCGGGTGTCCCGTCGGTATTGATAACGTATATTTTTCCTTGATAGGTAGAGCCTGTTTTGAGTGCTGAAGTGAGAATTTTCTTCTGTCCGTTTCCGTCTATATCTGCTACTACTACTGAACTACAGAAACGAAATCCGTTTCCGGCAATGCTATAGATGGGCTGTTGACCCGGTATGAAATCAGTGCCATCATGGTGCCATACATAAATGCCGTATTCATTACCTATAATGATCTCTTTATCGCCGTCTCCGTCCAAATCAGCTACAGCAATGGCTCCGTAAGTTTTGCTTACGGTTGGAATGGTGCGCAGCAGCGTTCCATCGGCATCAAAAATGGAAATTATATTGGCCCCGACGGAAAGGACCACGATCTCCATGGAACCATCGGGATTGTTATCAATATTAGATACAACGGCCCCTCGTATGTAGTTGCCCTGCACTACCCGGCTCCACAGGAGGTCGGGCTTACCGTTTCCGTCCTGGTCTTCAACACTGTAACAAAACAGCTTGTTGTTGGAGGTTTTTGTATTACGCGTAGGTACAATTACACTGTATCGTCCTTCTCGCCTTATGTCGGCCATGGCAGGAATAGCCCAGCCTGGATAACCCAGTTCGGCAAAACCACTGTAAGTAGTTACATTATTGTCAATATCATACAATTCATTCCCTTCGTAGTCTAATCCTACAAGCCACCCCTTTTCTTCTCCCAAGTAGGTTATGGCAAACAATTCTTTTTTCCCATCTAAATTGACATCAGCAACATTGACACCAGACCTGAATCTTCCGATACTTGCATCAAGAGTAATAGGGTAGAGGTATTTCTGCGGGTAGGATGTCCATGTTAAAATACGTTCAGCATCGCCTTCCATCCCCGAAGATGATACGGCTGTTACCTTATAATAATATTTGGTAAGCGCACTCAAATTATTTGCATCGTCGAAAAAGCGAAAGGAAACCGGTGCGATATTCAATCTGACGTAATTACCTTCCATATCGTTGGCTCCAACATTGCAGCGGTAAATATTATATCCGGAAACATTTGTCGCGGTGTTCCACGTTAAAGTAATATTTCTTTCATCTGCCGAAAAATCCAGTCCGCTAATATTGCCCGGTTTGTTTAGATTAAAATTGTTGAAAGTCCACTCTTTTTCGTAAGTATTTTCAACTTTTAAAGTAAAATTGAGATTGGGAGCAAAGAGAAGCGGTATATGAAGGGTGTTTGAAAGTTGAGTTTCCTGATAGTCGATTGTGGGAAAAGTAACGGCAATTGAATCGCTGTTATAATACAGATAGCCGTTCAGGTCTGTTGCCGGAGCTTTACCCATATTTTGCAGTTCTATTTGCATATCAAAACCGGAACTGGTGGAATTAGTAATTATTTTGTTGCGTTGTTGCAAGTCGGATGCAAAAACGTCGATATTGAAGGATTTTCTCCATACTCCTTCCTGTGCTGTCATTTCCAATTCAAAAGTAACCGGATTAGGCGAATTGCTTAATGTCTCGTGCATATCCTTGTCGATTTGGTAGAAAAACGACTCCACAATTGACTCTCCCGGCGGAATATCAGGGGGAAAACTAATTATAGGTGAGAAATTGGGAATAGGAATAATATCAATTGAATCAGAATTACGGCTAAGGTTGACAGAAACACTATTTGCCGTAGTCATACCATTGTTTTTGATAACTACCTGTAATTCTATTGTTTCTCCTGCATCGTTTTTGCCGTTTCCATTGCCGAAACTGCTTGGACCAATGGGGATATGGATAAAGCCTCCACCAACGTCGGGGTCGTTATCTATAAACTCAATGGATTCGACGAAAAGATTTGGTTTTCTTGAGGTGTTAACCCGGATGCTGTCTTCTTTGGGGAAATAGTTGTGGGCGGTTACGGTAACATGCATATTTCCTTTGGTTTCCGGCGTTACATCAAAAGTGTGAGTGCCGTTGAGAACCTTGCGGGTTTCATATACTTCCGTGTCTTTCCAGATGCAGATTCTTGCAGTGTCGCCTGCTGCAAGCCCGTTAACCGAAACACTTATGTTTTGTGGGCCGGTCGCAACGGTGGTGTTGGAGGTTATGTGGGCGTTTAAGGGTTGAGGGGTGCTTGTCCAGACTTGCATTTCGGGGTCACCAAGGAGATGGAGGCGCCATTTTCCATCTGAAGTTTTTTCACATACATTTTGATAAGCACTTCCAATATCATATCGTCCTAAACTTGGATGATTTGTAGTAGTATAAATTGCATCCGAAAAATCTTTAACTTGGTAATGTTCACTTTGCCATCCAACATCTGTATTTCCAATAAATGTAACACCTCCACCATTTGGATTCATTATATAGTGCTTGGCAATGCAGTCATAAGCAAAATTGGCAGGATTGCACCCACTGGAAAACATAATTTGATAAGAAGTCCCATTTGTTAAATTATCCATGTCCGGTTTGATAATATTTTGTCCTTTATCTTTACTGGAAGTACCCATACCGTTTGCTCCGGAATGATCCATGTGATAAATGAAATGAAATTTTCCAATACCATAGTTCGCCCCTGTATTTAAACATGACAAGAAATTATTACGGTTTAATTCTATATGATCATTCCCTCCCGCCGGACATGGTATTACTGTGTACTTTGGATCAGGGATACAAGCAGCATTATCACAAATAAACTTTTTATTAATAGTTCCCGGCACATAAGAAGATACATAACTTTTTATATTTGAATGAAAAAAGTTTGTCAGACCACTGGCAGGATCGGACTTATTTACATATTCCATGTAAGCATCTGCGTAAAGATTGTTTTTCAAATAATTCAAATCTCCTAAACCATTAGCCTTTTCGTATGCTATTACTTTATTTGTGTAAGTTGTTACTTCCTGAGCATTACTTACAGGAATCCTGCCAAGAAGATTTATTATTGATGTAGAAGTACTCCCATTAAACACATTACCGATGTAAACACTCCAAGGATTAGAAGCAGAAATAGAATAATATCTATCAGAGGGATAAGATAATGATGGTTTACTTACTCCTTTAATTAATCTTGATGGTACTATATTTATATCACCTCCCAATAGCACATACAATCCGGCACCCCATCTGCTACAAGCATTAATAAGGTAATTCTTAATTTTTTCTTGTAAGTCACTACCTGAATAATCAGTATTAATTTCTTCAGTTGTTACAATGACAGTAAAGATTCCCTTTTTTGTTTTCCAATCTGCCAAGGTTTGAAAATGTGGTTTCAATGCATTATTAGTAATAATAATGTATTCCGGTATTTGCTCGTCCATAACAGAAATAGCTTGGGAACGTAAACCTGCTTTTTCATCCGTAGCAGATGAAAAGTCATATATAATCGTTTTTCCTTGTATCACTTTTTGAACTTTTGTATCATAATCATCCACAGCCCCTGGATTTTCCACACAGAATTTGACATTTTTTTTGTTCAATTCATAGCGATACAAACTTTGAGTTTGCATGGCAAATTCATTACTTCCCGTTTGTTTGGTATTTATTGAATAGTCAATGGTAAAATCAAAATTACAGATATACAATTCTTTTGTTTGAGGGATATATTCAACAGGATACGACCGGACAGTTATAATACGATAGCCTAGATAAATGTCATCCGATATAATTTCTGCTTGTTTATTCGGATAAGGCATGGAAGAATCATAAATAGCAGGATCGGGCAACCTGAAATCACCGATATCATCATTAAAGGAAACAGGTATCGGTGGTTGAACCGGATAAATATAGTAAGTTCCTGCTAATTTTAGCTTACTCAAACTATTGATATTGATTCCATTTATTTGAGCATCTATGGGAATGACAAATGACTGGATATACACAGGCAGTTCCGGATGCCCGATAACGTCTGTTGTATAAAACACTCCATCTAAAGATATTCTATCATATTCGCCTTCCCTCACCATATTTAAATCGGGCTGTTTCGTAGTCACGTTTTTTGAAATTTGTCCGGCTACAGAGAAACAAACTCCTATCCAAATAGTTATAAAAAATATAATTCGTTTCATTATTCAACTATTTAATCATTATTTTTCCGGTTTTCACAATCTCCCTACCTTTTTGTACTTGGTATAAATAAATACCTTTTAATTGATTAATTGAGACTCCTTCTTTACCTGATTGTAACCTTTTCTGTAAAATTAACTGTCCTATCGGAGAAAACAATTTCAATTCACAAGGGAAAACCGACGATTCACCTTGAATTCGGATGCTATTGTTTTCATAAAATACATTTATAAGCGACATTTTCACTTCTGCAATATCTACCACATTGCCACAGTAGCCCCATTGAGAAGCTAATTCAGGATTGAAAAAAGAAATAACATCTTCTTTGGCAAAAGCAATAAGGTAATAAGAATCACACTCACAGTTAACAAAGCCCCGGGTAGGGAAATCAAAACCATTCACACTCCCAATTCCTTCAATCCACTCATCCCCTTCTATCATAATTCGTTTTCTTCGTTCTCCATTATACAGATAAACACTATCTACTTTCGAAACAACAGGTTCGTGTAAGATATATCCGCTTGGCGCATCGGAATAAATTATATCTCCCTCTTTAACTCCAAAATCATATAACAAATACTCTTGCTGTAGGGATCTGTCAAAGGCATAAATCTTTTGATTTTCCTGCCGAACAGCAACAATTGGGAACGAATAATAATTATAAGAGTCATAAAATTTCCGGTAATTCATCTCATTGATCAGAGTATCGCCTTGTAAATGACTTGTACTTGATATATCTTCAAACCAACTTTCAAAGATGCTTATGTGAGCCTTATACGACCAACAACTTTTTTCTCCAAAATAAGAATCTGTATCTTGTGGCGGACTGTTTTTTTGAGAAAGAAGGAGTAGCGTAGAGGCCACAAAAAACAGAATGAATAAATATAACTTTTTCATAACTGTATCTTTTATTTCGTTAATATCATTCGTTTCGTATCCACCTCTTTACCATCCACAATAAGAGCATACAAATATATTCCGGCAGCTAATTCCGAACCGGAAATCAATTGTGAACCTTCGCCTCGTAGCATAATCCGAATTTGCTTGATTTGGGTTCCTTGCAAATTATAAATACACAATTGAGCCTTTTTGATGTTTTCGGGAATATAAAATCTAATTTCTGTATTTTGATTAAACGGATTGGGGGCATTTTGAAATAATTTGCATTGAGCTATTACTGTATCGGTAATTCCGGTTGTTTCTGTTTCGTTAGTAGCAGAACGAAGGGAAGCATCAGGTAAAACAATACTTTTCAACATCCCAACTTCTACCTGTAATTCCTGAATCTGAGATTGCTGTTCTTTAATGGCTTCAACCAATACTGCAATAAGTTCTGTGTATGCAATACCTTTTGTTCCATCTGTTTGTGTTTTTACAACTTCGGGAATAACTTTTTCCACATCCTGTGCTATAAATCCTATTCTTGGCATTTCAATTTCTGCATAGATTTGTTTTTCTACTTCAGGTGCAGGTTTTTCAGAAGCAGCATCCCACATATCCGAATCTCCATCTTTAGCAACATCTTCTTTAAAAATAAATGGAGTTTTAGGCCTTAATTTATTTTGATAAGTAATACCTTTTAAACTCAATATTTTATTCAAAGGAGATTCAATTTCCCGAATATCTTCTTTAAAAGATATATCCGAACCATTAACCAATTGCCCTTTTGCCCAAACATCCCCGCTTCCATATACATAAAAATTAGAATACTGGCCAACCCCATGCACATTATAGAGAACGACATGAGATTTAGTTGTTAGATTCTCAACTTGTGTTACTGTAACACTGCCATAATTAAAAGGATATTTTTCCGTTATCCTACATGCAGATCTGTCAACTGTTAAAACATTTATATTTGCACTAGAAGCAGTTGTATTCCCGATTACGAGATTACCATTGCTTGTTACTTCAACTTGAGCATAAATACTATTGCATAACAGCAACAGTACAAAAAATAGGTTTGTTTTTTTCATGGGATTCATTTTTTAAGATTAATAATAAAAAATTACAAACCAAAGTTATGATAAAAATATTCATCGACCAAAAAAATCAAAAAATAAATTCGAAACTCGAGTTTTTTAAATCACTGATTTACAAATGTTTAAAAATTGCATTTCAACAAAATTCGAAACTTTTAATAATCGAATGAGGGGGGGGTAATTTTTAAGTACGTTTTAATACATGTTTTTAAGTCAGACTTTAGGGAAAAACTTGCAGAAATGAAAAGTTTTCGTAATTTTGCATTTCCGAAAAGCAGACAAAAATAAAAAGTTTTCGGAAATGTATGTTATGATAAAAAGAGAAACATATTTATCGCAATTGCGGGAACTGAAAGATGTTCAGATAATTAAAATAGTGGCAGGAGTACGCCGTTGCGGGAAATCCACTCTTTTTGAACTGTTCAAAAACGAATTACTATCAGAAGGTATATCATCTTCCAATATTCAACATTACAACCTTGAAGAACCGGAAAATACAGGTTTCGAACATTGGCGCGATTTTTATTTTCATATAAAACACTCGCTTTCAGACAAAGGAATGAATTATATTTTCCTCGACGAAATTCAAATGCTCGACAATTTCGAACGCTTACTTGACGGACTGCACATTTTGAAAAATGTGGATTTGTATGCAACAGGGAGCAATGCTTATTTGCTTTCGAGTGAATTGGCAACCATTCTCACAGGGCGTGCAATTACGATAGAAATGTATCCTTTTTCATTTGCAGAATATGTTGAATATCAAAAAATTGTCAAACCAAGTGACAATGATTTGGTTAATTATCTACAAACAGGTGGTTTTCCGCAAGCTTTAGAATTGCTTAATATTAGCCATTCCGCTTATGAAAATTATCTTAAAGGGCTGTATTCAACAATTTTAGAGAAGGACATAAAGCCACGAAATGCGATTTACAACGAAGTAGCATTTGAAAATCTTTTGCGTTTCTTGTCTGATTCTATAGGCAATCCTGTTTCAGCAAACAGCGTAGCCAATTATTTTATTCATACTAAAGACAATATTGAGGACAAAACAGTAAGTCGCTATATTTCAATACTTAATAAGTGTTATCTTTTTTATCATGCTAATCGTTTTGATTTGAAAGGTAAGAAAATACTGAAAACTCAAGGCAAAGAATATATTGTTGATACCGGTTTTCGTAATGTTCTTTTAGGAAGGGAAAATCTTTCGGATTTGGGACATATTCTCGAAAATGTAGTTTATTTTGAACTTTTGCGACGCAAAAATAACGTTTGGATTGGCAAAAATGCCACCCACAAAGTTGATTTTGTAGTGAAAGACACAAACGGCTACGCGCATTATTATCAGGTTTGCCTCACAATGCGCGAAGAAAGCACTCGCGAACGAGAACTTTCTGCTTTTATGAATTTGAAAAATCACCACCCGAAAACCGTTATTTGTCTTGACCCTGAAGAGCCAACCTACAATGGCATTGTGCAAAGAAACGCAACAAAATGGCTATTAAATTTGTAAATTCTCACAATCTACCGCCGATTTTATTTTGTTTCCTTTGGTATTTCCAAAGCTGATAGGAGTTAATCAAGTTTTGCCACACAACATAAGACGCGGGAGCAATGGCCACCAGCGGATTAAAAAAAGTATCGGCCATCCAAATAGCGAGAATAGTGTTTTTTTGTCCGAGTCCCTGCCCCCCGACAATCCGGTTATTATGCTTTTTGCCGATAAACCAACCTATTGAAAATTGGAGCCAACAAATAACTGCTGCGCCTCCGGCAACCCAAAGGATATGCACAATGTTTGCAGGATCGTCTTCTAATTTCTGCAACAGCTTTGAAGTAGTATTTGCCATTACAATAGTTAAGGCTATTGCCCAAAGCCAAAAGGAATATATTTGTTTATCGTATATCTGGCGATGTACTCGAGGAGCGACTTTTTTCAGAATAAGCGCTAAAATAAGAGGACCCACTAACAAAGGCAACACCTTGGCACAAATGATTAAGAACGAATGAATAAAACTCAAATCTTCGCCCAAACCATGCGCACCGATAGCTGAAAAAATACCCGGAGCCAAAAAAGCAACCGAAAGGGTGCTAAGTATGCAATATACGGCCATGCTTGCAACATTTCCTCCCAGAAGGCCGACAATAACTGCAGAAGCTGCCGCGGCCGGAGCCAATACGCAAATCATAGTACCTTCGGCTAAATCAGAATTGAAAGGCTTAAGGAGAAAATAGATCAATAAACATCCGACAAACTGCACACAACCCATCCATAAATGAAGGGGAGTAGGCCGGAGATTTCGAAGTGACACCTTGCAATAAGTAATCAACAGCATGGCAAAAAGAAAATACGGTGTCATAAAAGACGCTTTGGCAATGAAGTTGTGAAAAACAATACCTGTAATCATACAGATAAAAAGCGCATTGGCCTTAAAGAACTTCAGGGATTTACTAAGCATTTTTTACTTATCAACTAATTGCCACAAAAGTACGTTTTTTCATCTATGTTTACTATCTTTGCGGCACTTTATTAAAAATTAAGACAAAGATGAAAAATTATAAATTGGTAAATAATTTATTGGGTTGGTCTACATTTGTCGTTGCTGCAATCACTTATCTGATGACAATGGAGCCAACAACAAGCTTTTGGGATTGTCCGGAGTTTATTGCTTCAGCGTACAAGCTTCAAGTTGGTCACCCTCCCGGAGCCCCTATTTTTATGTTAACTGCCAATTTATTTACTCAGTTCGCTTCCGACACAACTCAAGTTGCAGTTATGGTTAATGCCATGTCGGCATTATTCAGTGCCTTAACAATACTTTTCCTGTTTTGGACAATTACTCATTTAGCCCGAAAAATCGTTGCTCCCGAAGGAAATCATAAGGGAGAAGGGATTAATTTAGGACAAATGATAATCATTATGGGTTCGGGACTTATCGGGGCTTTAGCTTATACTTTCTCTGATACATTTTGGTTTTCTGCCGTTGAAGGAGAAGTTTACGCTTATTCGTCGTTGATGACGGCATTGGTTTTTTGGTTAATTCTCAAATGGGAAAATGTAGCCGATGAACCTCATTCCAACCGTTGGCTGATTTTGATTGCTTACATAATAGGTTTATCTATTGCCGTTCACTTGTTGAACCTGCTTTGTATTCCTGCTATTGTTTTGGTTTATTATTACAAAAAATATCCGAATCCCAATTTGAAGGGGTCTTTGGTTGCTTTGGCGATTTCATTCGGAATCATTGTCGCTATTCTTTTCGGATTGGTACAAGGCTTGGTAGAAGTCTGCGGATGGTTCGAATTGTTATTCGTGAATGTATTCGGAATGCCTTACAACAGTGGTGTTATCTTTTATGTTATCCTTATTTTTGGTCTTTTGGTATGGAGTATTCGGGAAACCATGCAGCCAACTCCCAACGAATTACGGGTGAAAATATCTTTTATCCTGACCGTTGTTTTATTGGGTATTCCTTTTATTGGTTCCGGTCATATTTTGGGTGTCATTTTGATTGTAGCATTGATAGTGTTCATGTTTTGGAAAAAAACCAATCCTGTAGTATTGAATATGATTCTTGTCGGTTTGTTTGTCATGACCATCGGATATTCTTCTTACGCACTGATTATGATTCGTTCATCGGCCAATCCTCCGATGGATCAAAATTCACCCGAAGACATTTTTACACTGGCCGGTTATTTGGGTCGTGAACAGTACGGTGATACGCCTTTGTTGTATGGCGAAACCTATGTTTCGGAAGTAAAACGTGAGGCCGAAGGAAATATGTGTGCACCGGTTACCAGAGATGGAGGTCCCGTATGGACGCGAATCATCAAGGAAAAAGATACGGACAGAGACCGTTATTTTGTTTCCATGAGGAAAACGAAATACGTCAATGTCGAGGAGTTGAATATGCTTTTCCCGCGCATGTATAGTAAAGATCCGCGCCATATTCAAGCCTATAAAGAATGGGGCAATATTGAAGGAAAACGTGTTGAATTTAGGAATTGCATTGACCCGAAACGGCCAAAAGATTCCGGAGAAATTCAAGCCGTAAAAAAACCCACATTTGCCGAAAACCTCCGCTTTTTCTTCAATTATCAGGTGAATTTCATGTATTGGAGATATTTCATGTGGAATTTTTCCGGACGACAAAATGATATACAAGGACAAGGCGAAGTTTCTAACGGCAACTGGATTACCGGCATTAAATTTATAGATGAACTCATGGTCGGGCCGCAAGATGATTTACCCGACGATGTTGCAAAAAATAAGGGACATAATACTTATTTCATGTTGCCTTTGTTGCTGGGAATAATCGGATTGCTGTATCAGGCATTATTCTGTGGAAACAAAGGAATTCAAGGCTTTTGGGTCGTATTTTTCCTTTTCTTCATGACCGGATTAGCCATCGTGCTTTATCTGAATCAAACCCCACTTCAGGTGCGTGAACGAGATTATGCATATGCCGGCTCGTTCTATGCGTTTTCTATCTGGATAGGATTGGGCGTAGCAGGAATTTCAAAATTACTGACTCGCTATGCAAAAATGAATCCTGTAGTTGCAGGCGCTCTTGCCACTGTTCTTTGTGCGTTTATTCCTGTGAGAATGGCTGCCGAAAACTGGGATGATCATGATCGTTCCCGCCGGTTTGTTGCCCGTGATTTCGGTTACAATTATTTAGTAACTTGCGCACCGAATGCAATTATATTTACCAATGGAGATAACGATACTTTCCCGCTTTGGTACGGACAAGAAGTAGAAGGATTCCGGACAGATGTACGGGTTTGTAATCTGAGTTACCTGCAAACAGATTGGTACATCGGCCAAATGAAACGTCAGGCCTACGAATCGGAGCCGTTACCCATCAGTTGGACACGAGGAGAATATTTACAAGGTCGTCGGGATGTAGCTTACATATATGAAATGATGGACAAACCTGTCGATGTAGGTCAAATACTTGATCTAATCAGGTCGGGAGATGACCGGCTAAGCAGGATGGCCGGATTCAGGGAACAAGTGGATATTATCCCATCGAAAAGACTTTCCATACCGATCGACGCAGAGGCTGTTATCCGGTCGGGACTTGTAAAAGAGAAAAATGCGGATTGGATTCCCGAAGAATTTTTAATCAACTTAGGGAACAGAAAATACATCGCCAAGCATGAAATGATGATCTTGGAGATGTTGAGAAACAACACAGATTGGAGCCGTCCTATTTATTATGCGGTTACCGTAGGTTCCGACCAATATTTGAACATGAAAGATCATTTCCGTCAGGATGGTATTGCTTACCGCATTATGCCATATAATGCAAAAGAAGTAGATAATACGGTTGGTACAGAGGAAATGCTCGATAACATGATGAACAAATACCGTTGGGGAAATGTTGCCGACCCGAAAATTTATTTAGATGAAAATGCGCTGAGGATGTGCAAGACATTCCGGTCGTTGTTCGGTACACTTTCCGATGCATTAATCAACGAGGGTAGAAATGAACAAGCCGGGCAAGTGTTGGATTATAGCGTAGAAGTACTTCCTCCTACAACGGTTAGATATGATTATTCGGCGTTAAGCATAGCTTCGGGATATATGAGGATAAATCAAAACGAGAAAGCAATTGCTATTTACGATGAGATTGCAGGACACTCGATGAGAAATTTGAATTGGTATTTCAGATTGACGAATCCAAATCATTTCAGGAGTGTTTTTGCGGCTATCGACCAAGATGTATATGTCATGCACGAAGTTCTGTCGGCACTTCATCAAATCGATCCGGAGTTGGCCGAGAAATATCTGGAAGAATTTAGTATGTATTATTCACAATACATGCAAATTATGAAATCTAATCAGGGCCAAAAACAAGTCTCTCCGGAGAATAGATAATGTTGAGTAAAGAATAACAGAGTAACTGAATGTATGTTTATTGAGAGGCCGCCTAAAATCTATCGGATGTTATTCCCGGGTGCGATTTGGAGAATCAACCAATCGGAAAAATGTGTGTATCTCACATTTGATGATGGACCTGTACCCGAAATCACATCTTGGGTGTTAGATTTGTTGGATAAATACAATATCAAAGCTACGTTTTTCTGCGTTGGAGATAACGTCAGGAAATATCCCGAAACGTATCAACAAGTACTCGATCGAGGACATCTTGTCGGAAATCATACATTCCATCATAAACAAGGAATCAGCAGCCGGACAAAGAATTTCGTGTTGAATGCCGCTTTAGCTGCCCGCTATATCGACAGTAAACTGTTTCGTCCGCCACACGGTCACATGCGTTTCATGCAAGTTCTCAAACTGAGAAAAGATTATAAAATCATCATGTGGGATGTCGTAACCCGCGATTACAGCCGGTATCTAAACGCAGAACAGGTTTTCCGGAATGTAAAGAAATATACGCGCAATGGTTCTGTGATCGTATTTCATGATTCTATCAAAGCAGAACCTCGTATGAAAGAGGCGCTTCCCAAATCTATCGAATGGTTGCTCGAACAAGGATATACTTTTAAATTAATTGAAAATTGAAAATTATTTTCTTATTAGCGAGCCGTGTATAATGCGAAGAATAAGAACATAGCGGCCATGAATTGTGTATATAACTGTAAAACCTTTATAGCTAACAGTCCGTGCATTCATCCCATAACGAAGTACATCTTGATAAGTGGATATAGCGTAAACAGTGGCATAAATTTCAAGACCAGTTATACAAGCATAAATACCACGCAGGAAATTTTCAGCAGCAAGAGGGGCAAACAACATCTGCTCAATGTAATCATACACTTTTTCTATGTCAAGTTTGGCTCTTTTTGACAATTTTACAATGTTAAGTTGAGGCCAAGCCGTTTGTATGCAAGTTCTTCCATGTGAACCTTGAACTCTTCAAGCGTAACAAGTTCTTCTTCAGACAGAGGTAATGGCATATTGTCGAGCTCGTTTACTGTCCGTACAACAGGCGGATGGTCTTTGATGTCGTTAATTAGTATGGTCGCCACGCTTAATTATTTTTTAGATTACAGAGCAAAGGTAGAGAATAATTACGAATTATACAATCATCATTACTAATGGTTATTACTATTTTTTCTACCTTTATCGCAAAAATAAAACATGTTTTCCTCTCTAATCAAACAAAAAGCATTGCAGTTAGGATTCGAAGCCTGTGGTATTTGCAAGGCCGAATTCACCAATGAACATGCCGAATATTTACAAGAATGGCTCGACAAGGAATATTACGGAGAAATGTCTTACATGAACAGAAATGTAGAAGTGCGTTCCGATTCGTCCTTGTTGATGGAAAATGCTAAATCTGTTATCGTTGTTGCCCTTAACTATTTTCCCGAAAAGAAACAGCATCCTGATGCTCCACAATTTGCTTACCATGCTTACGGCAAAGATTATCATTCGGTTGTAAAAGAGAAATTGCAACAACTTTACAACTATATTCATCAAGAACGGTTCCCTGTTAACGGTAGAATTTTCTGCGATACCGCTCCTCTTTTGGAAAAATATCATGCACAAAAAGCCGGATTGGGTTGGATTGGCAAAAACACTCAACTCATTATCCCCGAAAAAGGTTCGTTTTTCTCTTTAGGAGCAATTGTATTAAACTGCGAATTAGATTACGATACACCCCAAGAAAACAAATGCGGAAACTGTCGCAAATGTATGGATGCTTGTCCGACACAAGCGATTGTCGTTCCCGGATTATTAAATGCAACCCGCTGTATCTCTTATCTTTCTGTCGAAAATAAAAGTATGTTGGGAAAACCATTGCCCAACAATCAAATATATGGCTGCGATATTTGCAACAAAGTATGTCCTCACAACCAACAAGCTAAAGCAACTACGGTTGAGGGATTCAAGCCTTCCGATGCTTTCCTGAATTTAACAAAAGAACAAATCCTGCAAATGGATGAGGATACTTTTAACGAGATTTTCAAGGAATCGAGTGTTAAAAGAGTTGGGTTGGAAGGGTTGAAGAGAAATATATGCACCGACCAAACTCCACAGGTTAAAACCTATGGTTATTCAAATGCTGTCCTACGGACAGGTTGCTCGTAGAGCGATATGTGATTAACCGCAGGTTTTAACCTGTGGAGTTTGACCTGTGGGGATTTAGAACCGGAGATTTAAATCTACCCCCAACTGCATGGGTTTACCTCTTTGAGCCAATTTATTGCCCATTGACTCGAAGTAAAAGGTGGCATATTTTTCATTCAAGATATTTTTCATCCAAAAAGCCAAACCGAAATTACCTTTTGATAAAGATGCTTTGGCATTGAGAACGCCATAAAAATCTTGGTAAACATCGTTAGCCTCTGTCCAATAAATGCGTCCGGCTGCATTATACCAAGCTTGTAGGCTAAAGCTGTCAATCCACTTTTTATTGAAGTTTTTATTATAAGCAGCGGTCAATGAAAGCGTATTTTGAGGAGCGAACGGCACATAATTTCCGTTATAACCAAGCGTATCGTTTTTGAAAGTCGCACGAGTATAACCATAATTAGCAGTTAAGCTGAAATTTTCCGATAAATATGCGGATAATGAAATTTCTCCTCCGAAACTTTCGGCGCCGGCAGCATTGTTGACGATGCGTCCCATTGTAGCCATTTGTGTTAATTGAACATCTCTCACATCAATATAAAATCCGGCTAACTCTGCATAAAGAAAATCTTTGATTATTTCTCCTTTGAAACCTATTTCATAATTCCAACTGTATTCGGGTTTATAATAAGCGTCTTTGACTGAAAGCACTTTCGTTTTATCAAAAGTAGGATCGTATTTTTCTCTGAAAGCACTTCGCGATAAATCAGCAAACATATTTACATTATATCCTCCTGATTTGTAGCCATTAGCAACAGATGCGTAGATGTATTTGCTTTCGTCGAACGCATATTTTAACGCCAATTTAGGTAAGACTTTTGTATAATCGGTCGATAGATTTCCCTGCATAGTCGTATCAAGTGTCACAGGTCTGGCCGGCATCATCGGTGCCATTGAATTTCTCATATCCGTGTTTATCAACATCGAAGATTCGTATTCCAATTTTGCCTTTTCATAATCTACACGGATTCCGGCAGTTACAGACAATCCATCCACAAAAAGGTTATTGTAGGTCGACTGATGAAATAATGCTACTCCATAAGAAGGCGTTTCAAAATTACCGGGAATGGTAACTGTTTCATCTTTAATAGTGAATATCATTGGCCCTTTATTAATCATCGGTTCAAGCATATTTTTAACGCCATACTCACCGAAAGTAGTCGGAGTATTCGTATTCAGTTTGTTATAAAATCCCATGATCCCATACGACCATTGGAGATTTTTACTGTTATTTGATTTTATATTAATTTCCTCTGAAAAAGAATGTTGCCGTTGTTTTTGATTGATTGAAAAAATGCTCAACGGTGAATAGTCCGTATCCATTTT
>Ga0209628_10000387_pt1 | contig 26620 bp, 11 predicted proteins | sample TergutCu122P4_FD_187285 | JGI IMG/M metagenome (GOLD analysis project Ga0209628, IMG submission 187285) | Cubitermes ugandensis P4 segment gut microbial communities from Kakamega Forest, Kenya - Cu122 P4 (SPAdes) (version 2) | ecosystem: Host-associated > Arthropoda: Insects > Digestive system...
ATTTGGAAGTTTCCGGCAAACTATTAAATCCCAACGGGCAGGAAATAAGCGCTTTCTCCACCGTACATCAAGGTATGGGTATTTTTTCTTTTGTTCCGGAAGAAGGAAAATACAGAGCGGTAATCACTTATCAAAACAAGAATTATAACTTCGATTTGCCTGTTACGCTTCCAATGGGTTATACGATGCAACTCAACAATTTTAGAGACGATAAGTTGAACATTCAAATCGACAAGACACCCGGTTTAAGTGCGGAAATTTTGGGATTGTCCATTACTTGCAGAGGCAAACTCTGCTATTTCGACACGCTACGGGTAGATACGGAAACTTGGAAGTCGGTAATCCCCAAACAGGCATTACCCGAAGGCGTTCACTGCATAAGCTTGTTCAACGAACGGGGAGAAGTTTTATCCGAGCGACTGTTTTTCGTCAAGCAACCGCAAGAAGTATTCTTAACTCACCAACAGAATAAAAAACGCTACAACCCGGTGGAAGAAATCCGCTTGGATTTTGCAGTTACCGACAAAGACGAGCAGCCGGTAACAGCCGGTTTTTCCGTATCGGTTCGAGACGCCTCTTCATCTCCGGTTGGCGCTTATGAAGACAATATGTACACTAACTTGCTACTAAGTTCTGACTTGAAAGGTTATATTGAACAACCGGCTTATTACTTCGAGTCGAACGATAATACCCGCAAATACGCATTGGATTTATTGATGATGACTCAAGGCTGGCGAAGATACGCATGGAAACAATTGGCGGGAATCAACCCTCTTGAAATCAAGCATCACATCGAAGAAACACTGATGATTAAAGGAAAAGCACTGAACCTCAACAACTCGAAACCGCAAAGCAATGTTATGTTGAGTTGTTTCTTTATGAAAGACAGTCTGCCCGGAATAAGCGGCGAAGGGCAAACAGCAGCCGACGGCAGCTTTGCTTTCCTCTTAAACGATACCCTAAAAGGCGAATGGGACTTGACGCTGCAAACCTATAAGCCCGGAAAGATGCTGAAAAGCCGCATTTTGTTAGACCGTCAGTTTAGTCCGCCGGGCAAGACTTACTTTCCCCGGGAAACCGTCAATCAAGATACAATCAGATTCTACAACGAGGAAGACGAAGATTTGGAAGAGGAAGATAATGAAGAAGATACAGAACCTGAAGACGGGCGCAAAAGAAGCATCAACGAAGTGCAACAATTGAAAACGGTAACGGTAAAAGCGCGATGGAAACCACGGTCAAGTTATCCCAACGATATTTATCGTGTGAATAGGGATATGGATGCAATAATAGACCAGGAAAAACCCCCTCCTGTAACCATTGCCGATTATTTAATGAAAAATGACAACGGATTTCATATTAGATTTAGCGGCAAACCCGGACCAGCGCCCCTTTTTTATGACAACAAAAGTGTTTCTCTTTTTTTTGGCACTCAAAGCAACCTCAGTTTCAATCCTAATGATCCTAATTTATTTACCAATAGCAACGCTTTTCATCATGCTTTTGATCGTGAGCCTCGTTTTCATGGGGTTCTTGATTTATTGACCGACATCAAAAGAGTTGAGTCAATTTCCGTTTACAGAACACTACCAAATAACCCAAAATCTGTCGCTGTTTATGTCCAACTAAAAGGTAGAGATGATGCAAGAAAATACAATGACTTTCCAAAGGGAACGCGGCTCACACAATTCGAAGGCTATTCATACACAAGGGAATTTTCCAAGGTGGTAGCGCCGGAAATATTACCGGCCACTGCGGATTTTCGCCGCACTTTGTATTGGAATCCGGATGTAAAAACCGATGCCAACGGAAAGGTATCATTAGAATTTTTCAACAACTCCAATGCAAGCAATATTCTCATTAATTGCGAAGGCATGACGGAAAACGGGAAGGTAATAAATATGCAAAACTATTAACTGCTGTGTCAAACTTTTTAAAATAATTTTTAATAAATTTAATGTATATGAAAAAGACAATTTTAATTTTAGCGGTTTCGCTTTTTGTTGCCAATGCGCACTCTCAAAACAATACGCAAAATGAGTACGAAGAATGGAAATCTTCGCAAGAAGAATTCACAAGTTTTGATATTAGCAAATACATTACGCCCGATATTGTGCGAAATCAATTAGATATTAATTTAAATTTGCATTCCGATTATTCACGCTCGAGCGATGATAGTAAGTATTCAACGAGTGAGTCTTCAAATTCTATCTTTACCGGTAATGTTGCATCTCATTTTTCGCATTATGTTAATACCCGTAAAAAAATATCCGGTTTTGCAGTTGGTTTGTCATTCGATGGGGATTATAACTCTCAAAAACGCAAATGGTCATTTACAGACGACAATTCAACCACTGTCAATATCGATAATAATGCGAGAAGTATTTCGACAAGCAGTTTACAATTGGATTGGTCGAATAGAAGGTATTTTTCAAAGTCGATTTTTATGGATTATAATATATATAGCGATGTATCATATAATTTCACGCAAGACAAAATAGAAAAACAATCGGAAGATAGTAATCAAAAACAAAAAGTGTTTTCCTTTCATTTTTCTCCACAAATAGGTGTCGGTTATGGGCGTATAGAGAATGTGGAAGATGCCCGTCAGGCAGTTTATATTGCCGATGCACTCTCCAAAAGAAAGGTTTTGACTCGAAATCTCTCTAATGAAGAACTGTTTGAACTATCACAAAAAATTTCCACGGTTAAGAACAAACGATTTTTAGACTCACGATTGCATTTAATTGATGAAATCACATCGGTCGATTCGTTTTTTGTGAAAAATAATTTATTGGCAGATAATGGTGCGGCATATTTTACTACTTTGTATGATATGTGGCAATATGGCGCCCTGTTTTCGCGGAAATCAGGTTATGAAATATCTTTTATGGCACGCCCTTATTCTGTTTACCGAAACGAAAAAAACTCTCCTATAATGCGAGATCATATTTATAATTCAAATCAGTACATCATAAGTTTGGAATTCAATTATGAAAAACCGTTTAAGTTAAATTGGCAACACAGTATAGCCGCAGGAGGTTACGGTGGCATCTATTCTTTTCACCATCGAAATGAACAAACAGATAATAATTATACAAATAATACCGATAGTAAAACATTCTCTGCTTTTGCTAACTATTCTTTGGGTTATTATCCCAACACGAGAACAAATATTCGGGTAATGGCAGGGCAACGAATATCGAAATCCATATATGATTATGATAATGAGAGACATCATAATATTACGTCGTATTACTGCACTCTTGGTGCCAGTTTAAATTATTATTTTTCGCCCAATTTTCGTGTAGCTGGCGATTGTATGCTTAGATACCGTCCATTTCGTTACAGAGGGGATGAGGGATATTATTCCAACAGTAATTATTTTTCAACATTGTTCAATATTCAATTGATTTACTCTATCTTTTAAAATTAAATCTTTAATTCTTCATCCATTATGAAACGAATTATGGTAATATTATTGTTGGCTGTACATATTGCCACACTATATGCGCAAGAAGATGATCCTGTATTAGATAGCTTGGCATTAAAAACCTCTATCATAGACGATAAATTGTGGATCACAATCGATAAATATGATCCGGATTCTTATCCCGGACTCTTTTTAGTGATTCATTCCAACGGTTTGCCTATTTATGCTAAAGAATGGGATCCTTCAAAAGAATATATCACTTTCGATACATCTGTTTTTCCTTCGGGAATTAGCCATATTGTATTGTTAACAAAAGATTTGCAAATCATCAGCAATCATCAAGTTTCTTTTATTGAATGAACAAGATAAAATTTCTCATTCCGTTGTTCTTGATTTTCTGCGTGAATGCCTATTCTCAAGTTATTACCGGAAAAATTTACAACAGTACAACAAGATTACCTGTTGCTGATGCATACGTTTATTTGAACGGTTCTTCTTATTTCACGACAACAAACGAATCGGGAGAATTTTATCTCAATGTCCCGAAAAAAATGAATACGCAATTGGTTATCAGTTGCATGTCGTATGAAACATTAGCGATAGATGATCCTTTCGAAGAAAAAACAATAGAAGCATCTCTGATTGAAAAAGAAAATGTATTAAGCGAAGTGGTTGTCAAAGCCAATCGTTTTTCTCGCCAACAGTTACTGAAGGCTTTTGAACTGCAATTTTTAGGAGACGATAAAGCAGGCAGATCATGTATAATACTGAATAAAGATGATATACAGTTGTATTTCGATGAAGAAGAAAAAACGCTTTATGCAACAAACGAGCGACCTATCATTGTTGAAAACAAATATTTGGGTTATCAAATGCATTGCTTTTTATCTGAATTTAAAGTACGCTATTCATATATGTCGTTGAACGCAGGTATGGAGACTGCCGTACTGCGAGCCAATATATTTTTTGTAGATATGGCACCCAATAATCCTGTCATAAAAAAACAGAGGGATGAAGCTTATAAAGGCTCTTTAAGCTATTTTTTCAAAAATTTAGCAAACAAAACGATCAGGTCGTCAAAGCATCTTGTTTATAATTACGGAACACGTTACCTTGTAGATCCATATAAATATTTTGATGTAACAGATAATGAATTGCAGAAAACCATTCGGATAAAACCGAATACGGATATTAATACTTTTACTAAACGAGAATTTCCATACCCTGTATTTGGAATCATTAATATTGAATATCCTGCAAAGCGTTATTCGGAAATCTATTTTCTTACTGACGAATTTTCAGTAGATGCATTCGGTCTTATCGACAAAAAAGATCATGTTTTTCTATCGGGGCAAATGGATCAAAGGATAGGCAATACGCTTCCATTGGAATACGAAATTACATCAACCATTTGTGAGCAAAACAATATTCAGGATATTCCCGATAGATTGGTTTCATTGTTTGAAAATCAATTGAAAATCTTTCCGCAGGAAAAAATTCATGTTCATACCGATAAGCCCTATTATATTTCGGGCGAAAAGATACGATTCAGGGCATATTTAGCTGATGCAAAAAGCCATGCTCCTGTTGCAGTCAGCCGTTACGTTTATGCGGAGTTGATTAATTCTTTCAATACGGTTGTTGCCCGCGTTAAAATACGTCAGGAAGAAAGTGCGTATCATGGTTATTTGCCCATACCCGAAGATGCGCTCGAAGGCAATTATACGATGCGTGCCTATACTGCTTTCATGCAAAATCAGGACGAGAATTATTTTTTTACCAAAACCATTTATATTGGCGACCCGCAAGCCGGTGCCGTGCATCAGGCATCCAAGCCCAATGATGATTTCGATGTGTCTTTCTATCCCGAAGGCGGCTCACTTATGCAGGGAACTTTCTGTAAAGTAGCATTCAAGGCAATGAAATCCAACGGTTTGACAACAGATATTTCCGGAAAGGTTTATGACCAGACGGGAAAGGAAATTAAGGAATTTAAGTCGGAACATCTTGGCATGGGAAGTTTTCCGTTTCTTGCCGAAAAAGGTAAAACCTATTATGCGATTTGCAAAAACGACAAGGGAAAAACGAAACGTTTCGATCTGCCTGTGGCTGTTGACTACGGATATGCGTTGTCCGTAAACAAAGTGAAAGATAAAATGTATGTGTCTGTTTTGAAACCGGCAGAAACTACACAAAATGATGAACTTTATTTACTTGCGCATACTCGTGGTATGGTGCATTTTGCTGACCGTTGGCATTATGGAAAAAATCATCTTATACAACAAGATCAATTCCCATCGGGCGTATTGCATTTGATATTGTTTGACTCCGGTTCGAATCCGGTAAGCGAACGTTTGGTTTTTATCAACAATCAAGATCAGGCACAAATATCTTACCTGCCTGACCAAGAAAATTACAACACTCGTTCATTGGTAAAAAATCGGGTAACATTGACCGACAGCGGAGGGCAACCGTTGGTAGGAAGTTTCTCAGTAGCAGTAACTTCCGACAGGGAGGTGAAACCCGATTCCACTTCCAATATCCTTACTGAACTTTTGCTTACCTCCGATTTGCGCGGAAATATTGAAAATCCTGCATACTATTTCCAAAATACAACCGTTTCGGCATTGGCATTAGATTTATTGATGTGTACGCAGGGTTGGAGGCGTTACAACATCGCTGAACTGGCACAGGGAAATTTTTCCCGACCAATGTCGCCTGTCGAAGTAACCCCGGAAATATCGGGAATCGTTAAAAATGATCTGTTAGGTACACCTGCCAAAAATATGGAGATAGTCATTATGTCGCTTAAAAACGATTATTTCAATAAAACACAAACAGATAAAAACGGTCGTTTCTCTTTTCGCGAAATAGAATGGCCCGACAGTGCAGCGTTTACCATAAGCGTTAAAATGAAGAAAACTACGACAGCCAAGAATTTGATTATAGACAAAGAAAATTTCCCTGAAAGGACTTTGCGCGCTTTGCCGCTTGCAAGGATTGATAATGATCTCTTTACAAAATATGTTGATAAGGCCGACCAACACTATATTTACGAGCATGGCATGCGTACAATTAATTTGCCGGAAGTGCGGGTTACAGCAAAAAAGAAACCGCTTAAGAAATCTCCCTATTACGATATGCCTACCTATACCCTCACAGGGGATATCATCAACAGATTCTCGGGGGCGCCCAATATACTTTGGCTATTAAATTTAGCTCCGGGTGTGCATGTGGACTTTAATACTAAAAAAGTTAGGTTTATGCGAAACTTTGGGTTTGGTGCAAAGGCACCCTGTTTGATTGTGGACAATATGATTTGGGAGATGGAAGCGGGGGGAGAAAGTATGATTGACATGATTAATGTTTCCGACGTTGCACAAATTGATATATTGTCAGGTGTAAGTGCAATGGTTTTTGGCTCACGTGCTGCCGGTGGAGCCATTGTAATCTTTACCAAAACTTACGAGGACTATAAAGATGACGACAATAATAAATTACACATTAAACAAATATCGCCATTGGGTTATCAACAGCCGGTAGAATTTTATGCTCCGAAATACGATACATCCGAAAAACGGAATGCGACAATTCCCGACTTGCGCACCACCATTCATTGGGAGCCTGTTGTGCAAACAGACAATCAAGGGGAAGCATCATTTGAGTTTTACACAGCAGATGAATCAACATCTTATACAGTTGTCATCGAGGGTTTGGCTGATGATAGAAGTATCATCAGGAAAGAAGAAAAGTTGTCGGTAAAGGACAAATAATTTCGGGAAAAGGATAATGTCTTGAGATATTTTTCGTAAATTTGTACTTTTATCACAATGAGAAACATCTTATATATTTTCTTTAGTTGCGCCATCGTATGGTTGTGCACATCGTGCAAAGAAACCGTCACCAATCCGGAAATACTGTCTGTAATGCCGGAAATTTCACCCGATTATACAGAAGTTACTATTCCTGCAACCATTGCTCCGTTGAATTTTTCGGTTGTAGAGACGTTGCGCGCAACGTCTCCACAGCGCGCAACGTCTCTACATCTGCGGGCAGAAGGCGGGAAAAGTGGTTCGTTGGAAATCCAAACATCAGATTTCATCGCATTTCCCGAAAAGAAATGGAAACAATTATTGAAAGAAAACATCGGAGATACCATTCGCTTTACCCTGTCTGTAAAATCGGAAGGGCGTTGGAAACAATACGCACCTTTTTGGATGTATGTCAGCCCTCACCCGATTGACTACGGACTGGCTTATCGACTGATTGCACCCGGTTATGAGGTGTATAGCAAAATGGGAATATATCAGCGCGACCTTTCTAATTTCAAACAAAGTGCGGTAATTGAAAATACGGTTATTCCGGGTAGTTGCATCAACTGTCACTCATTCAACCAAACACGACCTCAGGAAATAAGTCTTCATGTGCGCGGAAAAAACGGAGGAACGGTCATTCAAAATCAAGGCAACCTGAAAATTATGGATACTAAAACAGACGAAACTATCTCCGCTTGCGTATATCCTTATTGGCATCCTTCGGGACGTTTTATCGCCTACTCGACAAACAAAACCCTGCAATCTTTTCATTCTTCAAAAGAAAAATTAATCGAAGTGTATGATTTGATGTCCGATATTGTTGTTTACGACTTGGAAAAAGATGAATTATTCTCGAGCGATTTGCTTATGACATCCAATTTCGAAACCTTTCCGGTCTTTTCGCCCGACGGTAAAACTTTGTATTTCTGCTGTTCATCCGAAAAAAATATGCCTAAAGACTTCCACGAAGTAAGATACAATTTGTGCAGTATCTCTTTCGATGCCGCTACCCGCACATTCGGTTCAAAAATAGACACACTGGTTCGTGTAGATAATATCGGCAAAAGCGTTTCATTCCCCAAACCTTCTTTCGACGGGAAATTCATTATGTATACACTTTTGGATTACGGAAATTTCGGGATATGGCATCCTGAGGCTGATTTGTATATTCTAAACTTGGAAGACGGCTCGACGCATGAACTGACGGAGGCTAACAGTCAGTATGCCGACAGTTATCATAACTGGAGCAGCAATTCGCGCTGGTTCGTTTTCGGCAGTCGACGAATGGATAACGCTTACACCCGTCCTTACATTGCTGCTATCGACGAAAACGGGAAAGCAAGCAAGCCCTTTCTTCTTCCTCAAAAGAATCCCAATGTATACCTCGAATCGTTGTATTCTTATAATGTCCCTGAATTTATCAGTTCTCCTATCAAACTCGATGCCAACCGTGTTGCTGAGAAAATGCTCTCACCGGAACGAGAAAAAGTAAGGTTTGTAAAATAATAAATTAAACTAATCATGCTAAAAAGACATTTTGCTGCAAGTTTGATCGCTTTGGCGGTCGTTGCAATATTCTCCGGTTGTTCTCCAAAAAAAGAGGATGCTTATTCTCTACAGTTAAAAGAGTGGAAAATTGCTCCTACTACATCTGCTGCAACGCAAAGCTTAAACGCCATAGCAATTACAGATACCGACGACGTAGTAGCGCAAGCAAATTTCTCCACATCCGATTGGTTAAAAGCAAAAGTTCCCGGAACCGTTTTAGGAAACTTGGTCGATAACGGTATTTATAACCACCTTTTCGAACCGGATAACGATGGCAAAATAAATGAATACTTTAACGACAATTTATCGAGAATCCCAACAGAAGATTTTGAACATGAATGGTGGTACAGTGCCGATTTTACCATTCCTTCCAAAGAATCGGGTAAAAGAATAACCCTCACTTTCAAGGGCATAAGCTATACCGGAGACATCTATGTAAATGGAACAAAAGTCAGTAACAAATACATCAACATTACTGACGAAGATTATCTTAAAAACGGTCCTACCCTGTTGCATCCCAATGCCGAAATAACGGATTTCTTCTCCGAAGGTGCCGGCACTTTGAAAGGCGTTACGGATTTTGAGGAATATAAATCACAGTTCATCGGCACTATGCGTACCTACGATATAGATATTACCGACTTAGTAACAACAGGCAAAGGCAAGAACAATATCAAAGTCAAAGTTACCAAACCGATGTATTATCAAGACTTAACTTACTACTGGGTGGATTGGAATCCGCAGCCTGCCGATGCCATGATGGGGCTTACGGGTGAGGTTTTTGTACACACTTCCGGAAATGCACGTCTATCCAATCCGGCTGTGGCATCCAAAGTGGAAGTCGATCATACCGGTGCACAGTTGAATTTCTTTGTAGATGTAAGCAACTTTACAACAGACGCAGTTGTTAATGGAATACTTACGGCAGTAATCAAAGACCCCAATGGAAATATTATCGCAACCGTAACAAAAGAAAATATCAATGTTCCTGCCGATGCATACAATCAAGAAATTGTATTGAGAGCAGCCGATTATCCGCAATTAAATCTTGAAAATCCACAACTTTGGTGGCCGTATCTTTCGGGAGAGCAACCTCTCTATACAGTCGATTATGAATTCAGCATAAACGGAACGACAAGCGACAAACTGCATCATCGTTTCGGCATTCGCGAAATAAGCGAAGAAGTAAACGTTTCGCCTTATGCCAATGAATACGCAGATTCAATAAGTACGACGCATTTAGCGAATATGCTGCAAATATATGTAAATCACAGACCTGTATTGCTCAAAGGTGGTGGTTACTGCGCTACGGATCTTTTCTTGCGCCACGACCGGAAAACCAACGAGGCTGTCGTGGAATACGTCAAATACATGGGAATGAATATGATTCGCGACGAAGGTAAATTCTTCGATAATCATTTATTAGAACTGATGGATGAAAACGGTATTTTGCTAATGACAGGCTGGTGCTGTTGCGACCGTTGGCAGGAACCGGGTTCATTTTCCAAAGCCGAACGCTTTGTAGCTTTTGAATCTCTGTATGCACAGTTGCGCAATGCCCGGCGTTTCGCCTGTATGCTACTTTGGTTTAACGGTAGCGACGATCCCCCAAGTATAGCGCATCAAGGCCTCAACGGACAAAATGTCGAACAAAAATATTTTGAAATCGAGGCAAACCTCCGGTGGTTAGAAATGGGAGCGAATTGCAGCAACGGTTCTGCTAAACTTGCCACGCTGACAGGAGTAGTAGGCGGTATGCACATGGATGCTACCTACGACAGCCAAACGCCTACTTGGTATTACTACGAACCCAAAGGTATTTACGGCTTTGTTTCCGAAGGTGGCGGAGGCGGTAGTATTCCTGTTCAGGAAACCATGAGAAGAATATTACCCGAAAAGAATATGTGGCCATACAATTCGGCAGCGAATTATAATGTATGGAATTATCACGTTTGTAGAGGCAGTTTCAACAACTTGGGTCAGCATGTGATGTTTATAGATGGTATGTATGGCGCCTCCACGACTTTCGACGAATTTATTACTCGCGCTCAACTTTTTCAATACGAACTGCAAAGAGCACAGTATGAGGCATTGAGTTTTAATCGCTATAAAAATACTGCCGGTCTTGTAAACTGGATGCTGAACAATGCGTGGCCAATTATGTTTTGGAATCAATTCGATTATTACTTGAATCCCAACGGAACGACTTACGGTGCCCGGAAAGCCAACGAGCCGGTTCACATCATGTACAACATGTATAATAAGTGCATAAACGTTATCAATAACACATTCGATGAATATCCGGGAGCCGTTGCAACAATGTCTATATACGACATTAACGGAAATTTAATCAGTACGCCTTTGGAGAAAACCATTGATATTCAGTCTGATGGTGCACCCGCAGCAGTAGAATATGCCACCACAGGAAACAACCGTTTAGGCCCACAAACCATAGGATTAGTAAAAAACGATGCCGGAGATTACGAACCCTATCAAATCAATTATTACGGACAAATAACCGACGCTTACGGAGTAATCGACCTTTGGAATTACGATGATATTCAGGCATCATTGATTAGTCCTGTTTCAGATGTATACTTTATTCGTTTGGAATTGAAAGATGCTAACGGAAAAATACTCAGTCTCAATTCGTATGCCGAACCGATGAGAAACGACGTAGCCGGTGCCAGCCACGCTTGGAACAGATCCGGAACTTATCAGACAGGCGATTTAACTCAACTGAATCAACTTCCGGCAGTAGATCTTAAGTTCTCGAAGGTATCAAGTAAAAAGGTTGGCAATAAAAATGTGCTGACTTACAAAATTTCCAATCCTACCGACAAGATTGCATACGCCATTGAATTGAAAGCATACACAGGAAAAGACATGAGAACATTAGTAGCTCCTGTTCTTTACGAAGACAATTTATTCACACTGTTTCCGGGCGAAAGTCGCGACATAGCGATTTCATATAACCGGTCGGATTTATCGGGCAACGCTTTTGTAACCGTAAATTGTTATAACAACATCGTTAAATGTAGAGACGTTGCGCGCAACGTCTCTACTACAAACATTTACAAATCCATACCTGTCGGTGGCTCGAACAATCTTGCACGAGCAAAAACCGTCACCGGTGGAACCAACCCCGAAAACATTACTGCCATCGCAGAAAGCGGACAAACCAATGCTAATAACGGCAAAACATTTATCGACTCAAACATCTACACCTATGCTACACTCACACCCGAAGAAGGTGTATTCGTAGTAGATTTAGGCAGCATTCAGGCTTTCGATAGAATCATGCTGCGCTGGAACGGTGTTATTACTTATCGGAATCTTCACAGTCTGCGAGGCAGACCGGATTATATCAAAATTGAAGTGAGCGACGACAAGGTGTCGTATACCACCATCGTGGAAAAATACGACAATCGCATGGGTTCGGTTATGACCAACATAATACTGCCCGCTCAAGCCAAAGGACAGTATGTGAGGATTACACCCACCGGATTATTGGGCGTATCTCCGGCAGTAGGAATGAATTCTGTGCTAAGTTCCGGAGGCGTTTCCGGACAAAGTATCAGTGGCATTGCAGAGGCGGCAGCCTCTACGGCATTTAATCTGTCAGCTGTTGAGATTTATGCGTTTGACTAAAGTGGCTGCAACCCTTCTTCCCACTGTCTGCGCAATAATTTTACGGATTCGGGAAGCAAGATGTTGCGGTCGCCCTGACATCCACATTCATAACTTATGTATTTATCATAACCGATCATCTTTAAACCTCTGAATCCGTCGATATAGTTATCGGCTTCTCCGTCTTCACCCGGCATACTTCTGCGTTTGCGGCTGGCAATATGTACATGCTGCAGATATTCCCCTCCGGAAAGGAAAGCACCCATATCGCTGGTTTCTTCGGGAGTCATGTGCCAGAAATCGCCCATGCAACGTACTCCCGGATTGTTGATGTCCCGGCAAATAGAAGCAGCATCTGCAACCTGACGCAAATAAAATGCTTCATGCCTGTTTAACGGTTCAAGGATAATCGCTGTTCCATGTTGAACGGCATAATCACCCATTTCGGCAAATTGTTCACAAAGGAAATTCCGGGTTTCCATTGTGTGTGGAAGTACTGGAGTCTGCCAGTTAAATGCAGGAACAATAATCACTCCGACAGAACCAAGTTCTCCGGCTGCCACAATAATTTCTTTCATGGTATCCATGCACTTTTGACGGATTGCAGGGTCGGTAGAAAGAATAAATCCTTCAAATCCGGCACATATTGCGCTGACTTTGATGTTGCGGCCGCTCAAGGCTGCTTTTATTTCTTCCACACGTCCGGGAAGTCCGCCTCCCCAAGGCTCAAAACCTACAATGCCCAATTGCTCCATGTAGTCGAATTTCTCATTCAGGGTTTCTCCGGGAGGTATGCCTTCTTGAAATGAGAGTTTTAATTCGGCTGTTTCGCTATCCGTTCTCTTTTTTTTATCACCGGTACACGCTGTTAACGGTACGCCTCCTAATGCCATCAAACCGGCGCCGGCTAAAGATGACTTAAGGAAATTTCTTCTGTTTAGTTCCATAATTATTACATTTTTTTAGTTTCCTCGCTGTGCTCGGAATGACGTTCCTCCCCCTACCCTCTCCAAAGGGGGACAGCACGTCATTCCGAACGCAGTGAGGAATCTGATTTATTTAGTTCCGGGAACAGGTACTGTGAATGAACTCATATCCATTTTTCCTTCATTTAAATCGGAAGGCATATAATTCAAAGGAGAAGCAACCATATTATCCCATGTGATTTCAGCTCCTGTATAGGCCGACTCACGTCCCATTATGGCTGCCATATTCGAGACAGCAGTTTCAGATGCCTGATCAATAGGCGTTTTACTGCGAATATGATTTACCCAGTTCACATGCTCTAATACATAAGGACTGGTTTGTTTATAGGCTTCCTTTTCAGCTTCAAAATCATATTTCCATATTATATTTCCTGCCAAATCCCGGATAGCTGTTTCTCCATTGGTCGACCAGGAACCTTTTGTTCCCTGAATAAACTCGCTCACATTATCGGCGCATCCGTTTATCTGGCGACACATACTATGTAAATGAATGCCGTTTTCCATTACAAAATCGACACTGAAATTATCGTATTGATCTCCTGTAACCCGACGGTGACGCGAGCCAAAAGCGACCGCGCTAACCGGTTTTAAACCGCTGAACCACGTAAATACATCTATATTATGTACGTGTTGTTCTACTATATGATCGCCGGATAACCATTTCCAGTTTACCCAGTCTTTAACCATCCATTCAAAATCACTCCAACCTTTTTGCCGTTCCCTGTACCAAAGCATTGCCTGATTCCAGTAAACGACACCTCCTGTAATTTCACCAATCGCACCATCCATAATTCTTTTGTACGATTCTATATAATTGCGCTGATGATGCCGCTGAGTTCCTGTAACTACACAAAGATTTTTAGCAGCAGCCTGTTTAGCAGTAGCTATAATTAAACGGTAACCAACCGGATCTACGCATATAGGTTTTTCAAGGAATGAATGTTTTCCTTTTTCTGTAGCATATTTGAAATAATCCGGACGAAAATTAGGAGGAGTGGCAATAATCACAACATCCACATCACTGTCGATAACTTGCTTATAAGCGTCAAGACCAACGAAACGTTTGCTTTCCGGAATATCAATTCCTTTTTCTTTTTTAAGCTGTTCGGCCAAATTATCGACTCGTTCCTTAAAAACATCTCCCAAGGCAACAACAGTCAATCCGTTACCCGCAGTTAAAAAATCGAATGCAGCGCCCGAACCGCGTCCGCCGCAGCCAATAACTCCGGCTTTTAATTCTCTCCCGTCCTGGGCAAAATCCACCAGATTCGGAATATAATAAGTTCCCGCTTTTTTTAGCGGAACATTTTTAGATGAATTATTTCCGCATGATGTTAACAATGCGGTCGTACCTGTGCCTATTCCAACCGTACTCAATACTCCGGCTGCCACAGAGCTTTTCAAAAAAGATCTTCTGCTTAATTTGTTCTCATTTTTCATATATATTTTTAATGTTAATTAAATTTTCGCCAACCATTTCGCAAAAAACACATCATACACTTTATAATTATTATCTTCCCGATAAACCATTTCTTTGCTCAGCAAAGCATTTAACGTTTTATTGAGCGAACTTGCTTGCACAAAACCATATTTTTTCATGAACGCTTTTGAATTTGGCTTATCAATACTTTTTTCTTTAGCGATCGCTTTCAATACCTCAAATTGATTTTCAGTAAGCAGGTTTTTGTAGTTTTGGAATACATACTCCCGCTCTTCCAAAATAAGATTTTTTGTCTCTTCTATCAATTCTATTGTAATATTTTTTTCACCGGTCGCATACAGTCGATTAAAAAAAGACTGCACATAAAAAGTATAAGTATCATAGAAATCAACGATTGTTTCAATATCCGCTCTTTGAATATTACGCTTATTTTCTGAAAATTTCCGGTATATGAATGTTACATATTCATCTCTTGGTATCCGGTTCAGAAAAAGGAAATCGGAAGATTGATAGAAAGGCCGGCCATAGTCGCTAAACATAGAAGTCAGCAGGTGTTTATTACTTCCGGAAAAAACAAACGAACAGTTTGTAAGAGATTGTATATGTGAACGTAAAATCGCCTCAACATTTTTTTCGGGATAATATGTAATTTGCTGAAATTCATCTATCGCAATAATATATTTTGTTTTTTGTGATGCCAAATAGGTAAAAATCTGTTCAATTCCCATTTCCATTTCTTGCGGATTAGAGTAACCGAGTTCTATTGCCGGATTACCGGTAATATTATCAAACACCAAGCGGGCTTTTATACCTGAAACCAAGCGGGTAATTTTCTTCAGATAATCGGTTGAATGCTTTTTTTCATCTAAAATAATAGCACTACTCAAGGCCTTGACTAAATCTTGCAATGAACTTGTGGCAAAAATATCTACATACAATAACCTTTCTTTTGAATTTTGAAGATGGTAAAAAACATTCTTTATCAATCCGGTTTTTCCTAATCTCCGGATAGAGATTAATGTCATGTTGCGTCTATTTTGTAAAGCCGAAATTATCCGGTCTGTTTCTGTTTCTCTATCACAAAAATAAGACGGATTCAAATATCCTGATATTAAAAAAGGGTTATCGCTCTTCATTTATTACACTTTTTATATTACACTTTTTGTGCAAATATACGATTTTTTTTGTAAATCTCTATGCCGAACAACTTAATATTCACAAACTACACGGAAACCAATTCCTCTAATATCGGAATACCACCAGATGCTTTTAGGTTGTTGCGGATCGGTTTTTAACCATGCTTCATGCCGGGTATAATCTCGGGTTGCACAACGGACATCCGATGCGTCCGACGCATAATTGCCTCCACGTACCACCCACTCCGTACCTTCGGTAGAAACCGGATTTACAGCATTTTCTCCTCGTTTGGAATAAGCTTTCGGATCGTATTTATCCGCACAATATTCCATTACATTACCCAATGTATTTCTCAAACCGAACGGATTTGATTCGACCGCAGAAGGTTCCTGTGTTTTATTTCTACTATTATTTACAAAAATCACATACGTTGAAATGACATCCGTAGTAGCACTGAAGAATTTACGCCAAAATCCTTTGTCTGAAAAATCTTTCGGATTTCCCGGGAAAAAATAAGGCGTTTCTGTTCCTCCCCGCGTGGCGTATTCCCATTCGGCTTCAGTTGGCAAACGATATTTTTTGCCCGTTCTTTGGGACAACCACAGGCAGAATGTTTCCGCAGCATAATGTGTCATGGTGATAGCAGGACGATCTCCTCCTCCCCAACCTTGATCCGGGAATCCGAATGGAGGAGTGGGTCCGGAGATTGCGTCGACATCAGGCCGGCTGTTGTTCGCAAATACATTTTCCGGCGGGGTTCTTCCTTCGCTCATTGTATTGATATAAAAAGCCCAATATAAATCCCAGGTTACTTCCACTTCCGACATAAAGAAAGGGCTAAGAGTAACGTTATGAACCGGGCCTTCATCTTCCCTGCGAAAAGGTTCATTATCCGGACTTCCCATTCTGAATGTACCGCCGGGTATCGCAACCATTTTGAATGACAAAGGCGTTCTCGGTAATTGCTCATAAAAATCTTCAAATTTATCTACTAAGGTTGCTGTTTTGAAATAAGAAGAAGTGTCGGCTTTATTTTGTAATTCGCGATTAATGGTTAGTTTTGAATGTTTATAGTTGGGATTGTAATGTCCTGCATCCAAGTGACAGCTAATACATTGAAGGTCTAATTTTTTCTCATTGTCTTCATAGTATATATGCGCTATAATAGCATCATCCGTTACTCCTTCCGGAAAAAGATTATAATGGCATTCCTTACAAGACTTGTTGGGAATATATTTCACCGCTTGTTCTAATTCCGATTTTCTTTCCCAGTCGAAATCCGCACTGTCTTTTGTATAATAACCCCATAAATCTTTTATGCCTAATCTGGCTTTAGCAGTATAATGATCCCATGTATGGCTCTTTGGAGGAAGATGACAGTCTACACAATGCACCCTTGTACCACTTTTGTTATTCATGTGAACAGATAATCTCCAACTCTCTTCGGCTTGAGGGTGTACATGACAACTCATACAATAGTTATCGGAAGAAGTATATATTGAAACCTGATACAGAGTTAATAAAGCAACCACTCCTAAAACCAATCCCAACAAAAAGAATGTTGATTTCCGCTTAAAAAAAAAAATCGTGTTTTTCATACGGCAAATCTAACACTTTTCAAGTTTATTTCAAAATGTCAAATAAAGATACTGTGTTTTTCTTATATTTTTGCTACCTTTGGCGACCGTTATTGAAACATTCATTAATCTAATTTTCTGAACGAAATGAGCCTCACTCGCAAGGTATTAATATACAACAATGTGCGAATCGAAATTACCGGTTTCGAAACGGACGGAGGAGTAACCGAATATCATGCTATGTTGCATGTCGTCCAAACAAACAAACCGTTTCCGGAACAATTGGAAGACATTCATCGTGCTTATTCTCATTTATTATCCGAATTGGGAGAAAATATAAAACCTGTATTCAGACGTTATTTTTTAACCGATGCAGCCAATCAATCGAAATTTTTGGAGCCTTTTTTAACGGATTGTTCGCAGTGTGCTGTTTCGGTGGTTCAACAATCTCCGTTGGATGGCAGCAAGATAGCGTTGTGGGTTTATTTCTTATCAGATGTTGAAATAAAAAATCACAACAAAAGTGCGATTGTCGAGCACAACGGTTATCGTCATATCTGGACTGCCGGACGGCAAATTTCGCAACCGGATTCATACGCTCAAACCGAATTGTTGTTACAAGAATATATCGATGATTTGAAAAAAGAAGGATGCACGCTTGAAAATGATTGCGTGCGCACTTGGTTTTTCGTTCAAAATATCGATACAAACTATGCCGGATTGGTGCAAGCCCGCAGGAAAATTTTTGAAGAGCATGGTTTGAACAAACACTCTCATTTTATTGCAAGCACAGGAATCGAAGGGCGCGATGCAGTTTCTGACATATATGTTTTATTCGACGCTTATGCGATAAAAGGATTACAACAGGGGCAACAAAAATTTCTTTATGCACCCACTCATCTTAATCCGACCCACGAATACGGTGTTACCTTTGAGCGTGGCGTGTGCATAAAATACGGAGACCGCAACCATACCATCATTTCAGGAACGGCAAGTATCGATAATCGGGGAGAAATTGTCGCTTCGGGAGATATTACCGGACAAACACATCGCATGATAGAGAACGTTGAAACCCTGCTGACCGAGGCAGGTGCAACTTTCGAAGACGTTATGCACCTGATTATTTACTTACGCGACATTGCCGATTACTCAACGGTAAACGCTCTTTTCAAAGAACGATTCGGAACAATTCCTCAGGTGGTTGTTTTGGCTCCGGTTTGTCGCCCGGGCTGGTTAATAGAATTGGAATGTATGGCGGTTACAAAAAGCCAAAATCCGCAATTCAAGGCTTTATAAAATCACTTTTCTTGTCGAGTTTTTCTAAACTCATGCAAATTTCGGACTACGTGGCACAAACTTCGGACTGTGTGGCACGAAGTTTTTAAAATTGCAGTGTACCTTTACGCTCATAAAATCGGCTCAGCAGTAAAATCTCGCGAAATGTAGTTTTTCAACTACTGACTCGCATAATTAATAAAAATATGAATATGAAAACTTTATTTAAATCGTTTCTATTACTTTTTTGTATGCTGTCTTTTTTGCAGTATGCAAACGCTGTTCCGGCTTATCCTCATCCGATAGAATATAAGCAACCCGACGGCTCCGTAATCACTATTACGCTTAAGGGCGACGAACGAATTCATTGGGCAGTTTCAACTGACGATTATACCCTATTGTTAAATAAAAACGGATTTTATGAGTATGCCATAAAAGATGCAACAGGAGATTTGGTATTGTCGGGTGTTCATGCACGCAACGAAAAAGAGAGAACACAGGAAGAAAAAATGCTGTTGCAACAAACGCCTAAAAAATTGCATTTCAATGTTTCGCAAGTCAAAGAAGCAAAAGCATTGCGAGCGGCAAGAAACCCGCAACAACCTCTATCAAAGATGATAGATAAACAACAAACGCCTTTTATCGGCGAAAAGCGCGTGCCGGTTATCTTAGTCGATTTTCCGGGAAAGCCATTCACGAAAGCCAAAGCCGAATACGAAACTTTGATGAATCAGATAGGATATTCGCAAGGCTCGGCTACCGGCAGTGTACGCGACTATTTTTTGGCAAGTTCGTACAATCAATTGGATTTTCAGGCAGAAGTATACGGTCCTTATACGCTCTCTCGATCAATTGCTTATTATGATGATTCATCTTGGGGCGATCCGCGCGTAATGGCTTATGAGGCAATTTTAGCGGCATGCAACAATGGTCTCGATTTATCTGCTTACGATCTCGATAATGACGGTATAATCGACGGGGTTCACATTATTTTTGCCGGCTACGGGCAAGAAGCAGGTGCGCCTGCAGGGCAATCAATTTGGTCGCATATGTGGTATGCCGAATTATACGGTTTGGGAGGAAAACAAGGAACTATCTATTCCTGTACACCTGAACTACGCGGCACTTCCGGCTCTACTCTTGCACCAATGGGAACAGTCGCCCACGAATTGAGCCATGTATTCGGCTTGCCTGATTTGTACGACACCGATTATTGGGATAGCGGTGGATATACAGAGGCTATTGAACAATGGGATATTATGGCTTTCGGTTCCTGGAATAATAACGGCGATACACCGTCGTATCATTCTGCCTGGTGCAAAGACTTTTTAGGTTGGGTTACGGCAATAGAATTAACAGAACCTGCGGAAATTACCTTGCCCGATCCGGCAAAACAAGGCGTAATTTACCGTATCAATACGCAAACACCCAATGAATATTTTTTATTGGAAAACCGGCAACGGCAAGGTTGGGATGCTTATTTGCCCGGAAAAGGAATGTTGATATACCATGTGGATGAAAATCATCCGGGTTGGGTTGACAATACAATCAATGTAAATCCACAGAAACCGGGGCTATACATAAAAGCAGCTTATGGAGACTGCTATGAAGGGGCGCCTTATCCCAATTCAGGTAATGCGAAATTTTCCGATACTTCTACTCCTAATTCCAAATCGTGGGCCGGAAAAAATACCGAAAAACCTGTTACTTACATTGCACAAAACGGGAACGGCACAATTTCTTTCAAATTTATGCTTGGAAATGACGGAGATGACTGTCAGCATGGAACAAAAGGTAATATTTCTTGGAAATTATGCGGAGAAACTCTCACTATTAGTGGTAGTGGAAAAATTCCTGATTGGGCTTGGGAGAGTAACAACAATATCAAAGAGGTAATTATAGAAGAAGGTATAACTTCCATTGGATATGGGGCTTTTTTCGAGTGCTGTAATTTAACTTCTATTAATATTTCCAATTCGGTTGTTTCTATTGGTAGTTATGTATTCGCAGTATGCGAGAACTTGCAATCAATCACTTTAGGAAAATCTGTTGCCTCTATTGGAGACAATGCTTTTATGTATTGTGAAAGCCTAACAGAATTCATCATTTCCGAAGAAAATCAACATTTTTCTTTTTCGGATGGAGTTTTATTTGATAAAAACAAAGAAACATTAATTGTTTGTTTAATCAAACAATCATCTAATTATGTCATTCCTAATACTGTTAAAACAATTGCCGGTGGAGCTTTTTTTAATAGTCAATTGACTTCAATAACAATTCCAAATTCTGTTATTTCGATTGGCTACAGGGCTTTTGGCAATAGTAATTTAATTTCCGTAGATATTCCTAATTCTGTTGTTTCAATTGGAGAGTCTGCTTTTTATGGTTGTTATTTTTTGAACACCATTTCTGTCGGGAAAGGCGTTTCTTCTATAGGACGCGATGCTTTTGCAAATTGTCCGAATGTATCTAAATTGATCGTTTCCGAAGATAATCCATATTACTCTGCTCTGAACGGGGTTTTGTTTGATAAACAAAAGGAACGGTTAATTTCTTATATAGTAAGAAACTCATCACATTATACTGTTCCCAATACTGTAAAAATTATTGAGGAATGTTCTTTCGTACGTTGCTATAATTTAAATTACATAATTATTCCAAATTCTGTCACAACAATCGGTGATTATGCATTTCAACTTTGTGGAAATTTGAAGTCAATCTATTTGGGCAATTCGGTATCTTATATTGGTGCTTATGCCTTATCATTTACCGGCTTAGAAACGGTTATCTTTCCTGATTTAGTAACAGATATTAGCGGACAGGTTTTGTGGAATTGCCTGAATTTGAAATCCGTAACTTTAGGTTGCAACACAGATATTTTAGAATTTGGCGCATTCTGGAATTGCAGCAATTTACAAGAGATTATTAGTTTGAATACTTTCCCTCCGCAAGTGGATGATTATTTCGGAATGGATGCTTTCATTGGAGTGAATAAATCAGCTTGTACCCTTTACATTCCCAAAGGTTCGTTAAGTCTTTACCAAAAAGCTGCAGGTTGGCAAGGTTTTAAGACAATTATAGAACTTGAAGGTCCCGATCCTGATCCTCTTACATGGACTTTCGACAGTTCTACCGGAACATTGACGATTAGCGGAACAATTCCGATGATGAATTTTCTTTCACCGGAGGAGAACTATGAGAATTATGCTCCTTGGTATGCTCACAAATCTCAAATCAAACAAGTAAAGATAGAGAAAGGCGTAAAGAATATCGGAAAGTCTGCTTTTTACAATTGCAACAATCTCGTTTCTATTTCCATTCCCGAAAGTATAATTCGTATCGGAGAGGAGGCTTTTTACAATTGCAGTAGTCTCTCTTCCGTTACCATTCCTAATGGAGTAAGAAATATTGAGGATGCAGCATTTTTTAATTGTCACAGTCTCTCTTCCATTATCATTCCCAATAGTGTAGCAAGTATTGGAGAGCAAGCTTTTGCAAATTGTTACAGAATGGGGGATTATAATTTGCAAAGTATGACCGTCAAATGGTTAACTCCGTTAAAAGAAGTTGATCGCGCTTTTAGGATGACATCGGTCGGAGGCATTACTTTAATCGTTCCGGCAGGAACGAAAGCACTTTACGAAGTCGCTCCGGTTTGGAAACATTTCGGAAAGATTGTAGAAAGTGAACCAACTGATGTTAGTAATGTATCGTTGAATAAAACCACTGTGTTTTTGAAAGACAGCAACTTGTTCATCAACAGTTTGGAATCGGAAACCATCAATATTTATTCTGTTAATGGAATGTTGATTGTTTCGAAACGCAAGCAAAAAGGAGAAATAATGCTCCCAATAGGACATATCCCCAATCAAATATTGATTGTCAAGGGCAGTTCCGGTTGGGTAAGGAAAATAGCGAAATAATTTGAGATTTAGGGTAATGATAAAAAAACTGCCGATTGATAAAAAAATCGGCAGTTTTTTAGCTGTAATCAATATCTGTTTAATATTGGCCGTTTTTTACACAGTTTTGACCGGTCGTTTCTTTAATCTTTTGTTTACTTTTGCGCCTATAGAAATTATCAATCAACATCACTCACAAATATGAAAATCAGATTTTGCAAAAAATTGGCGACTATAGTCGTTGCCATATTGAGTTTAGCAGGAACCCTACAGGCACAACCAACAGCACAGAGAGAAAAACCTCGATTCGCAAACGATCGCGTACTTGTAAAATTAGCCAACACGCCCGCAATGCGTTCGACAACAGCAGTGCCCAACGTGGCTTATTCGGCGCCGAATCTTGGAATAGCTTATTCCGAAATACGTCTGCTCAATCCATCTAAAGGAAACACGATTCGAAACAGTTTCTCGACCATGAACGTCAACGATAAGCAAAACAACGTGTATGTTTTGATGTTGGAAGAACAGGGAGAGCAAGCCGTTAGAAGAGCATTAGAAATATTGAACGCAAATCCTGCGGTCGAAATTGCCGAACCTGCTATTTATTATCAACTCTTCGCAACGCCTAACGACCCGATGTTTTCGCAACAATACGCATTACAAAAAATAAATGCACCGGCAGCATGGAATATTACCGCCGGCAGCAAAAACGTAGTTGTCGGAATAATCGACAGCGGTATTGATGGCACTCACCCCGACTTGGCCGGCAACCTATGGATAAATCCAAATCCAAATAAAAACGGATATGTAAACGACATAAACGGTTATGACTTCGTAAATATGAAAGGTGGTACTCCCACAGATACAGGAGAGCACGGAACCCATGTTTCAGGTATTGTCGGCGCAAAAGGCAATAACGGAATAGGTGTTTCCGGCACTAACTGGAATGTAAGTTTGGCATGGTTAGGCGCCGGTCTTGATGGTGGTCAATACATATCTGTCGAAGCTGTCATAGAGGCATTGAACTATGCAAACAATCATAATATTCAAATAACAAACAACAGTTATGGTGGTCCTGATTACTCTGCCATATTTGAAGATGCCATTCGTAATTATAATGGTTTGTTTGTAGCAGCCGCAGGAAACGAAGCAAGCAATAACGACTTCTACCCCAGTTATCCGGCAAGTTATAATCTTCCAAATGTTATTTCAGTGGCTTCGACAGATCAAAATGATAATTTATCGTATTTTTCAAATTACGGAGCAAATAGTGTACATATTGCTGCTCCGGGCAGTGACATTTTGAGTACAGTACCAAACGGTCGATATGAGGCATTTAGCGGCACATCAATGGCATCTCCGCATGTAGCAGGAATTGCAGCTTTGATTAAATCCATTAAACCGGATCTGCCGCCTGCACAAATACGGGATATTTTAGTAGCAACTGCACGATATACAAATTCGTTAGACGGCTTTGGAATTGTGGATGCTTATGTCGCGTTGACGGCAGATCAAAACAATTTAAGCACAAGAATAGATTTAAGCGAAAGTAATCCACCATCTTCCGGTTTACGTTGGACATTCAGCGATGATGTTTATACAATCAGTAATAATGCAAATGTAAGCATTGTGGGTAACAATACAGGAAACGAGAGGCGCATTGAAGTGATGGGAGGAGCGACCGTATTCATTACACTCGATAATGCAAGCATTACTGGTCTTGCTGCCAACCAATCTCCTCTTTTGCTCAATAGCAGCGCAAACGTAAAGCTTACGCTTAGAGGAACAAATACGCTTACGGCAGGGAATGGCTGCGCAGGAATACAGGCTCCTCAAGGTACAACGCTCAAAATAAGCGGTATTGGCAGTTTAATAACAACCGGCGGAAATAATGGTGCAGGAATTGGCGGTGGCAGCAATGGTGCAGGTGGCAGCATTACTGTTAGTGGCGGAGTTGTTACGACAACCGGAGGCTCGAATGCTCAAGGAATTGGCAGAGGTAGCGGCGGCGGTGCAACAGGAACGTTTACAATGAACGAGAACGCTGTTGTCATAACAAACAGCATTGGCGATACAAGCACAAGCCGTAGAACCGGCGGAATCCTTTTCAACGGCAACACCGGTACATTCTACGGCAAAAAAGTTACCATAAGTGCGGATGTAACCACCCCCACAAACTTGACCGCCCCTGCAAACAGTCAGTTGATAGTGTCCAAAGATGCAACTTTGACTATTTCTGCAAGTACAACGCTAACAAATGACGGTGTGATTCTAAATTATGGCACCATTAAGATCAACGGCACATTGATGAACAATAACATGATTATTAATTTGGGAACAATCAACGGTACTGTTACCGGAAATCCGGCACTTCTCGACTTTCCTCCCGGTAGTATAATTGATTTGAGCGAAAATAATCCTCTTCCACAAGGATCCGGATGGATTTTTTCAAATAATGTCTACACTGTTTTGAATGGCGCAGACTTAACTTTCACAGGCACGAGTGCAAACCAAAGACGCATTGTTATTGCGGCTAATGCTACAGCAAACATTACGCTAAAAGACGTAGTTTTTGGTGGAGATGGATGGTGGAATACTGAACTCGGTGATGACCAATCAGCGCTTTTGCTAAATGGCGGTGCTAATTTAACGCTTACGATTGAGGGAATAAATAGGCTTACGTCCGGAAACTATCGTGCCGGCATAGAAGTTCCACCGGGTACAACACTTACGATAACCGGAACAGGAAGTTTGACAGCAACCGGAGGTTGGCAAAGCGCAGGAATTGGAGGAAGTACAAAAAACTACGCTTGCGGTGATATTACTATCAACGGAGGAACTGTCACGGCAATTGGTGCTGCGAGCAGTGCGATAGGTTCCGGTGGTGCCGGAATTGGCGGTGGTGGCGGTGCCAGAAGTAGCGATGGTGGCAATATTACCATCAATGGTGGGATTGTTATGGCAATTGGCGGTGGCAACGGTGCTGGAATTGGCAGTGGTGGTGGCGGCTCAGCAGGAACACTTACAATGAACGGAAATGCCATTGTATTTGCAAATCGCGTGGGAGATATGAGCGCAGATAGGAAAACAGGAGGTATACTTGTTGTAGGTAATTCTACTTTTTGGTATGGCAACAATAATTTTTCTTTAAGCCGCAATATTACCGTTCCATATACCAATCTTCTGACCATTGATAAAGGTAAAACATTGACAATACCAAGCGGTGTAAAATTGAATAATGAAGGTACGATTGTAAACTTCGGAACAATTACCGGAACAGTTACCGGTAATACTCCCATCATTCCTGCGTTACCACTTAGCAATAACATTAATTTAAGTAATAATAACCCTGCTCATGTCGGAGACGGTTGGGTGTTTGCGAATGGAGTCTATACTGTTTTAGATGGTGCAGATGTAACCATAACCGGAACAACTAACAAAAGAAATCACGTTGAAGTTATGGCTAACGCCACGGCAAACATCACACTGAACAATGTTTCTATCACAGCTATCCAAGGGTATTCGAAATATCAACCTCCGTTACTGCTTAATACAGGCGCAACAGTAAACCTGACGATACAAGGCAATAACACGCTTGTGGCAGGAGCGAGTTGTGCAGGCATACAAACTTTCGATGCAACGATTGTGATAGACGGCACAGGAAGTTTGACTGCAATTGGTGGTGAGTATGGCGGTGCAGGTATAGGTGGCGGCAGCTACAAAGATGGTGGTAAAATAACCATCAACGGCGGAACAATAACAGCAAAAAACAATGAAGTAGATGGCTACGGTGAAGCTGCAGGTCTTGGCGGTGGTGGTGGCTATTTTTACGGAGGAGCAGGTGGTGATATTACTATCAATGGCGGGGTTGTTACA
>Ga0209628_10000388_pt1 | contig 26605 bp, 27 predicted proteins | sample TergutCu122P4_FD_187285 | JGI IMG/M metagenome (GOLD analysis project Ga0209628, IMG submission 187285) | Cubitermes ugandensis P4 segment gut microbial communities from Kakamega Forest, Kenya - Cu122 P4 (SPAdes) (version 2) | ecosystem: Host-associated > Arthropoda: Insects > Digestive system...
CTTCCCCCAAAGGGGGAAGGGGCCAAGTTCCCTCCCCCTTTGGGGGAGGGTTAGGGTGGGGGCAAGCAGCGCAAAAATGTTCATAGTCGAATCGAAAATGCTCTAATCAGGTATTTCATATCGCAAATGCCTGTACAGCAAGCGCAATCAGCTATTTATTCAGGAGTTACGCTCATACAGGCCGCCGCCGCGCGCAAGCGCCGCCAGCAGGCCCGTGCAGGCGTCTTCGATCAGGTCGAGCACGGTCTCGAATCCGGCCGGGCCGCCGTAGTACGGGTCGGGCACTTCGTGCGCTGAGTGGCGGGTGCAAAAGTCCGTCAGGCGGCGCAGCTTGTGCGCCTGCGCGGGCGGGCACAGGGCGCTGGCGGTGTGCTCGTTGTGCGCGTCCATGACCAGCACCAGATCGAAATCGGCAAAGTCGCGCCGCGTCAATTGCCGCGCGCGCTGGCCGCTCAGGTCATAGCCGCGCCGGGCGGCGTGCTGCTGCGCGCGTTCGTCGGGCGGCTCGCCGGTGTGCCAGCCGTGCGTGCCGGCGCTGTCCACCTGCACGCGCGGCGCCAGGCCGGCGTTCGCCACCATTTTTTGCAGCACGCCGTGCGCGGTGGGGCTGCGGCAGATGTTGCCCATGCAGACCATGAGCACGCGCGTGGCGGGGGCGCTGGCGGCGTTCATCGCTTGCCGCCCGGCCGGCCCAGGCCCGGCGGCAGCGGTGGCATGCCGGCGCCGCCAAGCATGCCGCCCAGTCCCTTCATGCCGCCCATGCGGCGCATCATTTTCATCAGCGCGCCGCCTTTCATTTGCTTCATCATGCCTTGCATTTGCTCAAATTCCTTGAGCAGGCGGTTGACTTCCTGCACTTGCACGCCGGCGCCGGTGGCGATGCGGCGTTTGCGGCTGGCTTTTAGCAGGTCGGGCTTGCGGCGCTCTTGCGGCGTCATGCTGTTGATGATGCCTTCCTTGCGGCGGATGTCTTTTTCGGCGCGCGTCAGATCGGCCTCGCCCGCCTTGGCGGCCAGTTGCGTGGGCAGTTTGTCCATGATGCTGGCCAGGCCGCCCATTTGCTTCATCTGCTGCAACTGGCCGAGGAAGTCTTGCAGGTCGAACCCGTCGCCTTTTTTGACTTTTTCGGCCAGCTTTTGTGCGGCGGCGATGTCCACGTTGGCGGTGACTTGCTCGACCAGCGCCAGCACGTCGCCCATGCCCAGAATGCGCCCGGCGTGGCGCTCGGCATCAAAGACTTCCAGGCCGTCGAGCTTTTCGGATACGCCGGCAAACTTGATCGGCGCGCCGGTGATCTGGCGCACCGACAGCGCCGCGCCGCCGCGCGCGTCGCCGTCCATTTTGGTCAGCACGATACCCGTCAGCGGCAGCGCGTCGCTGAACGCGCGCGCGGTGTTGGCCGCGTCCTGGCCCTGCATGGCATCGACCACGAACAGCGTTTCCACCGGGTCCAGCGCGCCGTGCAGCGCGCGGATTTCGGCCATCAGCTCGGCGTCGATCGCCAGCCGGCCGGCGGTATCGACGATCAGCACGTCGTGAAAGTGCCGCCGCGCGTGGTCGAGCGCTGCGCGCGCGATGTCCAGCGGTTTTTGCTCGGGCGTGCTGGCAAACCAGTCGGCCCCGGCCTGCGCGGTGACGGTTTTGAGCTGCTCGATGGCGGCGGGCCGGTACACGTCGCCGGATACCGTCAGCACTTTTTTCTTGCGTCTGGTGACCAGATACCGCGCCAGCTTGCCGGTGGTGGTGGTCTTGCCCGATCCTTGCAGGCCCGCCATCAAAATCACCGCTGGCGGCTGCGCGGCCAGGTTGAGATCGCTCACGCCCTCGCCCATGGTCGCCGCCAGTTCGCGGTTGACGATGCCCACCAGCGCCTGGCCGGGCTTCAGGCTGCCCAGTACTTCCTGGCCCAGCGCCTTGTCCTTGACGCGGGCGATGAAGTCGCGCACCACGGGCAGCGCCACGTCGGCTTCCAGCAGCGCCAGCCGCACTTCGCGCAGCATGTCCTGCACGTTGCTTTCGGTAATGCGCGCCTGGCCGGACAGTTTTTTGACCAGGCCGGAGAGTTTGTCGGTAAGTGCGGATGCCATGAGGGGGAGGAGGTTGAGCGTTTGGCGTTGAGCGTCGGGCGCGGGCAAACAGGTTGCCGCGCCAAAGGCCAACCGCCCGGCGCTCAACCTCTTTGCCCTAAACTTCAAGGATGATTTTAGACAGCGCCTCTCCCGTCAGTCTGCTGCTGGCCGCTTGCGCCGCGCTGGCCTACGCGATTCCGGCGCTGGCCGCGCGCGCGGTGGGCGCGGCAGCGGCGCTGCGGGTGTTGCTGCTGGCCTGGCTGCTGCACGGGCTGCTGATCGGCAGCAACTTGCTGCAAGCGCCGCCGCGCTTTGGCTTTGCGCCCGCGCTGTCGGTCACGGTCTGGCTGGCGCTGACGGTGTACGCCATCGAGCGCCAGCTTTACCCGCGCCTGCGCGCGCGCTGGGCGCTGGCCAGCTTTGGCGCGGCGGTGATCGTGCTGGCGCAACTGTTTCCGGGTTCGCCCCTGCACCCCACTTCATCGCCGCTGCTGCCGCTGCATTTGGCGCTGGGCGTTTCGTCCTATGGGCTGTTTGCGGCGGCGCTGGCGCACGGCTGGCTGATGTCGCGCGCCGAGGCGCACATGCGCCGCGCCGACGGCACGGCCAGCGGCGGCGTGCCGCTGCTGACGCTGGAGCGGCTGATGTTCCGCTTTGTCGGCGCGGGCTTTGTGCTGCTGACGCTGACCATGCTGGCCGGCGTGTTCTTTGGCGAGCAAATCTACGGCCGCGCCTATACCGGCTGGCACTGGGACCACAAGCGCGTGTTCACGCTGCTGTCGTGGCTGACCTTTGCCACGCTGCTGATCGGGCACTGGCGGCTGGGCTGGCGCGGGCGGCGCGCGGTGCGCGTGCTGTACATCGGCACGGCGCTGCTGCTGCTCGGTTATGCGGGATCGCGCTTCGTGCTGGAAGTGCTGCTGGGGCGCGCGGTATGAAGCCGCTGCTTGCGCTGCTGGCGCTGCTTGCCGGTGTGTGGCTGTGGCGGCGCGGGCGGCGGCTTGAGGCCGCGCGCCAAACCGCCCATCAAACCACGCAACGCGGCCAGACAGGCGGCGCGCTGCCAGTGGCGCGCTGCGCCCGCTGCGGCGTTCACGTGCCAGCCGGTGAAGCGCTGGCGGGCCAGCGCGGCAGCTACTGCTGCGCCAGCCACCGGCGGGAGTCCGAGGGAGCATGAGCGCCACGCAGCCACCGGCGGACACGCCGCGCAAGTGGTTCGGCGGCGAATCCTTGCCGTCCGTCCCGCCTTCCCAGCCGCTGCTGGCCAGCGACGCCGTCAATCAGGGCGAGAGCGCGCGCATGTGGAAGGGCCTGATGTCGGCGCGCGTGCTGATCGCGCTGATGATCTTTGCCCTGCATCTGGCGCTCAACGCCACCACGGTCCCGGTGCCGTCCTGGCTGCTCACGACCTGCCTGGGCTATCTGGGCGTCACGGTGCTCACGCGCATGCTGGCGCGCACGCCCGCGCCGCAGCAGCCGTATGACCCCAGGCGGCTGTACCCGGTGGGCGTGGACGTGGCATTCATCTTCATATTGCAGACCCAGCGCATCGGCGGCATCACCTACATCCCGCTGCTGGCGCTGGTGGTGGTGCTGGCAGCGATCATGAACTCGCGCATGCTGGCGCTGGGCACGGCGGCGCTGGCCACGCTGGGGCTGCTGGGCCACGCCATCTGGGTTGCCCACGAAGCGGCATGGAACACCGACGTCATCGTTCAGGCCGGTATTACCGGCGCCGGCCTGCTGGTGCTGGCGCTGCTGACCAATCAGCTATCGGGCCGGCTGGCGCGCGAGGAAGCGCGGGCGCGCCGCAGCCGCGGCGAGGCACGCATACAGGCGCTGGTCAACTCGCTGGTGATCGAAACGCTGGCTGACGGCGTGCTGGTGGTGGATGCGTCCGGCACGGTGCGCGCGGCCAACCCGGCGGCGCACCTGATGCTGGGCATTGACCCGGAAGTAACGCCCAGCCAGTTCAACCTGAGCGACAGCCCGGGCTGGGCGCAGCTTTTGCACACGGCGCGGCTGACATTTACCGGCGGGCCGATCGACGGGGTAGACATCACGCTGCACCACGAGGACCGCCCCGCCAGCCACTTGCAGGTGCGCACGCAGCGCACGCCCAGCATCGGCGACGGCGCGCTGTGCGTAATGTTTTTGCAAGACCTGCGCGAGCTGGAAACGCGCCTGCGCACCGAAAAGCTGGTCGCCATGGGCCGCATGTCGGCCGCCGTGGCGCATGAAATCCGCAACCCGCTGGCCGCCATCAGCCAGGCCAACGCGCTGCTGGAAGAAGAGCTGACCTCGCCCGCGCAGCAGCGCCTGACCGAAATGGTGCGCCAAAACGCCCAGCGGCTGGGCAACATCGCCGCCGACGTGCTGGACATCGTGCGCGTGCAGGGCAATCTGGACGCGGGCACCATCCAGACGGTTGGCCTGGATGAGCTGACCCAGGCCTTTTGCGCCGAATGGAGCCAGCAGCACGCCCCCGGCGCGCGCCTGCAAGTCGATCTGCACGCGCCCGACGTGCAGGTGCAGTTTGCCCACGACCACCTGCGCCGCATTCTGGTCAACCTGCTGGACAACGCCGCGCGCTACGCCAGCCAGCAGCCCGGCGCGATCCAGGTACACACGCACACGGTGCGCTACGGCCCGGCCGTGCTGGCGGTGTGGAGCGACGGCGCGCCGCTGGACGAGGCGGTCAGCCGCCACATGTTCGAGCCGTTTTTTTCCTCCGAATCGCGCTCCAGCGGACTGGGCCTGTTCATCTGCCGCGAACTGTGCGAGCGCCACGGCGCGCTCATCGCCCACGACAGCGTGCGGCGCGAGCGCGCCGGGCAGGCCGTCGATGGCAACGAGTTTTCCGTCAGCTTGCGGCGTATGCACGGCGAGCATTCCACCCTGAACTTTGAAGATTCCCAAGCCTGATGAACGCCGATCAGTCCACCACCCAAGGCGCGCGCATCCTCGTGGTCGATGACGAACCTGACCTGCGCACGCTCTACGAGCTGACCCTGCTGCGCGCGGGCTACCAGGTGCAGTCCGCTGGCTCGCTGTTCGAAGCGCGCGAGCTGCTCGCCGCCAGCCAGTTCGATGCCGTCATCACCGACATGCGGCTGCCTGACGGGCTGGGGCTTGAGCTGCTGCGCGCCCTGTCGGCCCAGCAGCGGCCCGAGCGCTGCGTCGTCATCACCGCCTACGGCTCGGCCGAAAACGCCGTCGAGGCGCTCAAGGCGGGCGCTTTCGACTACCTGACCAAGCCGGTCGATCTCAAGCAGTTCCGCTCCGTCGTGCAGGCCGCCCTGAGCGCGCCGCGCGCGGCCACCGCCGCCGCCGCCGCCGCGCCGCCGCCAACCGCGCCCGCCCCGATCGGCGAGGCGGCCAGCGCGCCAGCGGAGCCGCCGCCCGGCGCGCCGCCGTCCGCGCAAGCCGAGGCCATGCGGCGGCTGGTTGGCGAATCGGCGCCCATGCGCGCCGTCAAGCAGCGCATCGCCAAGGTGGCGCCCGGCATGGCGCCCGTGCTGGTGCGCGGCGAATCGGGCACCGGCAAGGAACTGGTGGCGCAAGCCATTCATATATGCAGCCATCGCGGCGAAGGCCCGTTTGTGCCGGTCAATTGCGGCGCGATTCCAGAAAGCCTGCTGGAAGCCGAATTTTTTGGCGCCCGCAAAGGCTCCTACACCGGCGCGGTGCAGGACCGCGAGGGCTTTTTTCAGGCCGCGCGCGGCGGCACGCTGTTTCTGGACGAAATCGGCGACTTGCCGCTGGCCATGCAGGCCAAGCTGCTGCGCGCCATTCAGGAGCGCCGCATACGCCCGTTGGGCGACACGCGCGAAGAGCCGGTTGACGCGCGCATCGTCAGCGCCACGCACAAGGATTTGGCCGCCGAAGTGCAGGCCGGCCGCTTCAGGCAAGACCTGTATTACCGCCTGAACGTGATTGAAATCGTGGTGCCGCCGCTGCGCGAGCGCCGCGAAGACCTGCCCGCGCTGTGCCAGGCGCTGCTGGAGCGCATCGCCGCCGAATCCGGCGCGCCAGCGCACACACTGTCACCGCGCCAGTGGCAAGAGATCGCCAACGCGCCGCTGGAGGGCAACGTGCGCGAGCTGGAAAACCTGCTGCACCGCGCCGTCGCTTTGGGCGACACGGGCGATGCTGACGATGCGAGCCACACCGGCGCCACGCAAGCGGGCCAGTTGCCGCGCGCGCCAGCGCCAGAGCCAGCGCCGCCGCCAGCGCCTGCCGCCGCCAGCGCCGCCGCGCCGCCAGCAAGCGATGACATGGCCAGCGCCACCGCGCTGCCCGCCAATTTGCAAGACTGGCTTGATGAGCAGGAGCGCCAGGTGCTGGTGCGCGCGCTCAATGAAACGGGCTTTAACCGCACCGCCGCCGCCGCGCGGCTGGGCCTGAATTTGCGCCAGATGCGCTACCGCATCGCGCGCCTTGGCATCACCGCGCCGGGCGGCGACGAGCAGGACGGCGATGCCTGATGACGACGCGCTCTGGCAAGCGGGCTGGTACCGCCATGCGCGCGCGCTGCCTTCGCCCAACTTCGGCCCGCGCCCGGCAGGCAGCAAGATCAGCCTGATCGTCATTCATTGCATCAGCCTGCCGCCGGGCGAATTTGGCGGCGAGCAGGTGCAGGCGCTGTTTACCAACCGGCTCGATTGCAACGCGCATCCGTATTTCCGCCAGCTGCGCGGCCTGCAGGTTTCGGCGCACTTTTACATCCAGCGCGACGGCGCGCTGTGGCAGTTTGTCGATTGCGGCCAGCGCGCCTGGCACGCGGGCGCATCGCGCTTTGACGGACGCGAAAACTGCAACGACTTTTCCATCGGCATCGAACTGGAAGGCATCGACGGCGGCGCGTTCGAGCCGCCGCAATACGAAACGCTGGCCAGCCTGTGCGCCGCGCTGACTGTGCGCTATCCCATCACGGACATCGCGGGCCATCAGCACATCGCTCCCGGGCGCAAGCGCGACCCCGGCGCCGGGTTCGATTGGCGGCGGCTGGCGCGCTCGATCGGCTGGCCGCCGTGCGCCAGTGCGATGCCTGGTTGCAACACTCAACATGCCGGCAAGTGCGCGAACGCTTTGCATTTCGCGCCATTGCTCCCATAATCGGAGCATCGCAAACAACATCGCTTTTTCAAGTGCCGCTTTTAACGGCCGCTCAATTGAAGTTGCGATCACCAATACCGTGCAGTCATCGAATCAGCAGCCACCTCTTGCCGCCAGCGTGCGATCAGGCGGCTGCGCCCGTGTTCATGGCGCTGGACTTGTTTCCAGTGGCATGAATCGCTTTGCGCGCATCCAACAACCGGCGCAAAGTGTCCACTCTCGTTGAACGTTCAACCTGGAAAAAGGAGAAAACTCATGGCAACTGCAAAGAAACCGGCCGCCAAGAAGGCCGCAGCAAAGAAACCCGCCGCCAAGAAGGCACCCGCCAAAAAGGTAGCGGCCAAGAAGGCGCCCGCCAAGAAAGTCGTCGCCAAAAAAGCGCCGGCCAAAAAGGTAGCCGCCAAGAAGGCGCCCGCCAAGAAAGCCGCCGCCAAAAAAGCGCCGGCCAAAAAGGTAGCCGCCAAGAAAGCGCCAGCCAAGAAAGCGCCGGCCAAAAAGGCAGCGGCCAAGAAAGCGCCCGCCAAAAAGCCAGCGGCCAAAAAACCCGCTGCCAAAAAGGCTGCCCCGGCGCCCAAAAAGCCCGCCGCCAAAACGTCGCTGAATCCGCAAGCGGCATGGCCTTTCCCGACTTCCGGCAAGCCCTGATGTCGCAAGCGTTGGCTGACCGGTAAAGCGGCCAGCCATGTGACGCAAAGCCCGGCACGCGCCTGGAGCGCCGCCGGGCTTTTTTATTGGTGACTTTTCCTTCCCCTTTGTGGGAGACTGATGTAGCGTCGCGCGCTACCGGCTTGCGCCCCGGAACCGGCCTGTGCACGCGGCACAACTTTTCTTTCGTCATTCCCGCGAAGGCGGGAATCCAAAGGGGGCGGTTCTCGAGGCGACGTTCTTGGATTCCCGCCTTCGCGGGAATGACGAGGTTTATATCGAGGTTGTTATAAACAACCTGTTCTTCGGAGAGGTTCTTGGGTAGGGCAGGGTTGGGGCGCAGCGGGCGTGCGGCACCGCAATGATTACCGCGCTTGCGATGCGCTGCTTGCCCCCACCCCAACCCTCCCCCAGGGTGGAGGGAGGAAAACCGCACGGTCAGGGATGCGGCCCTTTACCAATCAACGCTGTAGTTCTGCGGCCCGCGCGTGGCGATTTTCAGCGCGCCCATGCGGTTGCCCAGCGCGGCGCAGCGGTGCAGGTCCCAGCCTTGTTCCAGCCCGTACAGCAGCGCGCCGCGCCAGGCGTCGCCGCAGCCGGTGGGGTCGACTACCTGCCGCGCGGCGACAGCTGGCACGTGGGTTTTTATGCCGCCTTCCCAGATGTCGCAGCCGCCCGCGCCCAGCGTGACAATCAGCCCGCGCACGCGGCGCGACAGCGCGTCCAGCTCTACGCCCATGCGGTCGCACAGCATGCGGCCTTCGTAGTCGTTGACGGTGACCCAGTCAGCCAGTTCGACGAAGTGGCACAGCTGCTCGCCGTCGAACATCGGCAGTCCCTGGCCCGGATCGAACACGAACGGGATGCCCGCCTGATGCAATTGCGCGGCGTGTTCCAGCATGGCTTGCCGCCCGTCGGGCGAGATGATGCCCAGCTTGACATCCGGCCTGGCTGGCACGCGCACGCGGTGCGCATGCATCATCGCGCCGGGGTGAAAGGCGGTGATCTGGTTGTTGTCGCGGTCGGTCATGATCATGGCTTGCGCGGTCCAGGCATCGGCTACTTCGAGCACGCAGCCGGTGGCGATGCCAAGCGCGCGCAGGCGCTGGGTGTAGCTGGCTCCGTCGCTGCCCAGCGCTGCCACCGGCAGCGGCGTGCCGCCCAGCTGGCGCATGGCGTAGGCGATGTTGCCGGCGCAGCCGCCAAAGTCGCGCCGCAGGCTGGGCACCAAAAACGAGACGTTCAGGATGTGCAACTGCTCGGGCAGGATTTGCTGCGCAAAGCGCCCCTCGAAGTCCATGATGGTGTCGAACGCGAGCGAGCCGCAAATGATGGTGGGCATGAGTTCAATCAGGGGTAGAAGGCGCGCACCCGGTAGCCAGTGATGGCGGCGGGGTTGGATGCGTCGGCGATGGCCAGCGTGTAGCTGCCTTCGAATTCGTCGCGCGCGGCCAGCGCTGGCGGCGCGCCAAGCTCGGCGGCGGTGACGACGCGGCGCGCCAGTGTTTGCTCTTGCGCGTCGGTCAGGGTCAGCTCCAGCGCCGGGCTGGCGATGGCCATGTTGGCGGTGTTGCTCAAGGTCACGCTGAAGCTGAAGCTGCTGGCATCAACGCGCACGAAGGCGGTGCTGACGATCTTGATGTCCTCCAGCCGCCGGTATGGCTGGACGCTGCAACCCGATGGCTGGCACAGCCGCTGCAGCACGGGCGCAAGATGCGGCTCGCGCGCGGCCAGCCAGTCGCGCTGGCTGATGGCCGCCTGCCAGGCCAGCGCCAGCGCCAGCAGCGGCAAGGCCATGCCAAGCAGGGCGCGCACCGCGCGCGAGCGCCGCCGCCGCGCGCGGCGCCTGGATTTGGTGACGAATGAGGGCGCGGATTTTTCGGCTTGCGAGCGTGGGCGCGAGTGCGGCTGCGTCTCGTTCTGATCATCGGCGTCGTCCTCATCGCCGTCCTCATACTCATCTTCGGCCTCGGCATATTCCCCGGCCACGGCCTCATCGGCTGGCGGCGGCGCTTCTGGTTCGGCTTCAGGTTCGGCTGGCGTGGCGGCTGGTTGCAGGGCGGCGGCGGCAGGTGCTGGCGCGGCTTCAGGCGCGGACGGCGCGGCTGGTTCATCCGGCCAGGGCGCTTTGGCGGCTGCTGGCTCTGGCCGCACATCATCGATCACCGGCAGCGCATCCATGCGCTGGCGCAGCAGTTGGGTGCGCGCTCTTACCTGGTCGGCGTCGGGCAGCAGGGATTCATGCCCGCCGTCATGGCTGGCGCCGTGTGCGGCAGCGGCGCTTTGGGTCTGCTCGCTGTCACGATCTGCATCGGGCGCGGCAGCCGGGATTTCGTCCGGACTGCCGACAGTGCTTTCTTCAGGGCTGTCAGCTGGGACTTCATCGGGACTGTCATCCTGGTTTTCCGCGGGACTGTCAACGGCGGCTTCATCAGTGACTTCGTCAGCGGCTTCATCCGGGCTGCCGTCATAGCCGTCGTCCGGGTCCTGGATTTGCGTTGGCGGAAAGTCGTCCGGGGGCGCTGGCAGCGGCGGCGGCTCGTGCGCCACGGTGCGCGCGGACTGCGGGGCGGCTTCGGCTTCGGTCAGAAAGGCGTCATGCTGCTTGGCCTCGTCATAAGACAGCATGTGCGTGGCGGAGTCGAACACTTCGCCGCATTGGCCGCAGCGCACCCAGCCGGCGGCCACGCGGATGTGGTCCGGCACCAACTTGAACTTGGTGGAACAAGCCGGGCAGCGCGTGACTAGTGGCATGAAACAGCTATCGGAATCAGAGCGTAAAACTGAACGCCGATTGTAGGCAGTCAGCGCCGCCTGGTTATCGCCGCCCGGTCAGCAGCGCCCAGCCGTCTTCGCTATCGGTTACTTGCAGCGGCAGGTATGGCGCGTAGGCTTGTTGCAGTTGCCTGGTTTGGCGCTCCAGCACACCGGCCAGCACCAGCGCGCCGCCGGGCGCCAGGTGGCCGCACAAAAGCGGGGCCAGCACCGTCAGCGGCGCGGCCAGGATGTTGGCCAGCACGGTGCCATAGCCGCCTTGCGCGCGCTCGGGCGGGCCGGCCAGCAGCCGCACGCCGTTGGCGGCGGCGTTGGCCTGGGTGGAGGTTATGGCCGCCGGGTCGATGTCTACCGCGTCCACGCTGGCCGCGCCGTGCAGCGCCGCGCCGATGGCCAAAATGCCGGAGCCGCAGCCGTAGTCCAGCACGCGCTGGCCCGCCGGCGGGTTGGCGGCGATCCAGCGCAGGCACATGCGCGTGGTGGGGTGCGTGCCGGTGCCAAAGGCCAGGCCGGGGTCGAGCCGGATTACGCGCGTGGCCTGCGCGGGCACGCCGTGCCAGCTGGGGACGATCCAAAACGACGGCGTGATCGCCACCGGCGCAAACTGCGCTTGCGTCAGGCGCACCCAGTCCTGCTCGGGCACGGGCGCGATGGCCTGCACCGCGCAGCCGCTGAAAAAATCTTGCGGCAGCAGCAAGCTGGCGGCTTCGCGCGCGGCGGCTTCACCGGCAAACAGCGCCAGCACGCGCGAGCGCGCCCAGCCTGGCGCGCTCGCGGGCAGGCCCGGCTCGCCAAACAGCGCGCGCTCGGATTGCGTGCCGGCGTCGGCGTCTTCCACCGATACGCTCAGGGCGCTCAGGGCCTCAAGCGCGTCGCTGACTTGATCGACGCGATTGGCGGGGCACAGCAGGCGCAGTTCAAACATGGGGGTAGGCTATTATTTTCATAGCTGGCCGCGCTCATTCAGCAAGCGATTCAATCAATTTTCGCCTGATTAGGTACCTGTCTCAGATGCCATTCCAGGCAAAACAGCGCTTGCTTTTTCATTCGTCATTCCCGCCTTCGCGGGAATGACGAATCTGAGGCATATCACTAGTCAGGAATTTTCATGCTGAAATCGTTATCTGGCAGGCGCTGGCAGCTATCAAAAATGCAGGTTGGCCGCAGGGGCGAAAAATTTTTCGCCCCTGCACAACAAATATGTCACCGCCGGTGCTCACTCAGCCACTTTTCCAGATAGTGGATGTTGGTGCCGCCTTCCTTGAAGCTGGCGTCGGCCATCAGTTCGCGGTGCAGTGGGATGTTGCTGTTGATGCCTTCGACCACCATTTCATCGAGCGCCGTGCGCATGCGGGCGATGGCTTGTTCGCGCGTGTCGCCGTGGACGATGATTTTGCCGATCATCGAGTCGTAGTGCGGCGGCACGAAGTAGTTGGCGTACACATGCGAGTCGATCCGCACGCCCGGCCCGCCCGGCATGTGCCAGGCGGTTACGCGGCCCGGCGAGGGGGTGAATTTGAACGGGTCCTCGGCGTTCACGCGGCATTCGATGGCGTGGCCCTTGATCTGGATTTGGCGCTGGGTGAAGGGCAGCTTTTCGCCCGCCGCCACCATGATTTGGGTGCGCACGATGTCGATGCCGGTGATCCACTCGGTGACCGGGTGCTCCACCTGCACGCGGGTGTTCATCTCGATAAAGTAGAACTCGCCGTTTTCATACAAAAACTCGAACGTGCCCGCGCCGCGGTAGCCGATTTTTTTGCACGCGGCCACGCAGCGCTCGCCGATGCGCTCGATCAGCCGGCGCGCGATGCCGGGCGCGGGCGCTTCCTCGATCACTTTTTGGTGGCGCCGCTGCATGGAGCAGTCGCGCTCGCCCAGATAGACGGCGTTTTTGTGCTTGTCGGCCAGCACCTGGATTTCGATGTGGCGCGGGTTTTGCAGGAATTTTTCCATGTACACCGCCGGGTTGCCAAAGGCCGCGCCCGCTTCGGCCCTGGTCATTTGCACGGCGCCCACCAGCGCCGCCTCGGTGTGCACCACGCGCATGCCGCGCCCGCCGCCGCCGCCAGCGGCCTTGATGATGACCGGGTAGCCGATGGCCTTGGCCATGCGCCGGATGGTTGCCGGATCGTCGGGCAGCTCGCCTTCGGAGCCTGGCACGCAGGGCACGCCGGCCTTGATCATGGCTTGCTTGGCCGATACCTTGTCGCCCATCAGGCGGATGGCCTCGGGCGTGGGGCCGATGAACTGAAAGCCGCTTTTTTCCACCCGCTCGGCAAAGTCGGCGTTTTCGCTCAAAAAGCCGTAGCCGGGGTGGATTGCCTCGGCGTCCGTTACCTCGGCGGCCGAGATGATGGCTGGCATGTTCAGGTAGCTTTGCGCCGAAGGCGCGGGGCCGATGCACACCGCCTCGTCGGCCAGCCGCACGTATTTGGCGTCCTTGTCGGCCTCGGAATAGACCATTACTGCCTTTATGCCCAGCTCGCGGCACGCGCGCTGCACGCGCAGGGCTATCTCTCCACGGTTGGCGACCAGTATTTTCTTGAACATGGCAAGCGCCTTACTCGATTACGAACAGCGGCTGGCCGTATTCCACCGCCTGGCCGTTTTCGCCCAGTATCTGGGTGATGGTGCCGGCTTTTTCGCACTCGATCTCGTTGAGGATTTTCATCGCCTCGATGATGCACAGCGTGTCGCCCTCCTTGACCTGGCTGCCCACCTCGACAAACGGCTGCGCGCCGGGGCTGGGCGCGCGGTAGAGGGTGCCGACCATCGGCGACTTGACGACAAAGCCCTTTGGCTCGGCGGCGGCGGACGGCGGCGCGGCGGCGGCCTGAGCTTGCGGCGCGGCAGCGGCGGGCGCGGCCAGCGCCGTGGCGGCGGGCGCGCCGGCATGTATCATCTGCACTGGCGCGGCCGCCGCCGCTGGCGGCGCGCCCTTGACGATGCGTACCTTGCCTTCGGCTTCGGTGATTTCCAGCTCCGATACGTCGGATTCCGACACGAGGTCGATCAGGGTTTTGAGTTTGCGCAGGTCCATGGACATGTCTGTAATGATGGAACCTGTCTAATTTACACCAATTTGGCGCTAATTTTGGCGATCTTCATTTAATTTCGCTAAATCCGGCTTGCAGCCAGGGGCTTGGACGGGTTAGCTGGCGGCACTGGCTGGCCTTTTGCGGGGTGTTCGCCAGAGCCGCGCCGCAGCCGCATTGTTTGCGGCAGATCAAAACAATTGCACGTTTTTGGCGGCGTTTTAGGTGCAAAAGCTGGTCAATGCTGTTTTTCGGCCTGCTCTTCGGCGGCCATGCGCCTTAGCAGCGCGTGCCGGTCGCCACGCGGGGCGCGGCCATCGGCGCGCGCTTTCAGGGCGCCGCGCAGATCGTCGTGGTCGTGGATCAGCAGGTGCAGGCCAACCGCCTGGCCCAATTCCGGGCACAGGCAGGACAGGCTGAGCGCGTCCACCGGCGCGCCGTTGAATCCGCCTGCCGTGCGCGCCTGGTACTGCACGCCGTGGCCGATGAGGGCGATTTCGGCCGCTTTGGGGTCGTCGCAAAACAGTTGCAGCTGGATGTCCGAGCGGCGCGTGGCCGTGCCGTGCCAGACCGCGCCCGTCAGGTGCGGACGAAATGCCGCCAGCCGCTGCATCCAGTCAAGCGCCAGCCGGCGCAGCGCCGCCAGCTCACGCGGCTGCGTATCGGCATGAAAGATGGCGATGTGCTCGCGCACCGCGGCGTCCAGCAAGTCGTTATCTGGCAGCCGCGCGCGCCCCGGCGCCCCCAGTTGCCCGCCCGCGCGGCGCTTGGCCGCGCCGTAATCCAGCCCCTCATCGACCACCAGCCGCGCGGCGGCGGCGGCGATTTCTTGTGTCATGGTGTTCATGACTATGCTATTGATAGCTGCCAGCGCTTGTCTGGCAAGCGCTGGAGCCGGTTTTTATGCATAAAACGCCGCTTGGCGCGCTACTTGCGCTTGCGCGGCTTGCTGGCGGGTTTGCTGGTCTTTGTCTTGGCCTTGCCCGGCTTTTCCGCCAGTTGCTTGGGGATGGAGCGGTTGGTGTGCGTCATGCGGTTGGCCGCGTCCACGTAGACCAGGGTGGGTTGGAAGCGCGCCAGCTCGGCTTCGGACAATTGCGCGAAGGCGGCGATGATGACCAGATCGCCCGGCTTGGCGCGGCGCGCGGCGCTGCCGTTGATGGAGATGATGCCCGAGCCTTCTTCGGCGCGCAGCGCGTAGGTGACAAAGCGCTCGCCGTTGTCGATGTTCCAGGCGTGAATCTGCTCGTACTCGCGGATGCCGCTGGCGTCCAGCAGCAGGCCGTCGATGGCGATGGAGCCTTCGTAGTGCAGCTCGGTCTGCGTCACCGTGGCGCGGTGGATTTTGGCCTTGAGCATGTTCAGGTTCATGAGTCTCTTCCTTGGTAGGTGGACGGCGTTATGCGCCGGCATTATCCAACAGCAGGTTGTCGATCAAACGGGTGGCGCCCAGCCGGGCGGCGATCAGGGCGACCAGCCCGGCGCGCTGACCGGTTTCAGGCTCGCTCAGGTCATCGGCGTGGCGGATGGCCACATAGTCTGGGACAAAACCGGCGCCCGATAGTTCCGCCGCCGCCTTTTGTTCCACCGCCGCGCGGGGCTGGCCCTGGGCGATCTGCTGGCGCATTTGCAGCAGCGTGGCGTGGATGCGCGAAGCCAGCGCTCGCTCTTGCGGCGACAGGTACTGGTTGCGCGAACTCAGCGCCAGGCCATCGCCTGCGCGCACGATGGGCGCGGGCACGATTTGTACCGGCAGCGCCAGATCGCGCACCATGCGCTGCACCACCAGCAGTTGCTGAAAGTCTTTTTGCCCGAACACGGCCAGATCGGGCTGCGCCAGATTGAGCAGCTTGCAAACCACCGTGGCCACGCCGTCAAAGTGGCCGGGGCGGTGCGCGCCTTCCAGCACGTCCGTGATTTGCGGCACGTGGATGCTCACGCTGTTCTGTGGGCCAAATGGATACATGGTGGCGACATCGGGCGCAAACAGCGCGTCGCAGCCGCGCTCGGCCAGGCCGGCCTGATCCTGCGCCAGCGTGCGCGGATAGCGCTCGAAATCCTCGCCGGGGCCGAACTGCGTGGGGTTGACGAACAGGCTCACCACCACCCGCTGGGCGCCACGCGCGCGCGCCAGATCGACCAGCGCGAAATGGCCCGCGTGCAGGTTGCCCATGGTCGGCACCAGGCCCACGGTCTGGCCCGATTTGCGCCAGCCGCTTACAACGGCGCGCAGCGCGGCGGCATCGTGCAGGGTTTGCATGGTCACTCAAAACAGTGTTCTGGCGCGGGGAAAATTCCGCTGCGCACATCGGCGGCATAGGCGGCAATGGCGGCGGTCACCGAATCGCGCCCTTGCAAAAAATTCTTGCTGAACTTGGGGCGCTTGCCCGGCGTGATGCCCAGCACGTCATGCATCACCAGCACCTGCCCATCGCAATGCGGCCCCGCGCCGATGCCGATGGTGGGAATGGCGATGCCGGCGGTGATGCGCTGCGCCAGCGCGGCGGGGATGCCTTCCAGCACCAGCAATTCCGCGCCGGCCGCTTGCACCGCCTTGGCCTGCTCCAGCAGGCGCTCGGCCGCTTGCGGGTCGCGCCCCTGAACGCGAAAGCCGCCAAACTTGTGCACCGACTGCGGCGTCAGGCCCAGATGCGCACACACCGGAATGTCGCGCGCCGCCAGCGCCGCGATCGCGTCCAGGATATGCGCCGCCGCGCCTTCCAGCTTGACCATCGCCGCGCCGCCTTCGCCCACCAGCCGCGCGCCCGCTTGCAGCGCATGCGGCACGTCGCGGTCGGCCATGAAGGGCATATCGGCCACCAGCAGGGCGGTGGACAGGCCGCGCGCCACCAGGCTGGTGTGATAGACCATGTGATCGAGCGTCACCGGCAGCGTGCTCGCGTGCCCCTGCACCACATTGCCCAGCGAATCGCCCACCAGCGCCACGTCCACGCCCGCCAGATCAAGCTGCGCGGCCCAGGCGGCGTCATAGGCGGTGAGCATGACGATGCGCTGCCCGGCGGCCTTCATGGCCCGCAGCTGCGGAACGGTAACCGGCTTGCGGGCCGGGGCATCGGCTTTTTGCGCGTACATGTATGTCTCCTTGTGATCGATGGATCAAGGGCCAGGCGGGTGCGCGATTATCACGTTCCGGCGGCAAAAGTCAAATGGGGGTACGCGGCATGCCTGAAACTGCATAAACCATAGCTGGCCGCGTTTGCCATGCAAGGGTTTTATGTATAAAACAACCTGAAATTGCCGTATGACATGCGCTGGCAGCTATCATTTTTATTGGTAGGGCTAAAATCCCCCGATGCACATTCACATTCTGGGTATCTGCGGCACTTTCATGGGCGGGCTGGCGGCGCTGGCGCGCGAGGCTGGGCACACCGTCACCGGGTGCGACGCGGGCGTTTATCCGCCCATGAGCGATCAGTTGCGCGCGCTGGGCATTGATTTGATCGAAGGCTATGGCGCCGATCAGTTGGCGCTCAAGCCGGACGTGTTCGTGATCGGCAACGTGGTCAGCCGCGCCCGCTTGCCGGATGGCGCGCCAAAATTCCCGCTGATGGAAGCCATTCTTGACGCCGGGCTGCCTTACACCAGCGGCCCGCAGTGGCTGGCTGAACACGTGCTGCAAGGCCGCCACGTGCTGGCGGTGGCGGGCACGCACGGCAAGACCACCACCGCGTCGATGCTGGCGTGGATCCTGCACGTGGCGGGCCGCGCGCCAGGCTTTTTGATTGGCGGCGTGCCGCTTGACTTTGGGGTGTCGGCGCGGCTGGGCGATTCTGGCTATTTTGTTATTGAAGCCGACGAATACGACACCGCCTTCTTCGACAAGCGCAGCAAATTCATCCACTACCGCCCGCGCACGCTGGTGCTTAATAACCTGGAGTTCGACCACGCCGACATCTTTGACGACCTGGCGGCCATCGAGCGGCAGTTTCATCACCTGGTGCGCACCGTGCCCGCCGCGGGCCGCATCATCGTCAACGATCTGCAAGAAAGCCTGGCGCGCGTGCTGGCACAAGGCTGCTGGAGCCAGCGGCGCGGCTTTGGCGGCGCGGCAAGCGAGTTCACCGCGCATGGCGATGCGTGCGACTTTGAAGTGCGCCAGCGCGGCGCGCCCGCGGGCCGCGTTGCCTGGCGGCTAACTGGCGTGCACAACCAGTTGAACGCGCTGGCCGCCATTGCCGCCGCTGATCATGTTGGCGTGCCGCCAGCGGACGCCGCGCGCCATCTGGGCCAGTTTGGCAATGTGCGCCGCCGCATGGAAGTGCGCGGGCGCGTGGCCGTGCCGGGCGGCGTGATTACCGTGCTGGACGACTTTGCCCATCACCCAACCGCCATCCGCACCACAGTGGACGGCCTGCGTCACCAACTGGACGCGGCGGGCAAGCAGGGCGAGCGCATCCTGGCGGTATTCGAGCCGCGCAGCAACACCATGAAACTGGGCGCGATGAAGTCGCAACTGCCCTGGGCGCTGGAACACGCGCACTTGAGCTTTTGCCACGCCGGCGGCCTGGACTGGAACGCCGCCGGCGCGCTGGCCCCGCTGGGCGCGCGCGCACAAGTGGCGGCCAGCATCGAGCAGATCGTGCAACAAGTAAGCGCCGCCGCGCGCGCCGGCGACCACGTGCTGTGCATGAGCAACGGCAGCTTTGGCGGCGTGCATCAGCTCTTGCTTGATGCGCTGGCCAAAAAATAGCTGCCAGCGCTTGCTTTTTCATTCGTCATTCCCGCGCAGGCGCATCGGCGCTAACTTAAGCCACATCCGTTCGGGCTGAGCCTGTCGAAGCCCTGCGTCCCGGCCCTTCGGCAAGCTCAGAACAGGCTTCGACAGAGCTTCAGCCCGAACGGTCGGGAACGGCCTTAATTAAGTTAGCGCCTATGCGCGCAGGCGGGAATCCAGGGGCGGTGGTGCAAGAAGTGACGCTCAATGGATTCCCTGTCATTCCCGCGCAGCTATCAATCAAGCAGCGCCAAATCACACCTTGCCCAGCGCCTGATCCAGATCGGCCAGCAAGTCGGCGATGTGCTCTATGCCCACGCACAGGCGCACGGTTTCTTCTTTCACCCCCGTTTTGGCCAGCTCTTCGGCCGTTAGCTGGCGGTGCGTGGTGCTGGCCGGGTGGGTGGCCAGCGACTTGGTGTCGCCAATGTTGACCAGGCGCGTGAACAGTTGCAGCGCGTCCAGAAAGCGCGCGCCGGCGGCGCGGGCGTCGTCGCCCGGCCTGGACTTGACGCCAAACGTCAGCAGGCCCGATGCGCGCCCGCCCATATAGCGCTGCGCCAGCGCGTGGTCGGGATGATCGGGCAGCCCGGCGTAGCTGACCCACGCCACATTGGGGTGTTTTTGCAGGTGGTGCGCCACGGCCAGCGCGTTGTCGCAGATGCGGTCCATGCGCAGCGCCAGGGTTTCGACGCCTTGCAGGATTTGCCACGCATTGAAGGGCGAAAGCGCCCCGCCCGTGTTGCGCAGCGGCACCACGCGGGCGCGCCCGATGTAGGCCGCGGGGCCGAAGGCCTCGGTGTAAATCACGCCGTGGTAGCTGTCGTCGGGCCGGTTCAGGCGCGTGAAGCGCGCCTTGTGCTCGGCCCACGGGAATTTGCCGCTATCGACAATCGCGCCGCCCATCGTGGTGCCGTGGCCGCCCAGGTATTTGGTGAGCGAGTGCACGACGATATCGGCGCCGTGCTCGATGGGGCGCAGCAGGTAGGGGCTGGCGACGGTGTTGTCAACGATCAGCGGGATGCCGTGGCGGTGCGCTATTTTTGCGATGGCGGCGATGTCGGTCACGTTGCCCGCGGGGTTGCCGATGGATTCGACGTAGATCGCCTTGGTCTTGGCGTCGATCAGCTTGTCGAAACTGGCCGGGTCGCGGTGATCGGCAAAGCGCGTGGTGATGCCGAACTGCGGCAGCGTGTGCGCGAACAGGTTGTAGGTGCCGCCGTAGAGCGCCGTGCTGCTGGCGATGTTGTCGCCCGCCTCGGCAATGGTTTGAATGGCATACAAAATCGCCGTTTGCCCGCTGGCCACGGTGAGCGCGCCGATGCCGCCTTCCAGCGCCGCAACGCGCTTTTCCAGCACGTCGCAGGTGGGGTTCATCATGCGGCTGTAGATGTTGCCGGCCACCTTCAGGTCAAACAAATCGGCGCCGTGCTGGGCGCTGTCAAAGGCGTAGGCCACTGTCTGGTAAATCGGCACGGCGACCGACTTGGTGGTCGGGTCGGGACTGTAGCCGGCGTGCACCAGTTGGGTTTCAAACTTCCAGTTGTCCGAGGTCATGGGTAAAGCTCCGTAACGAAATGCGCAAAACCATGCAGTATGCCTACAACCGTCCCAGCGCCGACTTCACCTCATCCACGCTGAGGATTTCGCGCAGCACCATGGGCGGTTTGCCGGGCGCTTGCAGCAGGTAAACCGGCACGCCGCCGCGGCCCAGTTTTTGCAGCTGGGCGGTGATGGCCGCGTCGCGCCGCGTCCAGTCGGCGCGGAAGGTGTGCACGCCCGCCGCGTCCAGTGCGGCCAGTACCTCGCCGCTGGCCAGGGTGGTTTTTTTGTTGTACTGGCAGGTCACACACCAGGCGGCGGTGAAATCTACAAACACCGGCTGCCCGGCGGCCAGCGTGTCTTGCACGCGCTGCGCCGACCAGGGTTGCCAGCGCGCGCCGCCGGTTTGCGCCGGCTGGCTTTGCGCGGGCGCGTCGGCGATGACCAGCGGCCCGATCCAGGCCAGCAGCGCCGCGCACACCGCCAGCGCGGCGCCGCCCAGCCAAACGCGCGCGCGGCCCGGCAGCCCCAGCGTCCACAGCAGCAGCGCCAGCGCCACCAGCAGCGCCAGCAGCGCCGCCGCGCCGTCGATGCCGCTTTGCTGGCCCAGCACCCACAGCAGCCAGGCGACGGTGCCAAACATGGGAAAGGCCAGCAGCTTGCGCAGCACGTCCATCCACGCGCCGGGCCTGGGCAACATGCGCGCCAGCGCTGGCCACCAGCTGGCCGCCAGATAGGGCAGCGCCATGCCCAGGCCGATGACGGCAAACACCAGCAGCGCCTGTCCGGCGGGCAGGCCCACCGTCAGCCCAAGCGATGCGCCCATGTACGGCGCGGTGCAGGGCGATGCCACGGCCACCGCCAGCACGCCCGACAGCGCGGCGTTGACCACCGGGTGCCTGGCTTGCAGCGTGGCGATGCCGCTGGGCAGCAAGCTGCCAAACTCAAACACGCCCGACAGATTCAGGCCAATCACGGCAAACAGCGCCGCCAGCGCCGCCACCACCGCTGGCGACTGCAACTGAAAGCCCCAGCCAACCGCTTGCCCGGCCGCGCGCAGCGCCAGCATCAGCGCCCCCAGCGCCAAAAACGACAGCACCACCCCGGCGCTGTAGGCCAGGCCGCTGATGCGGTGCGCGCGCCGGTCATCGGTGTGGCGCGCAAAGCCCAGCACCTTGATTGCCAGCACCGGAAATACGCACGGCATCAGGTTCAGCGCCATGCCGCCAATCAGCGCCCCAAGCAGCGCCAGCGCAAACGTTGCGGCTGGCACGGAGGTGATGCCCGGTGGCGGGTTTTCAGCGCCTGCGTTTGGCGTGGCGGGCAGCGTGGGCGGCGCGGCGGCGGCGGCCACGGCGGCGGGCCATTGGCCGCGCACCGGCGCGGTGGCGCGCCAGCCTTGGCTGCCAGCGGTCAGCACCAGCGCCAGCGCGGCCGGGCTGCTGGCGCGGTCGGGCGACACGGGCACATCGGCCAGCCAGTCGCCGCCGTCCCAATGCTGGCTCCAGGTTTTATCGTCCACCGGCGCGCCCGGCGCGGCCAGTTGCGCGGCGGCGGTGATGATGCCTGGCGCTTCCGGCAGCAGCTCCAGCGTTTGCCCGCGCACGCTGGCGGGCAGGCCGCTCACGCGCACTGCAAGGCGCTGGCCGCCGTGGGTCAAATCGATTTGGTGCGCGCCCGGCAAATCGGCGGGCTGCGCCTGCAAGGCGGCGTCAAACGCCGGGCCATCCAGCGCGGTGGAGCCGCGCAGCGGCAGCCGGATGGCAAATTCGCCTTCTTGCGGCAGGCAGCCTTCGCGGCACACCAGCCAGCTGGCCTTGAGCTTGATCTCCAGCGCATCGGCCAGCGCAGGCGGCTGATAGCCGGGCGTGATGATCAAGGGCACCGCCAGCAGCACCGTGCCGTCATAGCCGTAGTTGACCAGCGGGCCGATGGGGATTTTTTTGGGCAGCGGCCAGGCAATATCGCCGGCCATCACGCCGGGCGGCAGCGTCCACTCCAGCTCGGTGGGCAGGCCGGAGTCGCCGGGGTTCTTCCAGTAGGTGTGCCAGTGCGGCGCGTGCTCGATCTGCAAGCCCACCCACACCGGCTGCGCGCGCGCCGCATCCGGCGCCAGCCCCACCGGCACGCCATGCGGCGCGTATGCCAGCAGCGTGGCGCGCACTTGCTCGGTGCGCACCTCTGATTGAGCAGATATTTGGGCGCCAGCGCTTGCTGGGCAAGCGCTGGCAGCTATCAGCACAATAGCAAACAGCCAGGCTGTAAAGCGCCGTGAGAGCATGGGCAACATAAGGCGGGTAAGAGCGGCAAGCGCGGGCGATGGTTCCCTTGGGAACATGCGATTGTCCGCCATGCCATAATGCGCCCGCTTGCTGGCCTCCAGTTAGCCGCAATGCCAGCTTTTCCGCTGGGGCGCTCCAGGCGCATTAGCCTGCCACGCGCCCAACTCCACAAGAACCCGCTTGCCCCCACCGACTGGCCGGCCTTCGCGCCGGAACGGGGCACCAAGCTGCCGCGTCAAGCCATTGCGCTGGCGCACGCGAATCGATGAACTTTGAAGATCTGAACCTGGCCCCTGCCATTTTGCGGGCCGTACAAGAGCAGGGCTACACGCAGCCCACACCCATTCAGGCGCAAGCCATTCCGGTGGTGCTGGAAGGCCACGACTTGCTGGCTGGCGCGCAAACCGGCACCGGCAAGACGGCCGCCTTCACGCTGCCCATGCTGCAACTGCTGTCTGGCCGCGCGCCGGGGCGCGCCGGGGCCATCCGCGCGCTGGCGCTCACGCCCACGCGCGAGCTGGCCGCGCAGGTCGAAGACGCCGTGCGCGCCTATGGCAAATATGCCGATCTGACATCCACCGTGGTGTTTGGCGGCGTCGGCATGAACCCGCAAATCGACCGCATCGCCCGTGGCGTGGACATACTGGTGGCCACGCCGGGCCGCCTGCTCGATCTGCACGGGCAGGGCTACCTGGATTTGTCGCACGTGGAAATACTGGTGCTCGACGAAGCCGACCGCATGCTCGACATGGGCTTCATCCACGATGTCAAAAAAGTGCTGGCCCTGCTGCCCGCGGCCAAGCAAAGCCTGCTGTTTTCGGCCACCTTCAGCGACGATATCCGCGAGCTGGCCGGCGGCCTGCTCAAAAGCCCCAAGAGCATCCAGGTCACCCCGCCCAACACCACCGTCGAGCGCATCGCGCAACTGATCTACCCGGTTGGCCGCGCGCGCAAAAAAGACGTGCTGGCGCACCTGATCGGCAGTGGCAACTGGAGCCAGGTGCTGGTGTTCACGCGCACCAAATTCGGCGCCAATCAGGTGGCCGACTTTTTGAACGCGCAAGGCATCAACGCCATGGCGCTGCACGGCAACAAAAGCCAGACCGCGCGCACCCAGGCGCTGGCCGACTTCAAAAGCGGCGAGCTGCGCGCGCTGGTGGCCACCGACATTGCCGCGCGCGGCATCGACATCGACGAGTTGCCGCACGTGGTCAACTACGACATCCCCAACGTGCCCGAAGACTACGTACACCGCATCGGCCGCACCGGGCGCGCGGGCGCCAGCGGCCAGGCCGTCAGCCTGGTGTGCATGGACGAAGAAGGCTTCATGCACGAGATTGAACGCTTCACCCGCCAGCAAATCCCGGTGCAAATCCTGGACGGCTACGGCCCCGCGCCGGACGAAAAAGCCGAACCCATCGCCATGGGCCGCCAGACCCTGTGGGGCGGCCTGGGCCGCGCGCCCAGCCGCGAAGTAATGCAAAGCGCCGCCCGCGCCGCGCGGCAAGAGATGATGCAGCGCATCCGCGAAGGCAAATCCGCGTCAGGCGGCCAGCCGCGCGGCGGCCAGCAACCCCGGCGCGGCGCACGCGCGCAAGCGCCGCGCGTTGACCAGCAGCCAGCGCCAAATCCGGACGGCGCGTCGGCCGAAAACGCGCCCGCCAGCGCCCAAGGCCAGGTCCAAGGGCAGGGCCAAGGCCAGGGCGAACGCCGCCAAGGCCCGCGCCGCAGCAACCTGCGCCGCCGCGGCCGCCGCGACAACGGCGCAGGCGCGGCGCAGCAAGGCCAGCAGCAGCGCCAAAACCAGAACGGCCAGCCAAACCAGCCCCCGCGCGCCACGCGCGACTTTGGCTTTGACGACGAGGACGACCGCGACCTGGACTACCTGCCGCGCCACATCGACCCCCTGCAAACCAACCTGCACGGCCGCCGCAACGCCTCGCGCGGCCCCAGCCACGGCGCCACCGGCCAGCCCGACCCCATGCGCACCAGCATCGACCTGATGGGCGGCAAAGGCAAAGGTGGCGGTGGTGGCGGGCGCAACAAACGCAAGGGCGGCGGGGGCGGCTACGGGCGTTAGGGCGCGCGTGCCAGCGCTGGCCGCCGCATCACCATCAATCTGGCACCAAGGCCGGCCAGCCGCGCCCGGCAAGCAGCCGGACGGCCTGCTTGTCAAACGAGGCGAATACGGCCGCCTTGGGCGCGATGGACTGCCCGGTAAAGGCGTGTACGCCGTCGGCAAAATCGCCGCCCCGCTCCAGCATCATCAATCCGGCTTCTATTTCTTCATCTTTCACCAAAACTGATTCTATCCGGATCAGGTTTCTGATTGATTCGGCAATTTTCCGGAGGTTTTGCTTGTATGCCTGTGACAAAACCCACACATATTCACACATGACCGATGTCGGGATGGTGAATGTTTTGGCTTCCATGAATAATTTTACCGCCGCCGCGGTTTGTTTTTGATCATCTTTTACCGCCATCCTGATCAGGATGCTGGTGTCGGCGATCACGTTCATTCCAGACCTTTCATGCCAGCCGCGGCGTAGCTTCTGGCAATTTCATCATTCATTTCCTCGATCGTCAGTTTTTTGTCTGTCCTGAAATGACCGTCGATGAAATCAAGAAATTGTTCCTTGCTTATTTTTCTGTCTTGCGCCTCGATTTCCACCTTTCCGTCCGGTATCTTCCGGATGGAAATCTGGTCGCCAGCCTTGACCCCAAGATGCTCCAGTAAACCCTTGTTCAAGGTGAATTGCGCCTTGCTGGTGAGTGTCATTGAAGTGGACATAGCGGCATCCTTTCAGAGAAGCAACATTGTGCCTTACGCTTGGATTGGTGTCAGACTGGTGTCAGGCGCCGCGCACAAACAGCGTCACCAGCGGCGCATCGTCCAGCGCGCGGCTGCGGTGGCCGTGCAGGGTGGCATCGAACGTGGCGCCGGGCGGCAGGGTGTCGTTGGAATAAAAGCATTCGCCCGGCCCAAAGATGCGCGTGCTGCCGTCTTGCAAACCAATTTCCATGCGCCCTTGCAGCACCACCAGCCATTGCGGCGTGGTGGTGCAGTGAAAGCTGCTGGCAAACCCCGCCGGGCTGTGGCGGAACTGGCAGCCGCCGCTGGCCATCAGCGCCGAAAGACGCGCGGCGCTCGTGCCTTCGGCAAGCGGCAGCGCGTCGTCACGAAAGCGGGCGCGGCCATCGGCGGCGGTGTAGAGGGTGGTCAGGGTCAGGGTGGTCATGGGCAGTCTCAGTGCAGCCATGAATTTTCTGCTATGGTGAAAATGCCATCGCGTGAAAGGAGATTTCCATGAACACCCCCTCCACCGAACAAGTCCGCCAAACCGTGCGTGCCGGGTATGCCGCCATTGCCGCCGGGCAACAGTCCTCGTGCTGCGGCTGGCAGCGCAGCAACCAGGCCGGCCCGGCGCGGCTGGAGTTGGCATCGTGATTCGCGCTGCGTTCCTGTTCGCACTTTTGCTGGTTCTGGCTTTGCCAGCGCATTCAGCGCACGCGCTGCGCCCCAAAGGCGCCAACTGCAACTTGATCGCGCCTCCAGCGGATGCGGGGGAGGAAATGATCCACGGCCTCATCATTCGCGTGTTCCCCAGAGCCAGGGACATCAACGCGACGTACTCCGGTTGCCAGGCAGTCCTGGTGCCGGATGGCAAGAAGTGGACGGTTTTGTTTTTGACGGAGATTGTTGCGGGCGACCCTGTCCGGATTTGGTCTCCGGACAAATCTGCCCAGGCAGATCTGGCCTGCCGGTACAAACAAGGCAAGGTGATCAAAGGGGATCCCGATGAGTGCCTGGCGCCGGAGTTATTGCTCAGGAAGTCACTGGCGCCGGGCTGTTCCGTGAAGATTCAGGAAGCCGTGGCCAAACACGGTCTGGGCGCTCCCAGACCGCCGGAATGCGAATACCAATGATGGTTATAGGTTGTGGGTGAGCAACGCGAATCCCAACGCTGTGCTGGCCAATGCCATGGCAAGTGCGCCATGATGCAATCCATTCTTTGTCATTGCACACGCAGGAGCACGGTGATGCACTTGCAGATACGAAACCAGCGCGCGCACGAGCTGGCGCGCAAGATCGCCCACCAGCGCCATGTTTCCATGACGGCGGCCGTCGTTCAGGCGCTGGAAACCGAATACCGCCGCGTGGCCGCGCAGCAGCGCCTGGCCGCGCGCCTGGTTGCCATCGCCGATGAGCTTGCCGCCATCGCCAAGCCGGGCGGCAGGGTGTCGTTGGAATAAAAGCATTCGCCCGGCCCGAAGATGCGCGTGCTGCCGTCTTGCAAACCAATTTCCATGCGCCCTTGCAGCACCACCAGCCATTGCGGCGTGGTGGTGCAGTGAAAGCTGCTGGCAAACCCCGCCGGGCTGTGGCGGGACTGGCAGCCG
>Ga0209628_10000389_pt1 | contig 26590 bp, 20 predicted proteins | sample TergutCu122P4_FD_187285 | JGI IMG/M metagenome (GOLD analysis project Ga0209628, IMG submission 187285) | Cubitermes ugandensis P4 segment gut microbial communities from Kakamega Forest, Kenya - Cu122 P4 (SPAdes) (version 2) | ecosystem: Host-associated > Arthropoda: Insects > Digestive system...
GAGGAACTTGAATTGATGTTGAAATCGTTATATGCGGATTTGAATAGTTTTGAAGATAAACAGTTCTCCATTCCATTTCAGCGTGGTGTGTTGGAATTAGTGTGAATATGAAGAGAGACCTATTAATTAAGACAGTAACAAGCGGAGGTGCTGTTTTCGTAAGACACGGCGGAAGGCACGATTGGTATAAAAACATTCAAACTGGAATGCAACAACAAACCATCCGTTTTCAAGGTGGAGAAGTAAAACTTGAAAAAATATCTTATAAAAAGAAAAACAGCCTAAACTGTTTTATCATTTGACTGTTTTTCTTTTATTTACTGAATATCCCTAATTTGGGACATTCAGCAAATAAAAAGGCTGCCTTTGCTTTAAAGACAGCCTCTTCTTGTATTAATTAACTTCTACTTTTTCTCGCTTTTAATTGATGCTTGTGCGGCTGCCAATCTTGCAATGGGCACGCGGAACGGCGAACAGGAAACGTAAGTCATACCGGCTTTGAAGAAAAACTCAACAGAGGCTGGGTCTCCACCGTGCTCGCCGCAAACACCAACTTTCAATTTCGGGGAGGTGCTACGTCCGCGATTGATTCCCATCTCTACCATCTCGCCCACGCCTTCCTGGTCTAATGTGTTGAACGGGTCGTTGTCCAAAATTCTATTGTCAATGTAGTTATGAACAATCGCATTTACGTCATCGCGGGAGAAACCTAAGGTCATTTGGGTTAAGTCGTTGGTTCCGAATGAGAAGAATTGTGCTACTTCGGCAATTTTGTCGGCAACAATACAAGCTCTCGGAATCTCAATCATCGTACCATACAAATAATCGATTTTTACTCCAAATTTGCTTTCAATCTCATTTTGTACTCTATCGGCAATCGCTTTTTGGTGCTTCAATTCTTCCACATTGATGGTAAGAGGCACCATGATTTCGAGCATCGGCTTGTGTCCCTCTTTCATCAACTCAGCGGTAGCCTGGAATAGAGCGCGGAACTGTGTTTCAGATACTTCCGGATAAACAATGCCGAGACGTACACCGCGTAATCCCATCATTGGATTAACTTCGTGCAACGCATCGATACGTTTTTTAATCTCTTCAAAAGGAATTCCTGTTTCGGCAGCCAGATCGCGCTGTTTTTCTTCAGTTTGGGGAACAAACTCGTGCAACGGCGGGTCCATCAAGCGGAAAGTCAACGGTTTGGCATCCATAACCTTCAACGTACCTTTGGCGGCATCTTTGATATAGGGTTCAAGTTCGTTTAACGCTTTAACACGGCTTGCCGTATCATCCGCAAGAATCATATTGCGAAGTTTAGCTAACGGTTGCTCGCTATTTTTGCCGTAGAACATGTGTTCAATGCGGAACAATCCAATACCTTCTGCGCCGAAATCAAGGGCGTTTTGAGCATCTTCGGGGGTTTCGGCGTTGGTGCGTACACCCATCACGCGGTATTTGTCCACAATATTCATAAACTCTTGGAAACGTGGATTTTCTGTAGCGTCCACCATCTCAATTTTTTGTTCATACACCCAACCTTTTGTACCGTTCAAACTCAATAAATCGCCTTCCTTGAAAGTTTTACCGGCAATTTTTATCTGGTTGTTTTCCAAGTCAATATGAATTGCTTCGCAACCCACGATGCAGCATTTTCCCCAGCCGCGTGCAACCAATGCCGCGTGTGAAGTCATACCGCCGCGGGCAGTCAAAATACCGTCTGCAGCGCGCATACCTTCCACATCTTCGGGGTTGGTTTCTTCGCGAACTAAGAGACATTTTTTGCCTGCTCGGGAAAATTCAATCGCTTTTTCGCTGGTAAGGGCAATAATACCCACAGAGCCGCCGGGACCTGCCGGAAGACCTTTTGCCAACACGGTATATTTGGCTTCATCTTTGCTGTCTAAAATGGGGTGCAGCAACTCGTCCAACTGGTGTGGATTAACGCGCATCACCGCCTCTTTTTCGCTAATCATACCCTCGTGCAACATATCCAAAGCCATATTCATAGCGGCTAATCCGGTGCGTTTTCCCACACGGCATTGCAACATATAGAGTTTTCCTTCCTGAATGGTGAACTCAATGTCCAACATATCAGTGTAATGCGCTTCCAATTTGCAGCGGATGTCGTAAAGTTCTTTGTAAGTTTCGGGCATCAGTTCTTGCATGGAGGGCAAGTGTTTGTTTTGCTCGTTTTTGGTGTCGTCGTTCAGCGGGCTTGGGGTACGAATACCGGCCACCACGTCTTCGCCTTGCGCGTTGATGAGCCATTCGCCGTAGAAAATGTTGGTACCGATGGCGGGGTCGCGAGTAAAAGCAACGCCGGTGGCAGAGGTATCTCCCATGTTGCCGAACACCATCGCTTGCACGTTCACAGCGGTGCCCCAGTCATCCGGAATCCCTTCAATTCTTCGGTAAGAAACCGCTTTTTTGCCGTTCCAACTTTTGAAAACCGCTTTGATACCGCCCTCTAACTGGGTACGTCCGTCGTCGGGAAATTCCACTCCAAGATGTTTCTTAATCAATATTTTAAACTCTTCTGCTAATTGTAACAACTCTTCAGCAGAGATTTCGGTGTCTGATTTATAGCCTTTTGCATGTTTAAACTCGTCTAGTTTTTCGTCTAAAATTTTACGGATTCCTTTACCGTCTGCGGGTTCCAAGCCTTCTGCTTTTTCCATAACCACATCAGCATACATCATGATAAGCCGGCGGTAAGAATCGTAAACAAAACGGGGATTATTGGTTTTTTTGATTAATCCGGGGATTGTTTTAGAGGATAGACCGATATTCAGCACGGTGTCCATCATTCCGGGCATTGAGCTGCGGGCGCCTGAGCGGCACGACATAAGTAGGGGATTGTCGGCATCGTCATATTTTAAGCCCATTATGTTTTCAATATACTCCATTCCTTTCCACACTTCGGGCATTACCGAAGCGGGGAGTTGGCAGTTATTGTCGTAATAAGCGGTACAACATTCGGTGGTTACGGTTAATCCGGCGGGTACCGGCAGACCTAAGTGACACATTTCGGCAAGGTTTGCACCTTTGCCGCCCAACAGGTTTTTCATGTCGGCTTTACCTTCGGCAGTTTTTCCTCCAAAGGTGTAAACATACTTTACATTGCTCATTTTTAATTAATTTAATGGTTGAAATATTAATTTTGATATTTTAAAAAAACGAGCACGAAAGTATATTTTTTTCGTTATGGAAAATTTTAAAATACATGATTTTATTTTGAGCGGCGAAAATAAAATTAAATTCTTTTCTTAAAAGTTTTTTATATATCATAAAACTTCTATTACCGACATCCACAACCTCTAACACTTCTGTATTTCGGATTGGTTTTATAATTCGGCACATTATTTTTTGAAGAAGCACAAGCTCCTATAAGACATGTTAATAAAAGAATTATGCTGAAAATAAATATTTTTTGCTTTTTCATTAGGCTCTAATTATAGTTTGTTCCCTGTCAGGACCTGTCGATATAATACAAATGGGTACGCCGGTTTCTTTTTCAATAAAAGCCACATAATCTTTAAAGGCCTGAGGTAAATCATTATAATTTTTTATCTCTGAGAGTTTTTGTTTCCATCCTTTAAAATTTTTATACACCGGCACTATTGGTATATTTATTTCGGTAGGAAAACGGTGAGTAGTTTCATTTTCAATTTGATAATCCGTGCAAACTTTAATGGTATCGAAATTATCCATCACATCGGCTTTTGTGAGTACCATTTCTGTAACGCCGTTAATCATAATAGAGTATTTAAGCGCAACCAAATCGAGCCAGCCGCAGCGGCGCTCTCTTCCTGTTGTTGACCCAAATTCGTGTCCTTGTTTTCGAAGCAGCTCTCCCGTATCGTCACACAATTCTGTAGGGAAAGGACCGCTCCCTACACGTGTACAATACGCTTTCACAATACCAATGATGCGCTCCGTTCGGTTCGGTGCTACACCCAAACCTGTGCATGCGCCTGCAGCCACCGTGCTCGATGAGGTTACAAACGGATACGACCCAAAATCAATATCTAAAAGAGTGCCCTGGGCTCCTTCCGCCAATACTTTTTTTTCTTCTTTTAGATAATTGTTAACCTCGTAATCGCTATCAATCAACTTAAAACGCAAAAGGGTTTGCAATGAGTTCAGCCAATCGGCAGAAATCGTAATAATCTCATCCTGAAGCTTATAGGAGTTCTTTATCAGTAAATCGGTGTGCCTTTTATAAATTACCGAAAGTTTATCCAAAAAATCGGGCGAAATGATGTCACAAATGCGAAATCCGTTACGTGCGGTTTTATCGGTATAAGCAGGACCAATTCCTTTTAAAGTGGAACCAATCTTTTGCTCTCCTTTTTGTTCTTCCAACATTGCATCTATCCACTTGTGTGTCGGCAAAATAAGATGTGCTTTTTTAGAAATAAAAAGATTTTCCGTAGGATGAAATCCCAGCTTTTCCAACGATACTATCTCTTTTTGAAAAACAATAGGGTCAATTACAACACCATTCCCGATGATGTTAATTTTATTTTGATGAAAAATACCGGAAGGAATGGTGTGCAGTACGTGTTTTATACCGTTAAATTCGAGTGTGTGTCCGGCATTAGGACCTCCCTGAAAACGAGCAACTACATCGTAATGCGGAGTAAGTACATCTACCACTTTGCCTTTACCTTCATCTCCCCATTGTAACCCGAGAAGGATGTCTAATTTCATAGCTTAAACTGTATTTTTTTGATTTTTTATGATTATTCTTTTCAAACTTCCTCACGTTATTATCATCGCAAAAATAAAATTTTATTTTTATAATGGCGTATTTAAACAATTTTATAAATCATCATTCAAAAAAAATTCTATTTTCGCTGTCGGATTATGTTGAAACTTACAATATTGTTACTTAAAAACAAATCATCATGAAAAAAATAGTAATTTTTATCTTTACTTTGCTGCTCTTTAGCACATCTTTAGCACAAAAATTGAGCGTACTTATTGATTATAAGTCTTTCTCTACTCCAACCCATGAATCTTATTTGGAAATTTCATCTTTCGTAAATGGTAAAACTGTTACCTATTTACCAAACAAGCAAGGTAAATTTCAAGCGGAAGTGCGCATTACCGTGCAAGCTTTCCAAGAGGATTCCTTAATGGGTGAATTGGATTATATTATTGAAAGTGAATTGTTTAATGATTCTATTGCTTCAACAAAACCAAACTTTGGAACTATTCAAAATTTGCAATTGCCCAATGGGGAATACATTTTACAATTTGCAGTAAAAGACATGCACGCTGAAACAAAACCTGTTTACTATGCCGATGTTGTTGCTTTAAACTATTCTAAAGATGAAATAACTATCTCTGATATATCGCTTTATCGAAGCATAAGCCGAGGTGAACATGGAGAGATTTTCGACAAATACGGATTCTCATTAGTACCCTTGTTTTACGGCTATGTTCCAGAAACAATGTACAGCCTTCCTTTTTCCTGTGAAATTTACAATACGGATAAGTACATAGAAAACAACGAATCTATTATCATTAAAAGTTATATTACCTGTTTTGAAAACAATTTAATGCCCTATCCTGAAGCACGTTATACTGTACAAATAAAAACAAAACCAGTAGTAGTAGCCATCGGAGAAATTGGAATTTTTAATTTGCCCTCAGGAAATTACAATTTAATTGTAGATGTTTTTAACAAAGACTCTGTTTTACTTGCTACCAATTCTTACTTTTTTCAACGAAGTAATCCAAATATAATATTAAATTTAGAGGATATTAGTTCCGTGAATGTTGAAAATACTTTTGTAGAGAAAATTAAGGATACGCTACTTCTTGAATATGTGCGGGCTTTATATCCAATATCTACTCCGGTGGAAAAAGAATTTTATACGCCAAGACTGAATCAGATATCTGTAGAAAGTTTAAAAAGATTCTTTTATGCATTTTGGATAAAACGAGACCCCTCAAATCCTGAAAAAGCATGGGCTGAGTACTTAGCTAAGATAAATTATGTAAACAAAGTTTTTGGTTGTAAATTAGTTAAAGGTTACCGAACCGATAGAGGAAGAGTTTACTTGCAATATGGACCTCCAAATAGTATTTTCGAATCTCCCTATGATTCTCATTCTTATCCTTACGAAATTTGGCACTACTATTATTGTATAGACCAATCGAATGTAAAATTTGTTTTTTATAACACAGACTTGGTTAGCAATGATTACCAACTTCTCCATTCCGACAAACGGGGAGAATTTCAAGACCCTTTCTGGAAAATAAAAGTTACCCAACGTAAATCTCCGAATTATAACTTTGATGTCACAACCCCCGAAGATTATTTTGGAGGCAACCCAAAAGATGATTGGTTTATTCATAGATAAAAAATGACAAAATATTACTTAAAGTGTGTGAAATGCGGGAATATCACTCCCGATTTTCCTACATGGTTTCAAACAAATCAAGAGTGTGTACAATGCAAAAGCAAACACTCGGAAGTTTGGTACAATACTGATTATACATCTTTTAAAGACTTATTGCTACAATATTCGGAAAGTTTTTGGCACTATTTCGATTTTTTACCACTAAATGATAAAAACAATGTGACTTCTTGTAAAGAAGGTGCCATTCCTATTGAAAAATGGGACTTTTTGAGCCTTTACGCCAAAAAAGAGTTTGGAATTGATTGTAATACTTTGGTGTATCGCAACGATTTGAACGGAGGCACAAATACTTTTAAGGATGTAGCGGCATCATTGGCAGCATCACTCTTTAAAGAGCATGGCATTAAACAATATACGGTGGCTTCTACCGGAAATACAGCTACCGCATACAGCAAATATTTGGCATTAGCAGGTGTAAAATTTACCGTTTTTGTGCCCAATTGCGTAGTACAAGATTCTGTGGATGAAATACGTTCCTATAACCAAGAGGTGCAAATTGTAAATGGCGATTATGCTTTTGCCAAAAAAGTAGCGGCAGATTATCACCAACAAAACCAAGTGTTGATTTCAGCAGGAAACATTGACCCGATACGTGTGGAAGCAAAAAAAACGATGGTTTTTGAATTTTTACGCCAATTGGGAAAAATGCCCGATGTATATATTCAAGCTGTGAGCGGTGGCACCGGACCGATTGCTATTGACAAAGGCGTACGAGAAATTGAACAGATTGAACCTAAAGCAAAATTGCCCCGAATAATCTTAGTACAACAAGACACTTGCGACCCTATGGTGCAAGGGTGGGAAAGAGCAACCGCAGAAAAATTTCCGGAAGGATGGGAAAATAATTACCCTATTATCGAAAATCCGCAAACCTGTGTTTCCATTCTGTCAACCGGCAACCCCGGTATGTTTCCTGTAGTAGCCCCCGTTGTTAAAAAAAGCGGCGGAACTTTCGTAAGAGTTAAAGAGTGTAACCTTTTAGATTTAGCCACACATATTTATAAAGAAAAAAATGTGATTTTAGGACCTGCTTCTATTGTGTGTTTGCTCGGATTTTACGAAGCATTACGGGAAAAGAAAATCAAAAACGGCGAAACTGTACTTATCAATACCGGCGAAGGCGCAGTACGTGCGCGGTGGTTTCAAAAAGCGGTTTATTCTCTCACGTAAACTCTCGGAACACGCTTCGAAATCGCCGTTAATAGTTCGTAGGGCGTTTTTCCGATTTTAGCGCCAATCGTTTCCAATGAATTTTTTGCATCGTAAATCATAACTTCATCTCCAATAGAAACATCATCCAAAAGAGAGACATCAATCATCGTCATATCCATGCTTATTTTTCCTACTATAGGGCACGGGGTATAATGTACGAACATGTTTCCAATACCATTGCTAAGTTCTCGCGGAAATCCATCGGCATAACCTACCGGAACAATAGCAATTTTCATATCTCTTGGTGCTGTAAATGTTCTGTTGTAGCCAATGGTTTCGCCTTTTTTTATATTTTTTAATTGTGTAATGACACTACTAAGGGTAATTACCGATTGTAATTGCTGCTGCACTTCAGGTAACGAACAAAATCCGTATAGCCCTAATCCCAATCTTACCATATCAAATTGCGCCTCCGAAAAACGAACAATACCGGCCGTATTTAAGATATGTTTTAAATAAGGATAAGAAATTTGTGCATCAATTTTTTGACAAATTATATTAAATTTATTAATTTGATTTTTTGTAAACGTGTCTTCTTTAGCATCTTCCGAAGCTGCCAAGTGCGTAAAAACAGAAGCTATTTTTAATTTTGAACAAGCGGCTACACCCTGCAACATTTCATCAATTTCTTCTTCGTCAAATCCCAAACGGTGCATGCCGGTATCTACTTTTATATGAATTGGAAAACCGTCAATTTCAGGATAATTTTCTAATGTTGATATGAGTTCTTTTAGATAAAATAAATTAAAAATTTCAGGCTCTAAATGATACCGAATCATTAACTCAAAACCGGTAGCTTCCGCTCCTAAAACAATGATAGGTAGAGTAATATTTCTTTTTCGCAAGGTAATTCCCTCATCGGTATAAGCTACAGCCAAATAGTCCACTTTATGATAACACAATTCATTAATCAATTCCGCATCTCCCAAACCATAAGACATTGCCTTTACCATCGCCATTATTTTTGTATCAGGACAAAGTAATCTTTTAAAAAAATGCAAATTATGGATGAGTGCAACCAAATCAACCTGCAACGTGGTTTGATGCGTTTTTAACTGCAATGCCAACGCTATCCTTTCAAATTTAAAAGAGCGCGCCCCTTTAATCAATACGACCTCATCTCGTATATTAATTTCGTCTAAATGCATGATAATTTCGTTGGTTGTAGAATAAAAATATTTTTCAACTACCGGAAAATATTTGTGCCACTTTCGCATTTCATTTCCCACCACAACCATTTTTGTAATATGATGATTCTCTAGTATTTTCGATAGGTCAATATACTCTTTTTCATCCCAATTAACCTGTTCAAAATCTGAAATAATCAATGTTTTTTTTGTAAATTGAGTTTGGGTACTCAAAAAATCCAATGCAATCCGTAAAGAATTTACATCCAAACTATAAGTATCATTAATAATGATGGAGTTGTTTTGAGCTTCTTTAATCTCCATGCGCATGCTCAGCGGAGAAAGAAAACACAACCGCTTTGAGATATTAGAAAGTGAATATCCCATAAACATCAACAAGGCACTAATATGCAAAACATTTTCAACAGAAGCTGCATCTATAAACGGGATTTCAAGCCATTCCGATGAGTGTGAAAATTCCACAATTGTAGAATTTTGAAGTTGTTTTTGAGAAATAATTTTATAGTATGATTCTTGATTTTTTCCCCATGAAATTTTTTGTAAATATGCAAAACTATCTTCTGCTAAGGTTGTTCTTATCAAATAAGAGTCATTGTTATAAATAAGAGTTGATGAATTTTTAAATAGTTTTAGTTTTTCTAACAATTTCTCTTTATCGTTTGCGAAAAATCCGGAATGTGCATTTCCAATATTTGTTAAAATACCGATATTGGGCTTTATCACGGCTTCCAATTTATTCATTTCATTTTTTTGAGAAATACCGGCTTCAAAAATTCCAAAATTACTGCTATTATTCATTTGCCAAATCGAAAGGGGAACTCCAATTTGAGAATTATAGCTATTTGGGCTTTTTATGACCAAAAAATCTTTCGACAAAACAGTGGTTAACCATTCTTTCACAATAGTCTTACCATTACTTCCGGTAATCCCTACAATAGGATATGTGTATTTTTTTCTGTGTTCCGCTGCTATTTGTTGCATGGCCAAAATAGGGTCATCCACTTGATAAAAATTAGCATTTACATCTTTGTATTTATCAATATTTTCACTTATTATGAAGTTCTTAACATTCAGTTTTATTAGCTCTGTTATGTAACAATGACCATTGTCTTTTACAGTTTTTATAGCAAAAAACAGCGTTTGTTTAGGAAAAATCAATTTTCTACTGTCAAAACCCAATTCGGAAACGCACCAATTCGAATCAACAATAATGTTGCTTTTGGGTGTAATAATTTGTATGATTTTATCTGGAAAAAGCATATTAACTAATTGCTTTCCTGTTGTTTAAAATATCAATAGCCCAATAGATTGCTTTTCTCATAGAGTCAGGTGAAGCGATATTTTTTCCTGCTATATCGTATCCCGTTCCGTGCGCTGGAGAAGTTCTAACTATGGGTAAGCCGGCAGTAAAATTCACGCCACCCTCATACGCCAGCAGTTTAAAAGGAATCATGCCTTGATCGTGATACATTGCCAACACTGCGTCAAATTGTGTATATTGTCCGTAGGCAAAAAAACCATCGGCAGGAAATGGACCAAAAGCATTTATATTTTGTTCAAAAGCTTGGTTAATTGCGGGTTTTATGATATTGTTTTCTTCGTTTCCAAATAATCCGTTATCACCGGCATGTGGATTAAGTGAAAGCACGGCAATTTTAGGATTTGTATATAAAAAATCTTTGGTTAACGAATGGTTCAAAATCTTAATTTTTTTTAATACTAATTCTGTATTTAATATTTTGCCTGTTTCATTTACTGGAACGTGATTGGTCACAAAGCCCACTTTAAGATTATCCGTAATCATGAGCATCATGGTATTTTCAGCCTTAAATTGTTCGCTAAAAAATTCGGTATGTCCTGAAAATTTAAAAGATTGCGATTGGATATTGCCTTTCTGAATAGGTGCGGTTACAATTGCATCTATTTGTTTGTTTTTCAAATCATTACAAGCTGTTTTTAGTGCTAACTCTGCCATTTTTCCGCCTATTTCCGAAGTTTCTCCAAACACAATTCTCATTTCTTCATCACCGAGATTAATCAAGTTGGGTTTTTTGGGAATAATTTGTTGTGCGTTTTTAATAAATTGAAAAGTAAAATCGTTTATTTCTAATGCTTTTCTATGATAACTTGCTGCTTTAGCCAATCCATATACCACCGGCGTACAAATCTCCATAATTTTAGGATCGGAGAGAGCTTTCATAATCACTTCATAACTAATACTATTTATATCTCCATGTGTAATACCAATTTTGTAAAGTTGCTCCATAATTTTGAATTTATTTGATTCAATAAAATTATTTAAAATCAATCATATCTTTCAGTACAAATGCTCCCGGAAACGAGTGTGCAATGGTTTGCAATGCTTTATATGCTTCTATTTTTGTTTTATAGTTTCCTACTCTTAATCTGAAATTAGGTTCAGAATAAGAAATATTATAGGGAATTTCCGGAAATTGTTGTTTAAATTGAGCCGCTGTTTTTTCAATTAAAGATTTAGAATTTATTCCCGCAAATGAAGTAATTTGAATACGGTATCCATCAATTTTTTTTATCTTTTCCCAAGCTTTAGTGTGTTGGTATTCAATTGTATTAACCCCTATTTCTATATCATAGTACACGTTTTTTTGCGCCCACGATAATATAACCAAAAAAATGATGGAAATTAAAAATCCAAGTTGCTTCATAATCAAATCTCAGTGGCAAAAATAAAAAAAAAATCAATAACAAAAAACAATTTATATTTTTATTACTTTTGCACGCTTAATATATTTATTTTACGTTTTAATATAGTTTCATGGGATTATTTTCATTTTTTACTAAAGAATTAGCTATTGATTTAGGTACTGCTAATACCGTAATTTTACATAACGATAAGGTGGTTATTGACCAACCGTCAATAATTGCTGTGGATAAAAATACCCGACGGGTACTGGCTGTGGGAAAAAAAGCGCTGTTAATGCATGGAAGGACACACGATAATATTCAAACCATTCGCCCTTTAAAGGATGGAGTAATTGCTGATTTTCAATCTACTGAATTGATGTTGCGCGAGTTTATCAAAATGACGGGGTCTAATGGATTGCTTTTTCCTCCGGCTTTGAAAATGGTGATTTGTATCCCTTCCGGAATTACCGAGGTGGAGGAACGTGCGGTGCGCGATTCTGCCGAACAGTCGGGAGCAAAAGAAGTGCGTATGATTCACGAACCTATGGCAGCAGCAGTGGGTATAGGAATAGATGTGCTGGATGCAAATGGAAATATGGTTATTGATATTGGTGGTGGTACCAGCGAAATCGCCATAATCGCATTGGGCGGAATTGTAACCAGTAAATCTATTAAAGTTGCCGGAGATGAGTTTAATGATGATATTATAGATTTCATGCGCAAAAAACATAATATTGCCATAGGTGAAGCCACCGCAGAACAAGTAAAAATAAATGTAGGTTCTGCTATTGAAGATTTGGAAAATCCACCCGAAGATTATGAAGTTTATGGTCGCGATTTGTTGCAAGGTATTCCTACTGCCGTAAAAATTAATTATAAAGAGATGGCTCAAGCATTAGACAGGTCCATTTCAAAAATTGAAGCAGCGGTGATTAATGCATTAGAAAATACACCTCCCGTTCTTTCTTCCGATATTTATAAAACAGGTATTTTTATGGCAGGCGGCGGTTCGCTGTTAAGAGGTTTGGATAAACGTATTGCTAAAAAAACCAAACTAAAAGTACACGTGGCGGAAGACCCATTGAAAGCGATAGCTCGTGGTACAAGTATCGCTTTGAAAAACTTCGATAAATTTGATTTCTTAATCAAATAAAACTATAAAATATTCGCTAATTGTTCCTTCATCTTTTCAGCTTCGTCTTTCATTAATATTACAATTTGCTGAATATTAAAATCATTGGCTTTTGAACCAATCGTGTTAATTTCTCTTCCCATCTCTTGAATGATAAAACCCAATTTTTTACCCGCATTGCTTTCTTTCATCGTATCTATAAAATAGTCGCAATGTTTGCGCAAACGAACCTTCTCTTCGGTAATATCCAATTTTTCAATATAAAAAATCAGTTCCTGCTCTAAACGATTGGGGTCGTATTTTATGGGCAGGTTTTCCAAATTATCAATTAATCTCTTTTTTAATTCCATTACTCGGTTTTCTTCAAAAGGCGTAATTTTATTTATCATATTAGAAATTAATTGTATGCGATATGTAAAATCTTTTGCCAAAGAGGCGCCTTCTTCTTCTCTAAAACGATTTACGGCACCGCAAGCCATTTGTAATCCTTCAAAAATAGCATTCCATAAATTTTCGGAAATCTCTTCTTTGGGGGTAGAAATGACATCCGGTATACGCAACATTTGAGCAAAAATATCAGTATCTTTAGGATTGTTTACACTTTTTGATACTTCCGTTAATCTCTCAAAATATGCTTTTGCCAAATTTTCATCAATCGCAACGGCAGGGGTCTCTGTTTTTTCAATATAAATAATCAAATCTATTTTTCCCCGTTCCAATTCTTTAGCTACCAAAACTCTCATTTCGTTTTCCTTTTCCCTTAGTAGAGGGGCAATTCGGGTGTTTAAATCTAATTGTTTGCTGTTTAACGCTCGTATTTCAATTACAATCGTTTTTCCTTCGCAGTTTACTGTGGCATTTCCAAAGCCGGTCATTGATTTTATCATAATTATAAATCTACACACACACCAATCCTAAAAGACGGGTAATAATTAATCGAATAATATTTGTAAACATTTTTCATCCATATGTAAGAGTATTGTCCGTTCACTAAAACCTGCATCCATGGCAAAACATACATACCTACTTGCGGCGCCACTTCCACCACACTATAGCTTCCGAACTGAACACCAAAGCCGCCGCCAACAGAAATTTTAGGCAATTTTCTTTTTGTAACTTCCTGTTTTTGCATGCTTTGCGGAAGAGGAGGGACGACGTTGTTTTGGGCGGAACAAGGGAGGGAGCAGAAAAGCAAAAAAGCAGAAAGCAGAAAGCAGAAGGCAGAAGGCGGAAAGCGGAATTTTGATTTATTCATTTGTTTAATGTTTTGATTTATTTTTTCAGCACAGAGACACAGAGGGCACAGAGTTTTACAGAGAAAAATTATATTATTTTCTGGCACTTCTTCATCATTCCGAGCATAGCGAGGAATCCCTTCCTTTCTGCTTTCTGCCTATTTACACGCTTGACACGCCGTTATCGCCACCAAACTTACGATATCCTCTACGGAGCAACCACGTGATAAATCGTTGATGGGCGCCGCCATCCCTTGCATAATCGGTCCAATGGCTTCTGCACCGGCAATTCGTTGCACTAATTTGTAGGCAATGTTTCCTACTTCCAACGTTGGAAATACCAACACGTTGGCTTTTCCGGCAATTTCGCTGTTTGGGGCTTTCGATTTTCCAACAGAAGGCACGATAGCAGCATCAGCTTGCAATTCGCCGTCAATTTTAAAGTGAGGTGCCATCTCTTGTGCTATTTTGGTGGCGTTCACCACTTTGTCCACCATTTCGTGTTTGGCAGAACCTTTGGTAGAGAAGCTCAGCAATGCCACGCGCGGGTCTAACTGCGCGATAGATTTTGCGGTCTGTGCGGTAACCACTGCGATTTCAGCCAACTCGCGTTCGTTCGGATTCGGGTGTGCCGCACAGTCCGCCCACACCATCACGCCGTTGTCGCCCCATTGCGAGTCTTTAAACACCATAATAAACGCGCCGGAAACGACGGACACGCCGGGTAATGTTTTCACCACTTGAAACGCCGGGCGAAGCACATCGCCGGTAGCATTTTGTGCGCCGGCTACTTCTCCATCTACCTCTTTATTTTTAATTAACAAGGTAGCTAAATACAGCGGGGCTTCCACCAAATGCAATGCTTCTTCCATTTGCATGCCTTTACTTTTGCGAATGTCGCAAAGCATTTCGGCATAAAATTCTTTTTTGGGGTTATTTTTGGGGTCAATAATTTGCGCATCTTTAATGTGGGATAATCCCCATTCATTTGCTTGGGTTTCAATTTTTTCTTTATTACCCAGTAATACAATTTTTGCAAACCCCTCTTTTATCACGATGTCGGCGGCTTTTAATGTTCTTTCTTCCTCACCCTCAGGAAGTACAATGGTTTTGTTTGCCAATTTGGCAGTGGTTTTAATTTGGTCAATTAGATTCATAATATGTTTTGTTTTTGTTTTTAAAAAATGTTTGACAATCCGCCGTAAATTATATAGTTATTCCATTTTTTCTGCAAAATTTCCATTTTTGAAGATTTTACATATTCATTTGTCTGAATACGTTTTATTTCTTCGTATAACATGGTGACAATATGCTCGTTAGGTGCTTGTGAGTTCTGAATAAAATCATAACGTCATTGATGCTGCTACTTTATCAAAAGTCATCATTTTTCTACGCAGACGCACTTCTCTGTTATATGCTTTTTCTGCTTCATGTATGACTTTATTTTTTTCTTCTAATGCAATCATTCGTTCTCTAAAACTATCTTTAAATTCCATAATCTTACTATATTTATTTGTTTAAAAATTCGGGATAATATTTCTCAATTAAATTTCCAACCTAATTTCTTTGAAATAACTTTTAAATCGGTTTTATCAAGCGGCAAAACTTCAGTAAGAAGAATACATCCCATACTTGTATCTTCAAGAGAATGTGTAAGCTTATCTATCTCAAAATCAAGTGGCATCTCTTTAATCATTAAGGTTACAAAGATAATGTTTTTTTCCAATTACAAGCAAGAATTACTCTTTTTTTCGAGGGAATTTTCCGCGTAGTCATACCAGTTCGATTATAAGGTAATAATAAGTGAACTTATTATTAAGATTAAATATATTGTAAATAAAATAGTTAATAATGGGGAAATAATAAGTGTCATAGTTATATTATTTTAAGATTCTTAAATAGTACATTAATATTAAGGACATGATATTGCAAAAGAATAAAATACTTACAAAGTTTATCAATTTCCTGAGTAAAAATTTGCTGTACATGAATTGTTTTATTTTACTTTATCTTTTCGAAAATATCCATAGAGAAAAAAACTACAATTAAAATCATAAGACCAATAAAACCTCTTGTTAAAAAAGTTTCTCTTAAAAATCTTACAAAATCTTGCCAATCGTCAGATATTAACCCTCCAATAGCCGATAGTAGCAATAAAACAAATATTAATATTATTAATCCTTTGTGTCTTTCTTTTTGAGACTGATTATGAATTTTTCTATGACTAATTATAGTTACAACTATCGCAATAACTGGGGCTCCAAAAATACAAAGTAATAATAATATATCAGTAAAGTCTTTCATGTGGATCATTTTCTATACTCTCATTTCTTTAATGAGTCGCCTACCCAATCTACTTTTACTATTTTATTTTTAATAATCCAAAAACTTAATACAGTAAACGCACACTTTCAAATTTCAAAAATACACAATCGTTAACCATATAGATGGTATTGCTTATAACAGCTGAAAAGATTAAAACTCTTTTTTCAGATGTTTAATAATAATATTTTATCTTTGCAAACAAAAAAATCATAATACTTATGAAAAAAATTATCATCCCCGCCTCTTTCTTTTTGTTGATGGCAGCCACTTTTCTTTCCTGCAATCAGTTTGGCCCCGTTGATGCCTCGCATCCTTATATCGAGGCTTTTACTACCGGAGATATCTCCGCGTATTCGCCAATTATTGTTAAATTTTCCGATGATGTGAAGTTTAAGGAAAATTTTGAAGTTGGACAAGTGTTAGACCGTAAACTTTTACAAACCAAACCTTCCATAAAAGGAAAAACCGTCTGGAAAGGGGATAATATGATTGAGTTTCAACCCGATGAACCATTAAAAAACGCCCAATCATTCATCGCAAAACTAAATATAGACAAAATTGCTGTGGTTAATGAGGCGCCGAAAACGTTTACGTTCGATTTTCAAACGGTTAAATTGGGGTTTTCCTACTCTGTGGGCAATATTACTTGTTATAACGCCGATGATGAAAATCTTTATTTCCTTACGGGAACAATTTATACTTCAGATTTTGTGCAAGATGCTGATGCTGTGAAAATTCTAAGCCTTTCAACCGGAAACTACCCCATCTCTTGGACACACGATAAAGTGGGACGCACACACACTTTCTGCATTGATTCTATTAAATCGCAACCCCAAGAATTTTATTTTAAACTACTTTTCAACGGAAAATCTATTGGCGATGATAAGCGTGAGTCTGCTGAAATTCGCGTGCCCAAAATAGATGTGTTTGAATATATGGGAACTACCATTGAATATTCGCCGGAATTTGTGATTACCGCACTCTTTTCATCCCCTATTGATGAAAAACAACGTTTGAAAGATAAAATCTCAATAAGTGGTTTGTCGCTTCGTTTTGTAGTAGAAAAAAATAAAATACAAATTTACCCAACTACGCGCCCTACAGGGAGTTATCTGCTTAAAATTACTAAAAGTATTTTAAGCGCAAAAGGAAAAACATTAACAGAAGATATTTCCGAAGAGGTTGTATTTGATGAAATTAAACCTACTGTAAAGTTTCTCGGCAATGGCGTTATCCTCCCTTCCGACAACAAAATGACCATTCCATTCATGGCTATTAATTATCAGGAAGTTGAAGTGAAAGTAACGCGCATTTTTGAAAGTAATGTACTCCAATTTTTGCAAGAAAATAATCTTCCGGAAGTGAATAACTATCAGTTGTATCGCGTGGGGAAACAAGTGGCGAACACAACGCTTACATTAGGTAATAATACTGTAAAATTGAAAAACTGGGGCACCTATTCATTGGACTTGAGTACGATTATCAATGTGCAACCCGGCGCCCTTTATCGTGTGGAACTGACCGGCAAAAATCCTTTGGTGGAAGTTACTAACGATGACGATGATGATGACGATTATTATTACTATGATTATTACGACGATTATTACACCCGAAATCGTGAAAGAATACGAAATGTTTTGGCATCCGATTTGGGAATTACCGTAAAAATGGATGCCAACAACAATCTTATGGCGTTTGTAACCAATTTAGTAACCGCACAAACCGAATCTAATGTAACAGTTCAAGTGTATGATTTTACCAACCAATTAATGTGTGAAGGAAAAACGGATAATCAAGGTATGGTTTCGTTGAAATATAAGGATGATGTGCCGCATGTGGTGATGGCTACAAAAGGTAAGGAGAAAGGATATTTGAAAGTTACGAGTGCTAATTCTTTGTCTTTAAGTAATTTTGATGTTTCCGGATTGGGCAGTGAAAAGGGAATTAAAGGGTATTTTTATGGAGAACGGGGCGTGTGGCGGCCGGGGGATAATATTTATCTTGTTTTCAATTTGTTAGATAAAAATGACATCCTGCCGAAAAACCACCCGATTAAGTTGGATTTTGAAAATCCGGCAGGACAAATTGTTTACAGTCAGGTGAAAACCGATGGTGTTGGGGGGCTCTACTGTTTTGAACTCAAAACCGATTCCGATGCGCCTACCGGGAATTGGCGCGCCGTAGTATCTGTGGGCGGCGAGACATTCTCACAAGTTATTAAAATCGAAACAATTAAACCCAATAAGTTGAAAATCAACTTTAAACTTAATGATTCGCCCTATTTAAAAACTTCCAACATTGAAGGATCCATTGCGTCGGCATGGCTGCACGGAGCCCCTGCGCCCAACCTGAAAGCCGATGTTGAGGTAGTTTTTTATAGAACACTAACTCACTTTAAAGGGTTTGATGCCTACGATTTTGATGATTTTACAGAAGATTTTTATTCAGAAGAGCATCAACTTTTTTCAGGAAGATTAGATGAGAACGGCAAAGCAAGTTTTTCAAAATCGCTTAACTTGCAGCCGCCCGGAATGTTGCAGGCGCAATTTACCGTGCGGGTGTTTGAGCCCGGCGGCGATTTCAGTATTGACCAATACGCAACTACCTGTACACCATATACATCGTTTGTAGGATTGAAAATTCCAAAACCGAATGAATATACGGATATGTTGGAAACAAATGCAAAACACAAATTTCAAATTGCAACCGTTGATGACAAAGGAAAAGCCATTAGCGCAAAAAACATTAAGGTTGAGATATATAAAGCAGAATGGAATTGGTGGTGGAACTCCTCCGGCGGCGGTTTGGCATCTTACTTGAGCAGCAGAAATCAATTGCCGGTTTATTCAACTACCATTAACACCGAAAAGGGCTTTGGCTCATTTACTTACAAATGGACTAACGATGAGTGGGGACGATATATAATTAGAATAAAAGACCTTAGTAGCGGACACGTTTGCTCACAATCAGTTTATGTGGACTATTGGTCAAGCAGCAGAATTGATTTGAGCGAGGCAAAAGGCGCCACCATGCTGAAATTCAAAACGGATAAGGAAAAATATAAAGTGGGCGAAAAAGCGCTCATTACCATTCCGTCTTCAAAAGGCGCGCGCGCGTTGGTTTCTATTGAAAGCGGCTCGAAAATTTTAAACACTTTTTGGGTAAATTGTGAACAAACGCAAACGCAATTTACACTTCCGCTTGATGAAACCTGTACGCCCAATGTTTACGTTCATGTAAGTTTGATTCAACCTCATAATCAAACCACTAACGATGCTCCGATGCGCTTGTACGGCGTGATTCCCGTTTTTGTGGAAGACCCGAAAACACAACTTTCGCCGCAAATAAATATGCCCGATGTGGTGCGCCCCGAACAGGATTTTGTGGTAAAAGTTTCCGAAAAAACCGGACAATCCATGAGCTATACCCTTGCTATTGTGGATGATGGCTTGCTCGATTTGACCAGATTTAAAACCCCTGACCCTTGGAAAAAATTCTTTGAAAAAGAGGCGCTGGGCATTCGCACCTGGGATTTGTACGACTTGGTGATTGGCGCGTACGGCGGAAAAATTGACGGACTTTTTGCCATCGGCGGTGATGGGGATATTACGAACAAAAGTGCGGCTAAAGCACAGCGTTTCAAGCCTGTAGTTGTTTTTATGGGACCATTTACCCTCAAAGCCGGCGGAACAGACCATCACAAAATAAAACTCCCACCTTACATTGGCTCTGTGAGAACTATGGTGGTGGCTTCTACCGGAAAAGCGTTCGGTTCAGCGGAAAAAACAACGCAGGTAAAGAAACCGTTAATGCTTTCCACTACTTTGCCCCGCGTGATGGGAACCGATGAAGAATTGTATATGCCCGTTACCGTTTTTGCCATGGAAAAAAATGTGAAAAACGTTACGGTTACCCTAAAAGAAAACACAAATTTCACGGTTGTGGGCAACAAAACCCAATCGCTTACTTTTAATGCCATTGGTGAAAAAGTGATCTATTTTAAATTGAAAGCTAATAATAATGAAGGAGTTGGAAAAATTACCGTAGAGGCAACCACCACCGATGATAGCGCAAGCGAAACATTGGAGATTCAGGTTCGCAACCCCAATCCGTATATTACCAGCAGTGAGATTCAAATAGTTGAGGCGGGCAAATCGTATCAAGGCACATTAAATTTGATAGGAATTAAGGGCACAAACACAGGAAGTGTGGAGGTTTCATCCATTCCGCCGCTCAATCTTTCTTACCGTTTACACTATTTATTAACCTATCCGCACGGATGTTTAGAGCAAACCACTTCAGCGGCATTTCCGCAACTTTATTTGAAAGATGTTGCCAATACCAATGCCACGGTCAATGCGCGAAGTGAGCAAAATGTGAAAGCTGCCCTGTCGCGTTTGCTCTTGTTTCAACAGTCGGAAGGCGGTTTTAGTTATTGGCCCGGAGAAAGATATATTAACTCATGGACAACTATTTACGCCGGACATTTCTTGCTTGAAGCAGAACGAATGGGGTATGCCTTGCCGGTGGGAATGAAGAAAAGTTGGCTAAATTATGAAACAAGAACGGCAAAAAACTGGTCATTTTCTCAAAGCGATGCCATAGAACAAGCCTACCGTTTGTATGTGCTGGCATTGGCAAAAGACCCTGAACGCAGGGCAATGAATCAGTTGTTTGAAAAACGCACAACTATTTCAAGACAAGCATGTTGGCTGTTAGCTGGCGCTTTTGCTTTAGATGGAAAAACAACGATTGCAAGAACGATTGTTGCCGATATTGAGAAAAACAGCAAAGAAACCTATACCGCTTATAGCAGCAGAACTTTTGGTTCTTCGGAACGTGATGACGCCATAATTCTCTGTGCTTTAAATGCTTTAAATGACAAAAAACAGGGATTTTTGATGGTGAAAAAAATCTCAGACCACTTAAATACCAACAAATGGCTCAGCACGCAATCTACCGCGTGGTGCTTGATGTCAATCTCTAAATATGTAGAACACAACAACGAAAATGCGCAAATGGCTTTCAGTTATGTAATTGGAGACGACAAGAAAAAAGTATCTACAATCAAATCTGTGGTGGAAGAAACCTTAGTAGTAGGTCAAAAAACAGGTTCATTGCCTGTAACTTTCAATAACGAAGGGAAAAACACGCTGTATGTGCGCTTTTTAACCCGAGGCAAAGCGGAAAAAGGGAACGAGATAGAAAAAGCGGAAAGTGTTTTCATGAAAATTGCGTACAGAGATATGTCGGGCGCACCCATTGACATTACGAAATTGAAGCACGGCACGGATTTTGTGGCGGAAGTAACGGTTACCAATCCGGGCACGCGGGGCGATTACACCAACTTGGTGCTGACGCAAATCTTCCCATCCGGTTGGGAAATCAAAAACGAGCGATTGAACTTCGACCGCACCGATAATGATGATGTGCGTTATCAGGATATTCGGGACGACCGTGTGTATTCCTATTTCGACCTGAAACGCAATGAAACCAAGAACGTTACCATAAAACTCACCGCCACCTATTTAGGACGTTTTTACATGCCCGCCCAAACCTGCGAAGCGATGTACGCTCCGGATATCATGGCGAGCAGTTTAGGGAAATGGTGTGAGGTGGTGAAGGATTGAGGGACCGAAGAATTGAAGGATTTCAACCTGAAAATATTAAAAACCTGAAAAATTATTTTTTGCGGATATTTAAGAGTTAGGCGACACCCGGAAAGCAAGACCGCGAAACAAGTTGAATTACAGAAAGAAAGAGAAACAAATTAGACAAAAAATAGAAACAATAAATATTGAAATCAATGTACAAAAAGTTAAATTTAAAAAAGAAAGGAGTAAAATTATGAAACGAATTATCCTATGTCTCACAGCAATATTGTTGCTGTTTGTAGCCTGTCAGAAAAGTTGCATACCTAAACGTCCAAAGAATTTAAAATCTATTGATTGGGAAAACTATAATGATGTTTATACTGTAGTTTGGAACTATAAAAATGAATGTCGTGGAACGGAAAAGGACGAAGATAAGGATATTATGGTATATGGTTGGATACATAATTTCAATGGTATTTCAACACCTCAATTTGATTTATGCAACAATACTGACGTTAAAACACCCCGCATTATGATAACAACTTTTCATGATTCACCAAACGAAGGATTAGAAATATTATCTAAATTGGACACTTGCGATTTATCAAAAAAATGTTTTATAATAGGGAAACTGTTTTTCTATCAAGAATCAAATAATGACTGTTGTTGGGTTTACCCAATAATATTTTTAAATAGTGCTAATAATATTTATTTTGAATAAAAAAAAACAAAAAATGAAAAAGATAAGATTTTTAACCGTTTTGAGTATTCTGTTGATTAATGGAATACTAAATGCACAACAACAAGTAAGTATAAATGAAGCAAGAAACGCTGCAATTAACACGCTATACAATAAAGCAGATGTGTTAAATATATTGTTCAATACGGAAATAGATACAGTGCACAGTTTATCTAATAGTAGGAGCAATGTATTAATGTACGAAGTGATATTTAAAAACAGAGCAACTGTCTTACTATCAGGAAGTAAAGCTTGTGCGCCTATATTGAGTTACTACATAAAACCTGAGTATGACAACGAAGCTGTTTTCGATACAACAAATGCAAATGTGCCATGCTGTTTACAGGAATTTTTGAATGTCTATATGCAAGAAATTGAATGGTGTTTTACACAAAATAATAATGTAAGGTTATCATATCAAAGTCAATGGGAAGAATTGCAGCAATCTTATTTAACTAAAGGCGGTCCGCCAGCCTCAATCATCGTGGACTTACTACTGAGCACAAGATGGAATCAGAGTAGAGCAAGCAATAATGCGTGTGATGCCTATAATTACTATGTTACGGAAACATACAGTAGCTGTGGGTGTACCTCTAAGCGCTGTCCTGTAGGCTGTGTAGCTGTAGCTATGGGACAAATTATGAAATATTGGAATCATCCGGTATATCTTCCCAGCCAATCTTATCAATATGATTGGTGTAATATGCCTAATAAACTGAATCAATGGCTTGAACCGGGTCATCCTTCAAATCCTTTCCCGTATTGGATAGAAAATCTAAATTATGAGACAGAGCGCAATGCAGTAGCTCGTTTGCTTAAAGATTGTGCCGATAAGGCAGATATGACTTTTTGCAGAAAAAACAGTTGTGCTTCAGGCGCATACGATAGCGATGCTCGTAAAGCCTTGGTTAACAATTTTGGGTATCATAAGGATGCTGATCTTCAACGAAAAAATTGGTATACTAATGCAACTTGGATACAAAGAATCAAAGAAAACTTAAATCAGGGCAGACCTGTATATTATTCAGGCTCAGGCTCAGGCGGTCATGCTTTTGTATGTGATGGATATGGTAGCGATGATTATTTCCACTTTAATTGGGGATGGGGAGGAAGCTATGATGGATGGTTTACGGTAGATGATATCTCTTTTGAAGATATAAATGACGAAATACATAATTATACAAAGAGACAGCATGCAATATTTTACATTCATCCCGATGGAAATTCGGATTACTGCAACTTAACTTTTCCTTTGTTTTTGCACTATGCCTTAGGCGGTACACACCAAAACGTTCCTAAAACATTTATGAGAATTGAGAGTGCACCTGAAACTTCACCAGCAGCATGGCGCACTATTCAATCAGGACAAAGTGCAGAATATGTTGCACATGAATCAATAAGGTTACTACCAGGATTTAAAGCAGAAGCAGGTTCACATTTTGTTGCTCGTATAGATCCTTGTATTGGTTGTAACTCAGCCAAAGTTACGGTTAAAAGGTCTGATAACGGCGTAGAAATAGAAGAAGAACTTTACATTGCAGTTGGAGATAACGAAGAAAAACAGTCTTCATTGGACGTAGAAAATAAAATAGGGACTGGTGAACCACAGGTGTATCCCAATCCTACAACAGGTTTACTGACCATAAAAGCTAAAAGCAACAATAGTCGTATTCAAATGATAGAATTATACAATACACAGGGGTCGAAATTGTTTACTTTTAGCGGCAATGATGGTTACTTTCAGGAAATAGACATTTCTCATTTGCCCTCGCAAGTATATATTCTAAAAATTCAGATGAGTGAACAAGTATTCACAAAAAAGTTAATATTGCAAAGGTAGCGTGAAAAAATCAGACAAATTTAATATGTGGGTGGGCGATCGCCTAACGAGCGGCTTCACGCAAGCGGGGGTGTATGCCCGCAGACAGTTTTGTGCTGATATTCAAGTGTGTAGCCCGCAGGAGCTTTTGTGTAACCCCCGCCTGCGTGAAGCCGCCACTGCGTTAGGCGACACCCGGAAAGCAAGACCGAGAAACAAGTTGAATTACAGAAAGAAAGAGAAACAAATTAGACAAAAAATAGAAACAATAAATATTGAAATCAATGTACAAAAAGTTAAATTTAAAAAAGAAAGGAGTAAAATTATGAAACGAATTATTATATCTATTATGGCAATTTTATTCTTGTTTGTGGGAAGGGTAAATGCACAACAACAAGTAACTGAAGCAGATAGAAAAATTTCATACTCATTCATTAATGAATATGGATTTAGTATTGGAGTCAGTCTTGAGCGTGGACATATTTGGGGGGATTTAACCGGAATTTTTGTAAATAGTATTTGTTTTAACAAAAAACAAGATATGATAGGAATAGGCGTTGGTTTAGATTGTTTTGATGTAGTAGTTGTGTTGTCATTTCCGATTTTTGTAAATTATCGTCACTATTTTCCAAGTAAAACAAATATTAAACCTTTGATTAATGCTGCTTTAGGTACACAAATTAATATCTGGGGCGAACCTGATGTATATAGTACTATTGCTGGTGGATTTAAAGTAAAAGCATTCTCTTTTACTGCTGGCGTTTGCGTAAAATCTTGGGGAACTAATTTCTTTGGCGGAGCAGAAATAAAAGCAGGGTATACATTTTAAAACAACAAAATATAAACATAAATAATGTAATAATTTAAATAAGAAATAAAATGAGAAAGATAAGTTTTTTAATGGTTTTGTGCATGGTAGGAATTGCGGAAACAGCAGATGCACAACAGAATGATACATTACGACCCATTTCTAACTTTAAACGTCATTCTATTTATGCAGAATTATTGGGAAATTCGTTTTTTTATTCTGTAAATTATGATTATTTATTCAGAATTTATAAAAATGATATTAAATTGGCAGTTGGTACAGGGATAGGTTATTTTTCTTATAGGTATTGTTCTCCTGAAGGTAACGAATTTATAACCGCACGTTATTTTTATTTCACACCTGAAATAAATTTTTTGTTTGGAAAAAAATCCCATTATTTTGAAACGGGAACGGCGTTGATGAGCATGATTGTCAATGGCGGAGGTGCTCATTTTGTTCCAAGCGGACGCATTGGTTATCGTTACCAACCACAAAAAGGTGGTTTCCTTTTTCGTGTTGCATTTACACCAGAATTTACTACAACATGGAGTTGGTTAGGTTACTTTTGGTTTGGAGCTTCGTTTGGATATATTTTTTAGATTTGGATTAATTTTAAATAAAAAACATGAGTAAAGTAAATTTTTTAATAATTTTGTGCATAGTAGGAATTACAAAGATAACAAGTGCACAACAACAAGTAAGCGAAATAGAGGCAAGAAATGCCGCAATAAACACGCTTTACAACAAAGCAGATGTTTTGAAAGTATCATCAGATGAAAGAATCAAAACTGTAAACAGTCTCAGTAATGCAAACGGAGATACTATCATGTACGAAGTGGTTTTTCAAAATGGAGCAACTGTACTTTTATCAGGAAGCAAATCTTGTTTACCGGTATTGGGATACTATGTCAAAGAAGATAATGGGGCGGTTTTTGACCCAAACAACGATAATGTGCCTTGTGGATTTAAGGCATTATTAAAAGATTATGCAGATGAGATAGAATGGTGTTTTGCGCAAGATACTATATGTTTGTATCATAAAGAAAAATGGCAAGAATTGCAATGTAGGAGCGGTGCGCCTCTTTTTGTTCACGTTGATACGTTATTGACCACAAAATGGGGACAAAAACACTCAAATGAAGGAAATGCTTGTCCTGCTTATAATTATTACGTAACGGTACAAAAACCTAATCAATGTGATGGATCTTGCGATGACGTTTGTCCTTTAGGTTGTACTGCAGTGGCTATGGGACAAATTATGAAGTATTGGAATTATCCTGTCTATTTGTCAGATGAAATACAACAGTATGATTGGTGCAATATGCCAGATGCATTACAACAAATTGAACAAGTAGCCAATGAAAATAGTTGATAAAATAGAATCTCAAATAAAGAAAATCCCGCAGGGACAAGTCTTTGCCTATACCGATTTCGACATTGAAGTAGAGCGTAAAGATACCATTGTGAAAACACTAAACAATTT
>Ga0209628_10000390_pt1 | contig 26582 bp, 19 predicted proteins | sample TergutCu122P4_FD_187285 | JGI IMG/M metagenome (GOLD analysis project Ga0209628, IMG submission 187285) | Cubitermes ugandensis P4 segment gut microbial communities from Kakamega Forest, Kenya - Cu122 P4 (SPAdes) (version 2) | ecosystem: Host-associated > Arthropoda: Insects > Digestive system...
TGAATTTGAATTCATTTGATACGGTTGCAAAGACGGTTCAGGCGAATGAAGATGAGATTTTGAATTATTTCATAAATCGTTCAACTAATGCTTCTGCCGAGAGTTTCAATGCTAAAATAAAGTTCTTCCGTGCATCGCTTAGAGGTGTACAAGACAAGAAGTTTTTCTTATACAGACTTGCCAAACTTTACGGATAGATTTTGAGTTGAACGGGTGGAGTCAGACACAGGGTTTTGCTACTGAGCCCATTTTTTTTTTACCGGTAGAATACAGTTGTTTTTAAGTTTAGTATAAATTAGCAATTGACAGGAAAGATTTGCGATATAAACGCTGAATTTTTCGTACCTTTGCCCGCTGATTTTAATACAACGCAAATGAAAGCTTATGTTTTTCCCGGACAGGGGGCGCAGTTTGTAGGAATGGGCGCAGATTTGTACCAGCAATCGACACCGGCACGCGAATTATTTGAACAGGCAAATACAATTTTAGGATTTCGAATTACCGATTTGATGTTTGAAGGAACCGAAGAGGACCTCCGGCAAACGAAAGTAACCCAACCCGCCATATTTCTTCATTCCGTTATTCTGGCTAAGACATTAGGAGATGATTTTCGTCCCGACATGGTAGCCGGTCATTCTCTGGGCGAATTTTCGGCTTTAGTAGCCGCCGGTGCTTTATCCTTTGAAGATGGTTTGCGATTGGTTTACAAAAGAGCGTTGGCAATGCAAAAAGCCGGAGAAGAGAATCCCGGAACGATGGCTGCCATTATAGGATTGCCGGACGAAACAGTTGAAATTATTTGTGCCGGAATCGATGATATAGTTGTTCCTGCCAACTATAACTGCCAGGGACAAATTGTTATTTCCGGAACGTTGACCGGAATAGATATCGCCTGCGAACAGTTAACGGCTGCCGGAGCCAAACGTGCACTGAAACTGAATGTTGGAGGAGCATTTCATTCTCCATTGATGGAACCGGCGCGGGCGCAGTTGGCCGAAGCCATTCATACCACTGTTTTCCGAAAACCGATATGCCCGATTTATCAAAACGTGAACGCTATGGGCGAAACGGATCCGGAAACAATTCAAACCAATCTGATTTTCCAACTGACGGCTCCCGTAAAATGGGCAGGGTCGGTTCGGAACATGGTTGCTGCCGGAGCAACAGATTTTACGGAACTCGGTCCGGGAAGCGTGTTGACGGGATTGATTAAAAAGATTGATCCGGAGGTTTCCGGTGCAAGAATATAGCAAAACGCTCATATTTCTTAATGTGTTTTCGCAAATAATCGTAATAAAATCTCTAAAATATTTGTTATTAATCAAATATAGTATTATCTTTGCACTCGAATTTTAAGGAGGAGGGAGGCTGATAGCCTCTCTTTTTTGTTTTGTTTATCGAATGGATAAAGTACGGATTATAGAAATTGTCGAAAATTATCTGAAAAACTCGGATAAATACTTGGTGTCTGTAAAGTTAGAACCCAACGACCGGGTTGTGGTGGAAATCGACGGCGACACTCCTGTTTCGATTGACGACTGCATCGCTCTGACCAAACACATCGAATCGGGATTCGACCGCGACTTGGAAGATTTTGAGTTGGAGGTTGGTTCGGCGGGTATATCGCAGCCGTTCAAAGTGAATAGACAATATCGAAACGCTGTAGGAGAGGAAGTAGAAATCCTGTTGAAAACCGGTAAAAAACATTCCGGTGTCTTGAAAAAGGCGGACGAAAACGCCGTTGTTCTTACGGTAACAAAACAAGTTAAGCCGGAAGGTGTGAAACGAAAAACAACCATCGAAGAAGATTTGGTTTGCGATTACAACGATATTAAATATACTAAATACATAATCCGATTATGAAGTATCGCTTCATAACTCACAACTGAAAAAATATGGCGAGAAGAGTTGAACCCAGTATGATTGAAACATTTGCGGATTTCAAAGAAAACAAAAACGTGGATAGAACCACTCTAATTAGTGTGTTGGAAGAAGCCTTCCGGAACGTTATCAGCAAAATGTTCGGTTCGGATGAGAATTACGATATTATTATCAACCCCGATAAGGGCGATTTTGAAATCTGGAGAAATCGCGAAGTCGTCCCCGATGGCAAAGTAACGGATTCTAATCTGCAAATACCGCTTTCGGAAGCACAAAAAATCGACAAAGATTACGAAGTAGGCGAAGAAATTACTGATGCTGTTGATTTTGCCGGCTTTGGCCGCCGCGCTGTATTGAACCTTCGTCAAACCCTGGCTTCCAAAATATTGGAATTACAAAAAGATTCGTTGTACAATAAGTACAAAGACCAAATCGGTCAAATTGTTGCCGGCGAGGTATATCAGGTATGGAAAAAAGAGGTTTTGCTGCTGGACGACGACGGAAATGAATTGATTCTTCCTAAAACAGAACAAATACCGGGCGATTTTTTCCGCAAAAACGAAACCCGCCGCGCGGTGGTAGTCAAAGTAGATAATCAGAACAACAATCCAAAAATCATCCTTTCGCGCACTTCTAATCTGTTTATGCAGCGTTTGTTTGAGTTGGAAGTCCCCGAAATCCACGATGGATTGATTACCATTAAACGCATTGCCCGCATTCCGGGCGAACGCGCCAAAGTAGCCGTAGAATCGTACGACGACCGTATCGATCCTGTGGGTGCTTGCGTGGGTATGAAAGGTGCTCGAATACACGGAATTGTTCGTGAATTATGTAATGAAAATATTGATGTAATCAATTATACAGCCAACACAACCCTCTTTATACAGCGGGCATTGAGTCCGGCAAAAATTTCCTCGCTCAAAATTCACGAAGAAGAAAAGAAGGTAGAAGTTTATTTACGTCCCGAAGAAGTTTCGTTGGCTATCGGAAAGGGCGGTTTAAATATTAAGTTGGCAAGTATGTTAACCGAATACACCATTGATGTATTCCGAGATGTGGATATCGACGGCGAAGATATTTATTTGGATGAATTTGTCGATGAAATTGATACGTGGGTAATCGAGGCGTTTAAAAACATCGGTTGCTATACTGCTAAAAATGTGCTTGCGCTCAGCCGCAATGAAATTATTGAGAAAACAGATTTGGAAGAAAATACGGTGGATGAAGTTCTCGAAATCCTCAACTCCGAATTTGAGGAGGAATAACACAACATTTGTCATAGCGGGTTTGACCCGCTATCCCCAAGGACATCGATAATCGCTATTAGAACACTATGGCTATAAGATTAAATAAAGTATTAAGAAATTTGAATGTAGGACTTTCGACGGTAGTCGAATTTCTGCAAAAGAAAGGGTATTCCGTTGAAAAAGACACCAATGCAAAAATCAGCGACGAAGAATACGAGTTGCTGTTAAAGGAATTTAATAGAGACATAGATTTGAAATTGGAGTCCGAAAAAATCAGCCAGGAACGCCACTACAAAGAAAAGAAAGAAAGTGTGGCGGTGGCGGGTTACGAAAGTCCGAAAAAAATAGAGGAAATAAAAACGGAAGTTCCCGAAGATATTAAGCCCAAATTCGTAGTCAAAGGCAAAATGGATTTGGATGCTCTCGACAAAAAGAAACCGGAACCGGCAATCGAAGAAGTGCTTTCGGAGGAGCCGGAAGAAACACCTGTTGCTCCCGAAGTTCCAATACCTGAAGTAATCGAAACTATCGTAGAAAAAAATATTGAAAGGCACGAAAGCGAAGAACCCTCATTTGCAGATTTCGACAATAAAAATGACGAAATAGAAGAACCTGTTCCGGAATCGGACGATACGGAAGACGGAGAATCACAGCCGGAAAAAGCAGATGACTCAGTTTTCCGTTTTTCAAAACCGCTCATTGAGCCGACTATCAAAGTTACCGGAAAAATTGATTTATCGACAATTAATCAATCAACTCGTCCCAAGAAAAAAACGAAAGAAGAAAAGCGGCGCGAACGGGCTGAAAAAGAAAAGAAAACGGCTGTGGCTGTTGATTTGAAAAAGCCGCCACAGGGAGAACAACCTAAAGATGAGAAGCGCGATAATCTGCAAACGCCACCAACAAAGAAAACGGAGTCAGACGATATTAAGAAAAAGAAACGCAATCGCATCAAACGCGAACGCATTGATATTGAGAGAGGTGTTCCGTTGGGTGCAAAAAACGATGCTTCTCGATTGAAATTACGCAAACCTTCGTCGAAAAATGAAGTCAGCGAAGAAGATGTTCAAAAGCAAATCAAAGAAACATTGGCTCGGTTGACTAATAAAGGACAAAAGAAAGGCGCCAAATATCGGAAAGAAAAACGGGAGGCTGTTTCGCAACGTCAAAGCGAACAGTGGGAAATGCAGGCACAGGAAAGTCGAACCATCAAGATTACAGAATTTGTTACAGCCAACGATTTGGCTAATATGATGAATGTGCCTGTCAATCAGATTATTTCAACTTTTATGAATATCGGCATTATGGTGTCGATCAATCAACGACTGGATGCGGAAGCCATCAATATTGTTGCGGAAGAATTTGGTTACAAAACAGAATATGTGAGCGCCGAGGTGGTAGAAGCCATTGCTGAAGAAGAAGACAATCCGGAAGATCTGGTATCCCGTCCGCCGATAGTAACGGTAATGGGACATGTTGACCACGGAAAAACTTCCCTCCTCGACAACATCCGCAATACCAACGTGATAGCAGGCGAAGCCGGAGGTATCACACAACACATTGGGGCTTACAATGTGGAATTGGCAGATGGTCGTCAAATTACGTTCCTCGATACGCCCGGTCACGAAGCGTTTACCGCCATGCGAGCCCGTGGAGCAAGCGTTACGGATATCGCCATCATCATTGTTGCTGCCGACGATAATGTGATGCCTCAAACGGTTGAAGCAATCAACCACGCTTCCGCAGCAGGCGTTCCAATGATTTTTGCCATTAATAAAATCGACAAAGCCGGAGCAAATCCCGAAAAAATAAAAGAAACCCTTGCCGGAATGAATTATTTAGTGGAGGATTGGGGAGGAAAATATCAGTCGCAAGATATTTCCGCAAAAAAAGGCGAAGGCACAAAAGAACTTTTGGAAAAGATATTACTCGAAGCCGAAATGCTGGAATTAAAAGCCAATCCTAAACGGCGTGCGATGGGTTCGGTCATCGAATCGTCGTTGGATAAAGGTCGCGGTTATGTGGTAACTATGTTGGTGCAAAACGGCACCCTGCGTATGGGAGATATCGTATTAGCGGGAACTCATTTTGGTCGCGTCAAAGCCATGTTCAACGAACGTAATCAACGGATTACGGAAGCAGGTCCATCTGAACCGGTTTTGATTCTCGGTTTGAACGGTGCTCCGCAAGCAGGCGATACCATTCATGTGATGGAGACCGAACAGGAAGCCCGTGAAATCGCCACTAAACGCGAACAGTTGCAGCGCGAGCAAGGACTGCGCACACAAAAGTTGTTGACTTTGGACGATATTGGCCGTAGAATTGCTATTGGCGATTTCAAGCAATTGAATATCATCGTAAAAGGCGACGTGGACGGGTCTGTGGAAGCCCTGTCGGATTCGTTGATTCGTCTTTCGACCGAGCAAATTCAAGTGAATGTGATTCACAAAGGGGTAGGGCAGATTTCCGAATCGGATGTAATTTTGGCTGCCGCTTCCGATGCTATCGTAGTGGGATTTCAGGTACGTCCCTCTCAATCGGCACGCAAATTAGCTGAAAAAGAGGGGGTGGATATTCGTTTGTATTCCATTATTTACGATGCTATCGAAGAAGTGAAATCGGCTATGGAAGGGATGTTGTCGCCCGAAATCAAAGAAGAGATTACAGCCAATGTTGAGATACGCGAAGTGTTCAAAATCAGCAAAGTGGGTTCCGTTGCCGGATGTATGGTAAAAGACGGCAAAGTTAAGCGTGGCAACAAAATCAGACTCATCCGCGACGGCATCGTGATTTATACAGGCGAGTTAGGTTCCTTGAAGCGGTTCAAAGACGATGTAAAAGAAGTGGCGCAAGGCTACGAATGCGGTTTGAATATCCATAATTTCAACGACATCAAAGTAGGCGATATTGTCGAAGCCTACGAAGAAGTGGAAGTGAAACAGACGCTGTAAACGCAAACGGAGGTGTATATTTACACACCCACGCTTCCGGTAGCAACTATCCGAATAGAAATTTATGTCAAGCATTATTCGCAACAGTCTTTCGGTCGATGCATCCTGTTTGGGTAACCCCGGCGTGATGGAATATCGGGGCGTGCATACTGATACCGGACAGGAAATTTTCCGCATTGGACCGTTTCAGGAAGCGACCAACAATATCGGCGAATTTTTGGCATTGGTACACGGATTGGCGTTACTCAAACAAAAAAACTCCCCACTGCCCATTTATTCCGACAGTGTAACAGCGCGAGCGTGGGTAAGAAACAAAAAATGCAAGACCCAATTACAACCGTCCGAAGCCAACCAATCCCTTTTTGAATTGATCGAACGAGCCGAGAAATGGTTGCGCAACAATACTTATACAACGCCTATATTGATATGGGACACCGGACAATGGGGAGAAATCCCCGCCGATTTTGGCAGAAAATAATTGTTGGGTGCAAAAAAAATGTTAGTATGAAATTAATCTTTGTGATTGGAATAGGAAGTTTTTTTGGTGGCGTTTTTCGTTACTTGTTATCTCTGCTAATACAGACAAAAACGACAACCAATTTCCCGTTAGGCACATTGACAGTAAATATTATCGGTTGCTTCTTCATTGGAATTGTTCTTGGAATTTTTGAGAAAGGACAGATTTCGCACGAATGGAAATTATTTCTTGCAACAGGGCTGTTGGGTGGTTTTACTACTTTTTCCGCATTTTCAAGCGAAACATTTGTGTTATTTAGAGAAGGGTATGTTGGCTATGCTTTGTTCTACATTCTTGCCAGCGTACTTTTAGGCTTGTTGGCAACTTATCTCGCTTACTCATTGATAAAATAAATTGTAAATGGAAATCCTAAAACAATTATCGTCTCAAAAAGGCAACAAAACGGAAATTGCTAACAGACTCGTAGCGGAAAAATGTATTGCCAACCCGAAAATACTCACTGACATTGCTATTGGCTTGGAAGATAAAGACAAAAAACTGCAATCAGACTGTATTGAAGTTTTTACATTAGTTTCGGAAGTGCAGCCCGAATTTGTCGTTCCGTATGCCGACAACATTCTTCCGCTATTATACAGCAAGGAAACGAAAACACGTTGGGAAGCAGTTCATACTTTGTCATTCATTGCGGTAAAAATTCCTGAAATTATTTCTTCTGTTTTGCCTGTATTGCAATCGTTGATAGAGAAAGACAAAAGTACGATTGTTCGCGATTATGCTATGGATACGGTAGCAAATTATGCCGAAGTAAGTCCCGAAACTTCGGAAAAATCATACGAAATATTGAAATTCGCTTTGGAGTTATGGGGCGAAAAACACGCAAAACAAGTTTTCAAAGGATTTAATAACGTGTTAGACAATTGTCCCGATTGTAAAGCAGAAATTAATTCGCTTGTACAACCTTACTTAACTGCAAGTAAGAAAATTGTAACCACCGAAGCAAAGAAAATTATCAAACGAATACAATAATACGAAGTATGACTCAATACATTGAAGCAAAAAGTATTTTATCCAAACTCAAGACAAAAGATACATGGTTTGGTATTACTTACAATATGAATTTGTATCGGGGTTGTCAGCACGGTTGTATTTACTGCGACACAAGAAGCGAATGTTACGGAATAAACGATATTTCTGTTATTTCGATAAAGAAAAATGCGTTGGATTTGTTGACAAAAGAACTTCCTGCAAAAAAGAGAAACAAAGCAACCATCGGCACAGGCTCAATGAACGACCCATATATGCCCATCGAAAAAGAATTGCAGTTAACCCGTAAAGCATTACAAATCATTGTTGAACAAAAATTTCCAGTTCATGTGATTACCAAAAGCAATTTAGTGGAGCGCGATGCGGACATTTTGCAGGATATTTCAAAAACATACTCGGCTGTCAGTTTTACGATTACGACGGCAGATGATTCCCTTTCGCAAAAAATTGAAACTCACGCGCCGCCAACGTCAGAAAGATTCAAAGCAATGAAATTATTGGCAGAAAAAGGCATCTACACAGGTATTACTTTGATGCCGATACTTCCATTTATCAACGACACGAAAGAAAATATTACTACGATTGTAAAACAGGCACACGATTCGGGAGCATCGTATATTCTTCCTATGTTCGGATTAACCTTACGCAAAGGCTCTCGGGAATATTTTTACGGGACTTTGGACAAATATTTTGCAGGTTTCAAAGAAAAATACCAATCCCATTTCGGGGAACGATATGAATGTTTCAGTCCCAATTACAGAGCACTAACAGACACATTTCAAGAACAATGCGTTAAGTTTGGAATAGATATGCGTATGCGGTTTTATCAACCGGAAGCACACGAGCAACTATCTATTTTCTAAAATATCCGTACTTTTGTATCCAAAAATAAAACAGGCTATTATCGAAATAAAAATATGAAACAAAAAGCAAATATGAAGCGATTGGTAATGAAAGATACTTCTTTTGCCAATCTGATGCAAAAACGGATACTCAACGTTTTACTGATAGCCACCCGTTACGATGCTTTTATGCTGGAAGATGATGGGCGCATCGAAGAACAAATTTTTAACGAATATACTTCTTTGAGTTTGCGTTACCCGCCGCGCTTTACTCAGGTAACTACAGAAAAAGAAGCGTTGAAAGCTATGGCTAACAACCATTTCAATATGGTAATTTGTATGCCGAATATGGAACATTCGGATATCTTTTCCACAGCCAATCATATTAAATCGGCTTATCCGAATGTGCCAATCATTGTTCTGACTCCCTTCTCTAAGGAGGTTTCTCGGCGAATTGCCAACGAAAATTTGACCTCTATTGATTATATTTTCAGTTGGCTGGGAAATTCCGAGTTGCTGCTGGCGATTATTAAATTAGTGGAAGACCGGATGAATATCGACGATGATATTGCCGCAGTTGGTGTTCAAACCATTTTGTTAGTCGAAGATTCGATTCGCTTTTATTCTTCCGCACTCCCTCATCTTTATAAATTTGTACTGGAACAATCGAGGGAGTTTTCCAAAGAAGCCCTCAACGCTCACCAGCAAACCTTGCGGATGCGTGGGCGTCCTAAAATTCTTCTTGCCCGTTCGTACGAAGAGGCGGATGCTCTCTACAGCAAATACAAAAATCACATGCTGGGGATTATCTGTGATATAAGTTTTAGTCGCGAAGGTGTAAAAGACCCTCATGCCGGCTACAAATTCGGATGCCATGTGCGAAACGAAGACCGCTTCGTGCCGATTATCTTCGATTCGTCCGAATCGTCCAATAGAGTTTATGCCGAAGAACTGCAATGCAGTTTTGTTGATAAAAATTCCAAAACCTTTCCGCAGGATTTGCGTAAAGAAATTACAAATAACTTTGGTTTTGGCGATTTTGTTATCATTAATCCTCATACTAAGGAAGAGGTTATGCGCGTCCGTTCGCTACAGGATTTACAAAAAAAGATTTTCGATATTCCTACCGAATCACTGATTTATCATGTATCGCACAATCATTTTTCCCGCTTTTTCTATTCCCGCGCTATTTTTCCGATTGCAGAATTTTTGAAAGACATTGATATATCGGATTATTCGGATATGAACGAAGCCTGCCAATTGATTTTCGATGCCATTGTCAGCTACCGGAAAATGAAAAACTCAGGCGTTGTGGCGGTTTTTGAAAAAGACCGTTTCGACGAGTATTCCAATTTTGCTCGCATTGGAGAGGATTCGTTGGGTGGCAAAGGTCGCGGATTGGCGTTTATGGGACAAATGATTAAGCAAAAAACAGATAAAATAGAAGAAAAATTTCGGAATGCCCGCATTCGTATTCCTAAAACAGTAGTGTTGGCGACTGATATTTTCGATCGGTTTATGGAATACAATGATTTGTATGATATTGCTTTACAAGATTTACCGGATGAGGAAATCCTTCGGCATTTTTTGGAAGCCGCCCTGCCCGAAGAATTGAATGATGATTTAATGGCTTTTTTCGATGTGGTGAAAGCGCCAATAGCCATTCGGTCGTCCAGTTTATTGGAAGATTCTCATTATCAGCCTTTTGCCGGAATTTATAGTACCTATATGATTCCCAAATTGGACAACTCTCACGAGATGCTGAAAAAAGTCGTTCGCGCCATCAAAGGCGTATATGCTTCGGTTTTTTACAGAGACAGCAAAGCCTATATGACCGCTACGCATAATCTGATTGATCAGGAAAAAATGGCGATTGTGCTTCAAGAGGTTGTGGGACAAGCCTACGATAACCGGTTTTATCCGACCATTTCGGGGGTAGCCCGTTCGCTGAATTTTTATCCGATAGGCAATGAAAAGCCGGAAGACGGAATAGCCAATGTAGCCTTGGGATTGGGAAAATATACGGTCGATGGAGGTATCACCTTGCGGTTTTCGCCACGCCATCCGCATTCCATTTTGCAGACCAGCACCTTGGACTTCGCTTTGCGGGAAACCCAGACTCAGTTTTACGCCTTGAACCTCGAATCACTGTCGTTCGACCGGTTTTCGACCGATGATGCTTACAACCTTCTGAAATTAAGCGTAAAAGAAGCGGATAAAGACGGTACACTGCAATACCTGTCTTCTACCTACGATGCTGCCGACCAATGTTTGGTGGACGGTTATTATCCGGGACCCAGTCGGAAAGTTATCACGTTTTCCGGTGTTTTGCAACACGATATTTTCCCACTTGCCGAGATATTGGATTATGTCCTGCGGGAGAGTCAAACCGAAATAGGACGTCCGGTGGAAATTGAATTTGCCGTCAATTTAGAAAAGAAAGAAGACAAAACGGTGGAAGGTGTTTTTTGCCTTCTGCAAATCCGTCCGATTGTGGACAGCAAAGAAATGATAGAAGAAGATTTGTCACGCATTCCGGAAACAGATACCTTACTTTACGCCAAACACGCTTTGGGACATGGAATTACGGGCGATGTACAGGACGTTATTTATGTGAAGACCAATACGTTCAATGCTTCTAATAACTCCAATATTGTATCCGAGCTCCACCGGATAAATCAACAAATGGTAAAAGAAGACAGGACATACGTGCTGGTAGCCCCCGGTCGCTGGGGCAGTAGCGACCCATGGTTGGGTATTCCGGTAAAATGGGCGCAGATATCCAATGCCCGTGTCATTGTGGAATTGGGGTTGGAAAATTACCGTATTGATCCGAGCCAGGGTACTCATTTCTTTCACAACCTTACCTCGTTTGGGGTGGGTTATTTCACAATTAATCCTTACCTGTCCGACGGATTTTTCGATGAGGCATTCCTGAATGCACAGTCGGCAGTGGAGGAAACAGAATATCTGCGGCACGTGCGTTTTTCTCAACCGATAACGATTAAAATTGATGGAAAGAAAAACCGGGGAGTAGTGATGAAGCCGTAATTTTACGTGGTCGCTTTGGTAAAATATCTTTATTTATGGGACAAAGCAGGCATAATTCTACGATTTAAATAACTATTTTCTTTCGCTTACCTCTTGTATATTGAACTTTTTTAAACTAATTTTGCGCTTTCTTTGAAAATAATTTTAAAAATAACTTTTATGTATTGGTTACTAAATTCATCTATTGGAAGGAAACTGGTTATGAGTATTTCGGGATGTTTCCTTATTTTGTTTTTACTGTTTCACATGGTTATGAATCTGACCTTGGTTTTTTCTACCGATGTTTATGATTGGATTTGTGAAATATTGGGCGCCAATTGGTATGCTATTGTAGGCACCTTGGTTTTGGCAGGAGGATTCGTTATTCACATTGTGTACGGCACATGGCTGACGCTTCAGAATCAAAAAGCAAGAGGTGTGGATAAGTATGCCTCCGGCAATCAAACAAAAACCGAATGGTCGGCGAAGAATATGTACGTTCTGGGGTTGATTGTCTTGCTGGGAATAATCATCCACCTGTGGAATTTCTGGTACAATATGCAATTCAAAGAGTTATTCCACATCGAAGGAGCCATCAGTAAAGGGTCGGGGCTGGTAATCGGTTTATTCTCCAATTATCCATTGTATTCGCTTATTTACGTTCTGTGGCTTGCGGCTATCTGGTTCCATCTGACGCATGGTATCTGGAGTGCTTTTCAAACGATTGGATTCAACAACAAAGTGTGGTTTCCTCGATTGAAGTGCATTTCCAATATTGTAACAACGCTTATTATGCTCGGATTTGCTGTGGTGCCGGTTTATTTTACGATTAAATCGTTCTTCTGTTAACTTTAAGATTCTTAAATAATTCAAAAAACATGACAAAATTAGATGCAAAAGTTCCTCAAGGCCCTTTGGCTGAAAAGTGGACCAATTATAAAAATCATCAAAAGTTGGTAAACCCTGCCAACAAACGCCGTTTGGACATTATTGTGGTGGGAACCGGTTTGGCGGGCGCTTCGGCAGCCGCATCTCTTGGAGAACTGGGTTTTAATGTGTTGAATTTCTGTATTCAGGACTCTCCGCGTCGGGCGCATTCCATTGCTGCACAAGGAGGTATCAATGCAGCCAAAAATTATCAAAACGACGGCGACTCGGTTTATCGTTTGTTCTACGATACCCTTAAAGGCGGCGACTATCGTGCTCGCGAAGCCAATGTATATCGTTTGGCGGAAGTTTCCAACAGTATCATCGACCAATGTGTGGCACAAGGCGTTCCTTTTGCTCGCGAATACGGTGGTCTGCTGGATAACCGTTCTTTCGGCGGCGCACAGGTTTCCCGTACATTCTATGCCAAAGGACAAACCGGACAACAATTGTTGCTGGGTGCCTATTCCGCCCTAAGCCGTCAAGTTCATCAAGGTACTGTGAAACTGTACACCCGCCACGAAATGTTGGATTTGGTACTGATAAAAGATGATAACGGAGTGGAACGTGCCCGCGGTATCATTGCTCGAAATTTAGTAACAGGAAAAATCGAACGGTTTTCCGCTCATGCCGTAGTGATTGCTACAGGTGGTTACGGAAATGCGTTCTTCCTTTCGACCAATGCGATGACTTCCAACGGGTCGGCTGCGATGCAATGTTATCGAAAAGGTGCGCTGTTTGCCAATCCGGCATTTGCACAAATCCATCCGACTTGCATTCCGGTACATGGAGAATTTCAATCGAAATTAACGTTAATGTCCGAATCACTTCGGAACGACGGACGTATTTGGGTGCCCAAAAAATTAGAAGACGCTCAATCTATTCGCGAAGGCAAGTTGAAGCCTACTCAAATTCCGGAAGAAGAACGCGATTACTTTCTGGAACGTCGTTATCCGGCTTTTGGAAACTTGGTCCCGCGCGATGTGGCTTCGCGTGCCGCCAAAGAACGTTGCGATGCAGGCTTCGGAGTAAACAATACCGGCTTGGCTGTGTATTTGGATTTTGCCGATGCTATTAATCGTTTAGGAATGAAAACGGTGGAAGAACGTTACGGGAACTTGTTCCAAATGTATGAGAAAATCATAGACCAAAATCCTTACGAAACTCCGATGATGATTTTTCCGGCTATTCACTATACAATGGGCGGTGTTTGGGTGGATTATGAATTGATGTCGAATCTTCAAGGATTGTTCGTTATCGGCGAAGCCAATTTCTCCGACCATGGTGCTAATCGTTTGGGGGCATCGGCTTTGATGCAAGGATTGGCTGATGGCTATTTCGTATTGCCGTACACGATTCAAAATTATTTGGCCGACCAAATACGTGTGCCTCGTTTCAGCGTGGATCTTCCCGAATTTGTGGAAGCAGAGAAGGCGATAGAAGATAAAATATCCACATTGATGAGTGTCAAAGGAAAACGATCGGTCGATTCTCTTCACAAAGACTTGGGACATATTATGTGGGAATACGTGGGTATGAGTCGCACTAAAGAGTCTTTAACATTGGCTTTGGCAAAACTGAAAGACTTGAAAAAAGAATTTGAATCGGAAGTGTATATCCCCGGTGAACCCAATACGTTGAATATCGAATTGGAAAAAGCCCTGCGTTTGGCAGATTTCATCGAAATCGGACAATTGATGGCGTTAGATGCGTTGAATCGGGAAGAATCCTGTGGCGGTCATTTCCGTGAAGAATATCAAATGCCGGACGGAGAAGCCTTACGCGATGACGAACATTATTCTTACGCTTCCTGTTGGAAATACGAAGGAGAGAATAAACAACCGGAATTAATTAAAGAGCCTTTGGATTACGAGTTTATACAACGGCAACAACGCAACTATAAAGCATAACAGTCATGGATAAAGACATAAATATCAATGTAAAAGTGTGGCGCCAAAAGGGGCCTAAAGCAAAAGGTTATTTTGAAACCTATCGTTTGGATAATATTTCCGGCGGAACCTCTTTCTTGGAGATGCTGGATATCCTCAATGAAAAATTGGTTAGCGAACACAAAGACCCTGTCGTCTTCGATAGCGATTGCCGTGAAGGGATTTGCGGGATGTGTTCGTTGTATATCAATGGGCATCCTCACGGCCCGGATGATTTGATTACTACCTGTCAACTTCACATGCGTCATTTCAAAGATGGAGAAACGATTACGGTCGAACCTTGGCGTTCGGCGGCATTTCCCGTCATTCGCGATTTGATGGTTGATCGTCAGGCATTTGATAAAATCATTCAGGCAGGCGGTTATGTTTCGGTCAATACCGGTGGCGTTCCGGATGCCAACGCGATACCTATTTCCAAAGTAGCAGCAGACGAAGCCATGGATGCAGCCTCCTGTATCGGTTGCGGTGCTTGCGTAGCGGCTTGTAAAAACGGGTCGGCGATGTTGTTTGTTTCGGCAAAAGTGAGTCAGTTGGCTCTGCTCCCACAAGGAAAAATCGAAGCCAAAGCTCGCGCCAAAGCAATGGTTGCCAAAATGGATGAATTGGGCTTCGGAAACTGTACCAATACTCGCGCTTGTGAATTAGAATGTCCAAAAGGCGTTTCTATTAGCAATATCGCTCGATTGAATCGGGAGTTTCTGAAAGCGAAGCTCAGCGATTAAGTTTGAGAATTATTTTAATCATTATCAGGCTATAAGACTCATGAAACATGTGTCTTTTAGCCTGATTTAACAGCAACAGAAACCATGACCAACTCTGACTTATCAACAATTATCTCTGCTATTCCCGAAAGTCCGGGAGTGTATATGTATTTCGACGAAAATGATACCCTTATTTATGTCGGCAAAGCCAAAAACCTGAAAAAGCGCATTTCATCTTATTTTAATAAGACACAGGATCATCCTAAAACCCGAATTATGGTGCGGAAAATACGTAATCTCCGCTATTTGGTTGTAGAATCGGAAGAAGATGCCTTCCTGCTGGAAAATAATCTAATAAAAGAACACCGGCCACATTATAATATCTCGCTGAAGGACGACAAAACCTATCCTTGGATTGTGGTTAAAAACGAGCCCTTCCCCCGTATTTTTCTTACGCGACAAAAAACGGATGATAAATCGCGTTACTATGGGCCTTATACTTCGGTACAGAATGTCAAACAATTACTTCGATTTCTTACCACACTTTATCCCATACGGACTTGCAATTACAATCTGACCCGGGAAAATATCGAAAAAGGCAAGTTTCGCTCCTGCCTGCAATACCACATCAAAAAATGTCAGGCGCCTTGCGTATCGCTGCAATCGGAAACTGATTACAACAATAACGTAAAAATGGTCGAAGAAATATTGAAAGGTAACTCGAAAGAAATAAGCCGGTTGTTACACAAAAACATGATGAAGTTGGCTTCGGAAATGCGGTTTGAGGAGGCGGCTGTACTGAAACAGCGTTATGAAATGCTGGAAAACTATTCGGCTAAATCCATTGTGGCAAGTCCGAACACGAACAATGTGGATGTTTTTTCTTACGACGAAAACGAGCAATCGGCCTACATCAATTATTTGTATATTGTGAAAGGCTCTATTGTTCGGGGATGTACTATCGAATACAAAAAGCAATTGGACGAAACAAAGGAAACCATTTTGGCCATGGGCATTATCGAATTACGGACACGCTTCGAAAGTGAAGCCAAAGAAGTTATCGTTCCTTTTCTTCCGGAGATTGAATTAAATACTTTCAAATGCGCCGTTCCGCAACGGGGCGAAAAAAAGAAATTACTGGAACTTTCGGAAAAAAATGTCCGCCAATACAAACTCGACCAATTGAAGCAAGCTGAAAAACTGAATCCGGAACAACGCTCTACCCGCATTCTGAAAACATTGCAAAACGACCTGCATCTGAAAGATTTACCAATACATATCGAGTGTTTCGACAACTCGAATATTCAGGGAACCAATCCGGTTTCAGCCTGTGTAGTATTCAAAAAAGCCAAACCTTCGAAACAGGATTACCGGCATTTCAATATTAAAACTGTTACCGGCCCCGACGATTTCAGTTCGATGTACGAAACGGTTTTCCGGCGCTACAAACGGCTGTTGGAAGAGGGACAATCACTTCCGCAACTCATTGTAATTGACGGCGGTAAAGGACAATTGCACGCCGCTACCGATGCTTTGAAAGATTTGGGGTTGTATGGGCAAATCTCCATCATCGGCATTGCCAAGCGATTGGAAGAAATTTATTTCCCGACCGACCCCATTCCCTTATACTTGGACAAAAACTCCGAAAGCCTCAAACTGATTCAGCAGTTGCGCGACGAGGCGCATCGGTTCGGGATTCGTTTTCATCGCGACAAACGCAGCAAGCAACAGGTTGTTTCCGAGTTAGACAACATCAAAGGAATCGGACCGGTAGTCAAGGAAAGACTGTTGAAAAAATATAAAAGTGTAAAACGAGTCAAGGAAACTCCCACAGCAGAAATCGCCGAATTAATAGGGCAAAGTAAGGCGGAGTTGTTGGTTCGGGGATTATTCTTACAAAGAGAGAGATGATAAAAGTGATGCCTCTTACTGCTTATTTTATACAGAGATACAACTTGGATAGTTCAGTCCAACATCATACCCATGTATAGGGAAGTGATCTCTTCCACTTCCGGATTGAGCCGTTTAATCATGCCTTTTTGTTCATTGGAGAAAACGGGCTCATTTTCGAACCAAACACCACTTTCATCGAAAAAATCCTGTTGTATTTGTGCCCATTGTTTTGGAGTTTTCAATACTCTGTTTTCCGGTGGGTACTCACTGGAGTCGCAAAGACGAAATCCATAGTTAGCATATACGTCGATTAGTTCGCTGTTTTGTGGAATCAAGAAAGTATAATCATAAGTTTTTTTTGTCATTTCACCGAAAGAAGATTGCAGGAGCTTGTCCATATAACCTTGTCTCCGGCAAGTGGGATGTGTCATGATTCCGGACAAATAGCCGCCTTGCCGGATTTGTTTTCCCGTTTTTATCGAATACGGAATCATTTGCAGAGCGGCAATGGGTCGGTCGTTTTTCAAGCAGATAAGGGTTTCTTCGTTACGATAAATCTCTTCAAAATAAAAATTGATAAACGAATCGGAATCCTTTGGGAAGCAGAGTTTCCAAAGCGTTTTTAAATAAGGAATATATTTGTCGGTACCGTATTGGATTATTTCGTTGTACACGTCTGTTGCAGTATTTTCACGCTTTAAAAAAATCTTCTTCCAGCCATAATTTAAAAATTGGGTTTTCTTCTCGTTAGCGGCAGTGGCTTGCGATTACTCTTTTATGATTTTCTTTACTACTTTTCCCTTTTCGGTGGCTAATGTTACAAAATAGGTTCCACTCGGCAAATGGCTTATATCTATCGTTGTTTCGGGGGAGAGGGCAGACACAGCAGGCGTGAATACAACCTGACCGACAACATCATAAACCTCAACACTAACATCTAACAACTGACCACTAACAACTATTTTTCCGCTCGTTGGGTTGGGGTAAATCTGTATAGATGCCGTATTACACCTATCTTCAATTCCTGTAGTTATACTTTTACTTGCCTCTGCTGTGTTTCCGTAAACGCCAAGGTTTACTCGACTACCGTTCGGCTGTGGTTCGTTGGAATAATCGGAAGCGGGATTTCCTGCATCAATAGCCGGACTGTGTACGTCATCGTTTACAAATTGTCCTGTTACGGGGTCAAAACGTCCGTTTTTCGATTTGAGGTGAAAATCGTCGTTAGCGGCATCGGCAAACAACGGGTCGGACGAAATATTCCCGGTACCTGCAAAACTCTGTTGTGTCAGGGTATAATTAACAGTCAATGTTCCCCCATAAAATTCGAAATTTTTTCCGTTGTTCCAAAAAATGCAGTTTTCAATGTGCACAGTGCTCCCCTGTACAAACAATGCCGCTCCGTTGTAAGCATCTGTTGTGTTTCCCCAAACCGTGCAGTGGTTCATGTACAAAACAGACGGATTGTGTGCCCAGTCTTCATCTACATATATTGCCGAACCGCTTGCTGCAGTGGTTTTATTGTTGTATAACAATTCGTGTTCCATTCTTACGGTGGCTCTATCATCAACAAAAACCGCGCCGCCGCGGGAGGGTGCATAATTGTTGCGATAAATGTTGTACGACAATGTAACTTCCGTTGTAGCCGTTTCTGACGGGGCAAAAATCAAGATTGCCCCTCCCCAGCCGTAAGTAAAATTTTTTGCAGCAACGTTTCCGTCAAAAATATTTCCGGTAACCGTTCCTGTACCGTCAAGGCATACGCCACCTGCGTGGTCGGCATAGCCGGTGTTGTTTTCGATACGGTTATTGGCAATAAGAAAATCGACAGGCATTTTTCCTCCGCACACCCCGATGGCGGCACCACGCCCCGATTCGTTGTTACGGATAACGTTGTTCTGAATGGTAACGTTTTTTCCTGTCAAGCCGATTCCTCCGCCCCATTGCGAAGTATTCTGTAATCCGTTGTTTTCGATAATGTTATTCTCAATTGTGATGTTTTCTAATTTTTCTGAATAACCATCATTATTAAGTTCTATTCCCCGCTGACCATTGCTAATGGCAAAGCCGCTGATTTTCAGCGAGCCGGAGATTGCCGTATTCACGATTGTAACCTTGATACAAGGAGCGGCACTTGTTCCACTGATAATGGTTGGGTTTGCTTGCGGATTAGCGGTATTAAAATCTCCGCTGCCGGCAAAACCACCGAGCAACTGTACTTTTTTCTCCGAAATCTGCACTGCTTCGGAATAGGTCCCCTGTGCCACTTTGATGGTGTCGCCATTGGAAGCATTGCTTATCGCCTTCTGAATGGTCTTGTAGGGGTTAGACGGCGTTCCGCTTTCGGTAGCACTCGAACTGCCATCCACACAAATCGGATTTTGTGCTACGCTGCCATTTACGCTCAAGCCTAATACTACGAGCGATACTAAAAACGTTTTTACGTTCATCTTCTTATAAACATTTTGTCAATTACTTTCTATTTTCTACGAGTTGCAAAATTAGATGAAATTAAGGGACTTGCTTTGATTTTCCTATTTGATGCTTTGATTTCAGTGATCCACCTGGGGCTCGAACCCAGGACCCCATCCTTAAAAGGGATGTGCTCTACCTGCTGAGCTAGTGAATCGGGCCTGCGTTTTAAAAAACGACTGCAAAGGTAAGTGATTTATTTAATTTTCACAAGCAAAACAAGCAAAAATTTAGAACGGCAAATCCATAACCAACCCGAAGTCTTCCTTGTACTTCTCGTTGATGGTTATCGGCAACTTCCCCGAAAAGTTTTGTTTGCCGAAAATGGCTTTTGCCGAACAGATTTGGGCTTCCTCCGAATTATCGTAAGCAACTATGAATGCTTCAAAACTATCCACGCCATGGAGGTATGCAACCGCATAAGGATTTCCAAAAAATACAGGAATCACTTTTTTGTCTTTCGACAGATTATCTAAAAATTCGGTTACCGGCGAATTTATGCCGAATTTTATAGACAAACGTCCACGCGGAATACTGTGGTAGCCAATGATTATTGTTTCTGCATCCTGTAGATTTATAGCCAGCGAATCGAGACTTTCTTTTGTGTAATCGTTGTTTATCTGAAATGTATCTGCAATGCAAAATTCTTTTATCTGTTTTTTGAATGCAGTTCCCTGTCCGATTTCGATGTAGGTTACTCTTTCGGAACTTAAGGGCAGTATGTTTTTATTCGACAATAGCGTAAGCGATCCTTCGGCAAGTTTCATACGCAAGGCTTTCGTGTATTCGGTATTCAATCGTTCTAAAATTCCGTTCGGATTGATGGGTTCAAAGGGCTTGTGTAACCCCAAATCGTACTTGGCTCCAAGTACTTTCGCGCATTTTTCTCGAATGTATTTTTTTGAAATTGTTTTGTTTTTTACGGCTTTTTCGATTTCGTCGATCGATTTTTTAGTGTCTATGGGTATTTCAAGAATATCATTTCCAGCCAACAATGAATACAACGCCACTTTCGACGCATCGCGATTGTAGATTGCTCCTTTCATTTCCAAACCATCGGTAAGGATGAGTCCTGTGAATCCTAATTCGTTTTGCAACAAATCCGTACAAATTGCTTTTGACTGTGATGAGGGTATATTTTCGGAACATAATGCCGGTATCAGCAAATGTGCTGTCATCACACCTGTTGCCCCTCTCCTTATCAGTTCGCGGAAAGGATATAATTCAATATCATCCAAGCGTTCTCTGTTATGCGAAATTACCGGAAGTTCCTGGTGCGAATCTTTATCGGTATCGCCGTGTCCCGGAAAATGTTTGAGGGTGGTAAGAATCCCATTGTCCTGCATACCTTTCATGTATGCGTATGATTTTTCGGTAACTTTGTATTTGTTTTCGCCGAACGAACGCATATTTATTACCGGATTATTAGGATTATTGTTTACGTCCACTACCGGAGCAAAATTAAAATGTGCACCTATTTCATTACATTGGCGGGCAACTTCGACACCGAAATCGTAAATTAGATTATTATCCTGAATGGCACCGAGCGTCAGCTGTTGCGGAAATCTCACAACGCTGTCGAGGCGCATCGAAACTCCCCATTCGGCATCTATGGTTACGAGTAATGGAATATTTACCTGCGATTGTAATTTATTTAAGGTGTTTATACATTCCGTAGGAGTGCATTCGCCCCAAATCATTCCGCCTATTTGTTCACGCCGTATGATTTCCGCCACCTTGTCGATATGTTGTTCTCCCTGTTTGGGGTAACAACTGACAACAAATAACTGAGCGATTTGCTGACGCAATGTCATGGAGTTTAATTTCGACTCCACCCATTGTTGTTTTGTTTCCTGTCCGTTGGCGCACACGCTGCTAACTGAAAACAGCGATGCCATAAGTACGATTTTGAAAGACTTCATTTTTTATTTTTATTTTTGTACGGGATATTCTAAATATATTTTGGTATCCATATCGGCATTGCCGAAGCGCGACAAATCGGAAACCAACAATAAACAGACCGGTGTTCGTCTTCCATCGGGACGATTCACACCATTGGCTGCCCAAAGCAAATCGGATAAATCCTGCAAACAGAGTTTCTCGGACGAAAACTCGCGGGTTGAACGACGGTTGGCTAAGGCTTCCATCATATTGCTGCCTCGTTCTTCACCGGGAGCATTCAAAGAGATAGTCGTTAAATTCTGCGCTTTTGTCGGAACGATAAACATCAACGCCAAGGCGATTAATGCAATACTTTTTTTGTTCATAAGAGTATAGTCTAAAATTGAATAATTACGTTCTGCAAAGTTATGGGAATTTTTGCAATATGCAAGAATAAAAAAATGAGGTTGTTTGTGAAAAGCAACCCCATTTTAATTACATTCTAATATTTAGTTAACGAGTACCTCCTGCCCACCAAACATTTTCGCTATAAACATACTGTCCGTCACCGTATGCCGTTTTTACGCTTGGGTTGGTTGTTGTATCAGAATTACCGTATCCGCAGCGAAGAGGGAATTTACGGGTATTTGCTAATCCAATAAAGTTTTCGCCCAAAGCTTTCAAACGACGCACGTCGTTATAGGCTTCCGTCGATTCGCCGGATGCACCGAAGAATGCCAAGTATTTTTGGATCATGACTTCTTTCAACGGATTGGCATCAAATAAAGGTTCCACTTCCGTATCGAAATATTCTTCCATTTCATCTTCTTCAATTGCATCTGTTGTTTCTTCCAAACCTCCCCAATAATTTACTTCGGGTGCGGCAAATGCGGCGGCAACGTTCACTTCGGTATTAATCATACCTGCAATCACTGCTTCTTTCAACACGTCTTTCGCTGCCGGATCTCCTTTACGTGCAAGAGCTTCCGCTTTGATGAACAGCAATTCGTGATAACTCATAAACATTGTTGGAGCCACTTGAGAATAAACGAAAATCGAAGTGTTGTAAAAACCCTGGATTTGTTCAGGCGTTCCGTTAGGAGCCATAAAAAAGTAATCATCATCGGCACCTTCCATTTGCCACCAACCTGCATCAACAAATACTCGACGCAAACGCGGATCATTGCGTTCGATTAATTTTTCAGACAAACTTTCGCTTGCAGCCAATCCGTCGCGACTCCATTGGAAATCGAACAGCGGGTTGTAATTGACTTCATTATAAATATTAAGAGCGGCCTGGTCGCTTGCAGAAGTAAACGATTTGGACACGTAATCCAATACTTTATTCAATTCTGCCTCTTTGTTAGAAGCTTTTGCCAATAAACGCAAAGTATAGCGGGCTTTCAATCCGTAAGCCAATTTCAGCCATTTAGTTTTATCACCTTTGTACAACAAGTCATAACTTCCGACAGAACCGGAAAAATGAGTGTCGGTCTTTTGCAAATCAGTAATAGCTGCATCCAAATAATCAAAAATACCTTTGTAGATATCTACCTGTTTATCAATTTTGGGTTGCATAAATACCGGAAGTCCATTGGGTTGGATAAGGGCGGCTTCCGACCAGGGAGCATCGCCAAACATATCTGTAATCAACGCTGAGTTATAGGCGGCCAATACTTCCGCAATACCTCTTGTTACAAAATTCCCCGCTTGATTTCCACCTTCGCTACATTTGTCGATCACAATACGGGAATCTCTCAATGCAGTATAAAGACTTGCCCAAACATTGTTGAAAGTCGAAGAAGAAGACGGTTCATTCATTCGTGTTTCTGCACGAAACAACTGATTGTGAATCCCTACTTCGTGTTCTATATAGGTGGAAAAGTAGGTGTTGAAATCGCCTCCAATGTTGTGAAAGGCTGTTGAGGTAATCACTTCCGCAAGAATATATTTAGAATCCACGATTGTGGGATTGTCGTTATTCTTATTCACTTTGTCCAAAGCGTCTTCGGAGCAAGAGAAAAATACAAAAACGGCAACCAAAAACAAACTTGCAAATTTCGTTGTCATATTAAATATTGTTTTCATATCTGTTCTATTTTTTATCATTAAAATTTAACATTAAGACCTATACCGAAACTTGAGGCTCCCGGTAAAGAAAAGCGTTCGAAGCCTCCTGCCATATTGTTATTCCCTTGAGTAGCCTCGGGATCGAAACCTTTAAGCGTTGACCAGAGAATAAGATTCCGGGCAAACACATTTAAGTTAACATTCAGATTTTTCTTATCCCATATCGGGTAGCTCAACGCTATTTCCCGTACTTTGATAAAAGAATTTTCTTTGATCATAGAAGCCGTAATGTCGTTCAGACAAGTAAAGTAAGCCTGCGCAAACGCTCCATCAATATAAATATCGTTGGGAGTTCCGTCTTCCTTTACAGCCGGTTCTTCAAATAAGAATTGATCCATTTTTCGGAAATCTGCTGATTTTTGAGATACGCCGTAGAAATCTAACAACCCATTGGTGGCTGCATACATATATCCGCCCTGTTTCCAATCCAAAACGGCCGACAAACGAAATTTGTACAATACTAACGAAGTATTGAAACCTAACCGGAAGTCGGGTTCTACTGTTCCCAATTCTGTTTCTATGCCACCCATCGGAAGTCCGTCCTCATCTACGATAACTTTTCCATTCTCGTCTCTCAAATAGTCCGTACCGTAAATTGTTGGGAATTTGTATCCAATACTTGCTCTGATTTGCGGTTCTACAAATCCACCAAGGAAGATACTTTCAACACCCGGAGCCAATTTTTCTACATAACTGTCGGTTTTTGTAAAGTTGAAAGCGAAATCCCATTTGATGTTTTTCTTGTTGATCGGATTGAATCCCAACGTAAACTCATGGGTTTTAACGTCTATCGACCCTGCATTCATTATCATATCGCTGGTTCCGGTAGAACCTGCCAAAGGAACGGCGAAAATCTGATCTTTTGCTTTTTGGTGAGAGAACGTATAATTCAAAGACGCCAAGCCATTCAAGAACGTAAGATCCGTACCAAGTTCGTAAGTATTGGTGGTGGTAGGCCTTAAATTTGGATCATAAACGGCCCCATATAAGGTAAAAGCGTTTACATCCCGTATCGGATACGAGATAGGAACTCCGGAAGAAAATCCACCCCCGTACGACGGAGTAGTATAATAATTTTCTATGAAATTACCCGCTTGACCAACTTCGGCGTACGAAGCGCGCAATTTGCCGAAGGTAACTATATTATTCTTCAACGCATCTACTTCCGTAAAGATCCATCCTAAAGAAGCGGACGGATATAGAAAGCCACGATTGCCTCGAGGCATGGAAGAGACCAAATCGTAGCGTGCAGTAGCATTCAAATACAACATATTCCGGTAAGCCAACGACAAGTTGCCAAAATTACCGAATGTACGTTTATTTCTCGTCGTTTCGCCTCCGCCGTAACCTGAGGCGTTATTCAGATGGTTCCATCCCGGCCAGTTAAATCCTCCTACAGTGTAAACGTCCAAATATCTTCTTTGAGATTGGATAACTTCATTACCATACAGTATGTCCAATACCAAATCATCGGTAAGAGATTTATTCCACGATGCGGTGAGTAACGAGTTTAATTCATTTTTTGTAACAATATAGCGATCCAACGCACCAGTCTGGTTTTGGTGACCGAATCCGAACAAGTCGGTATAATCGGTGGAATACGAGTCAATACCTATCAGGTATTTAATATTCAACTTGCTTTGATTGGCAAAAACCGTATTGTAGTTGGCATACGAATTGCCAAAGAACCGTTGTGTTTTTTCGCCGAATTTATTATTATCGAGCCACCAATAAGCGCCATCAAAAAACTGAGTTCCCCGATAAGTGTTTTGTTTAGTGGGATTGTCTTTGTAATGCGGAGGAATACCTGCAAAATCATAACTGGGAGGTGTTCCGTAGATTGTGGCAATAATACCATCGTTAGCACTCGTAGCTTTCGTAACGGAAGTTGATACAAAATTGCCGACAAAACCAACATCCCAATGCTTATCCAATTTCAAATCCGTGGCGAATTTGGCATTGTAACGATCCATACCGGTAGTAGGAATGATACCTTCCTGATTGGCGCTTCCTAACGACAATGCAAACGAACCTCCCTCAAATGCAGAGGTTACATTCACGGAATTTGTCCAGGTAACTCCGGTATTGAAGAAATCTTTCGCATTGTTATATACCTGCGGTAATTGCCATGGATCTAATCCCGCATTTGCTCGTTGCGGCACATAATAATAACCTTCTTTTTTTCCATCCCTTTTGGTGTAAGTATTATCGGTATTTCCTCCGTAAGTCGGATTGTTTGGAAGATCGACAATTTTACATCCCCAACTCTGAGATGAATTAGGATTGTATCTTCCGCCAGAGCCTTGTGCAAATTCTGTCTGGAAATCAGGTAAACTTGATATAACATCAAACGAAACATTCGAATTGAGGCTTACAACCGTTTTTTTGCCCTGTGTTTGTGAGCCTTTTTTAGTAGTAATCATCACTACGCCATTGGTAGCCCGCATACCATACAATGCCGCTGCCGCCTGACCTTTCAAGATATTGACGCTTTCAATATCGTTCGGGTCGATATCCAATGCACGATTGGTAAAGTCGGAATACGTTACCGAATGTCCGGTATCCATATCAAAGGTTGATGATATTGGAAGTCCATCTACCACATACAACGGTGTATTATCGCCTGTAAACGAGCGAACCCCACGAATGGTCATTTTGACCGATGCACCCGGCATCCCCGAAGAAGGAGTAATATCCACCCCAGAAATTTTTCCTTGCAAAGCCCCCATAATGTTTGAAGCTGCTGCCTGAGAAAGATGATCAGATTTTACTTCTTGGGCATCATAGCCCAACGATCTCTTTTCTCTTGTGATACCCAAAGCCGTAACTACGACTTCCCCCAACATTTTCGCATCCGGCACCAGAGCCACACGAATGTTGGCACCTGCCGCTATCTCTCGGTCTGCATAACCGATGTATTTTACAACCAATGTCGTTACCGATACCGGGACCGAAAAAGCAAATTTTCCATCCACGCCGGTTACCGCACCCAAGGCTGTTCCTTTTGCAATCACCGATGCACCGATTACGGGATCACCGGTTTCATCTACCACTGTTCCCGATACGGATTTGTCTTGTGCGATTGCTAACCCCATGCTTATGAATAAGCATGCTAACCATAAAGTCATTTTTTTCATACACATTACTTTAAATTAA